>Ga0134075_10000875_pt1 | contig 9740 bp, 8 predicted proteins | sample 15_taG_18_FD_119775 | JGI IMG/M metagenome (GOLD analysis project Ga0134075, IMG submission 119775) | Grasslands soil microbial communities from the Angelo Coastal Reserve, California, USA - 15_D_Rain_40cm_5_09212015 | ecosystem: Environmental > Terrestrial > Soil > Grasslands ... | reverse complement strand
ACCTGCCCCGAATCATAATGGTAGTGCTAGATGGCGCATCAGACAAGTCTGGCTCCCAACTGACACCTCTGGAATCAGCGAAGACACCATACTTGGACTCGCTTGTCCAGACCGGAAAACTTGGCATGCTCTACACAGTAGGCAAAGGCATAGCCCCAGAGAGCGATGCAGGAGTCTTCTCACTCCTCGGTTATGATCCGTTATCGATTCATCTCTCACGGGGAGTAGTCGAGACGATAGGTGCGAGCATGGAATTTCACGACGGCGACCTTGCCCTTCGAGCAGGATTTGCAACTGTTGAGGGTGACAAGCTTATGGATCGACGCGCAGGCCGCAACCTGTTCACAGAAGAGGCCGTTCAGCTGGCAGAAGCTCTCAACAAGGAACTCCACCTGAAAGACGGCGTCGAGTTCGGGTTCAAGGCAACAGTAGGTCACCGGGCAGTGATCGCTTTCAGGGGCCATGGTCGAAGCTTCTCCTCAAACATCTCCAACTTTGACCCGGCATACGTTAGGAAGGGCAACATCAGCATCGCAATGCCCGGTAAGGGACCATATGCGCTGCCTAAGTGCGAGCCCTTAGAGTCGTCAAGGGACGCCGTATATTCTTCGGCCTTAGTTAACGAGTTTGGGTTCAAGGCCAGGTCAGTTCTAGACATGCATTCGGTTAACCTCGAGAGGAGGAAGAGGGGTCAACTTGCCGCGAACTTTGTGCTGATGCGCGATGCGGGAACGGAACGGCCGAGAGTACAAAGCTTCCGGGAGAAGTGGGGCATGGATGCGGCTATGATCGCAGACCTACCTGCGGAGCTGGGAATTGGACGAGTTCTAGGAATGGACGTCAGAGAGCTTGCTCCTGGGACCAGCTTAGCAGGTTATTCAAAGAGAGCCGAGTCAGTACTGAAAGCAACCAAGGACTACCAGTTTGTCTATGTGCATTTGAAAGGTCCGGATGAGCCGGGACACGACGGACTCCGCGACGAAAAGGCACGCAGAATCTCAGACATTGACCAGGGCTTCTTCTCAATTCTTGCGAACGACGGGTTGAAAGAACGAGTTCTCTGCGTCACCTGCGATCATTCTACTCCATGCACGGCAAAGGGGCATAGTGACGACCCGGTACCTGTTTTGGTTAGAGATGGTGGAGGCGAGGGTGGCACTTCGGGTAGGTTCACGGAGTCCGATGCTGCCAGGGGCTCCTTAGGAATGATGAATCAGGGCTCACTGCTTATGGAACGCCTTGTCAGTGCCAGCTAGAAATGGTGACCCTTTGGCTTCGAGTATTAGATCAGCACTTCTAGCAGTCCGGCTTCTCTGAATGTTGGAGGCTGGAGCTCCTGTTTCTGGAAGGCCGAAACCAGCTTTCGAAGCGAACTGATGTAGTCGCGATTGTCATAGTGCCATCCTGACCCATCATCGAAGTATTCGAAGGAGAATGTTTGACATTCGATGGTCATTGGGTCAAGTGTGAGCAGTGAGAATCGCTCTAGTACGCTTCTTCGGACTAGGGCCGATAGGAAAGTTAGAAGATTGTTGACCTCGTTTCGCTGCAGAAATACACGTGTTGTGATCGAGTTCGACGCCCTGACCCGCGACCAGTCGAGCACGAACGGTAGGCGGGCAAGGATCTTTTCGTTCGCAACAAGGAGCCCCTCGTCCCTAAAGTCCAATCGAACCTCGATAAGATCTGACGTCTCAGGAGGATAGGGGAGCACATTGACGACCCAGTCCTGAACTAGACCTTTTCGGACTAGATTGTCAAAACGATATTTGGCAGCCGGCAATGTTATCCCAATCATCTTTGCGAATTCTGAGAGTTTGGTCCGAGCGTCCTTGTTGAGCTCTTTCAAGATCAGGAGATCGTTCCTGTCGAAACTGGTTTTCTGGGATTCAGGCTGGTCCAGTTTTGGTGCGGGGGCTTGGTCTACGAACATCTTCAACCATGCTGGCCAGCTGAACTTCCAGTTCTTCTTCTTCGTGTCGAAATATTCGAAGTTCGGAATGTTAGATGTAAACTCGCCGAGCCAGAGTATCTTGTATTCCGACACTAGTCCAGATGTGACCAGTTGCTCTGCGTAGTGCTCGAAGTCCTGGCGGTGTTCGGCGGGGAGAGTGTGAACCGAGTAGTAACCGTTGACCTCACCGCTGCACCTTATGATGCGAATCCAGTAGTTCGGAATCTTTAGGGCTTCTCGGGCCAGAAGCTCCCGGCCGTGTGCCGGGGTGATTAGGAGGATTGCCCTGGCCATTCCGATCTTGGAATAGTTCGGATAGACCCAAGTTGCGAGAAGCTTCTCATTCTCCAGCTTGTTCACTCGAGTATAGACGGTCGGGTATGGCACCTTTGATTTGCGGGAGATGTGCTGGAGGTTTCGAGGACCAAATTTCTTCATTGCCGAGATGATCTTGATGTTTTCCTCATCAAGTACGGACATTATGCGATAGATTCTGTCAAAATACTCGTCGGCACTTGGAATGCTCAATTTGATGCGAAAAAAAGGGAAGGAGGGTTTGGGTTATTATTGTTTCCATTGTCTACCGGGGAACACTGTGAGGCTGAGGAGGGAGGGGTTCACCGAAGGGGTAAAACACTCTATTTCACCCTGAAGGGTCGCGCCGCACTCTCATCTTAACTTATTGTTACGCGACACCCCTGTCTATCAAGAAATATCATATCATATGGTCAGCTATAAACAACTATGCGGATGTCCCCCGGCATGTCGAAAGATATCGCCTACGCGCTAGTTCAGTTTGTTATCCCTGCCGGGATAGAGAATGAGCACCCCAGGTCGGTCTCTAACCACCCGATGATGAAGAGGCAAGGACCTGTGGCCTGAAGGGTAGAAATTCATTAATGGGATGAAACTGGCTCTCGTTCTGCGAGGAATCGTCGTGGACCGCAAATCCTCCATCGCTACAAAAATCGTGTGTACAATAGGCCCTGCCTCACGTTCGGCAAGTGTGCTAACGAGTCTCGTTAGGGCAGGGATGAATGTTGCTCGCATCAATTTCGCCCACGGCAGCCGTCAGGAGCACCTAGAGGACATTCAGAATATTCGTAAGGTTAGCATGAAACTTCGGCGCCCGGTGGCGATTCTGCAAGACCTACCTGGTCCTAAGCTCAGGGTTGGCAAGCTAGGCACCGATCCGCTTCACTTGAAGAAGCTCGATAGAGTGATTCTGACGAACAAGCCAGGCCCTGGTGAAACCGAGATTCCAGTATCATACAAGGACCTTCCAAGAGCTGTTTCCGAAGGCGACACTGTCTACATGGCCGATGGAACAATCAGGCTCGAGGTACTGAGGGTAACTGGAGAGCGAGTGGAGACTCGAGTCCTCAATGGCGGAATGCTCACCTCTGGGAAGGGAGTAAATCTCCCCCGGCTCAGAGTCAGGCTGCCAGCCGTAACAAGAGAGGATGTGAAGCATATTGAATTCGGACTGGAGAACGACGTAGATGCGGTTGGCGTCTCGTTCGTCCAAAAGGTTGACGACGTAAGGGCCGCGAGAAAGGTCGCACAGAGAAAGCGCCGTGGACTGTTCATTATTTCTAAAATCGAAAAGAGGGAAGCTGTAGAGAATCTCGAACCTATTGTTAGAGAATCGGACGGGGTCATGGTTGCTCGAGGAGATCTCGGTGTCGAGATGAGCCTTGAGCGAATCCCGATCATTCAAAAACGGATTATCTACGAGGCAAACAAGCAAGGCAAACCAGTCATAACCGCGACACAGATGCTCGAATCGATGCTGACCTCGCCAGTTCCGACCAGGGCAGAAGTGACGGATATTGCCAATTCAATTCTAGATGGAACGGATGGAATGATGCTCGCCGAGGAAACGGCTATCGGGAAGTATCCAGTTGAAGCCGTAAGAATACTTTCACAGGTCGCCATCGAGACCGAACAGTTCCTCCCCAAAGAGATCACCAACGAACGAAGAACCTGGCATGAGAGAAGCCAGGAAGACGCCATTGCGCTGGCAGCGTGCGAAACGGCTCTTCAAATTTCAGCATCGGCAATAGTCACCCCGACTAGGACGGGCGAAACCTCTCGACGAGTTTCGAAGTATCATCCTCCTCTTCCAATAATTGCCCTCCCCTCGACAGAAAAGGTTCGTCGTCAACTCGAATTTAGCTGGGGAGTGCATCCAGTCGCTGCCGGAGAGTCCGATTCAATGGAGGAACTCTTCATCAAAGCTGAGAGGGCAGCCCAACAACTCGCCATTTCCAAGAAAGGGGATAGAATCGTAATTGTCGCCGGCGACCCAAGGGGTCCGGCAGGGGGGACGAACCTGCTAAAGATCCATGTAATCGGAGAATCGAGAAGGTCCGCCAACTCCTCATCATAGACTCAACTCTAGAGATCGACGGGACCAGAGTTATTACAGATGGCACAATCCATATCTGACTTCCTGCTCAGCAAACGATAGGAACTCGTATCGCAGTAGAGTGCAGTCCCGAGAAACCCATAACCTTTATTCAATACTCTCCCAGAAACGCGTTCTTCATCCTGAGGAAGTGCCCGATTTGCAAAAACGCGTACCTACAAATCCTGAACTGGTCAGTACTATCAACTTCTTGAAATTGAAGGGCAGGCAGACTCAGACTCCTCTGTGGAATGCGGTGGCGCGCTATCTGAGCAAGTCCCGACGTTCTCGGATTGTCTTGAACCTAGGGCAAGTATCGAGACGAGTGAGTGATGGTGCCATGCTGGTGGTACCCGGGAAAGTATTGAGCGCGGGAGAGCCCGCTCAGAAGCTCACAATTGCAGCTTTCAAGTTCACGCCTGAAACAATGTCGAAAGTCCAAAAGGCAGGGGGAAGATGTATTCCCATTCCGAAGCTGGTAGAGGAGAATCCGAGCGGTAAAGGGGTTCGACTGCTCGCCTAGCCGTTTGCACGCTTCTTTTCCTTCTCGCTTCGAAGCCGAAATATAGCATGACCCTTCAACGCCGCGTTGGGCCGGTAGTCCAGCCTGGTAGGCTTGAATGCCCAGATCGGACGTCGCCCTCACACGGCGAAGGTCGTGGGTTCAAATCCCTCCCGGCCCACCAATAGAAAAAATGAGGTCTCGCTTAGATGGCTTCGGCTGACAGTTTCCTGATTGAACTCTTGAAGGCAACGGTCGCGCTGTTCGTAATCGTTGATCCGCTGGGACCTGTCCCAATCTTCGCAAACCTCACAAAAGGCATGAATCCTCAGGAGAAAATGCGAATATTCAGAACAGCCGCAATCGTAGGTTCAGTACTTCTCGCAGTATTCGCTCTAGTTGGCCAGGAACTCCTCGCGCTTTTCGGCATAACCTTGCCCAGCTTCCAGATTGCCGGTGGACTAGTGTTGTTGTTGCTCTCGATTGACATCATCTTTCGAGGTGAACGTGTTGACAAACTAGCTGTAGCGTCTGCCGAGGAGACGGCGGTTTTCCCCATAGCCTTTCCTCTACTGGTTGGTCCAGGAGCGATTACTCTGACTATGATTTCCCTCCAGTCAAACGGACTAGTCATCTCCCTAGTGGCGATTGTCCTAGTGATGTTTCTCAGCTGGATCGTCCTACGCTTGACTGACAGGATTTACAAGTTGCTGGGCAGAACAGGCGCTGCCGTCATTGCGCGTCTTATGGCCCTGTTCATCGCGGCCATCGCAATACAATACGTTCTGACTGGGCTGCAGTTCTACGTCTAAGCCAAGATACCCATTTCTAGATCTTGGCGAGCCCCATTCTCTTCATCTGCTTGTATGCGATGAACACTACAAGAGCGATGATGAGGAAGTTGATGATTTGTGAGATGAAGTCTCCATAGTAGAATGTTACCTGCTTTCCTGACAGCGTAGCATTGGTAGAATAGTTGAGAGTTGATAGGTCGCCGGGAAGGAATAGGCCGATCAAGGGATTGATGATGTCTCTGACAAGGGCGGATACAAGGCCCCCCGAGGCGACTCCAATTAAGAAGCCGATAGCGAGCCCAATAACCCCAAAGGTCTGTAAGAAGTCCATGAACTCCTTGACGAAGCCTTTCTTTGACTCGGACGCTTTTTCCATCTTATCGGTCATAGGTGGTAAAAGGCGCCGAAAATTTGCTTAAAACGCTTTAACACTAGGCGCTAGGCGCCCCGGAATCATAGCGAAGAGACGGGGCCATCTCATGCAACCTAGGTCCCTACGATACTTCGGCTTACAACACGAAGTTACGGGGGGCTTTAGTCCTCGTAGGCTATTCGTCCATTCCAGTTCAGAGCTAAGGGCGAATCATGTATCACAACCGATTCTCGATTCCGTTGACTCTCCTGACTTTGGCCGTGCTGGTCCCCCTGATACTGGTCAATACAGTTCCTCTGGGCCGCGCTGAGAGCGCTTACACTCTCACCCCGTTCCCAGTGTTCACCCAGGAAGGAAGCACTGTCGCACTGGTACTAACTGTCAACAATGCAAACAGTAGCACCACGTATCAGTTCATGTTCCTCGTTAGAGACCCGGCCAATAAGACCTCAAACTCCGCCATTCAATCACACACGACTGGGCCCAACGAAAACCAGTTCAGTATTCTAGTCAACTATCCCAGCCCATCATTTGCAGGCTCGAATTCCCTTGTTGGCCAGTATAACGCTCAGGTGGTACAAATCGGGAATACCATCACGACAATGGTCGCTTCCGCGCACTTCTACTACAGCGTCGCGGACAATATTGGTTATGAAAGATCGCAGACGGTTAACATGCATGCGACCGGTTATGCCGCCTCAGAAGCCGTAACCGTAACGATAGTTACGACGTCAGCTCCTCCTAGGACCGTATTCTCGCGGACTGTCACTGCCTCGTCTACAGGAGTTGTTTCGACAACCTGGAGAATTCCCATCAATGCAACGGTGGACACTTACCTCTTGAGCCTGTCCGGAACCAGCACGGTCAAGAGTCCTTCAGATGCACAGGGCTTTTCGGTAAAACAGGCAGTCATGAATATCCCAAGCATATCCTCTTTGCAGTCATCCTATCAGAGAACAGAGACACTGCAGTTCACGTTCCAACCTGCATATCCCGACGGCACCTTCGCGTCCACAGGCGTGGCCCTGCTGACGCTGGCAAGGCCAGACGGCCAATCCATAACACTCACAGCAACATACGACAACTCGTCCCAAACATTCCAGACAACCTACAAGACATCGACTGACAACCAAACCGGAACTTGGACCGGGAACCTCGCCGCATTCGCGTACAGTGACGCGTATGGAAACAACGGACCAAGTCGGCCGGCCGCAGGAGCTACGCAGTTGAACCCTGCAGCTCTTTCGCTAAACGTCGCTACGGGCACCAATTTTGTCGTCGGACAACAGATGAGTTTTAACGCGTCAATCACCTATCCGGATGGGACAGTCTTGCAATCCGGGGCTGTCGGCGCGTACTTACTCCTAAGCGGAAGCCCGGTGTTGAACGAGTCCGTCCCAATGGTGTTCGACACGAACCTCCAAGTCTGGGTTGGAACGTTCACTTGGAAGCCTGCCGACACCGGTGGACTATGGTCCCTCACCGTCAAGGCGTCAGATTCCTCAGTCTCGCCTAATACTGGAACTGCAACGCGGGCAGTAATTGTTGACAACAATACTACTACAGCAAGTCCAAGTTTCCCGCTTTATTATTTCGGAATAGCAGCAGGTCTTATCGCGGCAGGACTCCTAGGAGCAATGCTACTGTTCAAGAAGAGAAGGAAGACGACAAGCGCTAGTCTCAAAATTGACCTTGAAGCCGTAAAGACTGAGGCTGGACGCATTGAGGGAGAAGACTTCTTCAAGTCGATTAGAGATCAGATCAAGAAGGACAACGACGAATAGCCCGGCCTAAGACGTCCCTGCCATTCTAGTACGATAACAGTTTTCTTGGAGTAACGCACTATCCTGATAGAATTTGGCTATGCTTGTCGTTTTGTACTCTTAGTAACTTGATGGTAGGCGACGGCAACGATCATACTGATTGTTCCAGCTAGGAAGAGATAGAATCCTGTCTGGAATCCCCATGTTGTGGTTATGCTGAAGAAGTTTGACGAGCCTGACACCTGGCGGATGCAGTTGTTGTTTCCTTGACAGTTTTGAGACAGTGCGTAGTTCAACAGAACAGTGTAGCCGACTAGGCTTGAGATTGAGAAAAAGAGCCCCGCAGCCAAGGGGCGTAATGAGGGTGTGAAGCTTCCGATGAAAGCGAAGGTGACTGCAGCCAGCACAAGAACCAGAATTATCGTTGCATAGGTATTCATCGCCTGTGCGAAATTCGAGTTTACGCCTTGACTGCCCTGGCCCGGCATAAACAGTGGACCGAACATGTTGCTTGCTGAGATGTTGAAACCAATGGTGATTATTCCCCACCAAGGAGAGAACAGGCTAACGAGGGCCAAGACGCCTGCTATGATTCCAGGAATATTGACGCTACCTACGCTGCTCTTCACTAGAAATACACGTCTCCGTCAGAGTCCCTTTAGGGTCTGAAGCTTCAACTATTCTAGCACGATTGGCATATCTAAGATTACTGTGCCAATCACCAGCGACGAGGCATAGGTTTGAGTTCATCCGTTCCCAGTTCAGATGCTGGAAAGGGTCAGCCTGACCCTAGACGTCCAAGGCCACGAATCGAGACTCTCGCGGACTTGATATTCGGGCTCTCCCTTTCAATCGGATCCCTTGCACTCTTGACTAGTGCACCTGAGAACTCGGCCGAGATCAATAATCACATTCTCGCATTCATATTCACATTCCTGATTCTCATCACAGCCTGGCTGATCTACACGACATACATGTCCGTACTGCCGATTGAGACTAGGGCTGTGACATTTCTCAACATCATACTGCTGCTTTCGGTGGCTCTGATTCCATATCTTTTGAACGCAGTTGAGGTCCCGAATTCTGGGATCACTTCTAATAAGGTTCAAGAGATTCAGGATTATTCTTCTCAGCTTTTCGCGATTGACCTGTCCGGAATCTTGCTAATTCTAGCAGCGTTCGCTCATGTTCTCAGCATCGAGGAGAACCGCCTCGTCCCCCAAGAAACTATTAGATTGTTCAAGAACGGCCGAAACCGAATGGCGATCCTGGCAGCCTTGATGGCGGTTACCATTGCACCCCAGTTCTGGGAATTACGACTGTACGACGTGCCGCTCCGACTCTACATGTGGTACATTCCCTTGGTCTCATACTGGGTGGGAAGGGCTTTGAGGCCTGAAACGAGGACCTATCGACTAGTCTAGTTTCATTGTTTGAAACTAGTCGTTCGCTTCAACGTTCTTGATTCTGGCAAGTAGTCTTGATTTCACATCGTCCCATTCGCTGTCGATGATGGAATACAGCATAGAATCACGTGGAAGTCCGTCGGGCCGAATTCCATAGTTCCTCAGCTTGCCTTCGAGTCTTGCGCCAAGCTTTGAGATGGCCCTTTGAGACTGGACATTTCTCGCATCTGTGCCAAGCTGGACCCTGACCGCATGCCAATCTTCGAAGGCGTGTTGTAGTAGTAGAAACTTGCACTCGGGGTTAACGAATGTCCCTCGCAGCTCTGGGAGGTACCAGGTCGAGCCGATTTCAACCCGCTTGTGGCGGGACACGACGCTGAGATATGCTGTGCTTCCGATGATCCTCCCGTCAGCCTTGCTTATGACGGCGAACGCGTATTCTTCGTCCTCTACCTCGGAATCAAGGCTATTGCGGATCCGTTTCTCCACGTCGTTCTTGGAGAGGAGAGGATAGAGCATGAGTGACCAGTCGATCTTT
>Ga0134075_10000868_pt1 | contig 9766 bp, 10 predicted proteins | sample 15_taG_18_FD_119775 | JGI IMG/M metagenome (GOLD analysis project Ga0134075, IMG submission 119775) | Grasslands soil microbial communities from the Angelo Coastal Reserve, California, USA - 15_D_Rain_40cm_5_09212015 | ecosystem: Environmental > Terrestrial > Soil > Grasslands ... | reverse complement strand
CTGGTGCTGGTGGGGAAGAGCGGGCTCGGCAAGACCCACCTCCTGAACGCGCTCGGCCTCGAGCTGGCGCACGCCAAGCGCGCGGTGGTGGCGTGCCTCTCGACCCAGGCGTTCATCGACGAGCTCATCGCGGCGATCGACGGCAACCGGGTGGACTGGTGGCGCGCGCGCTACCGTCGCTGCACGGCGCTGCTGCTCGACGACATCCACCTGATCGCCGGGAAGGAGCGGACGCAGGAGGAGCTGTTCAACCTGTTCAACCTGCTGCAGGACAAGGACCGGCAGCTCGTGTTCACGGCGCCGTCCCACCCCAACACGCTCACCGGGATCGAGGAGCGGATCATTTCGCGTCTCGAGGGGGGGCTGGTCGCCGAGCTGACGGAGCCGGATCGCGATGTGAAGCGGCTCGTGCTCGAGCGGCTGCTGACGGGCCAGAGCGTGACGCCCGAGCCGGCGCTGGTCGACTATCTGGCCGATCGCCCCGCCGACTCGGTGCGCAGCCTCGTCGGCCTGGCGCAGCGGGTGGTGAGCGCCGCGGCGGCGGAGGACGTACCGGTCACGGCCGGGCTGGCGCGCGAGGTGCTGGAGGGCCAGTCGTCGCGCGAGGCGCGCCGCTCGAGCGGCTTCCGCACCAGCGGGATCGTCGTGTCGAGTCTGGGCGGCATCAAGAGCCGCGAGAAGATGGTGTGGGACTGGCCCGAAGTCGCGGACCGCCTCATCGAGGAGCTGCGCTGATGGCCATCAAGGGCTCGCTCAAGGAAGCCTCGCTCCCCGACGTGCTCCAGCTGCTCTCCCTGGGGCAGAAGACGGGGTGTCTCTCGATCGCCGACCGCTCGAACTTCGGCTACATCTACTTCGACAAGGGCCGCATCTGCTACGCCTCGATCGTCAACCGGCGCGACCGGCTGGGCGATATCCTGGTGAAGCACGCCAAGATCACCGAGGAGCAGCTCGCCGCGGCCATCCACCGGCAATCCACCGCGCGCGACAAGAAGCTGGGCGAGATCCTCGTCGGGATGAAGGTCATCACGCAGGCCGACCTGGAGCGCTACATGCGCGTGCAGATCGAGGAGTCGGTGTACTACCTGTTCACCTGGACACAGGGGACCTTCAACTTCGAGGCCGACGTCCGGCCGGAGCGGCAGGACTTCCTGGTCTCGATCAACCCCGAGTCGCTGCTGCTCGAGGGCGCCCGCCGGGTGGACGAGTGGAGCTTAATCGAGAAGAAGATCCCGTCGTTCGACCTGATCTTCCAGCTCGACAAGGACCGCCTCGCGATCAGCGAGGCGAACCTCACCGATACGCAGCAGCGCGTCGTCCCGCTGCTCGACAGCGGCCGCGACGTCAATCAGGTCATCGAGGACTCGGGACTCGGCGAGTTCGAGATCGGGAAGGCGTTGTACGGGCTGATCACGGCCGGCTTCGTGCATCGGGCGGGGCGGAAAGCGTCCGCGGCCGACCAGCAGATCACGGACGCGCGCGTCGAAGAGCACCGCAACCTCGGCGTCGCCTTCTACAAGACCGGCATGCTGGATGAGGCGGCGCGCGAGTTCCGGCGCGTGGCGGAGCTGCGCCCCGCCGAGGGCAACGCCCATTTCTACATCGGGCTCGTGGCGCTGAAGCAGGCGCGCTGGCGCGAGGCGATGGAAGCGCTGCGGCTCGCCGCCGAGCGGGGCGGGAGCCGCCCGGCGGTGTTCCACAACCTGGCGTTCGCGTTCGAGCAGCTGGGCCGGCTGGACGAAGCGGAGGCGGCCTACGCCGAGGCGGCGACGCGCGCCCGCACCGACGCCAAGGTTTATCTCGGCTGGGGCATCGTCGCGCTGAAGCGGGAGGACTATGCGGGCGCCACCGGACGGCTCGACCGGGCGAAGGAGCTGTTCGGGAAAGTGCCGCCGCCCGCGTGGTTCTGGGCCCGCGCCCTGTGCGCGGCGTGCGCCGGGGAGTTCGAGCTGGCCGCGGACGTGGCCGAGGAGGGCGTGGAAGCCTATCCCTCGCACGCCCCGTTGCGCAACAACCTCGCCGTCCTGCGGGAGCTAGAGGGCGACCTGCCCGGCGCGGAGGAGCTGGTGCGCGAGGCCCGCAAGAACGAGCCGTCGCTGCCCCAGCTCTCCAAGAACCTCGGCGACTTGGCCTACCGCGGCTCGCGCTACGACGAGGCGTGGGACGCCTACAGTCGCGCCGTCGAGCTCGCGCCCGACCTCGGGGATGACGTGTATTTCAAGCTCGGCAACATCGCCTACAAGCGAAACGACCGCGAACTGGCGGCGCAGCTCTGGCGCAAGGCGCTCGAAATCAACCCGAAGCACGAGCTCGTCAAGGCCAATCTGGACACGTTGAGCGCGCTGTCGTGACGTCGGAGCCGGACGAGCGAGCCTTCAAGGCGCTCACACAGAAGATCACCCGCGCGCGTGGCCTCGCCTGCGGCTCGTACAAGGACCGCTGCCTGCGGCGGCGCATCGCGGTCCGGATGCGGGCGCGGGGGGTGCACACCTACGACGACTACAGCCGAGTGCTCGACGCCGACCAGCAGGAGTACGACCTGCTGCTCGATGCGCTCACCATCAATGTCACCAAGTTTTTCCGCAACATCGAGACGTGGCAGGCCTTGGCGCCCCGTCTGGCCGCGTTGTGGACGGAGCGCCATGGGCAGGTCCGCGCGTGGTCGGCGGGGTGCGCGTCGGGAGAGGAGCCGTACACGCTCGCGGTCGCCCTCGCCGAGGCGGCGCGCCAGGTCGGACAGCAGACACTGCTCGGGCGTGCGCGTGTGGACGCGACCGACATCGATCGCGCGAGTCTCGAGCGCACGCGCGCGCCGGAGTTCCCGGAGACCGCGTTCAGCGAGATGCCGCCCGAGCTGGCCCGCCGCTACTTCAGCGCCGAGCCGCCGCGCCGCCCGCTCCCCGCGCTGCAGCGCATCGTGCGCGTCCAGAAGCACGATCTTACCACCCAACGGCCCCCCGCGCCGCCCTACGACCTGATCGTGTGCCGCAATGTCGTCATCTACTTCGACCGGCCGATGCAGGAGCGGTTGTTCGACGTGTTCGCGGACGCGCTGGCGCCCGGCGGGATTCTGCTGCTCGGGAAGGTCGAGACGTTGTTCGGGCCCGCCCGCCAGCGGCTCGTGCTGGAAGACCCGCGCGAGCGGATCTACCGGCGATCCGACTCCCCGTCCCCCCGCGGATGACCGGGCCGGCGGCGAAGGAAACGATCGTCAAAGTCGCCGAATGGGCCGCGGCACGGAACGAGGGCGTGATCGTGACGCTCGGTCTCGGCTCCTGCGTCGCGATCATGTTGCACGACGCTGCCCACTGCGCCGGCGCCATGGCCCACATCCTCCTCCCCTCCAAGAGCCTCGCGCGCGATACGACGAACCCGGCGAAGTTCCCCGAGACCGCCGTGCCGTTCTTGGTGGACCGGCTCAAGGCGCTGGGCGCCGACCCCCGGCGCCTGGTCGCGAAGCTGGCGGGCGGGGCGAGCATGTTCGCGCAGCTGATGACGCCCGGCTCGGTGCAGATGGGGGAGCGCAACATCGTCGCGGCGCGCAATGCGCTCCGCGCCGCCGCGATCCCCATCGCGAGCGAGGCCGTGGGGGGGGACAAGGGCCGGTCCATCCGCTTCCACGTGGCGGACGGGCGCGTCGAGATCCGGTCGGTGGGCGCCGATGCCGTCGTCATCTGATACCCGCCCGAGCGTCCTCGTCGTCGACGACAGCGCGCTGATGCGCCGGGTCCTGAGCGACGTGCTGGGGAGCGGGCATCGGGCCGAGTTCCGGGTCGTGGCGACGGCGCGCGACGGCTTCGACGCGGTGCGCAAGGTCCATCAGTACGACCCCGACGTCGTCACCATGGACCTGGAAATGCCGGAGCTCGATGGTCTGGGCGCGATCGGCTACATCATGTCGGAGACGCCCCGACCCATCGTGGTCGTGAGCGCGCACGCCGGCCCCGGGACCGGTGCGGCGATCCGCGCTCTCGAGCTGGGCGCCGTCGAGATCGTCGCCAAACCCGAGGAGGCGAACCGCGCGGCGCTCGAGCGCATGGGCCCCGAGCTGCAGGCCGCCGTGCGGCGCGCCCTCGCGGCGGACGTGTCGCACGTGCAGGTCATGGCGCGTCCGCCGATCGCCGCGCGCCGTCCGCCCGAGGCGGGGCTGCGCGCCCGCGCGCGGCTCGCCGTCGCCGTCGCCGCGTCGACCGGCGGGCCGCGGGCGCTCGCCGAAGTGCTGCCCCGGCTCCCCACCGGCGGGAGCGCCGCCGTGCTCGTGGTGCAGCACATGCCGCCCAAGTTCACGCGCTCGCTCGCCGAGCGGCTCGACTCGATGAGCGCGCTACGCGTGGTGGAGGCGGATCACGGCGCCCCCGTCGTCGCCGACACGGCGTACGTGGCGCCGGGCGATTATCATATGCGGGTGGTGCCCGCGCCCGACGGTCCGCTGATCGCGCTCGACCAGGAGCCCCCGGTGTGGGGCGTCCGCCCCGCCGCCGACCCGCTGTTCCGCTCGGTGGCGCAGCTGTTCGGCCGCCGCGCGCTGGGCGTCGTGCTCACCGGGATGGGGCGCGACGGCGCCGAGGGCGTGCGGGCGATCCGCGCGGCGGGCGGCGGCGGGATCGCCCAGGATCGTGAATCGTCCGTGATCGCGGGGATGCCGGTGGCCGCCGCATCCGGGGGCGTGGACGCGGTGCTGCCGCTCGACCAGATCGCCGAGCGGATCAGCCGGGAGCTGGCGGCGCGGGGGGCGATCGGAGAGGGTCGACGCTCGGATGTGCGCGAGTAAACTCGCGGCTCGGCGGTCGCCCGTAAACGGGCGCCCCGCCGCTTCAGCGGCAGCGCCGAGCCGCGGCTTCAGCCGCGCGCCATGAGTCGCGGCTATCTCCTGGTCCGCGTCGCCGGCCAGCACTACGGGCTGCCGCTGGCGCGCGTGCTCGAGGTCGGGGACTTGGGCGAGGTGCTCGACGTGCCGCGCGCACTCGCGGCGGTGCGCGGCGTGACGCCGCTGCGCGGCCGCCTGGTGCCGCTGATTCATCTGGGCGCGCTGCTGGGGGAGCGCGCGCCTCCGCCCGAGCGCGGCCGGGCGGCCGTGCTGGTGCAGCTGGGGGCGGGGGACGGAATGCGGCACGTGGCCTTCGAGGTGGACGACGCCGACGACGTGGTGCGGGAGGCGGCCCTGCCCGTGCCCCGGGGCGAGTCGCTGCCGTGGGCGGCGGCCGTGGCGCGCCGCAAGGGGGTGCTGGTGCCGATCCTCGACCTGGACGCGCTGGGAGACCGCCTCACGTGACCGCCGGCGACGACGTCCAACTCGTCACCTTCAAGGTCGCCGGCCAGGACTTCGCCTTCAACATCTTCCAGGTGGAGCGCATCCTGCGGTACGAGGCGCCGGCGCCGCTCCCCAAGGCGCCGGACTTCCTCGAGGGCGTGCTGCGCTATCAGGGGGTCGCGATCCCGCTGGTAGATCTGCGCAAGCGGCTGGGCGCGCCGGCGCCGCTGCGCGAGGAGACGCGCACCGTGATCCTGGAATGGGAAGGCGGCAGGATCGGCGTCGTGGTGGATGCGGTGACGGAGGTGCTGCAGGTCGCGGCCAGCGAGGTGACGGCGCCGCCCAACATCGTGAAGGGGCTGGCGGCGGAATACATCACCGGGATCGTGGTGAAGGATGGACGCACCGTGATCGCGCTCAACACGGCACGACTGCTCAACTCCAAGGAGAAGCTCGCCATCGAGAGCGCGATGCAGAAAGCGACCGTCTGATGGTCGATTCCCCAATCGGACCGCTGCGGGCGCAGTACGACGCGATCGCGCACAAGCTCGACGCCACCGCGCCCGGCGCCCAGCGCGAAGCGGTGAAGCGCGAGATCATCGCGTACTTCAAGCAGGTGGATTCGCTCATCAGCGAGCTGGGCGAGCTCAAGGAAGACATCCGCAAGCTCGTGGACCGCTACAAGCAGCTCGCCACGTCCACCGCGGAGGCGTCGGCCCCCGAGTTCACGGGCACGCGCCCGGCGGTCCACGCCGACCACATCGGTGCTTCGACGTTCATCGAGAAGGGGTGGAGCCTGATCTCGCTGGGCGATCATGCCGGCGCGATCCAGGCGCTGCACAAGGCGTTGCAGCTGTCGCCCGGCGAGACCCAGGCCGAGTCGCTGCTCGGCTGGGCGCAGATGCTGCACGAGGAGTACGACGACGCCCTGGGGACCTTTCAGAAAGTCCTCATGAAGGAGCCGGCGAACTCGCTCGCCCGAATCAACGTCGGGTACATCTGTCTCAAGAAACGGATCTTCGGGGAGGCGATCGAGCATCTCTCCAAAGCGATCCGTCTCAACAACGACAAGAAGGCCACCCTGTACGCCCACTTCTACCTCGGCCTGGTCTACCTGCAGCGGGAGATGTACGAGGACGCGCAGACGTTTCTGCAAAAGGCGCTCAAGCTCGGGCCGAACCTGATCGAGGCCTACTACGAGCTGGGTCGCGCCTATTGGCTCGCGGGCGAGCGGGAGCGGGGGCAGCAGACGTGGGAGGAAGGCTTCAAGGCGAACAAGTTCAATCCCTGGGGCAAGAAGTGTCAGGACACGCTCGAGCTGGTGCGCCAGGGCCAGGAGCTGCCGCGCACTTAGCGCTCGTCGTTCTCCTCGCGCAGGGTCTCACTCCCACCGCGCTGACCGTCGGTCGCGTGACGGCGGTGGCCTGGCCGCCCCAGCAGGCGCTGGCCGTGGCGCTCGCCGAAACGGCCGATCGTGCGCCGCCGTTCGCCGGCGTCGGCCCGCTCCCGGACCGGCCGATTCGCCTGATCCTCGCGCCCACGCGATCCACGTTCGACTCGGTCACGCGGGGGCGCCTCCCCAGCTGGAGCGAAGGAGCGGCGTTCCCGGAGGCGGGAACCGTGGTGTTGCTGTCCACGGGTCCACCTGACCGCCTGGCCGCCGCCCTGCGCCACGAGCTCGCCCATCTCGCGCTGCGGTGGCGCATCCGCCGGATGTTGCCGCTGTGGTTCGAGGAGGGGTACGCCGCCGTCGCGAGCGGCGAATGGGACCGGCTCGACGCGTTGCGGCTCAACTGGCAGCTGGCGCGAGGCGTCTCGTTGGATCTGGATGCCCTCGATCGGGCGCTGCGCGCCGACCGCGCCGAGGCGGGCAGCGCGTACGGCCTGGCGACGACCGCCGTGCTCTTGCTCGATCGGTGGGGCGGTGAGCGCGGGCTCGGGCCGCTGATCGACAATCTGGCGCGTGAGCCGACGTTCGACGCGGCGCTGCGCGCCACCTATCACGTGACCGAAGGCGACTTCGAGACGCGCTGGCAGCGCGACGTCGCGCGCCGCTACGGCTGGCTGTCGTGGGCGGGGGCGGCGGGGGTGTTCTGGGCGGGGATGGGGCTGGTGCTCGTGTGGCTCGTCCGGTTGCGCCGTCGCCGGGACCGGGCGCGCAGGGCGCTGCTGGACGAGGGCTGGACGGTGTCGGACCAGGACGGGGGGGGCCCAACTGCTTGACGAGCTTGGAATTGCCGGGTAAACTGTGCGGCTTATGCCCGACCAGAGTCTGGCGCGCTCGCGCCTGCACTTCGGACCCAAGAACTGGTTGTTCCTCGCCGCGGCCCTCGTGTCGCTCGCCGGCGGCTACTGGCTGCTGGCCAGCGGGTCGACGACCGCAGCGCCGATTCTGCTCGTCCTGGGCTACTGCGTTTTCTTCCCGGTAGGCCTCGCCCTTTAGGCCCCGCGGTGCGACGGGCGAATAGCTCAGCTGGTTCAGAGCGCCTGCCTTACACGCAGGAGGCCGGGGGTTCGAATCCCTCTTCGCCCATTGGGGTACCAGACCGCAACGTGAGAGGACACCGCGTGTGAGAATCCTGCGACTGGTTGCCGGGTTGGTGGTCGCCGTGGCCGGCGCCGCGCCGGCGCAACTGGCCATCCAGCAGCCGACCGAGAAGCTGTTGCTGTTGCCGCTCAACGTGAAGACGCCGGCGGACTCGGGCGTCAGCATCGCCGTCATGGACGCGGCGCGCGAGCGGCTGGCAAGCATCGCCAAGTACAAGGTGGTGGTGATCCCGAAGACGAAGCTGTGCGAGGCGCTGAAGGCGTCGGACTTCGCGTGCGACGTGCTGCTCGACGAGTCGCAGGCGCAGCTGCTGGCGCGCTTTCTCAACGTCAACGCGTATACCACGGGCACGCTGGAGCGAGCCGGCGTCGGGCTGGTGGCGACCATCCGGGTGCGCGACATCGGCGGCTCGGGCTACGCCGCGCTGTTCCCGGTGTCGAGCGGTAATCCCGGAACGGCGGCGGCGCTGGGCGAGGCGATCGCGCAGCGGCTCAACACCATCGTGCGGGCGGGTGAGCAGGCGCGCGAGTGCAACGACCTGCGCCAGAAGAGCCAGTTCCCGAAGGCGCTCGAGGCGGCGCGCAAGGCGTTGACGACGGAGCCGAACTCTCCCGCGGCGCATCTCTGCGTCGCCACCGTGTACGAGGCGCAGCGCATGCCGTTGGACAGTCAACTCGCGGCGTATCAGCGCGCCGCCCGGGCTGATTCGCTCAACGCTACCGCGTGGGAGAACATCGCGCGCCTGTATCAGCAGAAGGGCGATACGCTCAAGGCGATCGACGCCTTCATCCACGAGCTGGCGGGCGAGCCGCAGAACACGAATCTGCGCCTCGGCATCGCGGAGCTGCTACGCCAACAGAAGCAGTACCAGCGCGCGGTCAGCGTGCTCGACGACGGACTCGCCCGCAGCCCGTCCGATCAGAAGCTCGTGGCGTCGAAGCAACGCATCTGTATCGAGGGCGAGCTGTGGCGCTGCGTCGTCGATGGCTTCGTCATGGAGCTCAAGAACGACACCGCGAAGGGAGCGGACTCGGCATGGGTGAAGGCCGCGATCGGGGCCGCCCAGCAGATCTCCGATACGACGAATCTGCTGCTGTTCGCGCGCACCGCTACGCGGCACTTCCCCAAGTCCGCGGCGTTCTGGGAGGCGCTCGGTACGGCGTTCGACTTGAAGGGGCAGCGCGACTCGTCGGTGTGGGCGTACAAACAGGCGTTCGCGGCGGATCCCAACCGGCTCAAGACCGCGCTCCTGATCGCCAAGGCGATCGTGGACGGCACGGTGTACGACACCGCGCACGCCCCTCCCAAGAGCGACACGGTGGCGCTGCGCCGGTACCGCAACGCCTTCGCCGACCGGCTCGACTCGGCGCGGGCGTACGTCGCGAAGGCCCTCGCTTCGCCCGACACCACCCTGCGGACCAGCGCGGCGCTCATCCTGCTCAACGGCGGCTCTAAGATCGCCCAGCAAGCGCAGGCCTACGACCGCGCCTATCCGTGGCTCGAGCAGACGCTGCAGCTCGTGGCCCCGCTCACGCCGGCCGACACGGTCGGTCCGCGCCAACAGATCCGCGTCCAGGCGAGCTTCTGGTACGGGATCGCCTCGGTCGCGTCGCTCTCCGGCCCGTACAGCGAGATGATCAAGTCGAAGAGCTGCGACCAGGCGAAAGCGATCAACGATCGCATCGCGCGCACCAAGGAGGCGCTCATCCTCGGTGCCCGCGTGCATCAGCCCACCGCGAACACGATGCTGCAGAACGTGGGCAAGTTCGAGACGATCATGCCGCAGGTGAAGAAGCAATTCAAGTGCAGGAATTTCTAGGCATTGAATTGGCCTCCCCGCTTCTCTATATTGCGGCGCTCCGTCGCAGGGGGCTGTAGCTCAGCTGGTTAGAGTGCCGGTCTGTCACACCGGAGGTCGCGGGTTCGAGCCCCGTCAGCCCCGCCTGAACCCGCCTCGCGGGACGACG
>Ga0134075_10000858_pt1 | contig 9782 bp, 6 predicted proteins | sample 15_taG_18_FD_119775 | JGI IMG/M metagenome (GOLD analysis project Ga0134075, IMG submission 119775) | Grasslands soil microbial communities from the Angelo Coastal Reserve, California, USA - 15_D_Rain_40cm_5_09212015 | ecosystem: Environmental > Terrestrial > Soil > Grasslands ... | reverse complement strand
GGTGGCGATATCGGCATGCACCAGTTTGAGCAGGCCCAGGCCGACGATGAGGAGGAGCAGGCCTTTGAGGACTTTAAGGCCTGCAATCAACACCATACCGGTGCGGTGCTGCTTTGCCCTCAAGTTTTCATGTTCGTCCGTCTGTTGAAGCATTCTATCTGGACATCTTACCTGTTTGCCGAAGGAATGTGAAAAGGTGACAGGCTACTTTTTCTGAGGAATGGCGGGCGCGGAAGAAGTACCAGAGCATCGCGAGGGAAGCGGCAGGTTGCCGGTTAGGATCGCCCACCACATCAGCGCCTCGACCATGGCCCGGCCGAGCGTGCCCACCACCCCACTCTCTGGCGCCATCGCCGTAGCCATCTGTGAGCTCCGCCCCTCTTCCGGGCACGAGCACAGGGAGGGTAACCCCCTCGCTTATGAGTTGGTACGGGATGGTCTGCCGAGCTACCGCTTATTATTCCTCATCACCAACACATCATCGGCGCTGGTAGATGCCCTACAGTAGGTTGACCGGTCGCCTAGGGACATTCAGCGGATCCCTGAAACACCTGAGAGCAATCGGGCAAAGGGTGTCCAAACGGGGGGCATACACCCATACAAAACTTCCCACCTGTCGCGATTTCGCGACGCCCGAGCTCCTGGCGTGAATATAAAATCCTACAACTAGCCCAAACCTGCCATGCCCCGCACTTGCTAAATCAATAACTTGTCCCTGTGTCCTCTGGCATCGACGTTGCTTCATCTAATCGGGCAGCTATTGCTGATTCTTAAGGAAACCGCGCCCACTTGGCATCGACGTTGCTTTAGTTAGTCGGGCAGCCATGGCTGGTTCGTAAGGAAACCGCACTGTCATGGCCCGCATGAATTTATTCATGAAATACTATTCTCTGCCTATCGAGCAGCCATTCACTCACACCCTTCATCGTCCACGGGTCCAGGGCAAGTTTCTCTATGTGGGCGAGGAGAAGCTGTTTATTTGCGGGACCGCCTATGGTGCCTTCCCGCCGAACAGTACAGGGCACCAATTCCCCGAGCCATCTCAGGTTGAGTCAGACTTCGCGTTGATGCGGCAGGCGGGCATCAACACCATCTTGACCTATACCGTTCCTCCGCTTTCCCTTCTGGATCAAGCCGCGGAGAACGGTCTTCGAGTCATCGTGAACGTGCCATGGATGTCCCATGTCTGTTTTCTCGACCACGCCAGGGCAAGGAGGGAGATTAGGCAACAGGTCCGACAGAGCATCGCCTCCTGTCGGCGGCATCAGGCCCTCTCGATTTACTGTGTTGCCAAAGAGATTCCTCCACCCATCGTTCGGTGGTATGGGAGAAAGAAAGTCGAAAGATTCCTTCAGGATCTTTGCCACGTTGCCAAGGATCAGGATCCTGACTGCCTCCTGAGCTACACGAACTTTCCGACTACGGAATATTTGGAACTGCCGTTCCTCGATGTCGCCACCTTTAATGTGTATCTCCATCAACGACCTGCCTTCTGCGCTTATCTCTCGCGGCTTCAGCACTTGGCAGGCGAACTTCCTTTGGTCCTCACCGAATTCGGCATGTGCAGTTTCCGCCACAGTCGGGATGGACAGGCGGCTTTTCTGGAATGGCAGATGGAAGAAATTTTCAATCACGGGCTCGCCGGCGCTGTCGTCTTTAGCTGGACCGACCCTTTCTTCCAGGACGGATGCCTTATCGACGAGTGGGGCTTCGGGCTCGTGGACGCAGACCGGAAGTCGAAGCCGTCGTTTGAAGTCGTCCGGCGCCGTTTTATGAGAGAGGTACCCTTTTCGCCTGACCGGCGTTGGCCCAAGATCTCAGTCGTGGTCGCAACCTACAATGCCGCTCACACTCTTGATGATTGCTTAGCGTCGCTTCTCCATCTCCGCTATCCTAATTATGAGGTGATCGTCGTCAACGATGGGTCGACAGACGGGAGCGACACTATCATTCAGCGGTATCCCTTCCGGGCAATCACGACGCCGAACAGGGGGGTCAGCGCCGCTCGGAATGAAGGAATGCGAGCAGCCACAGGAGAGATTGTCGCCTACATTGACTCCGATGCCAGAGCTGACCGAGATTGGCTGTCATACGTGGCCGCCACATTCCTGGAATCCAACGTGGTGGGGGTGGGGGGTCCTAACTTGCTCCCCCCTGAAGATAATTGGGTGGCGAATTGCGTCTATCGGTCGCCTGGCGGCCCCACGCAGGTGATGCTGAATGATCAGGCAGCAGAGCATATCCCCGGCTGCAACATGGCATTCTGGAAGAAGCCCTTAGAAGAGATCGGTGGATTCGATCCGATCTTCACAAAGGCCGGGGATGACGTCGATATCTGTTGGCGCCTTTTGGAGAGGGGCTATCAGATCGGATTCAATCCATCTGCTCTCGTCTGGCATCACCGAAGACCCTCGGCCAGGAACTATTGGCGACAGCAGGTCGGGTATGGCTTTGCTGAGACGCTCCTGGAAAAAAAGCATCCGCATAAGTTCAACCCCTGGGGGCATACCATTTGGGCTGGACGGATCTACGGCCCTTATCCTTTCTTTCGACTGTTTGGACAGCCACTGATATACGAGGGCCTTTGGGGATCTGCCGGCTTTCAAAGCATGTATGATCCGAAGGGCGGGGGGATATTCAGCTTCCTGCCCCGATCAATGGAATGGCACGTTGCACTCGGACTCTTCGCTTTTCTTGGGTTCTTTACTCCCTGGGCTCTTCTGCCCTTTGCTGCGGGGGTCGCTTATACGGCATGGTACTGCCTCGTCTGTGCCGCTCAGGCAAACCTCCGGTCCTTGACCGCACCCACTGTTCCCCTGAGGTGGATTCACCGGCTACGTTCTCGAGCCATGATTGCGTGGCTCCACTTTCTTGAGCCTCTTGCTCGAGATTGGGGACGCGTAAAAGGAGGACTCACCCCATGGCGTTGCACGCCGACAAACGGCGATGCTAACCTTTGCGCAAGCCGTTGGTGGCAACGCTGGCATCCCTTGAGGCGGACGGTGGGATGGGCGCTTCCAGGAAGTACGGAATTGGAGAAACACATCTTCCTCGACCGCTTGACAAAGCAATTAAGCGCCAGCGGTCATGCAGTAGGATGGAACAGCGAGTGGCAGAATTGGGATCTCAAAATTAGGCGTGGCGCCTTAGGCGAAGTTCTGCTCCGTATGGTTGTGGAGTATCATGGGGGGCCGCGAAGGATGGCTCGTCTGTCCGCGACGATCAGACCACTGAGGTTTTTCTATTGGGTTCAAGGGGCCATGGCGGCCTTCGGTACGGTGATGGGTGTTCTTGGTCTGCCTGTGCCGTATCTTCTCTCTCTGGGTCTCTTCGCACTGCTGTGGATCGCCTGCACTTCCGAGGCGAACCGACTCGAGAGCGGGGTGGTCTGTGCATCGACTGAGGTGGTCCGCCAGCTGGAACTCGAACGGCGCAATGTGCGTTGATCCCATGGCTCAGTGGAGAAATTGACCGTGGACAAGACCGGCCAGAGCGAGTTCATTCTCTACCGCCGATTGCTTCGCCAGGTCACGCCATACTGGCCTCACTTGATTGGCGTGTTGGTGCTACATTTGCTCTCCATCCCGCTTCTCCTTCTTGCTCCTCTCCCTCTCAAGATAGTGGTTGACAGCGTCATTGGCTCGCAGCCCCTGCCGCCACTTTTGCAAGGGGTGGGTTCGGGTCTTTCGCAGTCCAGCAAGGGGGTCCTCGTCTTTTCCGTCGGGCTTGTCGTCCTGCTGTCCTTCCTCCTCTATTTGCGAGGCCTTCTCAGCTCCATGCTGGAAACCTATTCTGGTGAAAGGCTGGTATTGGCCTTCCGAGCCAAGCTTTTCGATCACGCGCAGCGCTTGTCGCTTTCTTACCACGATACCAAGGGTACCACCGACTCGATTTACCGTATTCAGTACGATGCCCCTTCGATCCAGTGGGTCGCTGTTCATGGCATGATTCCCTTTATGACTTCTGGACTCACGCTTGTCGGAATGATCTATGTCATAGCGCGGATCGACTGGCAATTAGCATTGGTCGCACTGGCGGTTGCGCCGATCATGTTCGTCCTGACGCAGGTCTTTCGTCAGCGCATCGGGAGGGAATGGTGGAAGGTCAAGGAATTTGAAACCCTTTCCATGTCCGTGGTGCAGGAGGTGCTGGAAGCGCTGAGGGTTGTCAAGGCATACGGGCAGGAGGATCGCGAGAAAGAGCGTTTTCTCCGGCACCACCACAAGAACGTGCAAGGGCACGTTCGGCTGGCCTCGATGAGCGGCATGCTTGCATTGCTGATCGGCCTCACGGTCGCAGCGGGGACTGCAGCGACCTTGTTCATTGGTGTGCAGCACGTGCAGTCAGGCATCCTGACACTCGGCAACCTGCTTCTTGTGATGGCCTACCTTGCGCAACTCTACAGCCCTTTGGAGACCATCAGCAAGAAGATGGCGGACCTACAGGCATCGCTCGTTAGCGCTGAGCGAGCCTTCAATCTTCTTGATGAAACTCCTGACGTCGCCGAGAGGCGGGGCGCCCGGCCCGTCGTGCGTGCCTCAGGAGCGATCGCGTTCCGTGAGGTGTCTTTTTCCTATCCTGGCGGTCCGCCGGTGCTACGGAACATTTCGTTCGACATTGCTTCTGGCTCCCGCGTCGGCATTCGCGGGATGACCGGTGCTGGGAAGACCACACTGATCAGCCTATTGACCCGTTTCTATGATCCGACGGCCGGGCAGGTCCTACTGGACGGGATCGATCTCCGCGACTATAAGTTGCCAGACCTGCGCAACCAGTTTGCCATTGTGCTGCAGGACCCCGTCCTCTTTTCAACCAGCATCGCCGAGAACATCGCGTACGCTCGGCCACGGGCCAGTAAAGAAGAGATCATAGAAGCGGCGAAGCTCGCGAGCGCGCATGAGTTCGTCACTCGCCTGCCGAAGGGATACGAGACACAGGTCGGTGAGCGTGGCATGAGCCTCTCGGGCGGCGAGCGCCAGCGCATTTCGCTCGCCCGCGCCTTTCTCAAGGACGCGCCCATCCTTATTCTCGACGAGCCAACGAGTTCCGTCGATGCCTGGACGGAAGACGCCATCGTCGGAGCTATGGAGCGCCTGATGCGAGGCCGGACCACGGTCATTATCTCCCATCGTCTGAGTACACTGAAGAATAGCGACGTGTTATTGGTGATCCAGGATGGTCGACTCGTTCCTGTGCCGACAGACGGCAGCGACAGCGTCGAGACCGAAGCGACACAGCCAGTGTCGGAGCAGAACCGCTGACCAAGCACGTAACCACTCAGATCATACCAGGCGACCTGTACTGACCAGTCGACCCTCAAGGAACATTTCTCGTGCATGATGGAGATTCTGTGGGCATCACAGTCTGCCTCGCGGCCAAGACGCTCCACATCCCGCAGGCTGGCGGCGCGCTCTGGGTCTATCTCAACTGGGCGCTGGGACTGCAGGCGCTCGGTTGCGACGTGATCTGGCTGGAAGCGGCGAAGCCGAGCGCTCCCGTCGAGGAGGTCTCCGCCGCGGTCGCCAGCCTGAAGAGCCGGCTCGAGCGATACGGCCTTGCTGATTCTGTGGCGCTCTGCTCGTGGACTACCGAGTCGCTCCCGCGTGAAGCGACGAGTGGGTGCGTGGACCTGGATGCGGCGTGCGCCGCCGACCTTCTGTTGAACCTGGCGTACGACATCCCCGCCCAAGTGGTTGAGCGGTTTCGTCGATCGGCTCTGGTGGATGTCGATCCCGGCCTGACGCAGATCTGGATTAGCGAGGGAGGGATGACGGTCGCGCCCCACGACGTGTACTTCACGATCGGCGAGACAGTGGGCCAACCGGAAGCCCTGTTTCCGGACTGCGGACTCACCTGGCATTACACGCCACCAGCGGTCTTTCTGCCGGCCTGGCCAGTCACTCCGGCCGATTCCGCAGCACCATATACCACCGTCACCAGCTGGTGGGGCGGATGGATGGACTTCCGGGGCGAGAATTACGGCAACCGGAAGCGCGACGGCTTTTTCCCGTTCCTCGACGTTCCTCGGCGCGCGCCGGTCCCCCTCGAGCTAGCGATCTCGGGCGTTGCCGGGCCGGACCTAGCGATGCTGAGCGACCGGGGTTGGCGTGTGGCCGATGCGCTGATCGTCGTAGCGACTCCGTGGGACTACCAGCGCTATATCGAGGCGTCCGGCGGCGAATTTAGTTGTGCGAAGCCATCGTGTGTCCGTTTACAAAATGCCTGGATCAGTGACCGGACGCTGTGCTACTTAGCGAGCGGAAAGCCCGCAGTCGTCCAGCATACGGGACCGAGCCGATTCCTCCCCGATGCGACAGGGCTGTTTCGGTTTCGTGATCCGGAGGAGGCAGTGCGCTACCTCGAGAAGGCGACAGCCGACTACGAAGCCCACTCAAAGCGGGCGCGCGCGCTCGCGGAGGAGCATTTCGATGCCAAGAAAGTTGTCTCATCTGTGCTGGAGCGAGCTTTCCCATGAACATGATATTCATCGACGAGAGTGCCAGAAAATTTAAATGAGATGTGAATTTCAACATAGGAAGGTGGCGATCCTCTCATACCACAAGATTGCCGAACCGCCCCACGGCTGCTGGAGGCCCTGGTTCTATGTACCTGAGTGGACCTTTCTTGATCATTTAAATCTCCTCCAGGAAAGTGGTTGGGCGGTAATCGGCTTGCCGGAATTTCTGAGAGGTCTGACCGATCCCGAGACACTACCGGAAAAGGCGGTCATGATCACTTTCGATGACGGCTACCGATCAGCACGAGAAGTCGCCAGCCCCTTGCTACGACGGTTCAAGTATCCGTCGGTCCTGTTTGTGCCGACCGACTATATTGGAGGGCACAACACGTTTGATGACGGCATAGAGCCCCAAATACCGATCTGTGATTGGAATGATTTGCGAGAACTTGCGCGAGCAGGGGTATCGATTCAATCCCATGGGGCCTCCCACAAGAGATTTTCTGAACTGACGTTGGCCGAGATCGAGCACGAGCTGCTCCGATCAAAGGACCTACTGGAAGACAATGTGGGAAGTTCAGTCGAGATCATGGCGTTTCCATACGGGGATCATGGGGGAAACTGGCACAATATCGAACAGGTTCTTGAAAAGGTTGGCTACCAAGCGGCGTGCTTATATGGAGGCGGGTTGGTAACCTTCCCCGGCGCTGAGCGATACCGGTTACCCCGTTTGGCAATGGGACCAAACACCGACTTGGCTGACGAGCTAGGCCGGCTATAAGGTCTTAACTGATAGGCAAGGTGATTCGGTATCGAGTGATGCGGGATCGACTGAAAATTATCGTTTCAGGGTTGATTGCTCAGTATCCCATAGGTGGTGTGACTTGGGATTACTTGCAATATGTTGTCGGATTGGCTCGTCTCGGCCACGCTGTCTATTACCTGGAAGACACCGGACTCTGGCCCTACAACCCTGCCGAAAAGGGAGTGTCGAAGCACTGTCGCTACAATGTTGGCTATCTGGGTGCTGTCATGTCACGATTCGGATTGTCCGACAAGTGGGCGTACTATTTCCCCGGTGAATCCCGCTGGTATGGGCTCACAGAAAGCCAGGTGAAAGAGGTTTTAACGTCGTCTGACCTCCTCATCAATGTCTCATGCTCGCTGCAGCACCTTTCGGGCTACCAGATAGTCAAGAGGTTGGCGTATGTGGATACGGACCCTGTCTTCACACAGATCAAGTTGGCGCGGGGCCAAGCCGATTTCCGCAAACTAGTTGATGCGCACACTGTGCATTTCAGCTATGGGGAACTGCTTCGGGAGACGGGTCCGGAGACCGGACATCACTGGCGACCGCTGAGAAAACCAATCGTTCTCACCGAATGGACACCCTCACGCGCATATCGGAATGTTTTCACGACCGTCATGAACTGGACCAGCTACAATGATGTGACCTACCAGGGCCAATCCTACGGGCAAAAAGATATCGAGTTGATGCGATTCGTGGACCTTCCCCGCATGGTCACCCCGACCGTGCTCGAAATGGCGGCCGGTTCAGGAAAGACGAAGCGGATGCCAACGGATCTCTTGACCCGGAAAGGATGGCAAGTCGTCGACCCCATGAAGGTGTGTCCGGATCTGGACAGCTACCGGGATTACCTCGAAACTTCAAAGGCTGAGTGGACAGTAGCCAAGAACGGCTATGTCAGGGGACAAGCGGGATGGTTCAGCGGCAGATCAGCCTGCTATCTCGCGGCAGGTAGGCCGGTAGTGGTCCAGGACACGGGGTTCTCACCCGTTATTCCCGTTGGGGAAGGAGTCCTGTCATTTCGAACCGTGGATGAGGCGGTGGCAGCAATCAGAGAGGTTGAGGGCCACTATACTAAGCATGCGAAGGCTGCACGAGAGCTTGCCGAAGAGTATTTCGACTCAAACAAAGTCCTGACTCGGCTGATTGAGGAGTCATTCCAGACCCACGCCTCGCCCACAATGTAATACTGGTGCTACACCCACACCCGTTAGTCTTCCCTTGGTTTTGTGGACACCTTCTAGGCATGGTAACCGGCGAAGCGTTGCCTCTTCCTCGGCAAGATCTCGGCCAAGGCGCGCTGAGCAAGAAAAGGGCAGGGAAGGGCGAGGCTGGAGGGGGCGGTGAAAGCCTTGTTTCTGGCTGTTGACGCTTCAAGAAGGCCCTCCTAGAATGGCGCCTGTCCAGGCTACCGCAGCAGTGGGCGATCAACCATAATGGAGGTGAATGATGCAGCAGAGCATGTTGGCGCCACGATCAAAGTGACCGGCAAGTAGCAATCGCGAGCAGAAAAAAGGAGCCCGTCAGGTCGTGAAACCTGACGGGCTCTTCTTTTGCTCCGGCAGCGTCTGCTTACAGGCCGCGTAGGAAATTCAGTACGCTCTGCTTGTAGAATTCTGGGAGCTGATTGAAGATGGCAATGACCTGATTGGCTTCGGAGGGTGGTACACGTAAATCACCAGGGCTCGCGTGGGCCTGAATCGCTACCCTCAGGTCGCTCGTGCGCCCATCATGCAGGAAGAAAATTCTCTGCCCGATTCCCCACAGCGGTGCCGTGCGGAACTCATCGCCGCGGGCGTCACCCTGGCTGATGCCATCGGCCAGCCCTGGTCCCATGTTGTGGAGGAGCAAATCGGAGAAGAGGTTCGCGTCCGTGTCCTGCAACGCCCCGGTGGCCACCTTCTTGCCCGTATGCAGCGTTGGCGTATGGCACAGGGCGCAGCCGACGGCGGTGAATAACGTCCGGCCTAGGACGATGGACGGATTGTCGGGCACCGGCGTCGGTGGTGCCAGGAAACGCATGAAGACCGCGAACTTGACCACGTCGCTGGGAATGTCGATAGGATTCGTGGCGTCGAAGTGTGGCGTACTCTCCGGCGTCGCATTAAACCGGCAGGCGAGGTCTTCATCTCGCTCCTGCGGGAACATATTGCTGGTCACACCCTGCTCGACGTTGTAAGCTTCGCCGGAGAACAGTTCGAGCGACTTGTTCTGGGCTTTCCAGCCGAATCTCGTGATCGTCCCGTCGTTGCCGCTCGTGTTGGGCCGACCATTAACACCCAGAAATAGTTTTAGTAACCGATTGGCCCGCATGTTTGCGAGGATCGTGTCGTCGTCGATGGCTTCGATCAATCCGTTCCCAAAGGTAGGAGTAGGAATCCGGAAGATCAGGTTTTGGCTGGCGGCGGCGGCCCGGAAGTCCGGTTGTAGGATTGCGCAACCGGGTGCGTCGGTTCGGCCGGTGATCGTAAAGAGTGCATGCACTCCGCCATCGGGTGTGCCGTTCGGCTTGAACTT
>Ga0134075_10000850_pt1 | contig 9814 bp, 9 predicted proteins | sample 15_taG_18_FD_119775 | JGI IMG/M metagenome (GOLD analysis project Ga0134075, IMG submission 119775) | Grasslands soil microbial communities from the Angelo Coastal Reserve, California, USA - 15_D_Rain_40cm_5_09212015 | ecosystem: Environmental > Terrestrial > Soil > Grasslands ... | reverse complement strand
GAGGTAAAAGAGGGAAGTCGTGCTCCACAGCCCTGGTCGCGAAACCTGCAACAAGAAAACTAAATAGGAATGAGATTGCTGCCGGCTCGCAACACTGGGAGAGGCTTGGGCGGCTTCGGCCATCTGCCTCAATATACCGCGATTAAGTCCGCGCCCGGGTTTTCATACCATCGCGATGTGCCGAATCGTTTCACTGGTTTTGAACGCTTCGCCGAAACGCAGGTCAAGAGGAAACTGCTAGGCGAGAAAGACGTGTGCCTGCTAGATGAGTCCCAAAGAAGCGAAAGCCGTAATCGAAGCGCAGCCCAAAGCAACCCCCATGACCACGCCGGCCAGCACATCGCTCAGAAAGTGCATACCCAGCACGATGCGGGACACCGCAATGCTTAGCGCCAGGAAAAAGAGCACGCCTTCGAGTGAGGGATAAAAGTAGCTGACCACCAGTGCGATCGAAAACGCCGTCATCGTGTGGCCCGAGGGAAACGAAAACTTGTCCGGAGGCAGCACCTTCGACCAGCAGTGCGGCTCGATCTGGCAAGGCCTCGGCCGCTGGCTCAGTCTCTTCAGCGCTTTGAAGACAAAAATGCCCAGAACCGCCGCGGAGCCTGCAGCCCCGATGGCCGCAAAACGCTGGGGGCCTCCATACGCGAGCAGCATCAGCCCCAGGCCGTACCAGATCCAGCCGTCGCCCATGCGCGTGGCCGCGATCATCCAGATGCGGATCCAGCGCGGGGCGCGCCAGCGATTCATCCGCCGCATCAGCCGATGATCGCGCCGGTCGATGTATCCCCAGAGGTTGCGTGCGACTGCCATCGCCTTACCTCACCCACACCGCTGGAAACAGACATGCGCTTTCAATCAGAAAGATGCATGCATAGGCGAGAAAGATTTCCAGCCAGCAAACCGCCCGTGCGTGAATTGTTTTTCTTTTCGGATGCGGCGCCGAATTGGAGGGCTTGCGCACCACGCACCTCAACTTGCCCAGTTGGCCTCGAAGTTGGAATCCAAATCCCACAGCATCCGCTTGCGCTTCTCGCCGCGCTCAATCGCGGAGGACCACTTCCGGCAATAACGAATTTCGTTCAGCCAGTGTCCCGCTGTGAAAGCCGGCACCAGTAACGCCAGCGGTGACATCGCCAGCGTCCACGGTTCGTCCCAGAAGAGTGACCGCACGATGCTGAAAACGTCTGCCGTAAGCTTGCCCCAGCTCCCGTGCACGCCGTGGATTCGTCCATGCCCAGTCCGCAGTCCCGCGAAAAATTCATCTATCGTTCGCGCGCCCCGCACTTCCGTAAACGTATGTCCGACGCCCGCGATGGTGTGCGAGTCGCTGCCCGCAATCGCGATTTTTCCCAGTCGTGTCGCCAGCCGCGCAGCACTCTCATTGGACCGGGGCCACATCTGCCCGTTGCGCGTCTCAAACGCCGGCACATACGATTCAAACCAATGAAAATCTTCCGCTTCGCGGCGCCCAGTCAACCCGGAGAAAACATGATTGGCGCTGAAGAAAAGTTTACGTTCGGTGAGGTACATCAACAGCGCTATGAAATCATTTCTACGCCGGTGAATTTCAGCATGGTCGCGTTCGGTTATGCCATAGACGCCCATATGCATCTCGGTTCCGCTGGGCATTCGGACGGTCACTTCTTCGCTTAGGAAAAAGTCGGCATACTGCCGCAGGGGCTCCGCGCCGTCGATGGAGTCATGGTCGGTTAGGGTGACGATGGACATGCCCATTCGCTTCAGCCGTTCATAGACTTCCGCGGGCTCGGTGTAGCACTCCCGGCAAATGCGATTTAGCCCGGGAGCGTTGAACATTCCGGATGCGATCGAGTGAACATGAAGGTCGCAGCGCATGGTGTAATTTTCTTCCCTCGATATGAACAGCCTGTAAAGAGGTTGCGAAATCTGCGTGAATGTGTCTACGGAACCTATTGAGCACAAATCAGTTATTCGGTTATCCACATGGCATGGAGCGTGCTCTCCCCAATTAGCTTCGGTTTGTGGCACAATCCTGCCAATGAAAAAAATTCACGTCGTCTTCCATGATGGCGGAGGAGGGCATCGCAACGCCGCAGTAGCTTTACAGACGGTAATTTCCCAGCAGCAACGTGACTGGCAGATCGAACTCGTCCAGTTCCAGGACCTGACGGACCGGCTGGACGTTTTGCGCAAACTCACCGGGATTCGTATACAGCAGCAGTACAATATCCTGCTGCAAAACGGCTGGACCCTTGGCAGCACGTATCTCCTGCGCATTCTCCAGGCCACCATCCGCATATTTCACCGGCCGTTGGTAAATCTGCTCGAACGATTTTGGCGCGAAAAACCTGCGGACTTGCTCATCTCCGTAATCCCTCATTTCAACCGGCAAATTTGCGAGAGCTGGAACAAGGTTTATCCCGGCCGTCCGTTTGTCACCATCATCACGGACCTGGCCGATTTTCCGCCGCGCTTCTGGATCGAGCCGATCGCGGAGCAGTATGTGATCGCTGGCACGGAAAAAGCCGCCGACCAGGCGCGAGCGATGGGCCATGATGACGCTCATATTTTTCTGACTTCGGGAATGATTTTGCGCTCGGATTTTTACCTCGAAGACAATTCAGATTCGGTTGCGCTGCGCCGGGAAATGGGATTGCGGGAAGATTTGCCGACGGCCATCGTGCTCTTCGGCGGCCACGGTTCCAAAGTGATGTGCGACATCACGGAAAAACTCGAGGCTGCTGGGTTGCCGCTGCAATTGATTCTGATTTGCGGACGAAACGAAGAGCTCGCCGCGAAATTGCGCGCCCGCCGTTGGAAAATGCCGGTTCATATCGTTGGCTTTACGAAGGAAGTTCACCGGCTGATGCGCGCTGCGGATTTTCTGATCGGCAAGCCCGGCCCCGGCAGCGTCGCGGAAGCCATGGTTCGCAAGCTTCCCGTATTGATCGAATGCAACGCGTGGACGCTTCCCCAGGAGCGCTACAATGCGGACTGGGTGAAAGAAAAGGGCGTCGGCATTGTATTGAAGAGTTTCGAAAACGTCGTGGAAGGTGTGAAGCGGATGCTCGATCCCGCAACGCTTGCCAAATTTCGAAGTAACGTAGCTGCTCAGAACAATCGTGCCGTTTTCGAAATCCCAGAAATTTTGGCCAAGCTCCTAATCGAAACAAATTCTACCCTGGGGCGCGCGACGCGGGCGGCTGTCGAAGCGGAAGCTCGCTAGAATTCCTGCCGGCAGAAAAAGTAGTTCCACGTTCCGATCAGAATATTTTCAGCCGAAATTGAAAGTCGAAAACACCAACTACGGATGGAGTTGCGCGTGTTCGGCGCGGCCGGGATGCGGGAATCTCGGGCCGGCGTTTGAGTTGTTCGCCGGTGTATGCATGTGGGGTTTCGCGCACTTGATGGCCCACCAGCGGGAGGCAAATCGCTTCGAATCGCACAACTTTACGCAGCCGCCTCGCCGATGCGATTCCTCGCAACGACAAAAGCACCCGCCTGCAGGAACTTTCCGCAGCAACGCCGGCGTGTCCGCGAGCAGTGTGAGCGAGCAGGCCAGGAAGGCAGCTCCAAAGAGGCACGTCCTCCAGAAGATTCGCCGCGACATAATCTTGGCAACGTGCCCACGCATGGGCGTTATTCTGTGGAGGGTCTGGAAAAAAACCGATAGTTCCCAGAGTTCGAAAAATTTGTTACCCGGGTCCTGGAACCAGGTGGCAAAGAAGTATTCGAATGTGATAAACACGGGCAGGTTCCTGATTTAGCGTGGAATCGGTTCCGAATTGAAACGCTAGTGCAGATTTGGCGTTTGTGGATGCACGTAGGGTGAAGCTAACTTAAACATAAGCAAGTACTTATGTGGAGGCCCTTGGTGCGCCACATTGGCGGAAGCCTTGCATAAGAAGGCAGCGTGGGCGCGTTTCAAATGACGAAATGTAGGGAGAGACAAGCGAGGGGAAGGGGCTTGCTTGTCACTTTTTGCAGATCGTTCCCACCTGCCTCTGAGAGGGAAGCAAGTGATGGATGACCCCACGCGCTGGTGTGAAAACGACGCCAGCAACTGAAACGCGCCTTCAGGGGCCCCCATCCCAAGCGGGGGCCCCTCCTTTTTTGGCGCAAGCACTGCAGAACTCTCCCGGCAGTTTTCGTTTCCCGCAAAGCCGAAACCGGCAGTTGGCCGCGGAAACGAACTCGACCGCATTTCCAGCCGCTCCTTGACTTGGTTCGACCTAGCCACTCGGAATTAGACTAATTCACTTTGCGGGCGACGGCGATGCGTGCCTGGCCCAGCGCATGCGCCACCTGCGTCTCCCGCAAGCGAGAAGCGTCGTACTCGAACGACAACCGTTTCTTCGATTCGTCAAGGCGGAATCGCCGCAAGCCGTAAGTGTTCGCGAATTCGCCGAGGTGGCGCAGTTGCTGTTCCGTCAGCGGTGATTGCAATTCGTAGGTAATTTCCACGAGTGTCATGGGCGGCATTATACCAGCCGCCGCGGAATTCGAGGCCTATCCGCGCGTAACCTGAATTCATCTAACATAGTGATATGTCCGACTCATCGCCAATGTCCAAGCCTCAAGTTCCAAGCCTGACGTTTTTGACGACACTGGAAAAACGAAAGGATCCCGTCTGCGGAATGATGGTTGCGGCGGAAAAGGCCGCCGCCAAAATCGAGCACGCCGGAAACACCTACTACTTCTGCTCGACGCGTTGTGCCGAACGATTTTCGGACGAGCCGGAAAAATTTCTCGCTGCTCCAGGAACCGCAGGAATGGAGCAGGGTCCCGCGCACGCGGAACACGATGCGGCGCGACACTCGGGAGCGACTGCATCGCGCGCCGCGACTGACGAAAAGAAAATTCGTTACACTTGTCCGATGCATCCCCAGATCATCCAGATTGGTCCGGGGAGTTGCCCGATTTGCGGCATGGCCCTGGAGCCGATGGACGTTTTCGCGGAAGTCGAAGCCGATCCCGAGTACGACTCCATGCGGCAGCGTTTCTGGATCAGCGCGGTATTGTCTCTTCCGCTTCTGCTCCTTTCCATGGTGGGCGACCTGATGGGCGCCCAGCTAACGCCCGCAGTTCGAAATGGGATCGAGTTTTTTCTTGCGACGCCAGTTGTTCTCTGGGGCGGATGGCCTTTTTTTGAGCGCTTCTGGTCCTCGCTCGTCAATCGCAGCCCGAACATGTTCACGCTGATCGGGCTCGGCACTGGCGCCGCGTACTTCGACAGCGTGCTTGCCACTTTTTTCCCGCAGATTTTTCCAGCCTCGTTTCGCGGGATGAATGACGCCGCGCCCGTTTATTTCGAAGCTGCTGCGGTGATCACCACGCTCGTTCTTCTCGGGCAGGTTTTGGAGTTGCGCGCCAGGCAGCGCACCAGCGGGGCAATTCGCGCGTTGTTGAATCTCGCGCCGCAGCAGGCCCACTTGCTTGCTGCGGATGGCACGGAGAGCGATGTTCCCCTCGATCAGGTAAAACGCGGCGACAGACTTCGTGTACGCCCGGGCGAGAGCATCCCCGTGGACGGCACGATACGCGAAGGCGCGAGCGCCATCGATGAATCCATGGTGACCGGCGAACCCATGCCAGTCGAAAAAAGCATGGGAGACAAGGTTACCGGCGGCACGCTGAACACCAGCGGCAGCTTCATCATGGAAGCGGAGCGTGTCGGGAGCGAAACAACGCTCGCCCAAATAGTGAAACTCGTCAGCGAAGCGCAGCGCAGCCGCGCGCCGTTGCAGCGACTTGCTGATCACGTCGCAGCTTATTTTGTGCCGGCAGTGGTTGTCGTTGCGATCCTGGCTTTTGCAGGCTGGATTTTGTTCGGCCCGGAGCCGCGTTTTGCGCACGCACTGGTGGCGGCTGTGTCTGTGCTGATCATCGCTTGCCCATGCGCACTGGGCCTTGCGACGCCGATGTCCATTATGGTTGCCGTCGGCCGCGGCGCGCACGGCGGTGTGCTGGTGCGCAACGCCGAGGCGCTGGAGACGCTCGCCAGAGTCGACACCCTGGTCGTGGATAAAACGGGCACGCTGACCGAAGGCAAACCCCGGGTCGCTGGGGTAAGTGTTTTCGATGGAGGAGGCTTCAGCGAGGGAGGGCTGTTGTGGCTTACCGCAAGCGTGGAGAGAGCTAGCGAACATCCATTGGCGCGCGCCATCGTGGATGCAGCAAAGGATAAAGGAGTCGAACTTGGCGAAGTCACCGAGTTTTGCGCAACTTCCGGCGGTGGAGCGGAAGGACGCGTGCTTGAGGATCGAGTTCTTGTCGGGACTCTGCGATTCCTGCAGTCGCGTGGAGTGACAGGTGCGACCGGAGAAAAACTCCCAGCCGTGGATTTCGGCATTGACCGAACGGCGTCGGTGAGTTTTGTTTTCGTGGCGGTGAACGAACGCCTAGCCGGAATGATCGCACTGACGGACTTCGTCAAGGAATCGACGCCTGAAGCATTGAAGGCGCTGCGAGAACAGGGCGTGCAAATCGTGATGCTGACAGGTGATTTAGAGGCCACAGCGAAATCCATTGCAAAACAGCTGGGGATTGAAAAAGTCGAGGCCGAAGTCCTGCCACACCAAAAGAGTAAAATCGTCAAGCGGCTGCGCGAACAGGGCCACATTGTGGCAATGGCTGGCGATGGAATTAACGACGCGCCAGCGCTCGCGGCGGCGGACGTCGGAATCGCCATGGGCACAGGCACGGACGTTGCGATTGAAAACGCTGGCATCACATTGATAAAAGGAGATCTTCGCGGCATCGTTCGCGCGCGCAAGTTGAGCCGCGCCACCATTCGCAACATCAAGGAAAACCTGGCTTTCGCATTTCTCTACAACGTGATCGGAATCCCCATCGCTGCGGGCGTTTTCTTTCCTTTTTTCGGATGGCTGCTGAGCCCCATGATTGCCAGCGCAGCGATGAGTTTTAGCTCAGTGTCCGTCATCGCCAACGCGCTTCGCCTGCGAAAAGCTTCGCTCTAGCGACAAAACCAGAACGTAGAATCGCATAGGGTTCGATCGGGGCTCTATCCTGCCGTGGTGGATTTTTGCACACCCGTCCACAGATTTGCACAAGTGTTCAAGCGGAATTTGATTGACGCCGAAAACGGGAAAGTTTATTTTGCATTCCAGATTGAACCGGGAAGCTTAAGAACTTTACGGATCAATTTAGAGGGCGCAGCAAGATTAAACATCGGCGGCGCCGCGAGATTGAATCGCGAAGCTCGAAGCCTCAACGGTTCCGTTTGGAGGGCGCGACTAGCCTAACGGCGGTCACGCCGCCAGGTTGGTTCGGAAACACTTGAAACTTAACGGTTTCATCCCAGGGACGCAGCTAGCGTAACAGCGAGTTGCGTCGCGAGATGGAGCCGGGGAGTGGAAAAGTCCTGACGGACCGGGTTGGAGGGCGCAATTGCCTCACGGCGGTTGCCCTGCCAGATGGGATCGAAGAGGTTAGAAACTTTACGGCTCAGTTAGAGGGCGCAACAGGCTAAACACCGGTTGCGCCCTCAAATTTTTTGCCCCGGTCTGCGACGAACGGAAATCCTCGTAGAAGTGACCAGCCACAGACAAGCTTTTTTGATTTAGGCAGTAGCTAGTGTCGCAGGATTCGTCAGCCCTGTCCAAGGATGGAGTCAAAATACGCCAGCTTGTCCGGCGAGTCCCATTGCTGGAAGCCGATGAATTTTCGAGCGATTTTGCCGTGACGGTCGATGACGTAAGTCTCCGGGTACATCGAAGTTCCATACTCCTGAGCGATCGGAGAGTGATTGTCCCTTGTGGATGGATCGCGGTAGGTCAGGAAGCCGACGCTCTGTTCGCGGAGGAATTTTTGGTAAGCGGCAGGATCCTCATCGGCAGCCACACCGAGAATGACGCCGTTCCGCGATTCGATGTATTTTTGCAGGCGGTTGAGAGCCGGAGTCTCTTCGACGCAAGGCGGGCACCAGGTCGCCCAAAAATTCAATACCACCACTTTGCCCTTGAGATCGGTGAGATGGGCGGGCTTGCCCGCAATTTCCAGCGGGAAGTTGCGCGCCGTCTTGCCAGCCACCGAGGCTTCGCCTTGCCGGTAAGTGGGCATCGCAAACAGCACCAAAACTGCCCCGGCGAGGCCCAACGCGCCCCATACCGCTAATTTCCTGAGGATAGCCATCCAACTGCTATACTAACTCAATCAATCTGGGTCGCGAAGCGCCCCGTCCGCATCCAATACGTAATGTCCACCAGCGAGCAGAACGTCTCCCCACATGATGCTTTCGTTCCGGCATTTTCGCCAGGGACTGTCTCTGCCATCATCCCAGCGCGAAATGAGGAAGCGGTCATCGCCACGTGCATCGAATCGTTGGGGCGGCAACCGGAAATCTCAGAGATTGTCGTTGTGGACGATCAATCCACTGATGGGACGGCGGGCGCAGTGCGCACCCTCAACGCCAAATATGCGCACCTGCGTTTGTTACAGGCGGACAGACTACCTGACGGTTGGGTAGGCAAAAATTACGCCCTTTGGATCGGCGTGCAGCAAGCCAAAGGCTCATGGCTTCTCTTCACGGATGCTGACGCCGAGCACCAGTCGAACTCGGCAGCCCGCGTGCTGCAAATCGCTCAAGAGCACGAAGCCGCCTTAGTCTCTTTTTCTCCCGAGCAAGTGACTGAAAACTGGTACGAGAAAGCGCTTATCCCGTACATCTACGTGCGGCTAGCAAAATTATTTTCCTATGACAATGTGAATGATCCGAAATCTCCTGCCGCCGCTGCGAACGGCCAGTTCTTGATGGTTCGCCGCGACGTTTACGACGCGATCGGCGGCCATGCCGGCGTCGCGGGCGAAGTGCTCGAAGACGTGGCCATTGCCATGCGCGTCAAGGCCGCGGGCCATCGCATCTGGTTCGCTTCCGGCAAAGGCATCGTTCGCGTGCGCATGTACCGCTCGTTCGACGCCATGTGGCAGGGCTGGAAGAAGAATCTTTATCGTCTGATTGGCGGGACGCCGTGGACGGCGTTTCGCGAGATCGAATCCAGCCTGCCGTGGATTCCATTGGCGCTCATTCTGATTGGCCTGAAATTTCCGTTGATCTTTTTGTCCGGCGTTTTGCTTTTGCTCGCCCGCCAGACCCTCTACGGCCTTGAACTTGTTCGTAACCGTTTCCCTTTTTCCTTCATCTTTTATTATGTTCCCGCGGCATTCCTATATACAGGTGTGCTCTGGGCCTCCTACCGAAGCCACGTGAAGGGAAGAATTGAATGGAAGGGCCGGGAATACGCCATTGGCGCTCCCGAATCGATAAAATAGACGGATTGCCATGGTACTGCTGACGCGCAAAATCGAGTTCTCAGCTTCACACCTGTATCACAACCCGAATCTTTCAGCGCAGGAGAACCGCCGCATTTTTGGGAAGTGCAATAATCCCCATGGCCACGGCCACAATTACACGCTGCAGGTGACGATCGAGGGCGAACCCGATCCCGTCACCGGCATGGTGCTGGACCTGAAAGAATTGAAAGGCATTCTCGAACGCGAAATCATGCAGCGTATGGATCATCGTCATTTGAACTACGAAGTGCCGGAGCTCGCCGGCCAGATTCCCACCTGCGAAAATATTGCCCGCGTCATCTGGCAACTCCTCGAGCCAAAGATTACGCAAGGGCGGTTGCATCGTGTGCGGCTCTACGAATCGCCGGATCTCTTCGTCGATTGTTACCGCAACGGCGCGAACGGGGCCTGGAAGCCATGAGCGGTGCGCTTAAAATTGAGCTTGGCCGGCGGTATCGCTTCTCGGCGTCGCACCGCTTGCATGCCTCGCAACTCAACGAAGAGGAAAATTGCCGTGTCT
>Ga0134075_10000838_pt1 | contig 9858 bp, 8 predicted proteins | sample 15_taG_18_FD_119775 | JGI IMG/M metagenome (GOLD analysis project Ga0134075, IMG submission 119775) | Grasslands soil microbial communities from the Angelo Coastal Reserve, California, USA - 15_D_Rain_40cm_5_09212015 | ecosystem: Environmental > Terrestrial > Soil > Grasslands ... | reverse complement strand
GCTCGGGGACGACGTGCGGCGCTCGGTGATCTGGTCCGAGAACGAGCACCTCGCCGTGGTGGGCGTCGAGGACATGGTCGTGGTGCGCGCAAACGGACACACACTGGTGATGCCGACCGGCCGCGCGGAGCGGCTCAGAGAGCTCGTGCAGCGGCTGTGACCCACGCCCTCTACCTGCTCGACCCGGAGCCGTCGCCTGCGTGGGCACCGTTCGCCGGCGCTCGGCCGATCGCGGAGCTGCGCGCCGGCGCGCACCTGATCCGGGAACGGTGGGAAGCGTTCGCGGGCACGGAGACGACCGCGATCTTCGCCCTCCCCCACCTCGCCGGGTTCGTCGAGCCCGGCGTGCCGGCGGTGGGCCCGCGGCGCCCCGTAGCAGGGCCGGCCCTCATCGGGTCGTCCACGTTTGTGCCGCGCGGTCTTGCGCCGCCGCTGCCGCCAGCTGCGTTCCGCCTCAGCTGCAACGGCGTCACCGTGGGCTGGGGCGTCGGGCCTGGAGCCACGTGGGACGGGCCGCAGGCGAAGGCGGCGACTGTTGAAGTGTCGGGCGTGGTGCTGCACGGGGCGTACGATCTCGTCCGAGTGCTCGAGCCGCTGCTTGCGGAAGACTTGGGCGCGTGGCTCGGTGAGAGCGACCCGATCCCGGCGGGCAGCGTCGTGCTGGGAGACCCTGCCTGGATCAGCGTCCACGACGCGGCCGTCGAACCGGGCGTCGTCTTCGACGTTCGGCAAGGGCCGGTCGTGCTGGAGAGCGGAGTCGAGGTGCGCTCGGGCACGCGACTCGAGGGGCCGCTGTGGGCGGGCGCGAACACCCATCTACTCGGCGGACCGATCCGTGCGTCGGCAATCGGCCCGCACTGCAAAGTGCGCGGGGAGCTCGCGTGCTGTCTCTTCCTCGGCTATGCCAACAAGGCGCACGACGGGTTCGTCGGACACTGCGTGATCGGTCGCTGGGCGAACCTCGGCGCGGGGACGATCACCTCGAACCTGAAGAACACCTACGGCTCGGTCCGTCTCGACGTCGCTGGGACGGCGATCGAGACCGGCCTGACGAACCTCGGCAGCCTGATCGGCGACCACGCCAAGACGGCCATCGGCACACTCCTCGGCACCGGCACCGTGATCGGCGTCGGCGCCAACGTGTTCGGCGCGGTGCGCCCGCCCAAATACGTGCCGCCGCTCGCGTGGGGAGTGCGCGAGGCGACGGCGGAGGCCGGCGCGCGGCTCACGAAGGAAGGCTTTCTCAAGATCGCCGAGCGCGTGCTGCCCCGCCGGGACGTCGCCGTGGACGATGCGATCCGGGCCATGCTCGGGCGCATCTACGACTGGGCCGCACGCTGAAAAGTCGCTCGCCCGGTTGCCCCGTCAGCCCGGGGCGCGCACATTGTTCAGTCCGTCCACTCCGAGCCGCATGGCGCGCACCGATCAGTATCGCAGAGTCGGGAAATTCGAGCTGCACGAGCTCATCGGAGAAGGCGCGATGGGAGCCGTGTGGAAGGCGTACGACTCGGTCATCCGCCGCTACGTCGCGCTCAAGATCCTGAGCAGCGCCATCGGGCGCACCCAGGACGCGCGTGCCCGGTTCCTGCGGGAGGCGCGCGCGGCGGGCGCCCTGCAGCATCGCAACATCGTCACGATCTACGACCTCGGCGAAGCCGATGGCCAGCTCTTCATCGCGATGGAGCTGGTGGACGGGCGCGACCTGAGTCAGCTGATCGCGCAGCAGGAGGCGCTCAGCCTCGAGCGCAAGCTCGACATCGCGATCGAGGTGCTCCAGGGTCTCGCCTACGCCCACGGACGTGGCGTGATCCACCGCGACATTAAGCCGTCCAACGTGCGGATCGCGTCGGACGGGTCGGTGAAGATCATGGATTTCGGCATCGCGCGGCTGCAGTCGGCCGACGTCACCGGCTCGGGCGCCATCGTCGGAACCCCGACCTACATGGCGCCCGAGCAGATCACGAACGGGCCCATCACTCCCGCCACCGATCTGTTCGCCATGGGCTGTCTGCTGTACGAGCTCTTGTCCTACCGCAAACCGTTTGAGGGCGAGACGGTGCACGGCGTGCTGTACCAGGTCCTCACCACCGATCCCAAGCCGCTGCGCACGCTGGCGGCGTCAATCCCGACGTCGCTCGAACGCCTCGTGGCGAAGGCCCTGAATAAGGTGCCCGAGGATCGCTACGAGACCGCGCGCCACATGCAATCCGCCCTGTCCAGCATCCGGGCAGCCCTGTCAGGCGCGTCCGAGACCACGCTGCTGGCCCCGCGCTGGACGCCCATCCCAGCCGCCGCGTTGCGGCTCGTGACCCACGCGCCGCTCAAGTGGCGGGCCGCGGTCCTGACGGCGCTGATGGTGACCGCGCTGGTGCTGCTGTACGTGTCACGCTCGCCGTCACCCGTCGCGGCGCCATTGGGAACCGATGCCACGGCCAGCGTCGACCAGCTGCTCGCCTATCCGCTGCCGACGGGACTCAATCCAGCCCTCACTGCAGAACGTGATTCGGCGCTGGCCGCCCGCGACCGAGCGCACCGCGCCGGCGCGATGAAGAACAACGTGCCGTCGCTGCTGCTCGCCGAGACCGTGCTCCAAAACGCGGAGCGCGCAGTGCGGGGGGGCGACCAGGCGCACGCGGCGAGCGGCTACTTGAGCGCGGTCACGCAGTACCAGAAGGCCCAGCACGAAGCGGACGGGATCCGGCGCGAGGCGCAGCAGGCGATCGCCCGGGCGACGCCCGTGGTGCACGCCTTGGCGACTCGCCCGGAGGCAGGACGCGCAGGGACATCGCTGGCGCGCGCCGAATCCTTGTTTGTGGCGATGGACTTCACGCTGGCGAAGCTAGCCGCACTCGACGCCGAGCAGGTCGGCGTCGCGGCGGGCATAGCGCCGCCGAGCCCCCAGCCCCCCAACCCGCGCGCAGCGATCCCGGTGCTGCTCCAGGACCTGGAGCGCGCCGTGTCGAGCGAGCGCGTGGGCAACCTGCACGTGCTGATGCCCAGCATGGTAGACCGAGACGTCGCAGGCTGGGAGCAGTTCTTCCGGCGCTACACCCGCCTCACGGCGCGGTATGCGATCGAAGCGATCACCGTGCACGGGGACGAGGCGCACGCCACCGTCCGGACGCTGTACACCTATGTGCCGGCGGGCGGCGGCGCACAGAGCGAGACCCGCCTGCGCCAGGCGATCCGGTTCATCAAGACGCCCGACGGCTGGCGCGTCGCCGACATCCGCGACTTGCGCTAGCCGGTCAGTCCCAGGCGCGCTCCGTCGCGGGCGGCGGGGGCGGGATGGCGACCGAGTCGGCCCGCGCCTTCGGCGGCCCGACCCGCCGCAGCGTCACCGGCTTCTCGAGGTCGCCCCCCGCAAGCGTGAGCCGGTCGACGCCGAGCTTCATGCCGTAGACTTGCCAGACACCATCCCCCAGCGTGATCCAGAGGCTATCCCCGACGACACGCCACCGTGCTACCTGGTCGCCGAACTGGGCGGAGCTGTCGCTCCGGACCATGATGTTGCGGATCTCGTCCTCCGTCTTCGCCTGCCACGTGCCCTCGAGGCGGGGGCGGCCCTGACCACGCAAACCGACGGGGTAGGCAAGCAGACCGACGATCACATACCGAAAGAGCGTCACGGAAAACCGTCTCGAAGAGTCGTCGCAGGAAAGCGTCAAGAAAATACGTACCCCGGAAACGGCACGACAGTCAGGTCGTGGCGCCGGCCCCCCCGGCCGCCCCGGTCGCCACCACCGGGGCCTGCGCGTCACGCATTACGGCGATCTGCGACTCCCACTTGCGCATCATCTGCACGAACGGGGTCACAATCGCCGGATCGAACTCCATCCCGCCCCGTCCCTCCAGATACCCCAGCGTGCGTTCCTGGGACCAGGCCTCGCGGTAGGGTCGGTTGGTGCGGAGCGCGTCGTACACGTCGCACACGTGCACCAGCTTGCTAGCGTAGTGGCAGTCGCGGCGGAAGGTGAGTGTCGGATAGCCGTCGCCGTTGAGCATGATGTGGTGCTCATACGCCACCACGGCCGGGAGATCGAGCTGCTCCTCGGAGTCCAGGATGATGCGCGCGCCTTCCGCGGGGTGCCGGTTCATGAGGGCCCGCTCCTCGTCGCTGAACTTGCCCGGCTTGGTCAGGACCTCGATCGGAATGCGCACCTTCCCGATGTCGTGCAGCAGGCCCGCGATACCGAAGCCGCGTACGTCGCGCGCGCCCAGTCCCAGGTACTCGGCGAGCCCCATGGCGAGCACCGCGACGTTCATCGAATGCGTGGTGGTATACTGGTCGAACTCCTTCAACTGCAGCAGCGGGATCACGATCTGGCGGCCGCCGCGCATGGCGAGTGCGAGCGAGCGCACCACCGCCTCCGCCTCGGTGAGCGGCAGCACGCCCCGCGTCTTCACCTCCTCCTGGAACCAGCGCACCGTGTCCGCTTCCTCGCCGAGGGAATAGTTGATCGTCGCCGTCTGGACGGCCGCCTGCTCGACTTCCCCGCGGACGCCCACCGCCCCGTACTTGATGCTCGAGCGGCGCAGCTGCCGCGCCTCCGACGTGTCGATGGCGGACAGCGTGAGGCGCGCCAGCACCTCGTCCAAGAATCCGGCGAACTCCTCGCGGCCCACTTGGTCCTCGAATTCGAGACGCTCGATACCCGCCTGCGCAAGACGCCGCGACCAATCCCAGGCCTTCAGCTCCCGCAGCGGCAGGCGCCCGTACACGATCTCGTCTCCGAGGAAGGTGAAGAGCGGATGCGGCGTGTCGGCCTGGAGGTCCTGCAGCTTGCGGTACGCCGTATCGACCGCGCGCTCTCGGGCGGGATGGCCCGCGGTGTAGAGGGTCATGGTAGCCAGCGCCTGCGCGAACGCCGTGAGGAAGGCGGCGGGATCGCTCACCGGAGCGCTCTCGCCGTGCGCGCCGCGGCGCAGATCTCCGGATCGCTGGAGGCGGCGGCCTGGGTCAACCGCGCGGCCGCCCGCGGGTCCCCGCGCCAGCCGGTCGCGAGCGCCTGCAGCGCGACGACCACCTCCGGCGACTTGGGCGGGAACCGCGCGCGCCCGAACAGCGTCCGGCCGGCCGACGTGAGGCGCAGCAGCGCCTCGAGCGCCGCGGGCGCGCTCGTGCCGCCCAGCGCGCGGATCGCGAGCACCCGCAGATCCGACGCCAGCGTACGATCCGTGGCGTGGCTCACCAGCAGGGGCACCAGGACCTCCGGGCACGCCTGCAGCGCCACCAGCAGCCCGAGCGCGAGCCGCATGATGCGAGGCTCGTGGTCCCTGAGCGCCGTGACGAGCGCCGCGTCGCGCTCGGCGGGCAGCTTGAGCTGCAGCTTCACGGCCTGCCAGCGGACGCGCGCGTCGGCATGCAGCGTGTAGCGCGCCGGCGAAAACCCCTCGGGCAGCGCCGGGAGCTCGTCCAGCAAGCCGAGCATATTCCGTGTGACGTACCAGCGCGGGTCCTCCAGCCGTGCCACGACGATCGGCCCGATCCCGCCCCCCATACGCGCAAGCTGCGCAAGCAGACCACGGCGCGTGCCGCGTGACTCCGCTGCCGCGAGTGCATCGAGCAGCGGGGCCGCTGCGGACGACCCGACGCGCGGCACCAGCCGGTCGAGGACCTTGAAGTCCACGGGCTCCGTCGCCACGACGCGCCCGATCACCTCCGCCGTGGCGATCCGTTCCCACACCTGGGCGGCGGCGGCACTCGTCGCCGGCAGCTCAGCCAGGGCGTCGAGCAGCTGCGGGAGCCGTCCCTCATGGACGACGCGGTCGACCGCCGGGAGGGTCCGCGGTCCCACCACGTCCACCTCCAGCGCCATTGCCACCACCCGGTCGGGCTCCGCGGGGTATCCCCCCTCGGAGGGGGCGATGAACAGAGGGTTGGCCCGCGCCATGCGCTCGAGCGCCGTGCCGTACACACCGGGGTTCGGGTCGGAGAGCGTCCACCCCCGGAGCAGCTCCTGAACCTGCTCGCGCAGCGCGATGTCGGCTTCCTCCCGGATCTCCGGGCTCCCCCCGTCCGCGTGCGCGGCGAGCTTCGAGAGCAGGCGGACGAGCGAATGGGATATCGTTTGCTGCGACGTGTCGGCGGCGGCCTTGAGGATCTCGAGCACTGCGTCCACGGCCATCCCCGCCGTGGCGTCCAGCACGAACTTACGCCGCTGGACGAAGTCGCCGCCCATCTCGACCAGCCGCCGCAGCGTCTGGGGTTTGAGCGAGCGCACGAGGTGGGACATGCGGCGCCGCAGCGCCATCGCCTCCGCGCTCCCCGCGGTCTTGAGCTCCTCCGCGATTTGCAGCAGATAACCCACGATGACCTGGTCATAGGCGGTGGCGCCGCGCTCGTGGGCGTCGATCGCCTGTGCGATCACCGTCGGCTCAGTCGCCATGGGCTGGTCGTCCTCGGGCTGCAGGGCCAGCGCCGCCCGCGCGAGGCCGACCCAGAGCTGCGCGGCCCGCGCCCCTTCTGCGGGTGCGCCCTCGCCGACGAGCTCGAGGCGCTCGTAGGTGAGGGAGTGCAGCTGGACGTGGGGCCAGGCGCGCAGCCGCTCGGGGTTGCCGAGGCCCAGCGGCTGCCCGGCGCGCTCCGCGTCCACGGCCAGGGTCTTGAGCACGTCAGCCACTTCCGCCGGCTCGACACCCTTGCGGAAGGTCACGGCACCCAGGTGGTGCCGATGCAGCCGCTCCGCGAGCTCGCCCAACACCGGATGCTTCGGGTCGGTGGCGATCCCCTCGATGACAAGCTGCCGGCGGGCGACGCCCAGCGACAGGGTCGAGCGGTTCTCGAGCAGCAGCGCCGCCCGCCGGGTCACGCCCGCAGCCGCCGGCGCCAGCGACGGGTGGCCCTCGGGATACATGGCGTGCTTGTGGAGGGCGATGGACAGCTCGATCAGGAAATCGGCGAGGTCGCGCGACAGGGCCGCGCGCCCGGGACCATCCGAGGAAGAGGGCGATGCGCGCACGGCTAAAGATACATCACGGACGCGCCGGCCACGCCGCAGCGAACCAGAACGCCCCGGAGATTGCTCCCCGGGGCGCTCTGTTGCGTCCGTGCGTCAGTGCTCTATCAGTACATCCCGCCCATGCCACCGCCGCCGCCCGGCATCGGCGGCGCCTTCTCCTTCTCCTTTTTCTCCACCACCACGCACTCGGTGGTGAGGAGCAAGCTGGCAATGGATGCGGCGTTCTGCAGCGCGGTGCGCGTGACCTTGGTCGGGTCGATGACCCCCGCCATCACGAGATCCTCGAACGCGTCGGTCTGGGCGTTGTAGCCGAAGTTCTTGTCCTTCGACTCCTTCACCTTGCCGACGACAATCGAGGCCTCGGCGCCGGCGTTCTGCGCGATCATCCGCATCGGCTCCTCGAGCGCGCGGCGCACGATCTCGACGCCGATCTTCTCGTCGTCATCGGTCGTCTTCACCTTGTCCAGCGCCTTCTGGGCGAACAGCAACGCCACACCGCCGCCCGGCACGATGCCCTCCTCGACCGCCGCGCGCGTGGCGTGCAACGCGTCCTCCACGCGGGCCTTCTTCTCCTTCATTTCGGTCTCGGTGGCCGCGCCGACGTTGATGACTGCGACACCGCCCGCGAGCTTCGCGAGCCGCTCCTGCAGCTTCTCCTTGTCGTAGTCCGAGGTGGACTTCTCGATTGCCGCCTTGATCTCCTTGATGCGGCCCTGGATCGCTTCGTGCTTGCCCTTGCCGCCCACGATGGTCGTGTTGTCCTTGTCGACCACGATCCGCTTGGCCTGGCCGAGGTCATTGAGCACCGCGTTCTCGAGCTTCAGGCCCATCTCTTCGGAGATGACCTGGGGCGCGCCGGTCAGCACCGAGATATCGATCAGCATTTCCTTGCGGCGGTCACCGAAGCCCGGCGCCTTGACGGCGCAGACTTTCAGCGTGCCGCGCAGCTTGTTCACCACGAGCGTCGCTAGCGCCTCACCCTCGACGTCCTCCGCGATGATGAGCAACGGCCGGCCGGCCTGCGCCACCTTCTCGAGGATCGGCAGCAGGTCCTTCATCGTGGAGACCTTCTTGTCGTGGATCAGAACGTAAGCGTCCTCCAGCACCGCCTCCATCTTCTCCGGATCGGTGATGAAGTAGGGCGACAGGTAGCCGCGGTCGAACTGCATCCCGTCCACGGTCTCCAGTGTGGTCTCGAGGCCCTTCGCCTCCTCCACCGTGATCACCCCGTCCTTCCCCACCTTCTCCATCGCCTCAGCGATCAGGTTGCCGATCTCTTTGTCGTTGTTCGCCGAGATGGCGCCGACCTGGGCGATCTCCTTCCGCCCCGCCGTGGGCACCGAGATTTTCTTCAGCTCCTCCACCACAGTCTCCACGGCGCGCTCGATCCCGCGCTTGAGCGACATCGGGTTCGAGCCGGCGGTGACCGACTTGAGACCCTCACGGAAGATCGCCTGGGCCAGCACGGTCGCCGTGGTCGTGCCGTCGCCCGCCAGGTCCGATGTCTTGGTCGCCACTTCTTTCACCATCTGGGCGCCCATGTTCTCGATCGGATCCTCGAGCTCGATCTCTTTGGCGACGGTGACGCCATCCTTGGTCACCGTCGGGTTGCCGAACTTCTTGTCGATGACGACGTTCCTACCCTTGGGGCCGAGCGTAACCTTCACCGCCTCGGCCAGCTGGTCCACGCCCCGCTTTAGCCGGGCGCGGGCCTCGGTGTTGAACTCCAGTTGCTTCGCAGGCATTGCGTGTTCCTCCTAGAACTCAGCCGAGCTTGGCGATGACGTCGGATTCCTTGATCAGGATGATCTCCTCACCTTCGAGCTCCACCTGGGTGCCGCTGTACTTCCCGTACACCACGCGGTCGCCCACCTTGAGCTCGAGCGGGACCAACTCCCCTTTCTCGCGCCGACCGGGACCCACGGCGATCACTTCGCCCTGGATCGGTTTCTCCTTGGCGGTGTCCGGGATGTAGAGCCCACCCTTCATTTGCTCCGTCTCCTCGATCGGCCGGATCGCCACCCGGTCGGCGAGCGGGAAGACCTTCAGCTTGGTCTTGCTCGTGGTCGCAGTAGCCATGGTGCTACACCTCCGCTGTGCTCTGTAAGTGCTTGTTTCGTATTTCAATTAGCACTCTGGCGACGTGAGTGCTAAGAGACCGCGCGGAATCTCTCCCTCCCGCTGCCGTCTGTCAAGTGGGGGATCAGAGCGGGGGGCTAAGGGGAGGTCGCTGCGTGAGGGAATCGACGATCGCCCGCGCCCGGGCCTCGACCGTGGCCCCCAGAGAGTCCCGCGGGGCAGACACCGCCGCGACGGTGGCCCCGGTGCGGGTGTCGGCGAGGCGGACATACAGCCAGGTCGCGGCGCCGGGCTCGGGCTCCCGCTGCGTGAACGAGAGCAAATAGGCGGTGGCGGGACCACCACCTCGCACCGTGGTGCGAACCGTGTACCCCCGGCGCTTAAGCCCCCGGCCGACCTCCCGGCTCAGGGAATCCTGGCGGCTGATGAGAATATCGTAGTTCTTGATGTACGCCGGGGGAGCGCGATAGCCGGTCGCGGGGGCGCAGCCGGTACCGAAGGCGTTGCACGACGCTACGACGCTAAGCTGTACGAACACACGCCCCGTCCCGCGCATACTTACAACGTAGCGTCGTAGCGTCGTGCAACAGTTCACGGAATTATCCGCCTCGCCCCCACCCAGCGGTCCAGCCAGTACGCCCCCTCCGGGTCCCGCACGTCGAGTCGGGAGAGCTTCACTCCCCGGGTCGAGCTATGAATGAACTTCCACTCGCCGACGTACATCCCCACATGCGTCACGCCAGAGCCGGGCTGGGCCGAGAACAGCAGGATGTCGCCCGGCCGCAGCGCCTCCACCACCGGCGCGACTTCCGCGCCG
>Ga0134075_10000835_pt1 | contig 9877 bp, 8 predicted proteins | sample 15_taG_18_FD_119775 | JGI IMG/M metagenome (GOLD analysis project Ga0134075, IMG submission 119775) | Grasslands soil microbial communities from the Angelo Coastal Reserve, California, USA - 15_D_Rain_40cm_5_09212015 | ecosystem: Environmental > Terrestrial > Soil > Grasslands ... | reverse complement strand
GCTCAGGTTCGTGGCGCCGCGCAGAAAGCTGTCGGAGATGCTCGACACGACGATCGTGGCGCGCTCGACCCCGGCCTGACGCAGCGTCCCGGTGTGCGAGATGTCGCCGTAGATGCACTCGACGCCCTGCGCCTGCAGCCGCTCGAGCGTCTCCGGATTGAAGTCGATGGCGAGGATGCGCTGCTTCGTGTCCGAGGCGGCGATCTCGAGTCGCTCGAGAAAGGCCAGCCCCTCGCGCGAGACGCCGAGCAGGAAGAAGTCCTGCTGCCGCGGCGGCGGCGCCGGCGCCGTTCGCGCCGCGCGCCGTCCCATCCATTGCGGGATCCCCACGCGCGCCAGCGTCCGCCCCACCCCCGTCGCGATCTCGTGGTTGTACAGGATGCCGTACGTCGACAGGACGGCGGTGATCAGCAGGGTGTAGAGGACGACGCCGGCCACGGAGGCGCTCACGTGGCCCGCTTCGACGCCGAGGCTCACGATCACCAGCGAGAACTCGCTGACCTGCGAGAGATTGATCGAGACGACGCCGGCCGTCCTGAGGTCGAGCCGCAGCAGGGCGGAGAGCGGGAAGACCGTGAGCACGCGGGTGCCGATGACCACGAGGGTGGCGACGAGGGCGAGGGCCAGCGTCTGCTCGGACGGAACCGGCATCTTCAGACCCAGCGTGACGAAGAAGAGCGTCACGAAGAAATCGCGCACACCCGACAGCCGCGCGACGACCTCCATGCCGTAGGGAAACGCCGCCAGCACCAGGCCGGCGATCAGCGCGCCCATCTCCGTCGACAGCCCGATCTGTCCGGCGACGCCGGAGACGAGGAAGCACCAGCCGATGGCGGTGATGAGCACGAGCTCGTGCGAGGTGGCGATCGCGCGGAACAGCGTCGGCAACACGTAGCGCGACAGCACCGCCGCCATGCCGACGAGCGCCGCCCCCGCCGCGAGCGAGCGGAGCAGCGGCGCGGCGCCCAGGCGATCGAGGTTCGGCTGCAGGGCGAGGAAGCTGATGGCCCAGAGATCCTGGACGATGAGGATGCCGAGCGTGAGCTTGCCGGCGAAGGTCGAGATCTCGAGCTTGTCGAAGATGAGCTTCACGACGATCAGCGTCGACGACAGGGACAACGCCACCGCGAGATAGAAGCCGTCGAGCCGACCCCCGAAGCCGCTCACCGCGGGGGCCAGCGCGTACCACGTCAGCGCCGCGCAGAGCGGGAACTGCAGCACGCCCAGCACAAGGATGGTGCGGCCCGCCTGCAGCACGCGGGGCACGTCGATCTCGAGCCCGATGATGAAGAGCAGGAAGATGAGGCCGATCTCGGAGATCACCTGGATGCTCGCCTCGTCGCTCACCACGCCGAGGCCGAGATGAGGGCCGAGCACCACGCCGCCCGCGATGTAGCCGAGGATCAGCGGCTGGCGCAGCGTGCGGGCGAGCAGGGCGAGAGCGGCGGCGGCGATGACGCTGAGGGCGATCGCCGCGAGAAGATCGTGGCCCATGCGCGCGTCAATTAAATCATGGCGCCGCCGCGCCACGGACCGTTTGCTATAATCCGCACGGGCAATCCGACGTCGCGGTTTCGGCCACTCAAGCAGCACGGCTCGGAGGAGTCTTCAATGCAGTTCCGGCGACACCCCTGGCACGACGACCCCAAGCTCCGTCAGGAAGAATTGGACGACGACGACGAGGACGACGTCGAGGACGAGGACGACGACGCGGAGGACGACGACGACCTCGATGACGAGTTCGAGGACGACGACGAAGACGACGACGAGGCCTTCGACGAGGACGACGACGGCTTCGACGCCGACACCGAGGAAGGAGAGGAGGGCGAGGACGACGACGACGACCTAGACGACGATGACCTGGACGACGACGACCTCGACGACGACGATCCGGACGACGACGACGACGAGGACGAGGACGAAGAGGACGACGAGGAGTAGTCCCACATCCCAGGGGAGGCACGCCCATGGCGCTCGCCAGCGGTGAAGGGCTGCAGTTCCTGCTCCGGTGGTTTCACTTCCTGGCCGGAATCACGTGGATCGGCATGCTGTACTACTTCAACTTCGTGCAGACGCCGTTCTTCGCGACCGCCGAGCCGCAGGTGCGCTCCGGCATGATCGTGGGGAGCCTCGTCGGCCGCGCCCTCTGGTGGTTCCGCTGGGGGGCGATGTTCACGTTCATCACGGGCTGGCTCATCATCCTGCACGTGATGTTCGCCCAGTACGGCGGCTTCAGGGAGTTCTTCGCGAGCTCGTACGGCTGGAAGATCTTCTTCGGCGGCATGCTCGGCAGCCTCATGTGGTTCAACGTCTGGTTCGTCATCTGGCCGGCGCAGCAGGTGATCATCGCCTCCGCCACGCAGGTGTCGAAGGGCGGTCAGGCCATTCCCGAGGCGGCCGCACGCGGCCAGCGCGCCGGGTTCGCCTCACGCACGAACACGCTGCTGTCGATCCCGATGCTGTTCTTCATGGGCGCGGCCAAGCACCTTACGATGGCCGAGCCCACGAGCCGAGGCGGGAAGATCGGCTCGCTCATCCTGCTCCTCGTCGTCATGGCCGCCGCCGAGTACAACGCCATGGTCGGCACGACGGGCGCCGGCAAGAAGATGCTCAGCACGCTCAGCGGCACGTTCTGGGGCGGCTTCATCCTGACGGCGATCCTCTACTTCGGTCTCGCGATCCTGCTGCGCTGATCGCGGCGGCGGCGCACACGCGGATGAGGGGGTTTGGGGGAAGCGGTACGGGTCCCCCAACTCATTTGACCTACTTCAGATATGCCGCGAGCGCCGGGATCTCGGGGGCGAGGCTGGGCTGCGGCGGCATGACGTTCGTCGGGCGCTTGGGCTTGTAGCCCGGCGGATAGCTGCCCTTCAGGATTCGCGCCTCGAGCAGCTCGCGTGACGACCCTTTGACGGGCGGGCCGACCGGGCCCGGCTGCGAGGGATCGACCGCGTGGCACTGCGTGCACTGCGCGAGATAGACCTGCCGCCCTCGCTCGGCGAGCGGATCAGTCGGCGTCTCTGAGCAGCCGCCGACGAATGCGGCGGCAGCGACGAAGACCACGAGGCGAGAGCGCATCGGCGCCCGAGCGTACTACGGTGTCAGGCCCTACGCGAACGACGGGACGGTGTCAGCCCTCGCGCGAATGAGGGGGTTTGGGGGAAGCCGCAGGGGTCCCCCTGTTTGCAAGACGGCGTCAGGCCACGCGCAACGAGGGGGGTTTGGGGGGAAGCGGTACGGGTCCCCCCAATTTTATGGCCGAAGACGGGCGCGCGCGGTGTCGAAGTCGAGCACGCGCGCGGGGCCGGTCGGCCGCGGGCGCCGCTCGATCAACTCGGCGCCGCCCTGCAGCGCCGCGAACGTGTCGTCCTCGGCGAACAGCGGCGTCGGGGCGGGCCTCAGCGCGAGCCGGATGCCGGCCAGCGCGAAGCGCAGCCGCCACCACGTGCGGCCCATGCGCGCCCAGCGCGAACGTACGGGTGTGGGCTCGGCGGCCGCCACGGGCGCCGGCAGGTAGTACACGTTCGAAGACAGCACGAGCTTCGCCGCCACCACGGAATCGTTCACGCGAGCCCTCGCTCTTCCATGAGCGCCGTGACCCGCCGGTAGGCGCCCGTCAGTGCCTGATCGAACGACGCTTCCAGCCGGTAGGCCGCCATCGCGGCCGACACGCGGTCCCGCTCCGAGCCGGCCTCCAGCGCGCGGGCCCGGGTCTCGGCGGCACGGGCCGCCAGCACGGCGCCGGTGTCGGCCAGCGAGAGGATCGAGCCCACGATGCGCTGCTCGCCCGAATCCGGCTGCGCCGTCGGCGCGGCGAGCGTCACCGGCTTGCGGCGCGCCGGCGCCTCGATACGGCTGGCCAGCACGATGCTCGGCCGCCACAGGACGACCTCGGACGTGGGGGGCTTGACCCGGGGCTGCTCGGCGGCGCGTCGTGGCTTCTTCATACGCATCTCCTGAGTGGCAACGAGAATGCCACGCGAGATGCGTCGTAAGCGCGCGCCGATGCTGCGAGAGTAGAACCTTCCGAGATAGCGGACCCGGGAGAATCTCCGTGGGGGCCCGGAGAAACTCCTAGGAGCGCTTCTCGAGGCTGTAGTCGCGGATTTTCTTGTTGAGCGTCTTGACGTCCACGTCCAGCACGCGCGCCGCGCGGGCCTTGTTCCAGCCCGTCGCGTTGAGCACGCGCTCGACGTGCCGGCGCTCGACGTCGGCCAGCGGGACCAGCACGGGATCGGCGTCGTTCTCGGCCGCGGCGGAGGGCCGCACACGCGAGAGCTCCGGGGGCAGATCGGGCGCGCGCACCTCCGAGCCCTCGTGCAGGATCTGCAGGCGCTCGACGAGGTTGCGCAGCTCCCGGATGTTGCCCGGCCAGTCGTAGGCCATCAACCGCTCCAGCGCGTCCTTGGCGAACGACAGCGGCTTGCGGGCGCCGATGTTGGCGTTGAGGAAGTGCTGGACGAGCAGCGGCACGTCCTCGCGCCGCTGGCGCAGCGCCGGCACGTCGACGACCACCGTGGACACGCGGTAGAACAGGTCCCAGCGGAAGCGGCCCTCGGTCGCCTCGCGCGTGAGATCCTTGGCCGTCGCGGCCACGATGCGCACGTCGACGTGGAACGCGCGCTCCTCGCCCACCCGCCGCACCTCTCCGGAGTCGAGCGTGCGGAGCAGGCGCACCTGCATGGCCGCCGACATCTCGCCGATCTCGTCCATGAACAGCGTGCCGCCGTTGGCCGCCTCGAACAGGCCCACGCGCGAGGTGACGGCGCCGCTGAACGCGCCCTTGCGGTGCCCGAACAGCTCGGTCTCCAGCAGGGTGTCGGGCAGCGCGCTGCAGTTGATGGACACGAAGGGGCGCCCCGCACGCTTGCTACGCAGGTGGATGGTGCGGGCGACGAGCTCCTTGCCGGTGCCGCTCTCGCCTTGGATCAGCACCGGGCTGTCGGTGCCCGCGACGCGTCCGATCACGCCGAGCACGTCGCCGATGGCCGGGCTCTCGCCGATGATCGTCGGCAACCCGTCGCGCCGGGTGATGACCTCGCGCAGCGCGGAGTTCTCGCGCCGCAGCGCCTTCTTCTCGGCCGCCTTGGCGACGACCTCGAGCAGCTCGGCGTTCTTCCAGGGCTTGGTGATGAAGTCGTACGCGCCGAGACGCATCGCCTCCACCGCCGTCTCGACATCGGCGTGGCCCGTGAGGACGATCAACTCGGCGTCTACGTCGGCATCACGCGCCCACCGCAGGATGTCCAGCCCGGAGTGGTCGGGCAGCTGGACGTCCACGAGGGCCACGTCGAACTCTTCGCGCGCCAGATGCGCCATCGCCTCGCCGCCGGAGCCGGCGTCGACGACGGTGAACGGCGAGCGCGAGAGGACTGCCACCAGCAGACTCCGAACGTTGGTGTCGTCGTCGACGACGAGCACGTGGATCGCGTCCGGCATCTGGACGCCATGATAGCACCTCCAGTACACTACCCACCTCAGGAGGACCGCTCGAATGTCGCAACCCCCGGCTCTCCGCATCGAGGGAGCCCGGCAGAACAACCTCAAGAACGTCTCGGTCGAGATCCCGCACGATCGACTCACCGTCGTCACCGGCGTCTCCGGCTCCGGCAAGTCGTCGCTGGCGTTCGACACGCTGTTCGCCGAAGGCCAGTGGCGCTACATCGAATCGCTGTCCACGTACGCGCGGATGTTCCTCGAGCGCATCGACCGGCCCGACGTGGACCGCATCGAGCAGATCCGCCCCGCGGTGGCGCTCGAGCAGAAGAACCCCGTGCGCACCGCGCGCTCGACCGTCGGCACCGCGACGGAGATCTACGACTACCTGCGCCTGCTCTACGCGAAGGTCGGCCGCGTGTACTGCGCGGCGTGCGGCGCGCCCGCGGCCTCCCACTCGGCGGCCACCATCGCCGACGCTCTCCTCGCCGAGCACGCGGGCGCCCGCGCGCTCGTGACGTTTCCGCTGCCGGTGGCGGCCGGCGCCTCGCCCGCCGAGATCTGGGCCGCGCTCACGCGGCGCGGCTTCGCGCGCGTGCGGCTCGAGGGCGAGATCGTGGACCTCGCCGGGCCGCCGCCGGCCGCGCTGGGCGGTGCGGAGGTCGAGGTCGTCCTCGACCGCGTCGTGCTCGCCGTCGACGGCCGCGCGCGCCTCGTCGACTCGCTGGAGACGGCGCTGCGCGAAGGCGGCGGGCGCGTCACCGTGGACGTCGTGGGTACGGCGCGGCGCGCCTTCACGGAGGAGTTCCGTTGCGGCGCGTGCGGCGCAGCGCTCGAGCGGCCGCAGCCGCTGCTGTTCTCGTTCAACCACCCGCTCGGCGCGTGCGCCGAGTGCAAGGGCTTCGGCAACGTGCTGAAGTACGACGAATCGCTCGTGGTTCCCGACCGCGCGCTCAGCCTCGGCGCGGGCGCCGTCGAGCCGTGGACGCATCCCTCGGGCAAGTGGTACCAGCGCGAGCTCGTGAAGGCCGCGCGCCGCGCGGGCGTCGACCTCGACCTGCCCTGGGAGCGGCTCGGCGAGCGCGAGCGGCGCCTCGTGTACGAGGGGGACGGGAAGTTTCCCGGCATCAACGGATTCTTCGAGGAGATCGAGTCGTACCGCTACAAGCTGCACGTGCGCGTGTTCCTCTCGCGCTATCGCACCCAGTCGCCGTGTCCGGTGTGCGCGGGGGCGCGGCTGAAGCCGGCCGCCCTCGCCGTGAAGGTGGCGGGTCTCACCATCTCGCAGTTCACGGCGCTGACGATCGAGCGCGCGGCCGCCACGCTCGAATCGCTCGACCTCACGGCGTGGGAGGCGGCCGTCGGGCGCGAGATCCTGCGCCAGCTCTCGGCCAAGCTCACGTTCCTGCTGCGCGTCGGTCTCGGCTATCTGACCCTGGGGCGCCAGACACGCACGCTCTCGGGCGGCGAGGCGCAGCGGATCAACCTGGCGAATCAGCTGGGTTCACAGCTCGTGGGGACCCTGTACGTCCTCGACGAACCCTCCATTGGATTGCACGTACGCGACACCGCGCGCCTGGCCGATCTCTGCCGCGAGCTGGCGACGGCCGGCAATACCGTCGTCGTCGTCGAGCACGACCGCGCGTTCATCGAGGCCGCCGACCATGTGATCGAGCTGGGGCCGGGCTCCGGCGAGCGCGGCGGCGAGGTCGTCTTCAGCGGCTCGCAGGACGAGTTCCGCAAGACGACGCGCTCGCTGACCGCGCGCTACCTCACGGGGCGGGAGTCGATCCCCGCGCCGCTGGCGCGCCGGGTGGGCCGGCGCCAGCTCGTGCTCACCGGCGCCCGCGAGCACAACCTGAAAGACGTCACGCTGCGGCTGCCGCTCGGCACGCTGACCGTCGTGACCGGGGTGTCGGGCTCCGGCAAGTCCACGCTCGTGCACGACACGCTCTATCGCGCAGTCGCGCGCGCCTTCAAGACGGAATTCCAGACGCCGGGCGCCTATACGGCGCTCACGGGCATCGAGTACCTGAAGGGCGTGCGGCTCATCGACCAGGAGCCGATCGGGCGCACGCCGCGCAGCAATCCCGTCACCTACGTGAAGGCCTTCGACGAGATCCGCAAGCTCTTCGCGGCGCTGCCGCGCGCGAAGACGCTCGGCCTCGGCGCCGGCGCGTTCTCGTTCAACGTGCCGGGCGGGCGCTGCGAGTCGTGCCAGGGCGACGGCTTCCAGAAGCTCGAGATGTACTTCTTCGAGGATGTGTACGTGTCCTGCCAGGAGTGCGAGGGCCGCCGCTATCGCGCGGAGGTGCTCGGCGTGAAGTATCGCGGCAAGTCCATCGGCGACGTGCTCGCGCTGACCGTCGACGAGGCGGTCGATTTCTTCGCGTCGACGCCGGCGCTCGCGCGGCGCCTGCGCGTGCTCCAGGACGTCGGCCTCGGCTACCTGCGGCTCGGCCAGCCCGCCACCACGCTGTCGGGCGGCGAGGCGCAGCGGCTGAAGATCGCCGCCGAGCTCGCGGCGCGCGCGGCCGGCGAGATGCTGTACCTCCTGGACGAGCCCACCACCGGCCTGCACCTCGACGACGTCAAGAAGCTGCTCCAGGTGTTGCACCGGCTCGTGGACGCGGGCAACACGGTCGTCCTCGTCGAGCACCATCTCGACGTCGTGCGCGCCGCCGACTGGGTGGTGGACCTCGGGCCCGAGGGCGGCGAGGAGGGCGGCGACATCGTGGCCGAAGGCCCGCCCGAGGTCATCGCGCAGACGGCGGGCTCGTACACCGGAAAATTCCTCGCCGAGCTGCTGCCGAAGAACGGCGTGCCGAAGAACGGCAAGAAGTGATCTTTTACGGTTGGCGAATCGTCGCCGCCGCCTTCGTCGTCCTCTTCACCGCCTACGGCGCGCAGTACTGTTTCGGCGTCTTCTTCGCCGCCCTGCTCGACGAGTTCCGCTGGAGCCGCGCCGGCCTGTCCGGCGTGTTCTCCCTCTACGCGTTCGGCTACTGCGTCGTCGGCTTCCCCGCCGGCCGCCTGACCGATCGCTGGGGTCCGCGCGCGGTCGTGTCCGCGGGGGCGGTGTTCCTCGGCGGCGCGCTGGCCGCCATCGCGCTCGTCCGGCACCTCTGGCAGCCGTACGTGATCTACGGCGTGGTCGCCGCGCTCGGCATGGGCACCGCGTACGTGCCCTGCCACAGCACGGTGGTGAAGTGGTTCGCCCGGCGCCGCGGCCTGGCCATCGGCGTCGCCTCCACCGGCGCCTCCCTCGGCACCTTCGCCCTGCCGCCGCTCGCACAGCGGGCGGTGACCGCGGCCGGCTGGCGCGCCGCCTATGTCGTGCTCGGCCTCTGCGTGTTCACGGCGCTGGCGCTCTCAGCCACCGTCATGCGGCGTGATCCGCGCTCGCTGGGCCTGCGCCCCGACGGCGACGACGCCGCGCCGGCGCCGCCCTTCGACGCGCGGCCCGGCCGGGGCTTCGGCCTGCGCCGCGCGATGCACGCGCGCGCGTTCTGGCTGATCGCGGCGGCCTTCACGGCCACCTGGCTGGCGGTCTTCATCCCGCTCGTGCACCTGGTCCCGTTCGCGCGCGACCTGGGGTACGACGCCGGCACGGGCGCGTGGCTCGTGAGCGCGCTGGGCGCCGGCGCCGTGGGTGGACGGCTCGTCATGGGCGCGGTCTCCGACCGGATCGGACGGCGGCCGGCGATCGTCACCGCCATGGGGGTCCAGGCGCTGGCGTTCGTCGGTTTCGCGACGGTGCAGGGTCTGGCCGGGCTGGTCACGACGGCGATCGCCTTCGGCCTCTCCTACGGCACGATCTCCGCCCTCTTCCCGGCCATCGTCGGCGACTTTTTCGGCCCGGAGCAGGCCGGATCGCTGGTGGGCTTCCTGTTCGCCCTGGCGGGCTCGGTCGCCGCCTGGGGGCCGCTCGCCGCGGGCCTCGTGTACGACGTCACCGGAGGCTACGATCTCGTCTTCCGCGCGGCGGCTGGCGCGAACGTCGTCGCTGCCGGCCTCCTCGGCCTTGCGCGGGCACCTGTCAGCTAGGTAAAGTGCTTACCAGACCAATGTTTTGGCGGGTGGGTAAAACTTTTCACGGGTTGTTGCCGGGTCCCGGGACAACCTATACTTGCGGCCACCAAACAGCGCCGGGGTAGATCTACCCTACCAAATGAGAACAGATCTCCAGCTCTCGAACGGTCGCGCCAGCGGACTCGTCGACGTCCTCGATCGGGTTCTCGACAAAGGTTTGGTCGTGGCCGGAGACGTCAAGATCTCGCTCGCCGAGGTCGAACTGCTGACGATCCGCATTCGGCTGATCGTGTGCTCGATCGACAAGGCGCAGCAGATCGGACTGAACTGGTGGCAAACCGATCCGCGTCTCGCGTCACCGGCGGCGCTGTCGCTGCACGCCGGAACGGACGAGCGGCTCAGGCGCATC
>Ga0134075_10000833_pt1 | contig 9888 bp, 5 predicted proteins | sample 15_taG_18_FD_119775 | JGI IMG/M metagenome (GOLD analysis project Ga0134075, IMG submission 119775) | Grasslands soil microbial communities from the Angelo Coastal Reserve, California, USA - 15_D_Rain_40cm_5_09212015 | ecosystem: Environmental > Terrestrial > Soil > Grasslands ... | reverse complement strand
CCAGATCCCGCCCGGCCTGCCGCGCACGGTCGTGCCCGCGGCGCCGGCCGCGTGGTGCGCCGCGCTCGAGCGCTGGGGAACGATGTCGTTCGCCGACGTCGCGACGGCCGCCACCGAGCACGCGCGCCGCGGCTTCCCCGTGTCGAGCTTCTCCGCGTACCAGTTGACCGCCAACGCCGACAAGTATCGGCGCTGGCCGAGCTCGGCCGCGCTCTACCTGAACGGCGGCCGCCCGTTCCGGATGGGCGAGCGGCTCGTGCAGGCGGAGCTGGCCGAGACGCTGACGCGGATGGCCCGGGCGGAGGCCAAGGCGGGCGGCGGCCGCGCCGCCGGCGTGCGCGCGGCGCGCGACGAGTTCTATCGCGGCGAGACGGCCAGGCGCATCGCCGAATTCCACCGCGCCGAGAAGGGCCCGCTGACGGCCGAGGATCTCGCGACGTTCGAGGTCGAGATCGAGCGCGCGCTCGTCGGCACGTGGGGCCCGTGGCAGGTCGGCGTGTGCGGCTTCTGGTGCCAGGGCCCGGTGCTGCTGCAGATGCTGAACCTGCTCGAGGGCACCGACGTGGCCGCGCTCGGCCACAACTCGCCGGCGTACCTGCACCTGCTCGCGGAGACCGTCAAGGTCGCGTTCGCGGAGCGCGAGGCGTACTACGGCGACCCGAACGTCGTCGAGGTTCCGGCCGACCGGCTATTGTCCAAGGCGCACGCCGCCGAGCGCCGCGCGCTGATCCGCGATCGCGCGTGGCGCGAGATGCCGCCGGCGGGCGAGCGGCGCCCGACCGCGGCCATTGCGGGCGGCGCCGACGACTCGCTCGACACGTCGTACGTCGCCGTCGTCGACGCCGAGGGCAACGGCTTCTCCGCGACGCCGAGCGATCCCAACGTGGACTCCCCGGCGGTGGCCGGTGTCGGCTGCGTGGTCTCGGGCCGCGGCTCGCAGGGCTGGCTCGATCCCGCACACAAGAGCGTGGTCGCCCCGGGCAAGCGGCCGCGCCTCACGCCCGCGCCGGCGATGCTGCTGCGCGAGGGCAAGCTGGTGATGCCGTTCGGCACGCCGGGCGGCGACGTCCAGCAGCAGGCCATGCTGCAGGTGCTGCTCAACCACGTCGTCTTCGACATGCCGCTGCAGCAGGCGATCGAGGCGCCGCGGGTGGCGTCGCGGTCGTTCCCCGACTCCTTCTGGCCGCACGCCTTCGCGCCCGGCAAGCTGGAGGTCGAGCGGCGCGTTCCCAAGGACACGCGCGACGCGCTGGCCGCGCGGGGCCACGAGGTCAGCGAGTGGCCGGAATGGGAGTGGCGCGCGGGCGCCGTCTGCGCCGTGCGCGTCGCGGAGGACGGCGCGCGCTGGACCGGCGCCGATCCGCGTCGCGGCGCGCACGCGATCGCGCGCTGAGCGCAACCGCCTCAAGCGTCCGGCGCTTCGGACTCGAGACGGGCGACGTCGGCCAGGTCTTGGGGCCGGCCGACCGCCTTCTTGTTCCGGACCAGGTCGGCGCGACCGATGACTGAAACGCGCAACCCCTCGACATCAACGTGGGTCCGCCGCGCCCACGCATCATCGAACTCGACGCCGTCGAGCGTCGTGAGCAAATCGATGCGGCGCGGCGCCACGCCGATCTGGACGACGGTGCCTGGACTCGTCAGATCGCTCTCGCGTACGTCGGTCAGCGGCGCCCCGAAACGTGCAAGAGCGCGCAGCACGCGAGCGGCATTCTGAGCGGAGACCCGGACCCAGAGGTCGAGATCACCCGTCGCGCGAGGAATGCCGTGGACAGCCACCGCGTACGCTCCGACGAGCAGGTAGTCAGCGCCCTCGTCGGATAACGCGGACAACATGTCGCGGAAGTCGGGGTTCAGCACCACGCCCTCCCGTGAACGCCCACGCATCGAGCGTGAGCTGCCACATCGATGCCACACGCTCCGATGCTGTCGTGCGTGACTGACTGCGCCCGCCACGGGCGGACGTCAGTGAGCGAACGCGCACCTCGATCGAACGTCGGCGCACGGCTCTAGGATAGCGGCTGGCCGTGGCGCGACCAAGCCGGGAATCTACGTCGTCGCGGCCGCCGGGGCGAGCGGGCGGCTGCGGACGGGCGCCTCGCGGATCATCAGCGCCATGCCGCCGGCCAGGAAGGCCATGATGGCCGCGGACACGAACGCGCTCGAATAGGAGCCGGTCAACTCGAAGATCCAGCCCGCGCCGGCGGCGCCCAGCGCCGAGCCGACCTGGTGCGCGAAGAAGATCCAGCCCGAGAGCTCGCCGACCGAGAAGCGCCCGTAGATGTTCGCCGTCAGCGTCGTCGTCGGCGGCACGGTCGAGATGTAGTTGAGGCCGAACAGCGCCGCCCACAGGTGCAGCGACGGCACGTTCCAGACGTAGAGGAGGAAGATCAGCGAGCCGCCGCGGACGAAGTAGTAGAAGGCGAGCGGGCCGCGGCGGCCGAGCCGGTCGCAGAGCCAGCCCGAGCCGATCGTGCCGATCATGTTCATGGCGCCCATCACGCCGAGCGCGGCGGAGGCCTGCATGGCGGTGAAGTTGTGCTCGAGCGCGTGCGGCATGAAGTGCGTGAGCACCATGCCGTTGCTCGTGTAGCCGCAGACGAAGAACGAGCCCATCAGCAGCCAGAACGGCAGCGTCTGGGCGGCCTCCGTCACCGAGACGCGACCCGCGTGCTGCGCGGCCGCGATGTCCGCCGCGGTCTGTGTGGGGCCCGTCGCGCCGACCGGCCGCAGGTCGCGCTCCTCGGGGGTGTCGCGCAGCAGCCACAGCCCGACCGGCACGATGAGCAGCACCAGGCCGACGCCGAGCCAGAAGAACGACCAGCGCCAGCCGTAGCCGTAGGTCAGCTTCGTCGCGAGCGGGATGAAGATGAGCTGGCCGGCCGACATGCCGCCGGCCGCGACGCCCATGGCGATGCCGCGGTGCTTGTCGAACCAGCGCGCGACGATTGCCGACCCCGTGCTGAGCGCGGCGCCGCCGGCGCCGATCGCCATCAGCACGCCTGCCGTGAGGAAGAGCTGCCAGAGGCTCGTGACGAAGGCCGACGCGATCGAGCCGGCGCCGAGCAGCGCGAGCGCCGCCACGATGACGCGCGCGGGCCCCCACCGGTCCGCGAGCCGGCCGGCGAACGGTCCGGCGGCGCCGAGCAGCAGCAGCCCGAGCGCGGCGGCCGTGGAGAGCGCGCCCCGGCTCCAGTGCATCTCGGCTTCCATCGGCTTGATATAGACGCCGAAGACCGAGCGCACGCCGGTCGAGGCGAGCATGCAGACCGTGAGGGCGGCAAGGACGACCCAGGCGGGATGCAGCCGGCGCGCGGGCGTCATGGGACTTCAGATGATGGCACGCCGCCGCGGCGATTCACCCAGCCAACCCGCCGCCTCGCGACGGCGGATTGGCCGGAGAAGACTCGGGAAGTGTTCTACTCGACGATCTCGCCCGTGACACTGCGCTCGAAGACGAGTTCGTCGCCGTGGGCGTCGACCGTCACGGTGTCGCCCTCCGCGAACTCGCGCTCGAGAATCTTGAGCGCCAGCGGATCCTGGATCAGCCGCTGGATCGTCCGCTTCAGCGGCCGGGCCCCGAACGTCGGGTCGTAGCCCTCGCGGGCGAGCACCGCCTTGGCGGCGTCCGTGATGTCGAGGCCGATCCGCCTGGCGGCCAGGCGGCGCCGCAGATGCTCGAGCTGGATGTCGACGATGCGCTCGATCTCCTCGCGGCCGAGCGGCGTGAAGATCACGACCTCGTCGATCCGGTTGAGGAACTCCGGTCGCAGCGTGTTGCGCAGCTCCTGCATGATCAGCGGGCGCACCTTCTCGGGCTTCTCGTACTCACGGAAGACGTGGCTGCCGAGGTTGGAGGTCATGATCACGACGGTATTGCGGAAGTCCACTGTGCGGCCGTGGCCGTCGGTGAGCCGCCCGTCGTCCAGCACCTGGAGCAGGACGTTGAACACATCCGAGTGGGCTTTCTCGATTTCATCGAAGAGAATGACAGAGTAGGGGCGTCGGCGGACGGCCTCGGTCAGCTGACCACCTTCATCAAAGCCGATATACCCAGGCGGGGCGCCGATGAGGCGCGCCACCGTGTGCTTCTCCATGTACTCGGACATGTCGATGCGGATCATGGCCCGCTCGTCGTCGAACATGAACTCGGCCAGCGCGCGCGCCAGCTCCGTCTTGCCCACGCCGGTGGGGCCGAGGAAGAGGAACGAGCCGATGGGCCGGTTCGGATCGCTGAGGCCGGCGCGGCCACGGCGCACGGCGTTGGCCACCGCGCGGATCGCCTCGTCCTGGCCGACGACGCGGGCGCGCAGCCGGTCCTCCATCTTCACGAGCTTCTGGACCTCGCCCTCCATCAGCCGCGTGACCGGGATCCCGGTCCACTTCGCGACGGTCTGCGCGATATCCTCCTCGTCGACCTCCTCGCGCAGCATGCGGCCGCGCTGCTGCTGGTCGGCGAGCGTCTGTTCCATCTCCGTCAGCTTCTTCTCCAGCGCGGGCAGCGTGCCGAAGCGCAGCTCGGCGGCCCGGTTGAGGTCGCCGCGCCGCTCGGCGTCCGCCATCTGCTGGCGCGCCGCCTCGATCTGCTCCTTCACGCCGCTCATGCCCGTGATGCCCTGCTTCTCGGCCTGCCACTGCGCCTTGAGGACGTCGGCCTTCTCCTTCAGGTCGGCCAGCTCGGCGTCGATCTTGCCCAGCCGTTCGCGCGCGCCCGGGTCGTCCTGGTCGCGGGCGACGGAGACGCGCTCGATCTCGAGCTGCATGATCCGGCGCGTGATCTCGTCGATCTCCTGCGGCATCGAGTCGATCTGCATGCGCAGGCGCGCGGCCGCCTCGTCGACGAGGTCGATGGCCTTGTCGGGCAGGAAGCGGTCGCCGATGTAGCGGTGCGAGAGCACGGCCGCCGCCACCAGGGCGGCGTCCTTGATCTTCACCTTGTGGTGGACCTCGTACTTGTCCTTGAGGCCGCGCAGGATCGCGATGGTGTCCTCGACGCTCGGCTCGCGCACCATCACGGGCTGGAAGCGCCGCTCGAGCGCGGGGTCCTTCTCGACGTGCTTGCGGTACTCGTCGAGCGTGGTGGCGCCGACGCAGCGCAGCTCGCCGCGCGCGAGCGCGGGCTTGAGCATGTTGGCGGCGTCGACGGCGCCCTCGGCGGCGCCCGCGCCCACCAGCGTGTGAAGCTCGTCGATGAAGCAGATGATCTGGCCCGAGGACTCGGTGATCTCCTTGAGGACGGCCTTGAGCCGGTCCTCGAACTCGCCGCGGTACTTCGAGCCGGCGACCATGGCCCCGATGTCGAGCGCCACGAGCCGCTTGTCCTTGAGGCCCTCCGGCACGTCGCCGGCCACGATGCGCTGGGCGAGCCCCTCGACGATGGCTGTCTTGCCGACGCCGGGCTCGCCGATCAGCACGGGGTTGTTCTTCGTGCGCCGCGAGAGCACCTGGATGACGCGCCGGATTTCCTCGTCGCGGCCGATGACGGGGTCGAGCTTGCCCCGGCGCGCGGCGTCGGTGAGGTCCTTCGAGTAGCGCTGCAGCGCCTGGTACTTGTCCTCCGGGTTCTGATCGGTCACGCGCTGGGTGCCGCGCAGGTCCACGAGCGCCTTGAAGATGGCGTCGGGGGTCACGCCGGCGGCCGCCAGCGCGTGGCTGGCCGCGCCGTCGCGGTCCTGGGCGATGGCCACGAGCAGGTGCTCGGTCGAGACGTACTCGTCCTTCATCGACTCGGCCTGTTTCTGGGCGCGCTCGAGCGCCGCACGCAGCCGCTCGCCCATGTACTGGCCGCTGCCGCCGCGCACCTGCGGGATCTTCTCGAGCGTCGCGTCGACCTGGGAGGCGAGCGTGTCCGCGCGGACCCCGAGCTTGCCGAGAATCGGCGCGACCACGCCATCCTTCTGCGCGACGAGCGCGTGGAGCAGGTGCTCCGGCTCGATCGACTGGTGACCGTGCTCGCTGGCGAGCGCCTGCGCCGCCTGCAGCGCTTCCTGGGCCTTGACCGTCAGCTTGTCGAGTCTCATCGTCGTCTTTCTTATTTACCGTCGGGGCACCTTCGCAGGGCTCCGGTGCCCGACGGTCGGCGAATCATTGCGGGCCGTCTTATCCTTGCAGGCCTCTCTTACCCCTGCGCATACCCGCGGGGTGAATCGGTCCGCAGCGCCCGCAAGCGCTCGTAGAGCTCTTTCTCGGCCGCCGTCAGCTCGGCGGGCATCGCGATCCGCACGGTGATCAGCTCGTCGCCGGCGCCGCCGCCCTTGAGCCGCGGCATCCCGTACCCGGGCAGCCGGAACGTGCGCCCGCTCGACGTGGCCGGCGGGATCTTCATCGACACCTTGCCCCGCAGCGTCGGCACCTCGATCGTCGCGCCCAGCGCCGCCTCCGGCGCCGTGATCGGCAGCGTCACGTGCACGTCGTCGCCCTTGCGCTCGAACTGCGTGTGCGGCGCGACGGAGACGACCAGGTAGAGGTCGCCGCGGCCGCCGGTGCCGCCGCTGCCCTCGCCCGAGACGCGCACCTTCTGGCCCGTGCGCACGCCGGCGGGAATCCGCACGTCGACCTCGCGACGCGCGCGCTGCCAGCCGGTGCCGTGGCAGGTCGCGCACGGCTTGCCGCCGACGTTGCCGCTGCCCTGGCACGTGGCGCAGGGCTCGTCCAGCTCGAGCGAGAACGACTTGCGCGTCCCGCCGAAGGCCTCCTCCAGCGAGATCTCGACGCCCGCCTGAACGTCCTCGCCGCGCCGCCGGCGCGCGGCACGCCCGACGCCACCGCCGAGGAGGTCTTCGAAGTCGCCGCCGCGCCCGCGAGATCCGGCAACGTCGCCGAAGATCGTCCGAAAGAACTCTGAGAAGTTCCCGGCGTCGCCGAACTCGACGTTGAAGCCTCCGGGACCCGCCCCGGTCGGCGCGCCCTGCTGGGCGTACCGCTGCCAGTCGGGACCGAGCGTGTCGTAGCGCCGGCGCTTCTCGGGATCGGAGAGGACCTCGTAGGCCTCGGCGATCTCCTTGAAACGAGCGTCCTGCCCCTTGTTGACGTCGGGGTGGTACTTGCGGGCCAGCTTCCGGTACGCGGACTTGATGGTCTTCTCGTCCGCGCTCCGGTCGACGCCCAGAATTCGATAGTAGTCCTTGAACTCGACGGCCATCGGCTAAATCCTACACGAAGTGTAGCAGGTCAATTGAGTGTTCGCCACTCAAGCAGATCCGAGACAGCGAGGGGGCCCCGAGGTTCTCGAGGCCCCCCTCAGCTACCGAGATCAGCCGCGCGCGGACGCGGTGAAGGCGACGTAGAGGGACATCTGCCCGCGCTGGAGCAGCACGGTCAGCCGGTCGCCCTCCTTCACGTCCTTGGTGAGGCGCTCGTAGTCGGCCAGCGAGCGCACCTTCTGGCGATTGATCTCACGGATCACGTCGCCGCGCTGCACCCCCGCCTCGCCGGCCGCGCTGCCCTCGTCCACGCGCGCGACGATCACGCCGTCCGTGGACTTCAGACTCAGCTGGCGCGCGATCTCGGGCGTGAGCGGACGCACGTCGAGGCCGAGCGTGCTCGGCGTCGCGCGGCCGCTCGGCTGCTGCCTGACCTCCTTCTCGTCGGGCGCTTCGCCGATCTTTATGTCCACGGTTTTCTCGCCCTGGTCACGCCAGACCTTCATCTTCGCGTCATGGCCGGGCTGGGCGAGCCCTACTGTGCGCTGCAGGTCCGCCGGCGCCTCGACCTTCTTGCCGTCGAACTCGATCAGGATGTCGCCGGCCTTGAGCCCGGCCTTGGCCGCCGGGCTGTCGGGAACGACGTCGGAGATCAGCACGCCCTTGGTGTCCTTGGCGTTGAACGAGCGCGCCAGCTCCTGCGTGAGGGGCTGGATGGACACGCCGAGCCAGCCGCGCGTGACGCGGCCCTTGCTGTTGATCTCGGTGTAGATCTTCCTGGCCATGTTCGAGGGAATGGCGAAGCCGATGCCCGAGCCGCCGGCGACGATCGCGGTGTTGATGCCGATGACCTCGCCCTGCATGTTGACGAGCGGGCCGCCGGAGTTGCCGGGATTGATGGCGGCGTCCGTCTGGATGAAGTCGTCGAACGGGCCCTGGCCGATGTTGCGGGCCTTGGCGCTCACGATGCCCGCCGTCACCGTCGCCTGCAGGCCGAACGGCGAGCCCACGGCGATGACCCAGTCGCCGACCTGCATCCGGTCGGAGTCGCCGAGCCGCGCGAACTTGAACTGGCCCTTGCCGTCATCGAGCTTGAGCACGGCGAGGTCGGTCTTCTTGTCCAGGCCGACCACTTTCGCCTTGTGCTTGCCGCCGTCGAGCGTGATGACCTCGATCTCCGTTGCCTTCTCGACGACGTGCGCGTTGGTCAGGGCGATCCCGGTGGCGTCGACGATCACGCCGGAGCCGAGGCTGCGCTGCGGGATGCGCTCCGGCGTGTCGCCGAAGAACCGGCGGAAGAAGTCCTCGCCGAAGAACTCCTCGAACGGCGTGCGGCCGCCGCCCCCGGGCAGGCCGCCCTTGGAGACGGTGTTGATGTTGATGACGGCCGGCTTGATGATCTCGGCCACGCCGGCGAAGCTGCCGGTGTTCAGCGGCATCTGCACCGGCAGCACCGGCGCCGTCGGCGTCATGACCGGGGGCGCCACGCGGTCCGTGCGGCCGCCGGCCACGGCGCCGAGGGTCACGCCGGCCACCAGCATCACGGCCAGCGCGGCCACGAACGAGGATCGCTTGAGCTGCATCATGGGAGTGGTGCCCTCCTTGAGGCGTTCGTCACGGCGGCGTCGCCGTTGAGCAGGCGACGGAGTGGCTCGCCCTCGAGCGTCTCCACGCGCTTGAGCTCGGTCGCGGCGGCGACCAGCGCCGATTTCTTCGTCGTCAGGAGTCCGCGGACCCGGTCGTGCGTGCGATCGAGGATGGCGCGCACCTCTTCGTCGATGGTGCGCGCCGTCGCCTCGCTGTAATCACGCTCGCCGCCGAACCCGCTCCCTTTCAAGAAGAGCGGGGTGCGCTCGCCGTAGGTGGCGAGGCCGATCCGCTCGGACATCCCGTACTTCGTGACCATGAGGCGCGCCAGCTCGCTGGCGCGCTCGAGATCGTTGTGCGCCCCCGTCGAGACCTCGCCGTAGACCAGCTCCTCGGCCACGCGGCCCCCGAGCAGGACGGCGATGCGATCCTCGATCTCGCTGCGGGTCAGCAAGAAGCGGTCCTCCGTCGGCAGCTGGTAGGTCATCCCCAGCGCCGCGATGCCGCGCGGAATGATGGTGACCTTGTGGACGGGATCGGCGTGCGCCACCGTGGCGGCCACGAAGGCGTGGCCCATCTCGTGGTGGGCGACGATGTCCCGCTCCTTTTCCGACAGCACGCGGCTCTTCTTCTCGAGTCCGGCCACCATGCGGTCGATGGCTTCCTCGAAATCCGACATCTCGACGGCATTCTTTTCCTTTCGCGCGGCCAGCAGCGCCGCTTCGTTCACGATGTTGGCGAGGTCGGCGCCGGCGAAGCCGGGCGTGCGCGCGGCGATGACGCCGAGCTCGACGTTGGGCGCCAGCACGACGGCGCGCGCGTGCAGTCTCAGAATGGCCTCGCGCCCCCGGATGTCCGGCTTGTCCACCACGACCTGGCGGTCGAAGCGCCCAGGGCGCAGCAGCGCCTGGTCGAGCACCTCGGGGCGGTTGGTGGCGGCCATGATGATCACGCCCTTGGAGGAGTCGAAACCGTCCATCTCGGCGAGGAGCTGGTTCAGCGTCTGTTCGCGCTCGTCGTGGCCGCCCACGAAGCCGCTGGCGCCGGCCCGCGACTTGCCAATGGCGTCCAGCTCGTCGATGAAGATGATGCAGGGCGCCTTGTCCTTGGCCTGCTCGAAGAGGTCGCGCACGCGCGCGGCGCCGACGCCCACGAACAT
>Ga0134075_10000822_pt1 | contig 9927 bp, 9 predicted proteins | sample 15_taG_18_FD_119775 | JGI IMG/M metagenome (GOLD analysis project Ga0134075, IMG submission 119775) | Grasslands soil microbial communities from the Angelo Coastal Reserve, California, USA - 15_D_Rain_40cm_5_09212015 | ecosystem: Environmental > Terrestrial > Soil > Grasslands ... | reverse complement strand
GACATCGGGAAAATAGGAGACTCCGTGAAAGATCACCATGGGCGCTTTGAAGAGCTGAAGTTCTCGTTCGATTAGGTGGAGAACAACCGGTAAGTTCTCCTTTAGCTGGTCATCCAGCCAGCCAACTAGTTTGAGAGTGACGTGGAAGTAGGCTGGCACATGATACACATGCCTCGGATCAACAGTCTTCAGTATCTCCTGAACATGGAAGATCCTACCTGACATATCAGCAGGCACAGGAAGTACCACAGCAATGAAGGGGGTGGTTCTGGACCTGTCCACATACTCTTTGTTATCGTCAACGGTCTGAATAATCAGACAAACTCACCACCAAAACCACACACTCGATCTATCTTTTTTCGAGATTCTGGCATGTGAGATCAAGATATAGTCTAGGCATCGTTACCGTAAGCCTTAACCGCCATCCTAGCAACTTCACGGCTTATGAAAATCCTTGCCAGATATCTCAATCTTATTATCCTTCTGATCCTTGCAACAGGTTCGAGCCTACCTCTCTTCATTACCAACGTGGCCTCAACTAAACCTCCAAGCTCAGGCGGTGGTAGCTTGCTGGCTACTATTATTGTCGGAGACCGACCGGATGGAGTCGCGTACAATCCCTCCAACCAGATGGTGTACGTCACGGTTCTCGGCTCGGCGTACAATTCCCCAGGGACGGTCGCGGTGATCGATGGCAGGAGCAACAAGGTCGTCGCCAACCTGCAGGTTGACAGTAATCCTGAAGCAGTCGTCTACGATGCGGCTAACCAGCAAGTCTACGTGACGAGCTCAAGGTCCGTGTCCGTTATCAACAACGCGAATAAGATAATCAATACAGTCAATGTGCCCTTCGGAGCCGTAGCTCTAGCATACGACTCGGTCAACAATCATATCTACGTGGCGAGCGTATACTCGAACGTAGTTTCAGTGATCGACCCCTCAAAAAATACTGTCGTAGCTAGCATCGCCGTCAACTCTCCTAGTAATCTTGTCTACGACAGCTCTAGAGACTATGTCTATGCGTCAAGTGATTATGCACAGACCCTGACAGTGATAGATGCTTCAAGGAACAAAGTCATCGCATCAACACAAACCTGTTCTTACTGCGACCCAGAGGGCCTTGCTTTCTACCCGGCTACCGGAAGGGTCTATGTGGCAAACTTTGGAACGGGAAGCGTTTCTGTAATCAGCGACTCAACTAACAAAATCGTCGGCCAGGTCGTCGTGGGAAGCAACCCGTTCGGAGTACTCTACAACCCTGTCAACCAAAGAGTTTACGTGGCTAACTATGCTAGCCGTACGGTGTCCGCCATAGACCCTTCGACCGACAGCGTTGTCTCTACCGTGGCAGCAGGCAACGGCCCTTGGAATCTCGCCTACGACAATGCGAACAACGACGTTTACGTAACAGACTTCGGCTCGAACACTGTGTCAGTAATCGCAGGCTAGGAGGGTCAAGCTGTCCGTAAGGGCCTCCAAACGACTCCAATGAGGAACATCGAGGCCGGTCTACCCTTTCCCATCACTTCTACACTAACCATTACCCATAGGAATACCATACTTAGCTCTCGCTGGGTTAGCCATCTTTGCGATCCGACGAGAAAATCTCCGCAGGAAGCAAGCTAACGGAAGATGTCCTAGTTGCCGACATACGGCCGGACCAACAGAGACTCATTGCAATATCTGCGGGACAATCTTGGCCTGAAGAAGTGGAAGGTCGATTCAATCAGATGGGCATTCTTGACCCTTAGGAGCTAGTAGCCTCATCCTATAATAGGATCATGGCTCAAATCAAGAAATCGCTCGACCTCGCGTCGGAGTTGAACTTGTCTGGATACGACTGATGTACTGATATTCTGTGAAATGAGCTTCAAGTACTTTGACTACCCGGGCAAGAATCGTCGGTCCAGCCCGAAAGAAATTGGGGCGAAGCTACACCTCGACGAAAGGACGGTCAGGCTGCGCACGGCTAAGATGGAGAAGGAAGGCTTCATCCAGTATTATCAAACTGTCCCAAACTTGTGGCTGCTCGGCAACCCGTTAGCCAGTCTCTACAATTTCCAAGCGACAAGCATAACAGCCAAGCGAGATGCTCTCCAGAAGGCTCGAGACGAAGACGACGTTATCGACATCGCAGATTTTCTCGGCGTCGGCTTCGGCCTAACAATATCAGCCCGAACAGAACAACAAGCGCATGAACGAGCGAAAAGGATCGCAGAGCACATTGGCATCGAAACCTTTCAAGCAAATCCTCCACGACAATTCCCCCAGCCTCGTAAATCACTCGACAAGCTGGATTGGCAGGTCATCAAGGCACTCCGTTACCATGCACTGAGACCCACCAAGAAAATCGCTGAAGAGCTCAAAATAACCTACCGAATGGCAGAGTATACGATCGGAAAACTCTTCGAATCACGTGCACTATCGACAAGAGCCATTATCAATGCAAGCGAGCCGAAAGGAATCATTTTCTATTCATTGAACTTGAGACTGGATGAAAAATTGAGGCATCCGGCAATTCATAATCTTCGCGAAATCTACGGGAAAAGGGTCTGGTGGCATTTCAGCCCTCCAGGACACACCGTCACGCTATTCCTCTTCGCCACGTCCATTGCACGAGCTGAGGACGACCTCATCGAGGCACTGTCCAAGACAGGGGTTCTTGATGGTTCGATGACTATCTTCAAGGGCTGGGTTGAGCCTAGGAGACCAAGCTGGATTGATAGACGAGTAGAAGAAATGATTGGCGCAAGGCCAGAATAGCTGGCCAAGATTTTGAATGAATTGTGAAATCCGGAAAGCGCATAGCGCTCTGGGTTAAATCGAATAGGCAGACAATGCTCGAGGCATGGCATACCTAATGGTTAGAACAAGGGTGAAGGATTTTGCGAAGTGGAAAACGATCTTCGAGCAGCACGCCACGACCCGCCAACATAACGGCTCCAAGGGTGGATACTTTTTCCGCAACGCTGACAATCCGTACGAAACAGTATTCCTATTGGAGTGGGACAACCTTCAGAATGCCCGCAAATTCGCCACGGATCCATCTGTACAGGCCGTCCTAATGCAAGCAGGTCTCACGGACAACCCTGACGTCTATTTCCTAGAGGCAGTTTCAAAGCCTGCCCACTGAGTCAGAGACAAGCTTTCGCTAACTCCGCCAACTCCCTTCTTCCTTTATCTACAACAGGAAAATGAACAGCTCCACAGTCATAAAAGATGACTCAGAAGGAAGGATACGCCCGTCCACGACCGAGGATTGAGACTCTCGTTGATCTTATCTTTGGATTGTCGCTGTCGATTGGTGCAGTTGCGCTCATAACTGCCAGTGCCCCATCTAGCACGTATGACATCAACAGGCGCATACTCGCGTTCATCTTCACGGCCTCATTCCTCATAACTAACTGGATGGTCTACACCTACCAGATGAGCGTACTGCCAGTCGAAACTAACTTCGTGATTTACATGAACGTTGTCATGCTCATACTTGTTGCCACGGTCCCATACCTCTTGTACAATGTGGAGTTCGCGAATCCTAATCTCACTGTTCCGGAGTATTCCGCGATCCAAGACTATGCCTCCAGTCTCTTCGCAATCGACTTGGCAACTATTCTAGCAATACTCGCAAGCTTTTCCCACATAATATCCATTGAAGAGAAGGGACTAGTTGCTCCCCGGCTAGCGAAACAATTTCGACAGAGCAGGAACGTCCAAGCTGGTCTCTCCGTGATCGTGCTGATCTCTCTAGCCCCAATCTTCTGGGATCTATCATTATTCGGCGTCCAGCTACGGCTGTACATCTGGGTAATTCCAATCATCGTCTACTGGGTCAGGAGGAGCGTGCAGAGCCGATGAAGCCTGCAGCACGATATTCGTCGATCCTCGATGACCCAAAATGGCCTGCTGGCAGGATTCTGATTAGTCTCAGCAAACTGACAAGTTATCGCAGATAATCAGGTTGCGTTGAAACCGTATGATAAAGTTGGTTCAAAGATTTTTTCGAAGGATACTCATCACTCCGATAGTTGTTGTCAAGATGCCTAACTAATCCGACATTCAAAATCAAAGGAGAAACGAGGACCGCTAGCTAGCCTGTCTTGTTCGGGTATAACGTGCACCCGGTTGGTGTGTCCAAGGAACTGTCAGTTCCGTACCATGGATACGCAGAGCCTGCGCAATGCCAATAGTACGTGTAATCAATAGGAACTTTGTAAGTGTCTTGGGCATTGTCCGGGTTGACGATCTCTTTAACGCCCCCTAGAGAATCTATCCAGCCTTGTCCCGTCGTGAACTGGCTCTGCTCTTGGGCCCTGAACATGGCATAATCCATCTGGATCATTCTCTCATTATGTTGGGCTATCAACTGCGTCGCATGGGTCAACCTCTGGATCTCGGCCTGGAGCCACTGGGGATTGACCTTTACTGTAGGGATGATCATGGAGAACAGCTTGCCTACCTTCTGGAAATCACTCTTCGGTGCAGTGTAGCCCCAAAAGTATGTTGTCCAGGAATACCAGGTGAAGCCTGATCCCGGAACAGTAATAATGAATCGCGTTACAACAACCTGCAACAAATACTCGTATTGGACCCCTTGATCCGTATAAGTGAAGACGGCCTCAGCTCCGGTGTTCTGACCCGATCCGAGAGTCAATACGCGATTGACTAAGGATGGGTCGTTTATGATCTTCTCGATACTAACATCTGAATGAATGGTGTTCACAATTGGCCACAAGGCTCGATTGAGGGGCACGACCCTTCCAGTGTCGGTGCGGTCAACTCGAAGTCTGCCCTGAACAATCGATGTAATGTAGTCGACTGCGGGCAAGTAGCTGTTGATGAAGAGCTTCAAGCCTGCGTAGCATCCATATTGCCCACAAGCTAACCACCAAGTTCCTGGAGCGCAAGTTGCATAGTAGCGTGTTACGGCATCGTAGCAAGAATAATTGACAGCATTAGCCACACTCAGGAATTCATAAGTAGGCTCAACGTAGTACGGGAAGTCCGCTGACGAAAAGAAAATCCGGCTATTCCCGGTTGAGTCATGCGCAGTGAAATTGAAGTCCGCTCCCCCGAAGGGGTTTGTGTATCGCTCCACCTTGGGTTGGCCGACCCATCCGTCCGGAACCATAATCGTATACGCTACTTGACCAGGGAAGTCTCTGTCACTCGCACTCGCAGCCTGAAATCTCATCGATTGAGTGGGACTGTTAGTATTCGATCCACTTCCATTTCCGTTCGTACCATTCCCGTTCGAACCATTATTGTTCGAAGAGCCGTTGCCCGAAGGAGCGGATGGTCGAGGATATACTAAGACAACGGCAGTGGCGGCCAATACTATCAACACGATCGCGATGATAATAACTCGAACGTCCAATCCCTTGTTTGCAGCAGGAAATTCTTGCAATATACTCCTCTGTCCTAATGCATGTGAGTTCCAGCAATTAAGAGATGGTGGTTAAGTCTTCGCATTCGACGATGTTCCAATTAATTCGATAGGCTTCCTCTGGTTTGTCGAAGTTTCCTTTGGGTATCTCCGAAAGTCTTCGCCTTCCTCACTCATGAGCTGTGGAGGCCTGCTCAATGCTATGAGTAAGTGCTTTCACATTGCTGCTCTTGAACTCGACCTCGGTTGCAGACGCGTTCAATCCTCCTTCAGTTTTCCGCATCGATCCTTCGGAGAGCAGCTTGAATGTCAAAACGACCGAGTTGGAATAATGTCCAGGTCCGACATGGACTATTGTATTCAACGGGTAAGCATTACCCCCATAATAGACTGCCTTGTCAGTCACAGCGATCTGGCCCTCAGAGGCTCGCTTGAGAGGAAAATCCATTCCAAAAGCTAAGAATCCCATTGGGCCTCCAGCGATGAAGCTTCCGACTTTTCTCTTTGTCGAGTGACGTTCCTTCATGCTTTCGATCCGTGCCGCATCGCCTACAAAGAGGACCCGCTCAGGTTGGGACGACACCTGTGAGCCACAAGCCCAGCAGAACTTTGAATTAGCATCCAGACGTTTTCCGCATTTTGTGCACAAAGGAATTATTGTGTCCTTTCTGAGTTTGCCCCTCTCGTGGGTTTGAGTGATCTTCCTGACAGTTAGAAACAAGGCACCAACCCAGACTCCAGGATAGGTAGCTCCTTCCTGCTGAAAGAACAACGCCCCAATTCCAAAGCCACTCAAGTGGGCGAGTTGGTACGCGGCCACTACAGAGAACAGCATCAGAAAGGAAACTGTAGCCACCAATCGTGTATGTTTGATTCCCAGCCTCTGCTCAAGCGCCCTAGGTAGGGCCAGCAACAGAGCAAAATAGGCGATGCTAAACAAGACTAGAGTCGACACAAGGACCTCTAGTGAGGGGGCAGGAAATGGATTTGCTTGAGTGATATCCGGTGTTGGTGTCGTATTCCTGAAAGTGTACCCAAGGAAGAGGCCCGCGATTCCCAACATCAAGACCACGTAGACTAGACTAGAGGATTGTTCCGACTCACGCCGCCTAACCAAGAGATAACCGAGGTACGATATTCCAACTAGGATTGCCAATTCTGCTCCGAGCGTGCCGAATCCGGTTGCTGGGCCGAAGATTGGATTGTAAGGGAGGAAAATTGTCAACGCAAGCATTGAGCCGAAAATAAGCGCAAGGTAGAGAGCTTGCCTTGTCTTGCCAGACGGAACTCGGGAGGAGATGCTCTCGGATACGATATCGACTATTCCGATCGTACCAAGCCCGCTTACGAAGAATACAATCAAGAATATTGCAGCAGACAGACTGCCGAGCGAATCCCAGATTTGACAAGGCAATTGAGATAGAGTCAGACATCCCGCTGTTGATATGTAGGTGAGCGTCGCTGCGATCGAAACGAGAAGCGAACCGGTCAGCGCAACCGAGTCAATAGCCCCAGCAAAAAGACGATTGTTTCTTAGAGTTGGTGCGAGCCATTTTGAAGAAAGAAGGTAGAGAGTTTCGACCGTCAGGAACAGCACTAGTCCATAAACCAGACCCAACGAGAACAATCCCCAGAGTGGGACAATCTGATCGACTGCGGCTAGTCCCAAACCCCAGGAGACTGCTGCTAAGATTGAGACGAGGATTACCGTTATTGCGATATCTTTCTGTTCAAGCATATTTTGCAAGCGATCTAAGATAACCCTCGGAGGTTTCAACGTATGCGACGGGTCGGTTCTAACAAACTCGGCTTCCTTGCCAGCAGTTTTGAAAATTGAGTGCAATGCGAGCGCTAGTAAGGCCTGAGTCCTCAGCGCCAGGAAGACTGCATCGACCTCAGACAAAACAAACTAATTCGCCGTTTAACATCATATTAAGAGTATAGCGTGTTGGTCTCTTCTATACAACGGGATATCTACGACCGATAAATTATAGAAGGAGGAGCCATCATTACGCCTGACTTCTGTGCTCCATCTCGCTCTTCCGAAGCTCTACAGTCTCGTAATCTTATCGGTTCTCCTGATTTCGAGTGGCATAGCATCGTTAACCACGCAACGTGTCTTCGCTCCAACCATCAAGACTCTTCGGAGTTCAGAGGCCGGCTACAAGATAGATTACACAAACATGACTAGTCTCAATGTCGAGGGAATCCTAGGGTTCTGGACCGTTCCGATCATACGAGTGCCTAACGCCTCGGACGTATCTTTGGTCTTCGAGAGCCTCACAGTCGGCTTTGGAGCTGACTACATATCGATTGGAACGAGCCAGTTTGCCGAGAGCAACGGCACAGTAAAGTATCGTGCTTTCTATGCGAACCTACCCGAGAACACTTCGCAAAGCCCAGTAAGAATCACAGATCTGAACGGGATGGTTGGGCCTGGCACAAGGATTGGTGCACAGATCCTGAAAATTGCTTCCGACACGTGGGAGATCGATATGATCACGCCACAGACAAGCTTCTCGCTCAACTTGGTTCACGCTTCAAGCCTTCACGTCGCGCAATGGCTCGTGCAATCGCTAACAGACGGAAGCGTACCCCTCGCCAACTTCAACTTCGTAAGTTTCGACCACGCAAACGCCACCATCAACGGCGTAAGCACTCGTCTCAATCTACTTGACAACGAAAGGCTGCGCCTGTTCGACCAAAGCAACAACTGTAACCTCGCTGATACGGAGAGCATAACGGCCTCCGGAGACAGTTTCACAGTTGACTTTGTCAGGGCCGCTCCTCCATGCCCTGTCCCTCAGGCACTGCCCCAAGTGCAGACACAGAACCAAACCAAACCCCCACAAATTATCAACGACAGTCTCACAATTTTGCTCGCAGCCGGAGGCTTTCTGGTTGCTGGAGTGGTGATTACAATACTTTCTGCGGCCCTTATTTCCGCGAGACGAAAAAACATCCCGTCGGAGTCGACCACTCCCGCTTTGACGTCAATGAACGCACTTTGCAAGAAATGCAGTAGCACACTCAAGCCTAATGCTCGATTCTGCGATAATTGCGGACAAGCTGTTCTCTGAGTTACTTCAGACGAGGGCCGTTTCTTAATCACGCATAATCATAAATAAGCTAAGCTGATTTGCAACTGATCCAGAATTGCAATCTTCCGACAAACGAATATGCCTGAAATGTGGACGAGAAAACGAGGCGTCAGCCACATTCTGCCAAAGCTGTGGGGCTCCACTCGTACCACAACCGGCGGGCATGCAGCGTCAAGCTACTGGCCCGATGGGTTCCGGCACTACGATGGAGAGGCCGTTGGGCGTTACGATTATCGGAATCCTCCAGATTCTAGGCGCGATAGTATACATTCTGGTCGGCACTGTCTTTGTCGCTTATGCCCCTATAATTGGAATAATCCTGTTACCCATAGGCGTGATCGCACTTATCATAGGCGTGGCAGTCTTCACGGGAAAGAACTGGGCCAGGATCTTGATGATCATACTCGGAGTACTGGATATCATCTCAATAGTAGGCATCCTCATCGGGATAATCATAGTGGTCTACTTCAGAAGACAAAATGTAGTCGCCTGGTACAATCAGAAAAAGTGAAGCGACTAATAAACCCAAGAACATACTAAGACAAAACTCTAACCCCAGAAACTAGATCTGCATAGGTCAGCGACGGGGCCCACCGTAGAGTTGAGCGAATGAAACTTACGGATTTCCTATTGGAGCTTCTTCAATGCTTCTAACGATGCTGCCGTGAGAAACTCATCGAGCGATCGAGCAACGTACTCTGCCTTCTTTCCCGCGAGCGTGCCAGTGTGTGTGTTGAAGGTTATCTTGAAACCATTCTCAGTCTCTCGCACGTTAATGTCCAAGGCTAACTTCCTAACCTGTTTTGTTTCCAAGTCTTCACCCCCGTTTATTTCGAGCTTAGAGAATGGAACAACATTCGCCGATTTAAGACGTTGTCAAAAGCACGAGTCCGAATCTTCCATCCAGTACGCGCTGTTCTAGGATCAGAATGGCGAGACGCTCGTGAAGTTGAAGTCTCTAGCCAAGACCCCAGGCTGAACCATCGTTGTCTCGCCAAACCTTCCCAGGTTCCTGACTGGCTCTGACGTGGCTTCGACCTTACTGAACAGGTCCAAGAGGCTCTGATTATACCGTACATTCTTCACAGGCTTCACAATCTCACCCTTCTCGACCAGGAACGTCCCGTCCCGTGTCATACCCGTGACAGTCTTCGTCCTTGGTTCAACTTCCCGGATGTACCATAGTCGAGTGATCAATAGTCCACGGTCCAACTCCTTCACCAACTCCTCAGCCGATTTCTTCACCGAACCCTTCGCACGAATCACCAGATTATTCGGGATCTCACCCAACGGATTTGGCAAAGGCAACTCATGCCCAGTCGGCTTAGCATCAGGATACCGGTGAGCCGAAATCCTCGAAGACGCTAAACTCTTCAACACACCATTTTCAATCAATGGCAACTTCGACTTTGGATACCCCTCGCCATCGAATGCTGCGCCTGT
>Ga0134075_10000814_pt1 | contig 9974 bp, 8 predicted proteins | sample 15_taG_18_FD_119775 | JGI IMG/M metagenome (GOLD analysis project Ga0134075, IMG submission 119775) | Grasslands soil microbial communities from the Angelo Coastal Reserve, California, USA - 15_D_Rain_40cm_5_09212015 | ecosystem: Environmental > Terrestrial > Soil > Grasslands ... | reverse complement strand
GTGCGAGCCGAGGATGCGGTCGGCGACGAGGTTGCGCATCATCTCGAGCGTGCCGCCGCCGATCGCGAACATGCGCGCGTCGCGCATCATCCGTTCGAGCGGCAGCGTGCGGCCGTAGCCGGCGGCGCCGTGGATCTGCAGCGCCTCGCTGGTGACCTGCTGGGCCGTCTCCGCCGCGAACGTCTTGGCCTTCGCCGCCTCCAGCGCGTCGGGGAAGCGATGGCCGGCACGGGCGGCCGCGCGGTGGATCATCAGGCGCGCGGCGTCGATCTTGATCGCCATGTCGGCGAGCTTCCAGCGGATGCCCTGGAAGTCGCCGATGGGCCGGCCGAACTGGTGGCGCGCGCTCGCGTAGGCGAGCGCCTTTTCGTAGGCGCCCTGGGCCAGGCCGAGCGCCACGGTGGCCGCGCCGAGCCGCTGACCGTTGTAGGCGGCCATCAGCTTCTTGAAGCCGTCCCCGGCCCCGACCAGCAGGTTGTCTCTGGGAACCTCGCAGCCCTCGAAGTGCAGCTCGCCCTCGGGAATGCCGCGCAGGCCCATCATGAATTCGCGCCGGCCGATGCGGAAGCCCGGCGTGTCGCGCTCGACGAAGATGCCGCCGATGCCCTCGGCGCCGGCGCGGCCGCCGAAGCGCCCGTACACGAGATAGAGCCGCGACGTGCCGGCCCCGGTGATCCAGCACTTGTGGCCGTCGATCCGGTAACCCGTCGGCGTCTCCTCGACCCGCGTCTCCATGTCGGTCGCCGCGGAGCCCGCCGCCGGCTCGCTGATCGCGATGGCCGGCTTCTCACCCTCGAGCACCCAGGGAAACCACCGGCGCTTCTGCGCCTCGGTGCCGTAGGCGTTGAGCGCGCCCACGGTGCCCAGGTTGCCCTCGACGACGATGCGCCCCGTGATGCCGCACGCGCGCGCGATCTCCTCGATGACGAGCACGACGTCGAGCAGCGGCCGCGCGCCGCCGCCGTAGGCCACGGGAACCGTCATCCCCATGAACCCGGCCGCCACGAGGTCTTTCACGTTGTCCCACGGGTATTCTTCGCTCGCGTCCCACCGCGCCGCCCGCTCGGCGAACGCGCGATCCGCCAGCTCGCGCGCCCGCTGGCGCAGGGCCAGCTGATCGGCGCTCAGCTCGAAGTCCATGGCCGGAAGTCTACGCGAAGGAGGCGCCAGCACCAATGGAGATGTCTTGGCCGGCCTGGTTGTCGTCCCGATGAGAGTTCTCTTGGTCGATGGTATTCCGCGGTTACAGCTCGACGTGTCGCAGCCGCAGCGCGTTCGCGATGACCGACACCGAGCTGAACGTCATTGCTGCGCTCGCGATGATCGGACTCAGCAACACTCCGAAGAATGGATACAGGACGCCGGCGGCGATCGGCACCCCAAGCGCGTTGTAGACGAAGGCGAAGAAGAGGTTCTGGCGAATATTGCGCATCGTCGCCTGACTCAGCCGTCGGGCCCGCACGATGCCGCGAAGATCGCCCTTCACCAGCGTCACACTCGCGCTCTGAATGGCGACGTCAGTGCCCGTGCCCATCGCGATGCCGACATCGGCCCGGGCCAGCGCGGGAGCGTCGTTCACACCGTCGCCCGCCATGGCGACGCGATGTCCCTCCGCCTGCAGGCGTTTCACAATCGCGATCTTGTGTTCGGGCAAGACCTCCGCTTCGACGTCTTCGATGCCGACCTTCCGGGCGACGGCCTCAGCGGTGGCACGGCTGTCGCCGGTGACCATGACGATCCGCAGCCCGGACGCGCGAAGCAGCGCCAGTGCCTCAGGCGTCGTCGGCTTGATCGGATCGGCGACACCCAAAAGACCGGCTGGCCGCCCGTCCACGGCGACAAACATGACGGTCTGCCCATCACGGCGCAGGACCTCCGCGCGATCCGCGAGCTCACCGAGACTGACGCCAAGCTCCTCCATGAGGCGGCGATTGCCGAGGGCGACGTCATGTCCGTCGACCCGGCCGACGACCCCTTTGCCGGTCACCGAGCGGAAATCCTTCGCCGTGGCCAGCGTGATGCCACGTTCCTCGGCGCCGCCGACGATCGCCGCCGCGAGCGGATGCTCGCTCCCGCGCTCGAGCGTCGCGGCGAGACGCAGCAGCTCGGTTGGCGACTGACCGGCCACCGCTTCGATCGTGACGAGCTTCGGCCTGCCCTCGGTCAGCGTTCCGGTCTTGTCGACCACGAGCGTGTTGACTTTCTCCAGGAGCTCGAGCGCCTCCGCATTGCGGATGAGTACGCCCGCCATGGCACCGCGGCCGGTGGCGACCATGATCGACATCGGCGTGGCAAGGCCGAGCGCGCATGGGCACGCGATGATGAGCACGGCCACGGCATTCACCAGACCATACGCCAGGCGCGGCTCTGGTCCCCACAGAGCCCAGCCGACGAAGGTCAGCACCGCCACGAGCACGACGGCGGGCACGAAATACGACGAGACGACGTCCGCGAGGCGCTGAATCGGCGCGCGACTGCGCTGCGCCTCGCTCACCATCTGGACGATCTGCGCGAGCAGCGTGTCGCGACCGACTCGCTCGGCCCGGATGACGAAGCTGCCCGTACCATTCACGGTGCCGCCGGTGACGCGGCTTCCCGGTGTTTTTTCAACGGGAATGGGCTCGCCCGTCACCATCGACTCGTCCACCGAGCTCCGGCCCTCCAGCACGACGCCATCGACCGGGACCTTGTCGCCCGGCCGTACGCGCAGCCGGTCGCCGACCTGCACGCGATCCAGCGGCACCTCCTCCTCGGTGCCGTCGGGCCGCAGCCGTCGCGCCGTCGGAGGCGCCAGACGAAGGAGAGCACGGATCGCGCTGCTGGTCTGGCTCCGGGCGCGCAGCTCCAGCACCTGGCCGAGCAGCACCAGGACGGTGATCACCGCCGCCGCCTCGAAGTAGAGACCCACCTCACCGCCGTGCGTTCGGAACGACGCGGGAAAGACCCCGGGAGCGACGGTGCCTACGACACTGAACGCGTATGCCGTTCCGGTCCCGAGCGCGATCAGCGTGAACATGTTGAGGCTGCGATTGACGATCGATGCCCAGCCGCGCTCGAAGAACGGCCAGCCGGCCCACAGCACCACGGGCGTCGCGAGAACGAACTGAAGCCACGCCGACACGCGAGGCGGGATCAGATGACGCAGCGGCTGGCCGGGCAGCATGTCGCCCATCACGAAAGCGAGCGGGGGCAGCGTCAAGACCAGGCCGATCCAGAACCGCCGGGTCATGTCGGTCAGTTCGGGATCGGGACCCTCTACGCCGCTCACTGTCCTCGGCTCGAGCGCCATGCCGCATTTCGGGCAATTCCCCGGGCCGCGCTGACGAACCTCGGCATGCATCGGGCATGTATAGGTTTGATCGCCGGAAGTCATGCGGTTAGCGTCGCGCGCATTTCAACGTTGGAAGCGTGGGCGACGCACGGGCAGCGCGGCGGCCGTCCCCCGGGACGTGGGCACCGGCGCGCCATCTCAGAAGCCGAAGGACAGCCCCGTGGTGAACGAGAACCTCGAGCGGTCGGCGGGCCCGGCGAACTCCGTCCCGATGCCCACGTCCCAGACGATGCGCGGCGTGAGCTGGTAGCGAAGGCCGAGCTCGGTCCCAACCGTCGTGGCCTCGCCGCGACGCGACGACTGCTCGGCAAAGACGTCGCCGACCAGCGTGGCGCGCGTGAAGCGCGGAGCGCCGACGGGGTAGCTCGCGCCAATCGCGAGCTCGTAGCGGCCGTCGCGCTCGTCCTCCCGGCTCGATGCGAGGAACTCATATCCGGCATTGAGATGCAGACTCAGGCGCTCGAGTGACTTCGTCACGATGCCCTTCGCCTCGACGCCGAAGCCATGCGCGTCCACGCCGGTCGGCGCGTCCAAACCCAGCTTTACGGCAAATGCCGGCAAGTTCAGCGTTTCCTGGTTGAAGTTGTAGAGCGCGCTCAGTCGGAGATCGCCCGACTTCGGCCGGTCATCGATTTCGCGGGGGTCGGTAGAGAGCGCGGTGCCGATGCCGACTTGAAGGTTCGGCCATGGTCCAGACAGCAGCTCGATGGGGAACAGGCCACGGTCGGCCGCGCGCCGCCGGAGCGTGAAGCCCGCGCCCGCCTCGATCGCGAGCTCGCCATGGGCAATGGGATACGCATCTTCCAGGCGTAGAGGTCGACCCTCGTCGAGATTCTTGTGATCGATGGCCGACGCGCCATCGACGATTGCGAGCACGAAGAACAGCGCCAGCGTCGCGATCCTGATCATCGCCTCCTCCTCAGTGCTTGTGACCCGCGCCCGGCGCCTTCGGCGCGGACGGCTGAGGCTGATCACTCGGCGGCGCTGTGCCTGCGAGAACTTCGTGGACGGACGGTGGCCGCGGTCCCATGTCCATACCGGCGTGGCCCTGCGCATCTCTCTCGTGAAAGTCGGGATACCGGTCATTGGCGCCATGGTTCCTGTGCAGGTAGATCGGCAGAATCTTCAGGATCGCCGCACGCTTTGCTCCAAGGCTCGGAAACAAATCCGTACGGGTCAGGATGTCGTCGAAGTTGTCGTGGAGCATGTGCAGGTTATCGAAGATCGCCGCAGCCTCTGGGAACTGCCTGGCGAAATTCGGGGCGGCCTCCGGCATCATCGGCATGTAACGCCACTCCACCGGCGGCCGGCGCAGATAGCCGTGGTAGAACGCAATGACCTTGGGCATGAGCTCCTGCTGCCGTCTGAGGTCGCCCAAGAGCTGAACGTCATAGACAGCCGCCTGCAGCCAGTGATACGCCCAGATCTGGGTATTGAACTTGCCGAACCGATCACGGAATGCCTTTGACTCAGGGAAGCTCCAGAGCGCTCCATGATGGTCGAGGCGATGGGGCGTGATCGCTTCCCGCTTCTCGAGGTAGTCGGCGAGCAGCTTCCGATATGCCGCTTCCTTGTCCTTGACCTTGTCGCTCGCGAAAAGGTCGTAAAGACTGCGATGGAAGATGTGGGCCCAATCGAAGGTCTTTGCGACTTCCCACGCCATGCGGTTGAACGTTGGCGCGACCTGCTCCTCGTCTGGTGGCACCGGCGGCGAGCTGAAGATGAAGTCCACGACCTCGAGTCGTGCCGTCTCGATGTGGTCTGGCTCCTGGGTCCGGAGCAACGTCTCCGCGAGATGGGCGTGACCGAAGTCGATGCCGTTGAACTCACGGTAGAGCTGGGGCAGTTGCCGCATCACGGCCCACTTCCACGGGCCGCGCGGCTGCCAGCGGTGGTCGCGTGTCGTCCATTGGCCGGTGAACGCGTCGCCGCGGGGTTCCGGGTGCGGCCTGGTCGCGACCATTTCGGGGTGCTCGGCCGCGCTGTGCGCGCCGACATGGCCCGACAGCGAATGCTGATATGCGATGACGGCCCAGCGGTCGTCGGCCGAGAGATCCTCTTTGTATGCGGGCATCGTCGAATGTTTCGACGCATAGGGTTCGGCCCGACCTCCCTCGCTCACTCGCCAGAACCAATACGCGTCCGTCATCTCTGCCACCATCGCCGTGTCGCGCAAAGACGGCGGCTTCAACGGTAGGCCGGCCGCCGCGGGACCGTCGCCAGCCCCCTGATCGCCGTGGCATGCGGCGCACTTGGCGGCGTAAATCCCGCGGCCCCGTGTAAGGACGACGGGGTCGGTCCAGATGGTCGAGGGCGCCTTCATGCTCGCGTATTCCGCCGGGACGGCGGCGTGTACGTGAGCCTGCGTTGCCTCGACGTGCGGGCGTTTCTCTTTCGGATCGTGCGCCGCCGTGGTCGCCGGCAGGAGTAGCGCGATGGTGCTTACGAGGACGGTCCGCCTGATTGCGGTCCGGCCACGGAGACGTTCTGTCGTCATGGCGCACCTCATCCTCCGAAGTGGCGAACCGGGTCGTGCTCTGTCCGGACGGAGGCGTCCGAAACAGACCGAAGACACGCTGCGCGAGGAAGGTGCGGCCTAGATCAGAAGTGCGGCGTGGAGCAGGAACAGCGGCGTCGATCTCGGAGGCGGTGCCGCGACGGGATCGTGGACCATCCACGTCGTTGCCGCCACACGCTCAGCAACCCACCCAGCCGTCGTTGTGGCGACGGGGACTGGCCGGAGAGCTTGAGACGACGCCAATGCGTCGCATGAGCCGAAGTGCGCGGCCTGGTCGGTCCCGTCGGGCTCATCGCCGTGATGATGATTCGTAGCGGTCACGGCGTGAGCATGAAACGGAAGCACACACACATGGCCGAGCAGCGTCGCGATGAGCAGTGTCAGCAGTGCCCAACGCGTCGCCGAGAACCGTCGCGGTGCGGGCGTCATGCGCGAAGCCTCACACGCCGGCGACCGCGTGTCAACCTCACTGCGGACGCGCTTAGAACTTCGACAGTTGGCCCGAGAGTCTGTTCAGACGGCGACGCAGTTTGCGTGCGTCGGCGACCACTCGATCCAGTTCGGCCGTCCTGCGCCGAACCAGATCCCGTAGACTCAGCCCGAGGCGTCGAGCGTGAGCGACGAACGCGAGAACGCCGAGCGTTTGGCTCCCGTAAAGCCGGTAGCTTTCCGACTGAGCCCGCTGCTGGCCGCGACCTCCCCGATGAGCAACCCTTTGCGCGCCATGCCCCTACCCTAAACCCGGTCCCATAGGGCAAGGTCAAGAGGTCAGTGGCCGTGCAGCCGTGCGACGACAGTGGGCGGGGGCGCGTTGAGGCCCCGTCCGGAGTCCTAGATATGAATCGCCTGCCCGAGGGCGGCCAGCGTGGCCTCGAGCGCCGCCTCGGACAGCGTGGGATGCGCGTGGATCGTGTGCATGATCTCGTCGACCGTGGCCTCGAGCGTGCGGCCGACGGCGAACTCGTGGATCATCTCGGTCGCCTCGGGGCCGATGATGTGCACGCCGAGGATCTCGCCGGTCTTCTTGGCGGCGACCACCTTCACGAAGCCCTCGGTCTCGCCCAGCGCCACCGCCTTGCCGTTCGCCGTGAACGGGAACTTGCCGATGGCGACCTCACGGCCGCCCTCCTTGGCCTTTGCCTCGGTGATGCCGATCGACGCGACCTGCGGCCGGCAGTAGGTGCACGAGGGAACGTTGCCGTAATCGACCGGGCGCGGGCTCTTGCCGGCGATGGTCTCCGCCGCGACCACCCCCTCGGCCATGGCCTTGTGGGCGAGCAGCGGCGCGCCGGCCATGTCGCCGATCGCGTAAACGCCCTTCACCGACGTCTCCATGGTCGGACACCTTGACGAAGCCGCGCTCCATCGCCACCCCGAGCGCCTCGAGTCCGACGCCCTTCGTGCGCGCGGCACGCCCGACGGCCATCAGCACCTGCTGAGCCTCGAACCGGCCGCCGTCGGTCTCGATCACCACGCCGGTGGTCAGCGGCTTCACGGAGCTGACCTTGACCCCGGTCTTGATCGTGATGCCGCGGCGCGAGAGGCTGCGCGTGAGCTGCGCGCTGACCTCCTCGTCCTCGATCGGCACGATCCGCGGCAGCGCCTCCAGCAGCGTCACCTCCACGCCGTACGAGCGGTAGACGTCGGCGAATTCGACGCCGACGGCGCCGGCGCCGATGACGACGATGGACTTGGGCTTCGCCTCGCTGCGGACGGCGCCGTTCGACGAGATCACGGTCTGCTCGTCGATGGTCACGCCGGTCAGCGACCTGGGCTCCGAGCCGGTGGCGAGCACCACGGCGCGCTTGGCCTCCAGCGTCGTGACGCCGCCCATGCCCCGGACCTCGACACTGGTCTTCGACTTGAGCGAGCCCGTGCCGGGGAAGAGCGTGATCTTGTTCTTGCGGAACAGGAACTCGACACCCTTGGCCATGCGATCGGCCACGCTGCGGCTGCGCTGCACCGCCGCCGCGTAGTCGGCTTTCATCCCCTGCACGGTGATGCCGAAGGTCTCGGCCTTCTCGAACAGGTGCACGACCTCGGCGTTGCGCAGCAGCGCCTTGGTCGGGATGCACCCCCAGTTCAGGCACACGCCGCCCGGTCGATCGTCCTCCACGACGCCGACGCTCAGCCCGAGCTGCGCGGCCCGGATCGCGCAGACATACCCGCCCGGCCCGGTCCCCACGATGACGACGTCGAACGTATGTGCCGTCGGGGCGCCTTCGCGCCCGACGGTCGGACTATCTGGGCGCGTGCTCATACCAGCAGCCGCAGCGGCTCTTCGAGCAGGCGCTTGACGTCCTGCAGGAAGCGCGCGCCCATGGCGCCGTCCATCACGCGGTGGTCGCATGACAGCGTCAGCGCCATGCGCCGCCCGACGCCGAGGCCCGCGTCGGTGACCACGGGCACGGTGCGCACCGAGCCGACCGCGAGGATCGCGCCCTCCGGCGGGTTGATGATGGCCGAGAAGTCACGCACGTCGAACATGCCCAGGTTGGAGATCGAAAACGTCGCGCCCGACAGCTCCTGCGCGCGCAGCTTGCGCTGGCGCGCGCGCTCGGCGAGATCGCGCGCCTCGACCGCGATCTGGGCGAGGGACTTGGCGTGGACGTCGCGGAGCACGGGCGTGATCAGCCCCTCCTCGAGCGCGACGGCGATGCCCATGTGGACGCGATGGAAGACCCGGATCGACTCACCCTGGAACGACGCGTTGACGCCGGGATGGTGCAGCAGCGTCACCCCGCACGCGCGGATGATCAGATCGTTGACCGAGATCTTCGGCTGGCCTTCCAGAGCGTTCAGCTCCTCGCGCAGCTCCCACGCGCGATCCATGGCGACTTCCGACGTCACGTAGAAGTGCGGCACGGGCGCCTTGCTGAGCGGCATCCGCTTGGCGATCGTGGCGCGCATCGCGCTCAGCGGGACGTCCTCGTATTCGGGGCCGCCGACGGTTGGCGTCACCGGACGCAGCACGGGCGCCGCGGGCGCCGCCGGCGCGGCGGCCGCGGCCTCGACGTCGCGTCGCACGATGCGTCCGCCCGGGCCGGTGCCCTGCATCAGCTTCAGGTCCACGCCCGACTGGGCCGCGATCTTGCGCGCCAGCGGCGACGCCTTCACCCGTCCGCCGTCCCCCGGCGGCTTCTGCGCCGGTCGGGGCGCCGTGGTCTCCTGCGCCGCCGCCTCCTGCACCCGCCGCCCGCCCGGCGACTCCGGTGCTTTCGACGGCGACGGGGTACGCGCGGCGTGGTCCTCGCTCCGCGGCTGCGGCGGCACGGCAGAGGGACGGTCGGCCATGGCCGGCTTGGCGCCGCTCGGCGCCGCGGCCGTGCTCGCGGCGGCCGGGGCGGGCGCGCCGCCGCCGGCCTGGGCGACGACCGCGTTGATGTCGTCGTTCTCCTCGGCGATGACGGCGATGAGCGAGCCCACCGGCGCCTTGTCACCGGCGGAGACGAGGATCTTGCGCAGCACGCCCCCGCCGAACGCCTCCATCTCGACGTCGGCCTTGTCCGTCTCGACCTCGGCCAGGATGTCGCCGCTCTGGACGCGGTCGCCCTCCTTCTTGAGCCACTTGATGATCTTGCCGGCCTCCATCTGCTCGGACAGCTTGGGCATCACCACCTTGGTCACGGCCATGGCTCAGCGGCTCCCGTTCGCGTAGCAGACCTTGCGGATGGCGTCGGCGATCTTCTCTTTGGTCGGCGTCTTCAAGCGCTCGAGGTTGCGGGCGTACGGCATCGGTGCCTGCGCGCCGGTGACCCGCAGCACGGGCGCGTCGAGGTCGTCGAAGGCCTCCTCGGTGATCTCGGTGGCGATCTCCGAGCCCATGCCCGCGAAGCCGGCGCCGGCCTCGACCACGACCGCGCGATGGGTCTTGCGGACCGACTCGATGATCGTCTGGGTATCGAGCGGCTGAAGCGTCCGAGGGTCCACGATCTCCACCGAGATGCCGTCTTTCGCCAGCTCCTCCGCGGCCTCCATCGCGCGATACATCATGCCCATGTACGCGATGACGGTGACGTCGGTGCCCTCGCGCCGCACGATCGCCTGGCCGAGGGGAATGGTGAAGTCCGGGTCGTCCGGGACCTCGCCCTTCACGTTGTAGAGCGTCTCGGACTCGATGAAGAT
>Ga0134075_10000810_pt1 | contig 9980 bp, 10 predicted proteins | sample 15_taG_18_FD_119775 | JGI IMG/M metagenome (GOLD analysis project Ga0134075, IMG submission 119775) | Grasslands soil microbial communities from the Angelo Coastal Reserve, California, USA - 15_D_Rain_40cm_5_09212015 | ecosystem: Environmental > Terrestrial > Soil > Grasslands ... | reverse complement strand
GCGGATTTTTTTTTATGGGAAAATACATCATTCCCATCCAAGACACTACAACTACTTTCCTGTTCACGATAATGATCGGAGTAGGCACCGACTATTCCATCTTCTTAATGGCCCGTTATCGGGAAGAACGGGTCGAAGGCCGCGACAAAGCGGCGGCTGTCCAGACATCCGTGACCTGGTCAGGGGAAAGCATCGCCACTAGCGCGACCACTGTCATCATCGCCTTTGGAGCGATGACGATAAGCAGCTTCACCCTCCTGCAATCGATAGGCGTCGGCCTCGGCTTCGGCGTCCTAATCGCCCTTCTAGTAAGTCTCACACTGATCCCCTCGTTCATCCTCATCGCGGGTGATAGAATATTCTGGCCTAGATCAGGCAAGCGGTTCGAGAACTATGCCGTCAAGGCGCGGAAGAAGAGATCTGAGAGACCGGGATACTTCAGGCGGGCCGCAAGTTTCAGCGTCAGACGACCGGCCCTAGTCTTGGGACTCACCGTTCTCATATCTATCCCCGCCATCTACATATCACTCACCGGATCCACCTCGTACGATTTCACAGCGGGTCTTACGCACGCTGAGAGCGTCGATGGTCTCGCTGTTTTGGAAAAGAGCTTCGGCGCGGGTCAGATAGGCCCGACCCAAGTGCTCATGCAGTTTTCTGGGACAATTCTCGTTGATGGGAATCTTACGAAGTTTGCACAGGCTAGCCTGGAAACGCTGAGCCAGAGCATCGGGAACTTGTCTAATGTGAAGGTGGTCACTGGACCCACTCGTCCCAACGGGGTCCTAGTCAACGCGACCAACATGAGAACGCTGCCGTCACTGGACAGGCTTGCAATCCTCAGAGATATCGGGAAGGACAATCGGACCGCGTTGGTGACAGTCTTATTCGTTGACGAACCCTTCACGCAGCGATCTCTCGATACCGTTAGCCACATCCGAAGCCTGGTCGGGACCCTTCGAGCCTTGGAACCGTCCCTTGCCCAGGACACAATACTCGTCGGGGGCGCTTCAGCGTCCACCCTAGATTTTTCCAGCGAAACCGTTGGTCAATTTAACACGATGAGAATTCTGACTGTCTCGGCCATATTCCTGGTATTGTTGGTGGTGCTAGGTTCGTATCCTCTTGCGATAACAGGCATCCTCTCGATCGGATTGAGCATAACCTGGGCCTATGCCGCTACACTTCTCTTCTTCAACAACGTATTGCAGTCAGGGGTTCTCTTCATCATCCCGCTCGTACTGTTTCTATTGCTCTACGGGATCGGGATGGACTACAACATCTTCATCCTAACCCGTATCCGAGAGGAAGCTCAGAAGGGCAAGGAGACCCGTCAGGCAGTGGTCGATGCAGTTGATCGAACAGGCGGAATCATAACCGCTCTAGCGCTCATCCTTGCAGGAGCGCTCGGTTCGTTGTTGTTGTCGTCTAACCGTCTTCTCGAAGGGTTCGGTTTCGCGATCGCTTTGGCAGTGGTGCTAGACGCGATGGTTGTGCGGACCTATCTTGTTCCGGCAATCATGTCGGTGCTAGGCCACAGAGCATGGTGGGGTCCAAACCGACTGAGAAGAGTCAGATTTGACAAGAAAAACGAGACACAATCCGCAAACCCTTAGAGGCGCTAGGCAGAGAGTGCTAGTTGCTCAAAATTGGCTGTAGGATTCTTCTCGATCCTGTTCCTTTTCCTCGTGTCTCTCGGGTCGAACGCGACTCCTTTCTTTGGAGCATCGTACACTCTAATCGCGACAACGGCACTGCTCGCTGACGGATTCTCGGTCGGCAACTTTGTACTGATCGTTTTCGTCACAGCCGCTGGAGCCTCCTTAGGAAAGCTGGTTCTCTATGCTGGCGGAAAGAGTTTCAGGGGGAGGTTGGCGCAAAACAAGACAGTTCTGGTCCTCGGGAGAATGCTCGAGCGGAAGACGGGCCTCGCGGTCGTTTTTGCCACCGCACTAATTCCAGGGCTTCCACTTGACGACTACTTGTACGTAGGAGCAGGGGCAAGCAGTTCAAGGCTCACTGGCATGTTCATCGTCACATTCGCCGCGAAAGTTCTGAAGAGCTTCCTGGAGATTGGGATAGAGTATGCGGGGCTCGGAAGGCTGTACACGGCCACGGGTCTGACGGGACTGTCCCGTCTAGAAACATCCATCCTCTTGTCAGTGGTCTTCTTGATCCTAGGCGTAGCATTCTACAAGGTTGACCTAGAGAAGGTCATCTCAAGGCTGAGAAGTCTTCGGAAAACCAAATAATGCTGTCGGGTCAAAAGAAGAATTGTGGAAAGAGAGTGGTCAGATATGGAGAGAAGTTTGTTGGCTGTTACCGCGTAGTGTGCGTTGGGGGACAGTGAGATGACCGGTCAGCGAGCGCGTCTCTAGCGTTGGCTGATGCTTGGCTTGGAAGAGAGGTTGGATGCGTGAAGTTGCATTGCGGGGTTCCGGGTGAATGGTTGGCGTGCGCGGCGGCTTGGTTTACGCCTGAGGCTAGCGCTATCATTGCTGGTGATGCTGCAGCGACCAATGTGATCGCTAGCAGAGCGAACATTTTCGAGTTCATGCTTTTTCCTACTGAGGCATGGTGGTCGCATGGCATATGAATCAAGAGTTTTGAACGCCCCCACTTTGGATCGCTTCACGAGGAAAGCAGTCCACGCGGGACTCCACAGGTAGAACATTCAATCCCGAGCTATCACTACGTTGACCCATGCAGAATCGTATCCGGAGGATCTCGCCCCATCATGGGCTTTGATATCCTTACTATCGATCACCTAGAACCGGAGAGACCTAAAGGCAAGGAATTAGCCTCTCGAAGAGGGATCTAACTCATGCCCAAGCTATTGGTTCTTTACATGTCCAGAGAAGACGAGGATCAGCTCTTAGAATATGTGCGGTCCCTTGGAAACCTTCTGATTCTACCAGCTACCTCGCCTAGTTCCGACTTTACATCTGTTGTCGGTTTTCCCGAACCGTCGCAGGAGGAGTCAACTCGAAGGTTTTGGCTGCAATATACGGGTGCGGGAATGCCCCTTGTTACCGAGCATGTTCCGGAGAAGGAGTACTACGTGGTTGACGGGTTTCAGTCGCCCGTTATCGAGTTTTGGCGCTCTTGGATGGTTTCACAGATCATGATGCCAGGTGGAATGCAAGCCGACATGAACTACATTGATAGCAACAAGCAGGATCTGGAGCAGAAGCCTGTGGAATTCCGAAAGTGGTTCGAGTCGATTGATGGCTGGATACGGAAACACTACAGGCGTTTGGGAATCTACATCTTCGCAGGCCCCGGTGCCCAAGATTTCAGAGAACATGGAGGAATACTTCAGGGCCGATAGAAAACACTCGCCCGTCTTTCCGCCACCCTTATCTTAGGAGTTTTTCATATTTCACGCATGGTGCAAGAAGTCCGACAGACCACCTTCAGACATGGACTGGCTTTCTACGGAACACTGGCGTTCCTCGCGGGCTTCCTTGGTGCCAGACTGTTCGCGACACTCAACCCAAAGGTCGTGGTTGTTCAGAATGGAATTCACTTCCATCACTTCTGGTACGGCCTCATCATGGTCATTGCTGCTGGCTGGATTGGAATCGCTCTCAGCAACGTCTGGCTGGGCCGTAACCTAGCGATAGTCTTTGGTTTTGGAGCGGGGCTAATCGGGGACGAAGTGGGCCTGCTTCTGACATATGGTGATTACACTTCCAATCTCACCGAGATCTTCTTCGTCGCAGCTATCGCATTCATCATTCTCGCAACACTGCTATCGAAGGGCAGGGAGCACATCGAGAAGGACGTGATCAACGTGAGCTGGAAGGAGAGAGGCACTCAGGTCGGCATATTCCTCGCTGCCTTTTCCGCAATCTTCTTCGCCTCAGGAAACTGGCAAATAGGATTCCTGTTTATCGGTCTGGGCATACTGGTTTTTACTTGGGGCTTTGAACGTAAGCGAGGACCCACAAGCTTTCGCTCGCTTGCCTGACGATCGCCGAGAGGCATTGAGAGATTTATCGGAAAAATGGTCGGATACTGTTAAGTACAATCCGGAAGACCGCTCCTCTAGGATTTTTCATGATTGCTGTCGAAAAGATCCCTAGCTGGATAAGAGCTGCAGAAGTTATCCTTGGATTAGTATCACTAGTCGCAGGAGTCTATGTCCTGGCCTATCCGGGTGTGGCCATTGCGACTTTGATTCTTCTCCTCGCGGTGGGTCTCGTCTTTCTGGGTTGGAGAGATATTGTCCTTGGAGCGATGGGTAAGTTCTTGCCTAGCTGGTTGCGCGCGGCGAACATCGTCCTCGGAATATTGGCGTTCGTCCTTTCTGTCGTGGTTCTTGCGGAGCCTGGATTCGCAGTTCTAACCTTGATCCTTCTCCTCTACGTTGCCTTGTTCGTGCGTGGAGTTGCAGGAGTGACAATGGGCGCAGCGGGAAAGCATTTCTCTACAGCGTTGAGGGGGCTTTCAGTCGGCGTTGGAGTATTGAGCATCATTCTAGCCGTTGTCTTCCTAGCCTTGCCTGCACTCGCGCTTGCCACGCTTGTCGTTCTGTTATCCCTAGGGTTGCTGATAACTGGGCTTGAATCCATTGCAGTGGGCGTGATTGGACGAAAGATCGTGCCGGTTATGGCCAACCCGGTCAAAGTCTAATCCAATATCTCTAAGTTCTTTCGAGAAAACCTGGAAACCGTAGTGATGAGTTTCTCCGTACTCTCAATTGTAAATCGTGTCAAACTGAGAAAGCCGCTGAAAGAGCCTCATCCTTCGCACTCGTTTCTGTCGGACTTTATCCTGGGAAGCCAGGATGGGCTTGTCAACGTCCTAGGCATTTTGTTGGGAATCTCGGCAGCTACGGGTGATGTCAGAATAATATTCGTTGGAGCCCTTGCGGCTCTGGGTGCGGAGTCGATCTCGATGGGGGCGGTGGCCTTCCACCGAACTCGAGGAAGTGCGGAGTATTTTGAAGGGATGGGGTTGCGAAGACGCGGAACTCGAGACAATGACAAACGGCATCTCATCTAATCCGAGGGCGATGCAGGAATTCATGATGTCGTTCGAACTCAAGCTCGCGCCCGTTGAGAAGGACGAGGCGAGGCGCAGCTTCGCAGTTGTGCTTCCTCGACCGTCTTCGCTCGATAATACCGCTGATCCCGTTTTTCTTTGTAACTACGACAACAATAGCTTCCGGCTCAATCGCGTCAGTGATCGTGAATGGAGCATTGCTGTTTATCATAGGTGATACGAAGCGAGGACGACAGTTGGCTCGGTATTGTGGGGCGGCTTGATGATGACGATAATTGGGCTCTCAGCAGGATTCGCAGGCTACCTGATAGGGCATCTCATCGGAGCGGTACCCGGACTATAATCTGTTTTCGACAAATAGATTTCTCCTACTCTCTTGTTTATTCTCTTCTGCAGCGATAGCTGCGTTGCATGGAACGTGGTCTTGAGCCAGTCCTCTTCTGTCTGACATGTGACACTTCAACAACTCATGAAACCAGATACCGCTCTGATAACGAGTTCATCGGAAAAATTCTTGTCTGCGAGCACTGCGGCGAAACAGTGTTCGAACCGCTAAGGACTGTATGCGCGGATTGTTGATGGGGTCGTCTGACACGCGGTCGATGTTCTCAGACTGAGGGCTTGATGTTCTGGTTCATGTGAAAGAGGTTTTTCGGGTCCCACTTGTTTTTCACTTCTACGAGACGCTTCCATACTGCCGGTTTGTAGGCGGCCTGTATTCGGTCGGTCTCCTCTGCGGTCATGAAGTTCACGTAGACCCCGCCTGTGGAATATGGTGTGGAGGCTTTGAAGAATGCCTTGGCCCATGAGGTGCACTTCTGGTCCTCGTTTGGTGTCTCCCATCGGCCGTGTACGTTTAATACGAACTTGGCGTCCCTCTGGGAATAGGCCGTCTCATCCGCTGTAACCCGCGAGGCCTGGCCTCCTATGAGGCCGATAAAGATCTCGCAATGGGGTGTTGGGAGTTTGCTCGCGTACTCGATCATAGTGTCGAGGGCTGGGTCGGTCAAGGTCGAAAAATTGTGCGACTTCCAGTAGTTACGGAAGCCAGGGGTGAGCAGGGGGTCGAAGGCGCGTTGCCACATCACATAAGGCTGGGAGCCTACGTGTTCGCCAAGGATTTTTGCGAAGTTCCGAATGGGGGCAATCAGTTTCTCGCCCTTGGCCGGATCTCCAGCGTAGAAGATAGCGAACACGACGATTTCTTTTCCGTGGACTTCGGCGGGTAGAAATGGTAGGGATGGCGCCTTTCTCAAGACTACCCAGACGGAGAGATCGTCTGGAATATTTTCGACGAACTCCCGGTATTTCTTCAGGACCGTCTTGGCTTGGTCGAAGGGAAAAACAATCAACCCGCTGAACACAGCGGGACCAACGGAATGCAACTGGAACTCGAAGGATGTGATAATGCCAAAGTTCCCGCCGCCACCGCGTATTCCCCAGAACAGGTCCGGATTCTCACTCGCACTTGCTCGGACCAGCTTTCCGTCGGCTGTCACCACGTCCGCTGATACGAGGTTGTCCACTGACATTCCGTATTTTCGACTTAGCCATCCAAAACCGCCGCCGAGGGTGAGCCCGGCCACGCCCGTGGTCGAGTTTATTCCTAGGGGCGTGGCTAGCCCAAAGACCTGGGTGTCGTGATCGAAGTCCGCAAGGGTCGCGCCTGGCTCAACAAATGCACGCTTGTCCTTCAGATTTACCCGTACCGATTTCATCGGCGAGAGGTCGATTACTAGTCCTCCGTCGCATACGGCGTTGCCGGCGATATTGTGGCCGCCACCGCGTACGGAGACCAGTAGATCGTGCTTTCTAGCAAAATCCACGGCATGTATTACATCTGCAGCTCCAGCGCACCGCACAATGATCGCTGGCCGTTTGTCTATCATAGCGTTCCAGATAACTCGCCCCTTGTCATAGCCGGGCGAGTCGGATGTGAGGAGTTCTCCCCGAATGTTTTCCTTCAGTTCTTTGACTGCTGTTTCAGTGATATCGAATCTCCCTCTAGAAGTGACAACCTGCAAGTTCCGAGGCCTCGACGGGGAAGCTTCTCGAGTGATAAAACGGTTTCTAAGAATTCGCAGTAAGCACGAGGGGTTTCGGCCTTCCATAAGGGACCTACAGTCAGAGGCTTATGATTCTAGAGCATCGCGCCTGTCGGGTACAAGACGTAGTTGGAGAAGTTGGGGAAGGGTTTTGAGGACATGAAGAGGTAGTTGTCCAGTATTCTCATTTTCTGTTCCAGTGCAACCTGCATCAACTGCTCATTCGATCCTGTCGCAACAATACCCACATTCGGAGCTCCTTCAGCTGCCAGCCTGAAAGCAGATCGCAACACATCACGAAACATTTCGTGCGACACGGTCGCGAGTGGGCCTACCCTTCCATTCTGCCACACATACGCGTACCCGACAGGTTTTTCGCCTGAGGAGAATAGGTGGCATCGAACACTGGGAAGGCTGAACAGAAACGCGTGGTTTTTCTCGCGAGGATATCCAAGGGTGAGCTCGTCGATCCGCGAGAGAACGCTTCGGCTCTTTTCAAAGTCGACAGCTCTCTCGTTTCGCAGTTTTGAATTCGAAAGTTCAGTCTTCACCTGCTGGCTTGGACCCTCCATCCAGTAGAGCGGTTCACGGGGATAGATCCCGTGACGAGCATACAGGGATATCGAAACAGGATTGTAAGCAAAGGTCACCAAGGCTCGATTAGTGATAGGAGGGTCCTTGCAGTGTTTCATCGCTCTCTCCATGAGGTTCTGTCCGATGTTGAGACCTTGATACGCGGGAGAGACGAATAGGTGTGCGAGATACCATAATGATCCTCGGACCCAACTCAGCGTTATTCCCGCCATTTTCCCATCTACTTCTGCTATCCAGAATCCCTCGTTGTCTTCCTTCAACCCCATTTCGAACCAGGGAAAACCCTGTTGAGGAATAGCTGGCATTTTAGGGGATGCGAATGGTGATGAGTCGAAGAATCCGTGCTCTCGCAAGACACCGTCAAACGATCCTCTAATGAGACCGAGAATTCCGGGAAAATCTTCCACTGTTGCAGTGCGATATGACACGTCTGACAATGCCGGAATGGCTGAACAAGCAATCGAGACATAAAGCATACTCGGAAGCTGGGAACCTGGCGGCAGGCGTTCTCGATGACTCTGATCTACAATATTGTTGTAAGTAGGAAAATGCCTACGGTGAGGAAGCCTGCGCCTACAAGCTTCGAGATTAGCGCACCGAATGGAACTATCTTCTCAACGAAGATAATTATTGAGAAAACCCCCATCAAAGGGAGGCTCATCGCCCCTACCGTCAACAGCCCGGCCATCAGGGCCCAGCAACATTTTGTGCAGAATAGTCCGTAGTCGGCCCCCATCAACGCGGCCCCGGTCTTCCCCGTGCGCCACCTTGTGAACAGGAAAGTCATAGGGCTACGGCACTTCATCAACGAGTCTTGTTTGAACCGGGTAAATTGGTAGAGACCCACAAGGATCATGCTCGGCCCTGCCCAGAGGGCGAAGACGGCAATACTAGTGGACAAGCCTATGAGAACAAGGCCGGAGATTGCGAGGTAGAAGGCGGCGCCTACGATGGTCCAGATGGCAACGTACGCGAGAATGAATACACCTGAGCTGGTTGAGACGCCTGTTTTGTGTGGAATGGAGAGGGTCTCGGTTTCTGGAGACTTTCGCGCGGACACCGCCACTGTGTAAACCATTGGGATGAGGGATGGAAACATCATGGCCACCATTCCTACTCCCCAGATTGCGGTGAACAATAAGAGGGCTGAGAGGTCGAGCATGCCGGCCATGGGCATGTTGGCGCTGGCCACGACTAGCCAAGAGAGAATGGATAAGGCTCCAAGTGTCGCGCCGAGGACGTAGGCTGCACATGGGAGCGTGCGGAGTGTTGTGGCTACTGTGCGGACCTGCATGGCTGGAATTGTCTCGGTAGATCGAGCGCGTTCTGTTTATCCGATGCAGCCCTTGTCGGTAAACCTGACTGTGGTGACGAAGCCCGCCCGGTTATCATGTTTAGCATGAATCTCTCTGTCTCCGATCCACCATTTCTTGATGTTCGTCACCATCGCCTTCTTCCAATTGATTCCGTCTGGAAGGACGACTTGTCCCTTGAATTTTTCACCCGTTACCGGGTTTGAAATGTATCCTGAGCGGACTTCTCCAATTCCGTCGACCTTGAACCAGCTGTTGTACCCATTGTAGTGGAAGTCGACCTTAACGACCTTGGTCGGGAGTTTTTTCCCCCAGGTCTTGGGAAAGATCTCGAAGACCCCTCCTCCGTGCTTGCCGCTGAAAATCGCCTCTACAGCTTTCCGTTGCTCGGGGCTAGTTTTCTCGTCGATGTATAATGCTCCTATACCATTTCCTTCGTGTATGGCTTTCGGCCACCAGAGACCCTCGGCGAAAACCACACCATCGAGCTTGGTCTCGCCGAACTTTCCTTTCTTCACTCTGTAGGCTACTAGTGCTTCGCAGCTGCCGTGTGTGGGAAGCGCGTCAAAGTTGCAAGGGCATCCCCAGTCACAGTTACAGCTCTGGATATATTCCGCTTCCATATTCCATTTCGTCTTGACGGACAACGAGGAATCAGAATATTTGCCGACCGTCATCTGGATATAAGATGATACTTTTGTTTCGCATTGTCAGGTTCTGGGCGATGTTCAAAGAGAACTCTAAGAAAAAATGGGAAAATTGGGAGATTATGCCTAGGAATCGCGGTTTAGAGCTGAATCCTGCCGTTATTGACCAGCGTGTAGCCGTCTACTGTTAGTGTTGGTTTCTAAGGGTCTCTTCGTGGCCGAGTTGTGTTTCGTTGGTTCCGCCGATGCCCTCGTTGCCGCCGATACCGATGCTGGCGGTGCCCTGGACGACGCGGTCGGTGAAGATCCCGACCAGTTCTGCTCTCGGATTGTTGTCTCTCAATTCCTTCGCAATCACAATGAAGAGCTCT
>Ga0134075_10000809_pt1 | contig 9991 bp, 6 predicted proteins | sample 15_taG_18_FD_119775 | JGI IMG/M metagenome (GOLD analysis project Ga0134075, IMG submission 119775) | Grasslands soil microbial communities from the Angelo Coastal Reserve, California, USA - 15_D_Rain_40cm_5_09212015 | ecosystem: Environmental > Terrestrial > Soil > Grasslands ... | reverse complement strand
TCGACGGCGGGTTTGAAGGCCCGGCGCTTCACTTCGCCGCGCAGTGGCGCGAACAGCTTCTCGCCGGCCAGCGTGACGCCGCCGCAGATCACTACCACCTCGGGGTTGAAGATATTGACGATATTGGCGACGCCGGTCCCGAGGAACTTTGCCGTGTCGTGCACCACCTCCAGAGCGTATTCGTCGCCGTCGTGCGCCGCTTCGTACACGATCTGCGCGGTGATCTTGGACAGATCGCCATTCACGTAGCGCGGGAGGGAGGTGTCGGCGCCGGTTTCGATGCCTTCGACCGCCCGCGCTGCGATCGCGGGCCCCGACGCATAGGCCTCGAGACAGCCGTCGTTGCCGCACTTGCAGCGCCGACCGTTGGAATCGATGGACATGTGGCCGATCTCGCCCGCGACGTCCGAGATCCCACGGTAGATCTCTCCCCCGAGCACGATGCCGCCTCCGATCCCCGTGCCGATCGTGAGCCCAACCACGTGGTTCGCGCCGCGCGCGGCACCGCGCCACCACTCGCCGAAGATCGCGCAGTTGGCGTCGTTGTCGAGCGTGGCGGGGAGGCCGAGCGCCTTTCCCAGCCGGTCGCGCAACGGAAAGTTCGTCCAGCCGAGGTTCGGCGTGAGGAGCACGATGCCCGTCTTCGTGTTGAGCGGGCCCGGCGAGCCGACCCCCACGCCCGCGATCTCCTTGCCGCGCGCTTGCTCCATGGACGCGCGCGCGAGCTTCACGATCCGCTCGATCACGGCCTCCGCGCCCTGCTCCGAGATGGTGGGCGCTGAGACGAGCCCCAGCAGCTCGGAGCCGTCCTCGGCCACCGTGCCGACGACGATGTTGGTACCGCCGATGTCAATTCCGACGATGTAGCGCACCGGTCTCCTCGATGGCGAGCAGGACGTCCTCGACCGACAACGATTTCATGCACAAATGATGACCCAGCGGGCAGCGTGGCGGCCCGTGCGCCGAGCAGGGGCGGCACGGCAGCCCGTCGAGCTGGACCACGCGGTCATGCGGGCCGCGCGGCCCGAACCCAAACGCCGGCACGGTGGAGCCGAAGATCGCCACCGTCGGCGTACCGACCGCCTGCGCGAAGTGCAGCGGCGCGCTGTCGTTGGTCACGAGCACCGCCGCGCGGCGGATGACTTCCGCGGACTGGCGCAGCGTCAGTCTGCCGCACGCATTCGCGGCCCTCCGCGCCCCTCCATGGTCCGTCACCGCCTTCACGACCTGTTGCCCCAGCGCCGCGTCTTCCGGTCCGCCCACCACCACGATCGCGGCCCGATCCGCGAGGCGCTCCGCCACGGCGTCGTAGTGGGGCCAGCGCTTGCTGCCCCAGATCGAACCAGGCGCGAGCGCCACGAAGGGCTCCCCGACCCCGTGCTCCCGCAGAAACTGCTCCGTCACGGTCCGGTCGGAGCTGGTCAGGAGCAGCGACGGGCGCTGCGGTCTGACGCCCCCCGCCGCCGCGGCCAGGGTGAGCAGACGGTCGATCTCGTGATCCGTCGTGGCGCGCTGCCGCACCTCGGTGTACAGCATCGGCCAGCCGTCGCGGAATCCCACGCGCTTCGGGATCCGTGCCAGCCAAGCTAGCGCGGCGGTGCGGAGCGAACGATGGGGAAGATACGCCGCTTCGTAGCGCTCCGCCCGGAGCGTCCGGGCGAGCCGCAGCAAAGGCCCGAGTCCCCGGTCCTTCGCCCGCTTGTCGTAAGGGATCACGCGGCGTACGGCCGGATGGGTCTCGAGCAGGGGTGCGGCGGCGGGGGTCGTGACGACGTCCACGGGGCCGTAGCGCTGCGCGAGCGCTTCGAGCAGCGGCGTCGTGAGCACGACGTCTCCGAGGAAGGCCGTCTGGATGACGAGGCTAGTCAACCTGGAGGACCGCGAGGAAGGCTTCCTGCGGAATCTCCACCGTCCCGACCTGCTTCATCCGTTTCTTCCCCTCCTTCTGTTTCTCGAGCAGCTTGCGCTTGCGCGTGACGTCGCCGCCGTAGCACTTGGCTGTGACATTCTTGCGCAGCGGGCGGATCGACTCGCGGGCGATCACCTTTGTGCCGATCGCCGCTTGGATCACGACCTCGAACAGCTGGCGCGGGATCAGCTCCTTGAGTTTCTCGGCGATCTTGCGGCCCCACTCGTACGCCTTGTCGCGGTGGATGATGACCGAGAACGCATCCACCGGTTCGCCGTTCAGGAGCATGTCCAGCTTGACGAGATCGGCGGGACGGTACTCCAGGAACTCGTAGTCCAGCGATGCGTACCCGCGGGAGATGGTCTTCAACTTGTCGTAGAAGTCGAGGATGATCTCGCCCAGCGGGAACTCCCAACTGAACTCGACGCGCGTCGGGTCCACGTAGTGCATGGCTCGATACACCCCGCGTCGCTCCTGGCCGAGCTTCATGATCGCGCCGATGTACTCCGCGGGCGCGAGAATCCGCGCTTTGACGAAGGGTTCCTCGATGTGGTCTACTGCGGAGCCGTGCGGCATGAGGCTCGGGTTCTCGACCAGCTCGACCGTGCCGTCCGTGCGGTGCACGTGGTATTCCACGTTCGGCACGGTGCTGATCAAGTCCAGGTTGAACTCCCGCTCGAGCCGCTCGCGCACGATCTCCATGTGGAGCAGGCCGAGGAAGCCGCAGCGGAATCCGAAGCCGAGCGCCACCGACGACTCCGGCTCGTAGTGGAGCGAGGCGTCGTTGAGCTGCAGCTTCGCGAGCGCGTCGCGCAGCTCCTCAAACTGCTCGGCGTTGGTCGGGTAGAGTCCGGCGAACACCATCGACTTGATGTCACGATAGCCCGGCAGCAACGGGACGTCCCGGTGGTCGGCTTCGAACACTGTGTCGCCGGAGCGCGTATCCCGTACGCCGCGGGTGTTGGCGACGAAGTAGCCCACTTCACCCGCCTCCAGCAGTTCCGTGGGCTTGTGACCGAGCTGCAGGTAGCCGACCTCGTCTACCTCGTAGACGTCGTCCTTATGGGCCCCGAACGCGATTTTCATCCCCGGAGTGACCACGCCGTCGACGACCCGGATACTCGGGATCGCGCCGCGGTAGCGGTCATAATACGAGTCGAAGATCAGCGCCCGCAGCGGCGCCTCGCGGTTGCCCCGGGGCGCCGGTACGCGCCGCACGACCGCTTCGAGCAGCTCCGGCACGTTCGTGCCTTCCTTCGCCGAGATGCGCAGAATCTCCTCCGGCGTCGCTCCGATGAGGTCGTGGAGCTCGCGCGCCCGGCGGTCGGGTTCGGCACCCGGCAGGTCGATCTTATTGAGGACGGGAATGATCTCGAGTCCGGCGTCCAGGGCGAGGAACAGATTGGAGATCGTCTGCGCCTGGATCCCCTGGGACGCGTCTACGACGAGGATCGCCCCCTCGCACGCGGCCAAGGAGCGCGACACCTCGTAGGTGAAGTCCACATGCCCAGGGGTGTCGATGAGGTTCAGCTCGTAGACCTGGCCGGCCCGGGCATGGTAGCTCATCCGCACGGCGTTCAACTTGATCGTGATGCCGCGCTCGCGCTCGAGATCCATGGTGTCGAGCACCTGCTCCCGCATGAGGCGCTTGTCGAGCGTCCCAGTGAGCTCGATGAGCCGGTCGGCGAGCGTCGACTTCCCGTGGTCGATGTGGGCCACGATGCAGAAGTTGCGGATATGGTCTTGGCGCATGTGGCGGGAAATATAGCTTTCAGCTATCAGCCATCAGCCTCATACTCTTCCTTGCCTCCGACCACCGGTTGGTTCGACCCCGCCCCCAAGGGCGGCTACCTGCGGCTCGCGGCGAACAGCTACCTGCCCGCGAAAGGCGACCCGTCCGTGCGCCTCCCTGGTTTGCGGCGGGGCGATCTGCTCACACTCGAGGACGGGCGGGTGCTGCGCGTCAACGGCGCGCCGCCGGGCGCCGCGCTCGCCGACCGTCCGGACTTCGCGAAGCTCGGTGCGGTCCACCCGTCGCGGCCGCTGTTGCTCGAGACGCCCAAGGCGTCGGGCCCGCGCACCGCGGAGATCCAGCGCGTGGTGGATCTGGTGTGCCCGTTCGGCTTCGGGCAGCGAGCGCTCATCGTCTCCCCGCCGAAAGCCGGAAAGACCGTGATGCTTCAGGCAGTGGCCGAAGCAGTCGCTCTCAACTACCCGGAGGCGATCCTCCTCATCTTGTTGGTGGACGAGCGGCCCGAAGAGGTCAGCGAGATGATCGATTGGGGCCGCGGCGAGGTGATCGCATCCAGCTTCGACCTGCCCCACGAGCGTCATGTCGCGGTGGCCGACATGGTGTTCGAGCACGCGCGCCGCCAGGTCGAGCTCGGCAAGGACGTGGTGATCGTGCTCGACTCGCTCACCCGCCTCGCCCGCTCGCACAACACCACCGGACGATCGAGCGGCCGTACCATGTCCGGCGGCCTCGACGCCAACGCGCTGGCCAAGCCCAAGGCCCTGTTCGGGGCCGCGCGAGCGGTGCCCAACGGCGGGTCCCTTACGGTCGTCGCGACCGCCCTCATCGAGACTGAGAGCCGCATGGACGACGTGATCTTCGAGGAGTTCAAGGGCACCGGCAACGCCGAACTGCGCCTCGCCCGCGAGCTCGCCGACCGGCGGATCTATCCGGCCGTCGACATCGCCGCGAGCGGTACTCGGCGCGAGGAGCTGCTCGCCGATCCCGCCACGGTGGAGGCGAAACAAAAACTCCGGCGGGGCCTCGTGGGGCTCCCGCCGGAGAAGGCGGTGGACGTGCTGCTGGCGCAGCTCAGGCGGACGAAGACGAACCAGGAGCTGCTGGCTCCGGTGCCGTAGCGGTCAGTTCGCGCCTCCCACAATCTGCTTGTAGCTGTCCGGGTTCCACTTAGGGCGCTCGGCCCCGTTCGCCACCTCGAGCCCGAGGTAGAACACGAGCTTGACGATCCGGGCCTCTTTCTCCGCGTCGATCTTGTCCGGGGAGTCGCTCGCCTGATGATAGTCCGGGTGCGTCCCGTTGAAGAAGAACAGAATGGGGACGCCCTTCCTCGCGAAGTTGTAGTGATCCGAGCGGAAGTAGAAGCGCTCCTGTGGCCAGATGTCGTCGATCGGTGTCATCCGCAGCTCGGGGTGAGCCGCCGCCACGCGGTTGAGCGTGGCGCCGAGGTTCGAGTGCTCCTTGCCGATCACGACGATCGTGTCCTTCCAGTTGCGGCCGACCATGTCGCTGTTCAGGTCGGCCACTACGTTGGTGAGGGGGACCGTCGGGTGCTCCGAGAAGAACTGGCTGCCCCAGAGGCCGCGCTCTTCGCCGCTCACGGTCATGAAGGCGAGCGAGCGCTTGGGATGGGGCGCGAGCTTCGCGAAGGCCGCGGCGGTCTCGATCACGGCGGTGGTTCCCGACGCGTCGTCGTCGGCGCCGTTACAGATCGAGTCCGCGCCTTGGGCGACGCAGCCTTCCCCCACCCCGGGCGTCCCAATGTGATCCATGTGTCCAGTGAAGAAGACGTACTCGCCCTTGAGCTTGGGGTCACTCCCCTCCAGGACCCCGATCACGTTGGGCGCCGAGGCGCGGACGAGCTCGCGCTGCTTCACAAGGTAGGTGATCGTGATGGCGGGGAGCCGGCGGCCGCTCCAACCGCTCGTGCGTGCTCGCAGCGTCGGCGGGTCGATGCCCAGGGCCGCCGCCGCCGTGGGGTCGCGGATCTCGAAGGAGCCAGCGGCGAGTTCGCTGTCCGCGGGTACCCCTTCGAGCGTGAGCGAGGGGAGGGTCGTCCGAGCCAGGCGGTTCTGCCACTGCGCGTCGGGTCGATTGGAGATCACCAGCCACCCGATCGCGCCGGCGCGCAGTGCCGCCATGATCCATCCTGGGTTGATCGAGATGCCCTGGGCCGTCGCAGTGCCGATGATCGCCGCCCAGGCACCCCTCAGGTCCGCGCCCGCGAGCGGGTTCGCCGAGTCGGGCGTGCCCGTGAACAGCACCACCGGCCCGCTGATCTCACGCGTCGGTAGCGGTGTGAACCGTAACAGATACGCATCGACGCCAGGCTTCAGCGTCACCGGCGTCGCGCCGACGATGCGAATGGCGCTGGTGGCCGTATCCACGACCCGCTGGGCGACGGTATAGCGCTGCAGGTAGCCGCCGTTGTCGCCGGCGGGCTTCAAGCCGAACCGACGGAACTGGTCCGCGACATAGCTCGCTACTTGCTCAAGCTGCGGGCTCGGCGTCGCCCGACCGAGCATGGAGTCGTCCGCGAGGACGCCAATGTGGTGCCGCACATCCTCGGCGGTGATCGAGTTGACGGCGCGCTGGACGGTCGCCGCAGTCTGCGCCGCGAGAGCGCATGGGACGAGCAACGCACCCAGACCGAACAGCTGACGCACGGATGGGCTCCTGCAAAGGAAAGGGACCGAAAGCTAACGCGCCCGACCAGGGGGGGACTATGGCCGAGCGCGTCACACCGTTTCACTCCGGACTACGGCTTACGCCGCCTGAGCTCCGGGTCGTTCTTGGGCTTCTCTCGCGGCGCATCGCGCTTCGGCTCCGCGCGCGGCTCGCTGCGCGGCGGCGCGGCGGGGGGGGGCGGGGACGACGCCGCGGGGGGCTGGACGCGCCCTGGCGTGGAGGGCACGGCCTGCGGCCGGCTTTCGGGTGGTCGCTGCGGCTCCGCGCGCGGCCGCTCGGGAGCGACCACCGCTGGCGGCTCAGTCCGAACGCGGTCCGGACGGAACACATCAGGCCGCACGTCCTGGACCGGTCGATCGGGGCGCTCGCGCCGCTCGGGCGGAGCGGGATTGCGCGGGGTGTCCAGCCGACCAGGATGATCGGGCCGGTCCGGGTGCTCCGGGTGCTCCGGATGCTCCGGATGCTCGGGCCGGCGGCGCCCGATGCGGTCGTCGTCGTTGTGTGGCGGCTCGCCGGTGATCGGGCGCTCGCGGGGGCGCTCGATGATGGGGGGGCCGCCACCCGTGATCGGACGCTGCCGCGGCTGAATGTTCGGAGGGGGGATGCTGCCGCTGCCCAAGTCACGTCCACGCACCCCCACGTCGCGCCGGCGGTCGTCGGTCACCGGGCGCTGTGGGACGCGCGTCACGAATAGGCTGGAACCCTGCCGGTCCTTGAAGATGAAGCGCGGCGCCGGCCGCAGCGGCCGCGTAAAGACCACGCGCGTGCCGCCGTAGTACCGGTAGGGGTAGTAGTACGGATCGTCGAACACCACGATCCGGAAACGGACGCAGGTGTAGTCGTACGGGCTCCAGTATGGATAGCTGACGTAGCTGTGGCAGTCGTAGCAGAGGAAGCGCGGGTAATCGTAGTGCTGCTGCACGTAGTACGGCGCGATGTCGTAGTCCCAGTCGGCGTAGCCGTCCGGGACGATGCGTTGGGCGAGGTCGGTGAGGGCGACATACGGGTCGCCGCGTACGCGGCCATCCGCAATAGCGCGATAATCCCAATGATCTTCGCTCTCCATGGCATCGTAGACGAAGGGATCGGCCGCCGCGACGGCGAAGATGTACCCAACGCCGGGGTAGTCGTCGACGTAGAACGCATCGCGCGAGGAGCGCTGCTCGACTTCGTAGTCGCGGCCTCCGCGCGCGAAACTGTCGTCCCACGGCTCTCGCGGATACAGGACGCGCACCCGGCCATCGGTGTCGACGCGGAAGATGGTGACGTAAGCGTCTTGTTCGGTGCGGAAGGAGACCCGCGCCGCCTGCCCGCTGGCATACGGATCGTCCCCGCGGTTGGTCCAGACCTCGATGCGGGGACGGTAAGAAGAGGAAGCCGGCTGGGGCGTCGGCGCCCGGCCGGAAACCGTCAGCAAGCTGAAGAACGCCAAGGTGGCAAGCATAAGAGATGTCCTCCCGACAGCGCAGGGGGCAGGGACCATGCCAGGTCGGCGCTTGGCCGGGACGCTCCTAAGTGACTGCGAACAGTGGCGTTGCCGCTGTGAGACGGGGATCACGCTCGAATTGCTGTCCTCTACCCCGGACAGTCCGCCGCTCATTAGCTTCCGCCACGCATGGCTGACGTCAGGCGCATCGATTTGCTGGATCCGGCGGAGGTGGCCCGCCTGGGCGGCATCGAGATCGTCGCGCCAGGCGTGGTCGAGGGTTTCCTCGCCGGGATCCACCGCTCGCCGTTCCGCGGGTTTTCGGTTGAATTCACCGAGCATCGCGCCTACCAGCCGGGCGACGAGCCGCGCTATCTCGACTGGAAGATCCTGGCGCGCTCCGACCGGCTATTCGTGAAGCAGTTCGAGGAAGAAACGAATCTGCGCGCGATGCTCCTCGTGGACGCGAGCCGCTCGATGGCGTGGCGGGGCGCGCCGACCCGCCTCACGAAGCGGGCGTACGCCGACCGGCTCGCGGCGGCACTCGCACTGATTCTGCTGCGGCAGCGCGACGCTACGGGACTGATCACGTTCGACGAGGCGGTGCGCCAGGTGATCCCGGCTCGCGTAAAGACAGGGCAGTGGATGAGACTGGTACGCGGGCTGCTCGACACGCCGGATGGCCGCGGCACGGCCGCCCAGGCGGCGCTGTTACATCTCACGGCGCTGCTGGCGCGCCGCGGCCTGGTAGTGCTCGTGTCCGACTTGCTGTTCGACCGCACCCTCGCGCTCACCGCGCTCCGCTACCTGCGCCACCGCGGCCACAACGTCATCGTGTTTCACCTGATGGACCCGGCGGAAGCCGAGCTGTCCGGTCCGCCCGAAGTCCGGTTCCGGGATCCCGAGTCTCCGGCGAGCGTTGTGGTACGACCGCGCGAGCTCGCCCGCGCCTATGCCGAGACGGTGCGGCGCGAGGTCTCGGCGTGGCGGACCGCGTGTCGACGGCACGGCATCGGGTACCACCACGTGCTGACCGACTTGCCGTTCGGCATGGCGCTGCGTCTCCTCGCGTGACCTTTCTGCATCCGCTGGCGCTCATCGGGCTCGCCGCCGCGGCGATCCCCGCGCTGCTGCACCTGCTCGAGCGGCGCGTGCCCCCCGAAGCGGAGTTTCCACCGATTCGTTACTTGAGCGAGGCCGAGCGGCAGAGCGCGCGGCGGCTGAAACTGCGGCACCTGCTGCTCCTGATTCTGCGGACCGCACTGATTGCGTTGATTGTGATGGCCGCGGCGCGGCCGCTTGTGCGGTCCCATGCCGGCGGCGGGGGAGGGACGCACGAGCCGACCGCGCTGGTGCTGATCCTCGACAACTCTCCGTCCTCCGGCGCGGTCGTGGATGGACGCCCGCTGCTCGCGCGCTTGAAGAGTGTGGCACGCGCGTCGATCGCCCGCGCCGGATCTGGGGATCGTTTGTGGCTAATCCTGGCCGACGGCGTAGCGCGGGCCGGCTCGCGCGAAGCGCTGCTCGCAACCGTGGACAGCGTACAGCCCGACTGGCGGCGCCTCGACCTCACCGCGGCGGTGGCGCGGGCGACCCGGCTCGTTGACGCGGAGCCGCTCCCGGGACGCGAGGTGGAGGTCGTGAGCGATCTACAGCGCACCGCCTTCGGAGTGGGCCGGGCGGAGGTGCCGCGCGGCGTACGGGTGCTTGCGCTCGCCCCGCCGGGCCAGGGGCTGGCGAACCGGGGTGTCGCGCAAGCGCAGGTCATCGACGGTGCGGTCACGATCACGCTGGCGGGCACTCCCGGTGCCGGCCCGGCGCCGGTGACGGTGCGCTTGCGAGCGACGGCGAGTCCCGGGGGGCGGAGTCGCGACGTAGGACGGGCGCTTGTCTCGACTGGGTCGAGCGCGGCGGTCCCGCTGCCGAGCGTGACGCCCGGCTGGTGGCTCGGAGAGGCGGTGCTCGATCCCGACGAGCTGCGCGCCGACGACCGCCGAGCGTTCGTGTGGCGCGTCGCGCCTCCCGCCCGCGTGCGCGCCGACCCTAGCGCAGGGCGGTTCGTGGCGGCGGCGCTCGCCGTGCTCATGCAGGGGAAACGCATCGCCGAGGGAAGCGACGTCTCGCTGGGGGAGCGGCTGCAGGGGAGCGCCGGGAAGACCGTCCTGCTCCCGCCCGCGGATCCCGCTCTCGTCGGTCAGGCGAATCGCGCGCTCGCGGC
>Ga0134075_10000804_pt1 | contig 10004 bp, 10 predicted proteins | sample 15_taG_18_FD_119775 | JGI IMG/M metagenome (GOLD analysis project Ga0134075, IMG submission 119775) | Grasslands soil microbial communities from the Angelo Coastal Reserve, California, USA - 15_D_Rain_40cm_5_09212015 | ecosystem: Environmental > Terrestrial > Soil > Grasslands ... | reverse complement strand
TTGCAGCGGCGCTCGAGCGGCTTCTTTCGTGAATGCAAAATCCGGACCGCCCATGCTTCCGGATTTATCGAGCACGATGATCATTGCCACGGAGCGGTGAGGTCTCTTCGCGTCGAATGTTATCGGGAGGATCCTTTCAATTTCCGTCTTGGAGTAACCTCCGTTGTCGCCATAATAGATTTTCGGAATCGATTGTTGCCGCCGAAGCGGTCATCGGGAGAGGGGATTTCCGCTTCAAGCACGACGGAACCGGATTCATCTTTAATGCTTGTGTCGAATGGGATGCGATTGAGTCCGGCAACGAGCAGCACTTCCCGGCTGCCAAGCGTCGCTTCTCCATGCCGGAGCTCAACGTGCGCTGAGGTCCGGGTCCGGCTGTAAACGGCAACTTCCACCGAGAACGGTTCTTGAGCCGCCACTTCCGGCGGAGTCTCGATCGACTCTATCGATACATCGCGGTTTAACCTCGCCTCGAGCGGCATGGTGTAAACGCGACATTTCCGATTGGAGGCGCCGAACCATGTTTAGGACGCGACCCTGGTTTTCATTTCCGTCCGTGAAATAAAAGGACAACAAGCGCGGCGTAGAGTAGACGTAATACAAAGCGCAACAAAAATGCTCGGACGACGTGGAACGGCCGCTTTTCTCTCCACAAGTAATGTCTGGCGCGGTATCGCGAACTGAAAGCCCTGAAGGACAAGGTTCGCTCATAGACGTTCCTGAGATGCCAAAAGAATTTCTTGCTGTAGAGGAAGTTTCGTACTTTCATCGCGGCCAGTGGTGTTAATTTTAAGAAGCGAAAGCGCGTGATAGTTACAGGAGCGTGAACTTTGTATATCAGAACGGAGGGTCAGAATACGTCCGAGCATGCAAGACACGTTCACTTGCGGTAGTCTTAATAAAAAGGGGGCGGCCCGATGACGATACACATTTCGGAACAAGCCGAAGCCCGCGTGATCGAAGAAGCACGACGGCAAGGTATATCCGTGGAAGCTCTCATCGAGAAGCTTATCAATGAAGGCATCGGTAATGGTGGGCCTTCGCCCGCGGCGACTGGTGCGGCGCTTCTCGAAGTGCTTCAAGCTTCGCCCTATCCGGACATCGACCTCACGCCGCAGCGCGAACGTCTGCCAGTGCGGGACGTCGTGATCTAAATGGCATGGCTGCTTGATACCAACGTTTTGTCCGAAGCAAGCGGAAGCCGGAGCCGAAGGTTGCCGCTTTTCTCACTTCGCAGCCCCTCGAAACACTCTACACGAGCATCGTAACCTTCGCTGAGATTCGCTTCGGCATCGAACTCCTAGAAGATTCGGCTCGTCGCGTGGAATTCAATGATTGGTTGAATCTCAAATTGCGGCCGATGTTTGCCGGGAGGCTTCTGCCGATCACCGAGGACATCATGCTCAAATGGCGGCTGTTGGTGGAAGAAGGTCGAAAAATTGGATACACGTTCTCACAACCCGACCTCATCATCGCCGCCACTGCGCTTCACTACGGACACACCGTTGTCACTCGTAATCGCACGGACTACGACAAGGCGCATGTACCCGTGTTTAACCCGTGGGAGGACGGCTCCTGAAAAAGACGGCCGAGAAACAAATCATCGCAGCCAAACGGAGGCCCTAGGAAGCAAGCGAAGAAAGTTGAAGTCGAGGAACGCGGTGTTCAATACGTGGAAATCTACTGCGAGAACGACTGCCCGGCACGAGAGGCTAACATCACTCTGAAAATACATTCCGACGAAGATCGGGATGCTGCCGATAAGGCAGACTGGCAATGTCCGCTGTGCCACAAACCAGCTAAAGTGCACTGGGTCCGCAATTCACGCGAACAGGCGAAGGCCAACTTGTCTAGAGCGATCTCGCAGGTCAATGTGGCTCTTTATAAGCGTGAACACCGCGATCTAGGTGTGCCCCTTACGGCGTTTATCCGTCACCTGCCGCGGCAATGGCAGCCTGTTGATGGCGCAAAATAGACCGCCGTCCAATCTTATACCGCGATGCTATCTCTGGCGAATTCGTGCTCACGCGGCGATTGGTGTGTGGTACAGCCCACGACATCAGTCGGGTCGACCAGATTGCAAAAGCCAGGCTCATGAAACGCTGGAAGCCAGGGGTGCGAATCCCAAGTGGCTATCGTTGGCAGCCACATTGTGTGGGCAATCGTGATGATGCTCGCAATCCCTCTCGTGTCCTTTTATATAGGGATGTATTAAGGGGGACAGAATCCGTAACTCCATTTACTCCATTAACGTTCGTTTGATTGTAATTTAAGGTACGAAGGCTACAGAAGCGGGGGGCTATGACCGCCGGCAATCTTTCCAATCTGGGCTTGATCTCATCCGGCCATTTCTCGTGGTAGCGTTTCGCCGTGGCCTAACCTGACTTTCGCAGCAAAATTGCGAAAGTCAGGCTAAGTCACACCAGCCTCGGTGGCGGAGCGGCGGCATCTCAGTCTTTCAGGCGTTTGAAGTAGAAATAATCCTGGGCGCCATGCGCCAGTGTTGCAGCAAGTTCCCAGCCGTCTCTGCCGAGCTTTAAAGGGAACTCCCGCTGGTCAGACTGCGTGGAAGACCACTTTTTCGGGAATGGCGCCGCTGAGCCCGGCGAAGTATGTCTCGATTGCGACGGACGGGAACATCTCACTTAGCCGGGCGCCCGCTCGCTTCAGATCGGAGATCTGCCGGGCTCTAAGATCGATCCGGAGCGGACCGATCTTGCGCGTCTGATACCAGGCGCAATCTTGATGCGCAATCGCGATGATGCGCCGCGTACCGTGCGATGCGACCAGTCCTTCGATCCGGCGGCGAAAAAAGTTGAAGTCTTTGGGGACGAGGTCGAACAGCGTCATCGGTTCGATGCCGCCGGGGACCGCCAGGTAGTCGGTGCGTGAACCCGCCTTGAGGCGCGTCCGCGCGAATTCCTCGAAATGGCTGAACCAGCGGCCGTCAACGCAACAGATGATCACGGTATTGGGCCGTTCAGGGTCCCACGGCAGCGGACTTTCGTAGATAACGTCCTGAGTCGCAATTTGGCCGGGCCCTGTCCCCATGTCAGCGCTTTCCGGCTTTCTTATCGGCCTCCTCTGCGGCTGCTTCGGTCTTCGCCTGCATCAGCCGCGCGATGTCGATGCCGAACTCATCCTTGAGCATCGACAACATCGCGGTCATGCCGCCCCCGACGGTGCTCATCACCTTGCCGATCCCCCCGGAGCCTGCCGAGCCATTACCCATCTCGATGATGTTGATCTTGTCGATGCCGGCAAGCTGAGTGGCGAAAGCCTGGGCGAGATCGGGCATTTTCTCCACGACCATGTTGATGACGGCTGCCTCGTTGAAGTTCTTCCACGCTTCTGCCTTCTTCTGGAGCCCCTCGGCCTCGGCGAGCAGTTTCTTTTTGATGACTTCGGCCTCCGCCTCGCCGACGGCCAACACCTTCGCCGCTTCGGCCCGTCCGACCGTCTCGATTTTCGCCGCCTGGCCGGCGCCCTCGAATTCCAACTCTTTTTGCGTGGCTTCCGCCCGGATGATCGTTGCCTGCTTTTCGCCCTCGGCCTTCAGGATCGCGGCTTGTCTTTCCGCTTCGGCCGGCTTGACGACGGTAGCTTGAAGCTCCTTTTCCTTCCGGGCGGCCTCCTGCTCCTGGACCAGCACTTCCTGTTGCTTGCGTACCTGATCGATGCGGGTTTCCTGCTCTGTGACCTTCTGTCTGGCGATCGCAGTTGCGAGCGGTCCGGCCTGCTCGGACTCGGCCTTCTTGGATTTCACCATGGCGTCGAACTCAGCCTGACGGGTTTCCTTGTCCCGCAGAGACTGCGCGATGGCGACGTCGGCCTCATAGCGTTTGGTTTTGCCTTCCTGGTCGGCCAAAGCCGACTTGATCATCGCGTCGCGCTGGGCCAGTGCCTCGCCGACCACCGCGTCGCGTTTGACCTCAGCGGTGCGCTTCTTACCCAGGGCGTCGAGGTACCCCTGTTCATCGCTGATCTGCTGGATCGTCAGAATATCGATGCTGACACCCATCTTCTTCAGATCAACCGCCGCCTCGTCGGTCATCTTCTGCGCGAACGCCGACCGGTCGGCGTTGATTTCTTCCACGGTGAGCGTACCGAGGATCGCCCGAAGGTGGCCTTCCAGCGTTTGGAAGATCACGCCTTTGATTTCCTCCTGGCCCATGCCGAGGAAGCGCTCGGACGCGCTGCGCAACGACATGTCGTCGCCCGCGATCTTCACGTTGGCTACGGCCTCCACGGTCACGGGCACGCCTTCCTTCGTGTAGGCGCGCTGTATCTTTAGCTGGATCGACATGATGTTGAGCGAGAGGTATTCGACCTTCTCTAGCAAAGGTACGCGCAGCGCGGCACCGCCTCTCACGACTCGAAATCCGACGGTCGCCCGGTTTCCTTTCTCATCGACGATCGTGTGCTTGCGGCCGTAGAAGATCGCCACCATTGACGGCGGGACCTTGATGTAGTTGCGCGCGAACAAAGCCATGGCCGCGAGCACACCCAACAGCCCGAGCAGCACCGCGAACATGACCGTAACGGCGGAGAACTCGAACCCCAGCAGACTCACGTTGACCCTCCCGGCGCCGTCGGAACCGGCGGCGCGACGATCACCGTGTCTCCTCTCAGGCCGGAGATCACAACACTCGTGCCCTGGGACAGCGCGCGGCCATCGTCCGACCGGGCGATGTGCTCGCTGCGCTCGCCCCCATAGGTCAGCGAGATTTGCCCAACGCCGTCCTTCCGGATAGCCACGGACACCTCCGCATAACGCCCCACCAGCGCCGACATGCGTACTTCGCTGGACGCCTGTTGCGAGTAAAGCAGCCTCGCGAACTGATACACAATCCCGGCCATCACGACACCGGCAACCACGCCGACGCCCGAGGCCACGGGATGAGACAAACTGTAATAGCGGGCAACAACACCTCCCACGCCAAACGCCGTGAGGAACGCCGCCATGATGCGCGCGCTGAGCCAACTCGGGCCGCCATGATCGCCGGCATCGGTTGGGACTTCATGCCCGCCAACATCGTGATCGCCGCCGAAGATCTCGCCGACAAACAGCATGACTATCAAAAAGAGGAATCCCATGGCGCCTATGGCCGCATAGATGAGCATGGATGCCGTACCCTACATCGAGTCGGCCAATACTGTCAAATGCTCGGCGCGATTCTGCGCATCGAGGGTGTGCGACAAAAATAAAGGGGAAGTCTGTGCGGGCATATTCCCCTCCTGGAACAGGAGGGGGTGGCTGCGCCATCAAACAAAATGCAGCGAAGCCACCTTTAATGGCGCAGGCGGGGGTGGTCGATTTCGGAGAATGTTTTGAAGGACCACCCCCTCCTGCGCGGTTATCGGTGGCCTTCGGCAGCTTTTTTTGACGGCGCCGCGGGTCCTAAAAATCCGCGCACGGGCCAACAAATCTTTCCGGGCTATCCGGCAGGCACAGAGGCTGTACCGAATACGTGGGCAACCTGGATCACAGGGTCGTACAACCTTCTGTGCAGGCGGCATTCGGCAATTCCTATTACGGTGATGTCGTATTTGAGAATCCGAAATGGGACCTTCGTTTGTTGAACTTCGATCGTGATGAAGAACGATGAGCCGGTCGAGCTTTAGTGCCCAAACAGCGGGAAGCCGTCTACGCAGCGTTTTGATATCTATATTTATCAATCAGTTACGGTCCTATTTTGGCGATAGTGTCTGATTTCGATTGCTTCGATTAATTGCGATTGATTCGATTGTGTGGTAAGTTAGGACTCAATGAATGAAAAGCCGGGGGTGACTAAAGTGGCACAAGCAACCTTAGATCCGAGCCTTCCTTCCGAGGCCGAAGCGGCTGTGGCAAAAGAAACTAGCCGTATCTTGGCCAGGAGACTTCGAGAGGAGGAGCCCCTGCGGTTGCGCATTTCGGACGACCCTTCACCGGAAGGAACATTCAATCTGCCCGCTTCTGCTTTGCGACTACTCGTACGGATACTTGAAGAAATGGCGCGTGGCAATGCCGTCACGCTCATCCCGGTTCATGCGGAACTGACAACGCAGGAAGCAGCCGACATGCTGAACATCTCGCGGCCTTCACTGATCCAGCTTCTCGACGAGGGCAAGATCGAGTTTCGCCGCGTCGGCACGCACCGCCGCGTCCGGTTTGAAGCCCTTATGGAGTACAAGCGCCAAGCGGATACTGAACGCCGAAAGGTGCTGAAACAACTTGCAGCTTACGACCAAGAGCTCGGAATCTAAGCATCCGTGTCCAGCTTTACTGCCCTGTATGACGCCAGCGTTCTGTACCCTTCCGATCTCCGAAATCTTCTCATGCATCTGGCGCTGACAGGGCTATTCCGAGCGAGGTGGTCGGCCGACATTCACGAGGAATGGATTTCAGCTCTTCTCAGAAACCGTCCCGATCTGACTCGTGCAAAGCTTGAGCGCACTCGTATGCTCATGGACGAACACGCTACCGACGCGCTCGTAACGGACTATCAACACTTGATCCCCGGGTTGCAACTCCCCGACCCGAACGACCGGCATGTCTTGGCAGCTGCGATTCGTGCGCGTGCAGATGTGATCGTCACGATCAACCTGCGCGACTTTCCTGCGGAGACGCTAGCCGCCTTTGGCATTGAAGCGCAACATCCGGACGAATTCGTTCTGCACCTGTTGGATCTGTCGCCAGGTGTCGTGGTCGGTGCGGCACAGGATCACAGGCTGAGCCTCAAGAATCCTGCAAAAACGGAGGCAAGTTTGCACTTGCTGGTTGGCGCTACAGCTCGATTGAGGGCGGCCAACAGCATGTACTGTCCGACGCTGGCTCCCTGGCGGCGCTTGAGCGCATGGCGGTCGATAGTTTCAACCACTTGGAGATCCTGGGCGATGTCCCACAGGGCGGCGATGGCGCCAAACTCGCGTTGTTCAGCGTAGAGAGGACGACTTGGGGCTTGGGATAAGAGGTTCAACAGCGTCTGAGCATTACCGAGATGACGGACCACGCGCACCTTGGGCCGCCCTCTGGCGTCACGGTAAGACTCCACGATCCGCCAGTAGCGCTTGCCGTGAACGGTATAGGACTGCACGCTGGCCATCTGTTTAGTATATACAACACGTGGAGAGCCTCGTCAACAGGCAGCGCGATATGTAGCGTCAATAGCATATTGGCTGTAAATACGCCAATTCCCACGTAACCATGAAGTTTTTGCGGGCTCGTTCACGGGTGGAATGATTCGTATATACATCAGCTTGGGGTAAGCTTATCCCGGCCAGATCTATGGATGTCGAGTGAAAATATGCTGAATACCCACGTCAGCTCTACGTTTCAACACCAGGCTTGATCCAATGCGATTAATCAGGTAGCTTCACGATCCGGATTGAAGGGCCAAACAAACCGGAAACTTGGGCTAGCAATGTCCGAAAGCTTGAAGCGGCTTTCGGACTCTTTCCCAGCCCCCACCGCGGATGGACGCCGCAGGAGTTTGGTCACACTATTAAAAAGAACCCACCGCTACAAATTACAGAAACATCACAATTTGTAATGCCGGGCCTTTTTTACTGGTGTGACAAGATTCACGAACTCAAGATTTCGGCAGTAAAAGTCAAACAATTCGGGACTTCTTGGAGGCGGTTTGTGTGAAGACAATCCCTAACGTCACACCATGTCGCAGATCGCTCCAAATTCATACACGTCTTCTCAGAGTCGGAGCAGAACCTATTGAAGGACGCGACCTGGTCGCTCACAGGTCTATACCTCGACCGTGAAGGAATCAGCCGAGATGATCTGAGCCCAATGCTGGCGAATAAACTCTTTCCAAGTCGTTTTGCACTTTCGCTATGAATGCCGTGACGCTTCAAATGTTGGCGATTGTCGTCCGCACGACGATATGTCCGAGATTCGACAAAGCACCCTGAATCCGGCGGTAACCCCAAGGATCCAGACGCGCTCGCATCCGCGCAGCCTATCACGCGCTCCAGCTGATTGGCCGCTCCCAAGGAATTATCGAATTTTGGAAATTACGGGATCGGTTTTAAGTGACGCTGCTCGTGAGAGCCTCAGTCTATCGGTAGCCTTGGAATGGCTCGTCGATCGTGAGCTGCAAGCCCGAAATGTCTGTCCATCCACCGCCCGGTTTTCGCCTCATCTGGTCGCCCGTTATTTCATCGATAGCTTCCACTTCAAACTTCAAATAATTTCATAAATCAGTAGCGTTGCATTGCAATCTCGTCTCGGCGGTATTCTCGGTATTTGACCGCTGCCTTGATCGGTTCACCAGGACGACGCAAGTCTTAGTAGTGCTGCGCTGCGATCATGCCTGAGGCTTCAATTGAGATACATGACGGCCCGGTTTGCTCGACGGCACTCGCGTGGCGGTCAGCATGCGTTCCCTGTTCCCGGCCCGGACTGCCACTACAGGGAAACGGTTATGTCTTTATGGTCGTTCTGTCCTACGCCCACCGAAACCTGCCGATGTCCGTCGACATACACTTCGACTTTCCCCGTAGGAATATCGTTGAAATCGACGGTGCCGTCGCCGTCGGTGTAATCTTCAGAGTGACTGTCTACAAAAGTACCCACAAAGTTGACGAACACTCGTTTGCCAGCAATCGGATCGCCAGCGTGATCCCGCAGATGCACCATGAGTGCCCCCATGAAGCTACCTCCTAGGTTTGTCGACCTCAAAAAACACCTCAAACTATCTTCGCTTCGGACGTGAATAGCTTGTTCGCAGGAATTCTACTGGCGACACGGGAAGAAATCACGATTTTCGGCCAACTTAATTAAGAGGGCTGCTGAAATACACACTTAATTTAAATTCCGAATCAAATGTAACGACGCCAAAACGGTCTGGGTCGGCAAGCAACTGCAGCGGCGCCCGAGCGGCTTCTTTCGTGAATGCAAAATCCGGCCGCCCATGCTTCCGGATTTATCGAGCACGATGATCATTGCCACAGAGCGGTGAGGTCTCTTCGCGTCGAATGTTATCGGGAGCAGGCACTTCTGTTTCGGACGCTCGCAACGTTGCGAGCAGACGTTCCGGTATTCAACACGGTGGATGACTTTCGCCGGCATGCCGCACTAGGTGGTATTTAATTGCGGGGTGAACTTCCGCTTTGCGTTTCAGAGTCAGGCAGAGTCGGTGCATTTTCGCGAATGACTTCAACAGATACATCGAGCTTGAGTTTGGACCACAACTTCTCCGCCGTCACTACGGTATTCTTTCGTGCCAGACCCAGGGCTAAACACGCACGGTCGCCTAAAGAAAGGCCAAGTCTCTTGGTATCGACGATTAGGACTCCGGCCTTATAGGCCAGTTCTGTATCGAAGGGAATTATTTCCAGAGTGATCAGTCCGATGCTAGTCCGTGCATCGTCGACACTCATCCCACGGCTTGTAAGCTTTGTAACGGTCTCGCACAGGTTCACGGCGCCGATGACCGATTCTGGAAGGATCTCCTTCACGCGTTGCGAGCCCGCTTCGTTGTTGAGAAGCGCCAGAAGCGCGGAAGCATCCAGAACATATTTACTCACGTTCGGCTTCCTTTCGTCGTTCCCGAAGTAACTCTTTAACGAGAGACCGGCCTTTCGGGATACTCTTCCTTACTAAAGCTTGCGCCTTCTGGATCGCTTGAGACCTTGTTAAAATGTGAATCTCTCCTCCGGCCAGGCGGAGGATCACTTCATCGCCGATGTCGGCTCCTATCTCGCGCCTGAGATCAGCGGGTATGACAACACGTCCACCCACGCCGATTTTGGTTGTAACATCAGTCCTTGGCATTCATCCCACACCGTGGCTTCCATAAAAGATATTACCAGATTTGCCAGATGTGGCACAAAATCGATGCCGTGGGGCGGTCGCAATGTTCAGCGTGGTGGGGGTACGCCAACCCGGTTGCCGGCACCGAAAGGTTCAAATAAAACGTATGCGCCATCCGGTACACAGCCCAGCCCACTTAAAATCAAATCGCTATCCCGGTCCGAACCTGACCCGTCGCAAGAAGATGTCGGCG
>Ga0134075_10000795_pt1 | contig 10054 bp, 7 predicted proteins | sample 15_taG_18_FD_119775 | JGI IMG/M metagenome (GOLD analysis project Ga0134075, IMG submission 119775) | Grasslands soil microbial communities from the Angelo Coastal Reserve, California, USA - 15_D_Rain_40cm_5_09212015 | ecosystem: Environmental > Terrestrial > Soil > Grasslands ... | reverse complement strand
CTGGGCGCGGAGCGGTTCCTGCGCGAGATCCAGATCGCCGCGAAGCTCCACCACCCGCACATCCTGCCGCTGTACGACTCCGGCGCCGCCGCCGACCTGCTGTATTACGTCATGCCGTATGTCGAGGGAGAATCGCTGCGCCAGCGCCTCGACCGGGAAACCCAGCTGCCGCTGGACGACGCCCTGGCGATCACGCGCCAGGTTGCGAGTGCGCTCGCCTACGCGCACAGCCACGACGTCGTACACCGTGACATCAAGCCGGAGAACATCCTGATCGAGAGCGGCGAAGCGGTCGTCGCGGACTTCGGGATTGCGCGGGCCATCACTGCGGCGGGCGGCGACAAACTGACGCAGACGGGAATGGCGATCGGGACGCCGCTCTACATGAGCCCCGAGCAAGCGGGGGGCGGGGCGATCGACGGCCGGAGCGACTTGTACAGCCTGGCCTGCGTCCTGTATGAAATGCTCGCCGGACATCCGCCCTTCCTCGGCGGGACGGCGCAGGCGATCCTCGCTCGTCACGCGCTGGATCCAGTGCCACCCCTGCGCACCGCCCGGGGGACAGTATCGGGAGCCGTCGAGCAGGCGCTGGACCGCGCGCTCGCGAAGTCACCGGCCGACCGCTACGCCACGGCGCTCAAGTTCGCCGAGGCATTGGGCGGCTCGGGCCGCTCCGGCGTGCCGCCCGCGAGCGGACGGTCCCGACGTCTGAGCGCCGCCTTAGGGGTTGGACTCGCCCTGGCGGCGCTCGGTGCCGGCCTCGCCCTACGGAGGCCTTGGCACCACGTGCCGCCAGCGGTCGTAAGCGCCCCTGTCTATGCTGCCTCGGTGGCCGTGCTGCCGTTCGAGAGCATCGGCGGGGGACCGCAAGACGAGTACTTCAGCGACGGCATGACCGACGAGATCATCACCCAGCTCGCCCAGATCCGCGATCTCAAGGTCATCTCCCGCACATCGGTCGTGGCGCTCAAGGGCAGTCACCTGACGTTGTCGCGGATCGCCGACACCCTGGGGGTGGATCACGTGCTCGAGGGATCTGCTCGCCGCGCCGGAGGTCGGGTGCGGGTGAATGCGCAGCTCATCGCCGCGAAGACGGACGCGCACTTGTGGGCGAAAACCTACGAGCGAGACGTCAAGGACATTTTCCGGGTGCAGGAAGAAATTGCCGCCGACGTCAGCAGGGCGCTGCTGGCGAGCGTTCAGGGCCTGCGTCCATTGGGCGCCGGTTCGCGCACCGAACGGCCTGCGGCGTACGATGCATATCTTCGCGGCACCTATTGGCGCCAGCTGCGCACGCGCGACGGGCTACTCCGCGCGATGCAGGCGTTCGAGGAAGCGCTGGGCATCGACTCCGCCTACGCACCCGCCTACGCAGGCCTCTCCAGCGCCTTGAGCCTCTTCATCAACTTCCAGCACGCCGACGGCCCGGAGCCCGTCCCGGCGCTCGCGCGGGCGATCGTGCTCGCCGACCGCGCGATCGCGCTGGACCCCGGTCTCGCCGAAGGGTTCACCGCTCGCGGGTTCGCATTCATCAATGGGGCTGCCCTTTCATCTGATGCGGCGCTACGTGACCTCGCGCGGGCCGTGGCCCTCCGGCCGAATTCCGGCGAAGCGCACGCCTTTACGGCGAACGCTTTGAGCGACGCTGGCCGCAATGAGGATGCCCTCGCGGAAGCGCAGACGGCCACAGACCTCGACCCCTTGGCGCCAGGATTCCATATCGGGTTCAGCTCAGCGGCGCTTGGGGCTCGCCGCTATGATGTCGCGCTGCGAGAGGCTCGACGGGCCGCGATCATGGTGACAGTCCCAATTCGGCTTCGCAACGAAGGACTCGCCCTGTTGCTGCTCGGTCGCCCTGGCGACTGCGTCGCGCTCGATTTGGGCGACCAGCATTACCTCAGGGCCATGTGTCTCGAAGCGCTCGGGCGCCACCGCGAGGCGGCGGCTATCGTCGACTCCCTCGCGGCGGCAGTCCGGGACGGCCGCGCAACTTGGCCGGTGCCCGAAGGCTTGGGGATGTACTACGCGTGGCTCGGGGATGTGGACGGGTCACTGCATTGGTATGAAGCGGCTACCCGCGTCGTTCGGCCCGGCCTGGTCCGGAGCGGGGTGTTCGACCGGGTACGCAACGACGCGCGCTTTCGAGCGGGCATCGAGCGGCTGACCGAGCGGAACCGGGCGCGTCTCGCGCAGGCGATCGCGCAGGCGCGGACGGTGAGGCCGTAGAAGGAGCGTCAGTTGAACCGCGTCGTCCGCCAGAGCAGCCAGCCGGTACCGAACAGCAGCGCCAGCATCGCCACCGTGAGACCCGCGACCCATCCCCAACCGAGCGTGAGCTGGGGCACGCGGGCCACTACCCCGAACCCGACGAAGGTCGCGGTCGCGCCACCCACGAGAATCCAATCGAGCCGGCTGCGACGGCCGGGCGACGCGCTGGAGCTCTCGCCGGCCAGCGCGGCGCGGACGTACTGCGGGTCGATGCCGTAACGCGCGCCTTCGCGCTCCGCCGCCTCCCGCCAGTGGCGGTGTTCGGCGCCCGTGGCGGAGGCCAGAGCGATGGCCACCGCGCCGAGCGCCATCAGCAGGGACCCGCCGATCACCTGTCCGTACGTCGTCGCCGCGCCGCCGCGCAGCTCACCGAACACCAACAGCCCCCACACGAGTCCCCACAGCTGGTTCGTGTTAGAGAGCGGAATCCCCCGGCTGATGCCGACATATTTCGCCGCGTACTGTTGGAACAGGTCGCCCACCACCCACACGAACCCACCGAGCAAGAGCCAGAACAGCACGTCGCGTGCGCCGGCGAGCTCCGCGGCCAGCGCGGCGACTCCGCCGCGGTCGGCGAGCGCGAGCGCCAGCATCATCAAGACCTCGCCCACCGTGAAGAACGTGATGAAGGCCAGCGGGTTCATGCCGGTGAGATAGGCTTTGCGATAGGGGATGTACATCGTGCCCCACAGCGCACCGGCCGCGAGCGCCGCGGCGACACCTCGCGCCGCATGTCCCGAGGGTGCCCCGGCCGCCGACGCGACCGCGAGCAACGTCGCGCCCGCGAACATCACGGCGGCGCCTCCGAGCACCCCGAGGCGGCGCCGCCATCCGGCTCCGTGAAGCTCGTTGAAGAACACCGCACCCCACACGATTCCCAGCAGGCTGTTCGCGTTCCACAAGGGAAACGCGATGCTCAAGCCGATGTCGCGGATGGCGAAGATGGTGAGCGTGTTGGCGACGGCCCAGAGGCAGCCGGCCAGCACCGCCCACAAGATGAGGTGCGGCGCCTGGCGCACGTCGGCGCCGATCGCCGACGTCCCGCGGAGCAGGGCGGGGAGGCTCCACCGCGCCAGGAACACCCCCAGCACCATGGCCAGCGAGATCACCACGGGTGAGAGGCCGAGGGTGACCATCTTGGTAGGCGCCTCGGCCGCACCCAGCCAGGCACCGGCGGTGAATCCGCTGGCAATGCCCGCGAGCTGCAGACGGCGCAGCCGGCCGGCATCGAGCTCGGGGGCCGGCCTTAGCGGATCCACCACAGGACCAGCAGGCCGGCGATGAGAACGGCGACGGGCACCCAGAGCTGGGGGTCGCGCAGCATGGCGGACAGGCGCGCGCTCACAGCGGCTGCTCCGCGAAGTGGCAGGCCGCGAGCTGCCCCGGGGCGACCTCGCGCAGCGCCGGCGGCTCCGTGCGGCAGCGCGTGTCTTTCTTGGGATGCGGGCAGCGCGGGTGAAAGGGGCAGCCGGACGGCGGGTGCGCCGGGGACGGCACGTCACCCGTCAGCACGATGCGCTGGCGTTGCGCCTTCGGATCGGGCACGGGCACCGCGGAGAGCAGCGACGTGGTGTAGGGATGACGGGGCCGCGCGTACAAGGCCGGCGCCGGCGCGCGCTCCACGATCTTGCCGAGGTACATCACCGCCACGTGATCCGCGATGTGTTTCACGACCGCGAGGTCGTGGGCGATGAACAGGTACGTCAGCCGGCGCCGCTGCTGCAGATCGGCGAGCAGGTTCAGGACCTGCGCCTGCACCGACACGTCGAGGGCGCTCACCGGCTCGTCGAGCACGAGGAATTGCGGCTCGACCGAGAGCGCGCGGGCGATCCCCACGCGCTGCCGCTGCCCGCCCGAGAGCTCGTGCGCGTAGCTGTCCGCGAAGCCGGGATCGAGGCCCACTTCCTCGAGCAGCGCCGCGATGCGTCGCTCGGCGTCGGCCCCGCTCGCGAGCCGATGAATCGAGAGCGGCTCCGCGAGCATTTGGTGCACCGTCATGCGAGGGTTGAGGGAGCCATAGGGGTCCTGAAACACGATCTGCATGCGGCGCCGCAGCGCGCGCAGCGCACTCGCCCCGAGGGTGACCACGTCCTGACCGTCGATCGTGACGTGTCCCGCATCGGGCTCGATCAGCCGCAAGATGGCCCTCCCCACGGTGGATTTGCCGCACCCCGATTCGCCCACTAGTCCCAGCGTCTGGCCGGGTGCGATCGCGAACGTCACGCCGTCCACGGCACGCACCACGGCGCGCGGCCGGCCGAGCCCGAGCCACCCACGCTCGCCGGGAAAGTGCTTGACGAGTCCCTGCACGTCCACCAGCGCGGGGGTCACGGGTGTGGCGTGCGGCGTTTCGGGTCGGTCAGGAGCCAGCAGCGCACGGTGTGGGTGCCGGGGTCAGCCCCCCCGCCGCCGCCCGCGTCGAGCAGGGGCGGCGCTTCCGCGCGACAGCGGTCCCAGGCGTACGGGCAGCGCGGATGGAACCGGCAACCCTCCGGCCACGCGGTGGCGGCAGGCACCTGGCCCGGAATGCCGTGCAGCCGGCCGTGCTCGCGGGCCGGCGGCGCGTCGAGCCGCGGCACGGACGCGAGGAGTCCCTCCGTGTAGGGGTGCAGGGGGCGCGCGAACAGCGCCGCGGTCGGCGCCTGCTCCACGACCTGACCGGCGTACATCACCACGACACGGTCCGCGCTGCCCGCCACGACTCCCAGGTCGTGGGTGATGAGCATGACCGCCATACCGAGCTCCGCCTGCAGCCGGTCGAGCAGCTCGAGGATCTGGGCCTGGATGGTGACGTCGAGCGCCGTGGTGGGCTCGTCGGCGATGAGCAGCTTGGGGTGGCACACCAGGGCCATCGCGATCATCACGCGCTGGCGCATGCCGCCACTCATCTGATGGGGGTAGTGGTCCACCCGCTCCTCGGGATCAGGGATCCCGACGAGCCGCAGCATCTCGATGGCCCGGGTCCGCGCGGCCCGGCGGGACAGCCGCTGGTGGACGATGGCCGCTTCGGCGATCTGATCGCCCACCGTGAACACCGGATTGAGCGACGTCATCGGCTCCTGGAAGATCATCGCGATCTGGTTGCCACGCACCGCACGCAGCTCGCGGGGCTCGAGAGTGAGGAGGTTGCGTCCTTCGAACTCGATGAAGCTTCCGGGGCGGATGTGACCGGGGGGCTCGGGGATGAGGCGCAGAATGGAGAGGGACGTGACGGTCTTACCGCACCCCGACTCGCCCACGATGCCGAGCGTCTCACCCGGCTGCACCTCGAAGGAGACGCCGTCCACGGCCCGCGCGGTCCCGCTGCCGTGCTCGGTGACGAAGTAGGTCTTGAGATCGCGCACGCGGAGCAGGGGCTCCGTCACGCCGCCTCCTTACGGGGGTCGAGCGCGTCGCGCAGCGCGTCGCCCACCGCGTTCAGCGCCATCACGACGAGCGAGATCGCCAGTCCCGGGAAGGTCGACGACCACCACGCGACGGTCATCCTCTGCCAGCCGTCCGCGATCATATTGCCCCAGCTGGGTATCGGAGAGGGAACGCCCAATCCGAGGAACGAGAGCCCCGCCTCGAGCAGCATCATGTGGCCGATGCCGAGGGCACTGGAGACGATGATCGGGGCGGCCGCATTGGGCAGAACGTGGCGAAAGATAACGCGCCCGGCGCCCGCGCCCAGCGCCCGCGCCGCGGCGACGAACTCGCGCTCGCGCAAGCTGAGCACTTCGGCCCGCACGAGCCGGCTCGTCCCAAACCACCCGGTGAGGCCGATGAGGAGCACCAACACCCACAAGGCGATGTGGTCCCACAGCGCCACGGCCATCAGCAGGACAAAAATGCGCGGCATGGCGAGGCCCACGTCCACGAGCCGCATGAGCACCGTGTCCACCCAGCGCCGGAAGTAGCCTGCGACGGCGCCCACCGCCGTGCCGACGGTCGCGGCGACCAGCATCGCCACCGCCCCAATGCCGAGCGAGACGCGCGCTCCATAGACCAGCCGGCTCCACACGTCCCGGCTGAATGGGTCGGTGCCGAGCAGGAACTGCGCGGAGGGCGGGTGGTTGGGGTGGCTGATATCGATCTGATAGTACGGCGGGTAGGGCGCCACGACGGGTGCGGCGATGGCGATGGTGACGAAGAACGCGAGCACGAACACCCCGGGCGCCGCCGTCGGGTGCCGGAAGAACCGCCGGCCTGGCGCGGTCTTCCGCACGCGTCGTCGCAGCGCCGCGACCACGGCGAGCGCCAGGATTAGGGCTCCGCCCAGAGCGAGCCAATTCCAGACGTTCAGTCGTCCCCCCCTCGCCCTTCCCCTCCCCCTTCCGTCCGCACCCGGATCCGCGGGTCGGCCACGGCGTACAGGGCGTCGGCGATCAGGTTGCCAAGTACCACCATCGCGCTCGTGAGCAGCGCCGCGCCAGTCACCACGGGGTAGTCGCGCTGCAAGATCGCGTTCACGGCGAGGCGGCCCATCCCGGGCCAGGCGAACACCGTTTCGATGAGCACGGCTCCGGTAAAAAGGAAGGGGAAGGCCAGGCCAAACAGCGTGACGATCGGAAGCAAGGCGTTGCGCAGTGCGTGCACCAGCAGCACGCGCCGTTCCCGCAGGCCCTTGGCGCGGGCGGTCCTCACGTAGTCCTGGCGGACGACCTCGAGCATCGCCGCGCGCTGGTAGCGCGCCGTGCTCGCCGCGCCCACGAGACCGAGCGTGAGTGCGGGGAGTGTGAGGTGCCAGAGGAAATCGAGCACGCAGTACGGTGAATCGATGCGGGGGCACAAGACGGGATCTGTGATCCCGCCCGGGGGGAACCAGTGGAGCCATTGCGCGAACACGAGCAGCAGGACGAGTCCCAGCCAGAACACCGGCATGGAGTTGATGAGCAGCGCGACGTTCCCGACCGCGACGTCGCCGAACCGGCCCGCCCGTACAGCCTGATAGATCCCGAGCGCGAGGCCGAGCGCGAAGTCGATGAGCAGCGCGGCGAGCGCGAGGATGAATGTGTTGGGGATCGCGTCGGCGAGCGCGTCGGCAACGGGTCGGTGCAGCCCGATGGATTCGCTGAGATCTCCGTGGGCCAAACGGGCCAGGTACTTCCCATATTGCACCACCAGCGGCTTATCGCAGCCGAACCGTCGACACACCTCGCGGCAGACTTCGGGCGGGAGCGGCCGATCGTCAAACCCGCACGGGGTGCCGTGAGCGAGATGAACGACGAAGAACGTGATGGTGACGACCGCGAACACGATGGCGATCGACGCGACCAGCCGGCGCACCAGCCACGCCGCCACCTAGCGCTCCACGCGGTCTCGATCCGTCAGTCGGTCAGCGGGAATGCGCCACGTGCGCAGCAGCGCGAGCCAGGAATCGGGTCGGATCGTCACATCCACGATCCGCTTGTGCAGGGCCGCGACGTTGGAGGTAGCGAACAGGAAAATGCCGGGCGCGTCCCGGTTGAGGGTCTCGACGGCCGCCCGCCAGGCGCGGCGTGCCTGTTCGCGGTTCGCGGCCGACGCCACCGCCTGGTCCACCAGCCGGTCGACCTCCGGGTTCTCGTAGCGTTGGTAGTTGGAGCGCCCGAATCCGGCCGGAGTCCACGTCTGCGGGAAGCCCGACGAGGGTGTCGGGTCGGTGTTCCATACGTTGAGCAGCGCGTCGAACCGGCCCGCCCGCGCGCGCTCGTTGTACAGGCTGAAGTCGACCTCGTCGAGCTGCACGTCCACGCCGGCGATCCGGAATTGCTCCTGCAGGAGCCGCGCGTACTGCCGCCGGATGGCACTCGTCGTCGGCAGGAGCAGGCGGAAGGCGAGCGGCTTGCCGTCCTTGTCGCGGATGCCGTCGCCGTCCGTGTCGATCCAGCCGGTGCGGGTGAGGAGCCGCGCCGCCTGGCCGCTGTCGTAGGGCAGCTCGCGGATCTCCGGATCCCAAATCGACCACAGCTGCGACAAGGGACCGGGCGGGACCTTGGCGAACTCGCCGAACACGTTGCGCAGCAGCCGCTCGCGGTCCGTCGCCATGAACAGCGCCCGCCGCAGGTCGCGATCGCCGAACAGCGGGTGAGGCCGCGTCGAATCACCGGGCGCGGCCAGGTTGAATCCCACGTAGCCGTATGCCGATCCCTTGTAGGGATAGGTGGAGAGCTGGGTGTCGGCGCGCGCGCGTTGCACGTTGTCGGGCGAGACGAGCACCTCGACGGCGTCCGCGTCGCCGGCGATCAGCTGGGTCACGGCCACCTGCTGGTCAGGCGTGAAGCGCCAAATCACGCGCCGGAGGTGGGGGCGGCCCAGGAAGAAGGTCGAGTCCGCGGCGAGCTGGATGCTCTCGCCGGCTTTCCACGAGACGAAGCGGTACGGTCCATCGCCCACCGGCGCGCGCCCGAACGCCGTGCTGCGCCACTGCTCGCGCGGGACCTCGCGTAAAAGGTGCGCCGGCAGAATTCGCATGTGATACACGGCATCGTAGAACATCTCGGGATAGCGCTGCCGGAACCGGAACACGACCGTGAGCGAATCGCGCGTGGTGACGGCGGCGACCTGGCGCAGCGACGAGCGGAACGAGGAGTTGACGAGCGTATCGGTGTAGGCGTCGTACGTGAAGGCGACGTCCGCGGCCGTCACCGCCTGGCCGTCCTGCCACCGGGCGCGTGGGTCGAGGTGAAACACCAGCGTCGTTGGGGTGTCCCACTCCCACCGCTCGGCCAGCTGCGGCTGGAAGTCCTCGTCGCCGATCGTATTTCCCGAAGGTCCCAGGTCGGCGAGCTTCAGAAACAGCTGATCCGTCACATCCCGCGTGATCGAGAACTCGCTCACGGGGGGGAGCAGGATATCCGGCTCCCCTCCGGCGGCGATGACCATGGTGCCGCAGTACTCCCCGCTGCAGCCCACCGGGCGCTCACACCCGGCGACCAGGAACAGCGCCACGAGGGTGAGCGGAATCGAGCCGGTGGATCGGCGGGCGGTTGGCATGGCGCCTAAGATTTCACGCGACGTCTAAGGGCGCCAGGGAGGTGCCTTCGTCACGCCACGCCTGCACGACCGCCTCGACTACCTCGTCCCACGTCACGCGTCGTCCCAACTCTGCGGAAAGCGTGGTCGCCGCACTTGCGACTTGTGGGGTGCGGCTTACGGCTGCAACGATCTCCTGCGACCCATCGAGCAGGATCGACCCATGCTGCAAGAATGCGCTTCTCTTCCGGACCTGTGCCGAGCCCACCAGCTTGCGACCGGCGACGAGCACCTCGCCGCCGGCCGGAGTCGCGAAGCAAGACGCGGGCTGGTCGACCCTCCCGGATGGTGGCGGTTGGTAGGGCGCCAGAGTGGCACCGGCACCGAGGGACCGGAGCGCCGCGGCGATCCGTTCATGGACGGTGTAGTACGCGTTACGCAAGGAGCCGAACGCCGCCAGCGGGGCGGCTACCGCGTAGGTCACCTCGTGCTCGTGCCAGACCGCGCGACCACCCGTCGGTCGCCGCACCACGTCGAGCCCACGCCGCGCGATCTCCGTGTGATCGTAGCGGGCCGCCGGCTCGTTGCGGCCCAGTGACAGACAAGGCGGGTCGAAGCGGTAGAGCCGCAAGAAGCTCGCGCCCGTGCCGTCGGCGCGGTCGAGCAGCTCCGCGTCGATCGCCATGTTTTCGGCGCCGGAGCGGCCGGCGGCATCGAGGGAGAGTCGGAAGGCGCCTGCCGCCTCAATCAGCGGCGAGCGCATAGGCCTCCATCGGCGGGCACACGCACACCAGGTTCCGATCGCCGTACGCGCCGTCCACGCGGCTCACCGACGGCCACACCTTGTGCG
>Ga0134075_10000785_pt1 | contig 10103 bp, 7 predicted proteins | sample 15_taG_18_FD_119775 | JGI IMG/M metagenome (GOLD analysis project Ga0134075, IMG submission 119775) | Grasslands soil microbial communities from the Angelo Coastal Reserve, California, USA - 15_D_Rain_40cm_5_09212015 | ecosystem: Environmental > Terrestrial > Soil > Grasslands ... | reverse complement strand
CGCTAGGAGAAGCAGCCCATGAAAACCAGTGATTGTAGGTCCGCCAGACTATTAGTGATAGGGGCGCTGATGCTCGGCATACCGCTCTGGATACACCCTCAAAGCACCGCCGGCGCCTCCGAGCAGCAGGAGCTCGGGTACATTTGCCCAATGCACCCGGAGGTCAAGTCAACGTCCGCCGGCACATGCCCGAAGTGCGGAATGCCCCTCAAACAGCAAAAAGTAGAAACCTCTGCGGCGTCCAGCAGCACGCGCTGGGGTGCAAACTATTTCCCCAACGTTAATGTGGTCACCCAGGATGGAAAAACGGTCCGCTTTTACGATGACCTGCTCAAGGACAAGGTCGTGGCTATCGAGCTGATCTACACAAGCTGTAAGTACAACTGTCCGCTCGAGACGGCGCGACTGTCCCAGGTGCAAAAACTGTTGGGTAATTTGATGGGGCAGAGCATCTTCTTCTACTCCATCACCATTGATCCGAAACACGACACGCCGGAGGCGCTGAAAGCTTACGCGCAGAAGTTTCATGCGGGACCGGGCTGGCTGTTCTTGACCGGAAAGGAAGAAGACATCGAGCTGATCAGCAAGAAGCTGGGGTTGTATTCGGCTCCGAATGTGTACAACGCCGACGGCCACACTCCAACCTTATTGATCGGCAACGTGGCGCGTGGGATTTGGATGAAGAACGTTGCGCTGGGCGACCCGCGTTTCCTCGCGCGATGGATCGGTGATTTGGTTGACGATAAGAACCGTACGGTCGACGTTGGAAAGAGTTACGCCCAGGCACCCCAACTCACTCTAAACAAAGGGCAGTACATATTCATGGCGCGTTGTGCCCCTTGCCACACGATCGGACAGGGTAACAAGGCGACCGTTCCAGATTTGGCGGGCCTGACCAGCACTCGGGATCGGGATTGGCTAATGCGGTTTATCGCGATGCCGGACCGAATGCTGGCCGAGAAGGATCCCATTGCCACCGCGCTCTTCAAGCAATACAAAGAGATTCAAATGCCCAACCTCGGTCTCTCACGGGCGGACATTGCCGACGTAATCGAGTACATAGAGGCTCAAACCGCCGCGGTGAATGCTGCGACTAAGACCAGTCCGACAAAATAGCCGGGCATTCAAAGGCCGGCATGGCGTGGCGGCCAAAGTCGTTGAGGTTAGCAAGTGCTGAAATAAACAAGGCGACTCAGCGAATCGAAGCCGCCGTGCCGCGCCGCCCGCGCTGAGTTGCCTCAACCTCGAACATTGGCTTTAACCTGCCAGATTTACAAGGCAGCATACGGCGTGAAAGGAAATTCCCTCTCTGGGAACAACACTGCTGCGGCGTTTTCAGCGTTAGTTTTGAAAAACGAACACTGCGGCGGCGTTTCGAGTGTTCGTTTTTAAAAAGCAGCGCTCCGGCGCGTGGTGTTCGTCATGAAAGCGGGAAAGGTTTACAAAAACGGCCCTCCTCGAGGGAACAAGTAAGTTGCTTGAAACATTGGACATATGACAAGTATGCGGTCTCGGCATTTTTTCCACAGCTCTACGGCCCACGATCTTCACAATTACAAATCACGCAATTCTTCCACGCACGGGATGCCCGAACTTCTGGAAGCCTTGACAGCATTGGGACTCGAACTGATCATTGATTTGCCTTCAACGAAGGCATGAGAACACACTCAAAAGGAGGTTCGATGAATACCAATTTGCTCATTGTTTCGCTGATCTGCCTGATGGGGCTCGCGGCCTGCAGTAGCCCGGGGTCCGTGTCCGGTCAGCCATCGGTTCAACCGACTTCCTCTCCGGAGCCCGTCACGCCTGCAGCACCGCCGGCAGAAACGCGTCCGTCGGCGGAGCAGTTCGTGGCGGGTCGACTGACGAACATCAACATGGATGCGAAGACGTTTGTTCTGAAGGACACGAAAGGAAACGCTCACTCGTTTGCATTCTCGGAAACTACCCAACTCACGGGAGGCGGTGGACTCCGAGACCTTCGCGGTCAGGTGGGTAAAAACGCGACCATCCGTTACGTCGAGTCGGACAATCGAAAGTCGGCTGTTCAAATTCACATCGAGGTAGGCTCGTAATGACGGCCGGGGCCGTCCGGCAGCGGATTACGGGAATGCGAATTCTCGTAATCCGCCCGTAATCCAGCGTGTGCCGGCCGTTTTCAAGTCACTTCAACTTTCCATCCTTCCGCTTGAAGGTCTCGACTCCTGTTCTATAAGCTTCCTTGCACATGTTCAACAAGGTCTTGATCCTATCGGCCTCCGCAGGTGCAGGACACGTCCGCGCGGCGGACGCGTTGGAAAAGGCGTTCTCGCAGTCCGGCGCCGCACGCGAGATTCGACACATCGATGTGTTGAATTACACCAACAAGGTCTTCCGCCATCTGTACTCCAAGGCCTACCTCGATATGGTGAACCGGATGCCGGAGGTTTGCGAATCCGAAGGCCGGGCGCGGCAGCGCGGCGAGCAGGCGCGAAGCCATCGAGCGTTTTTGCCGCCTGCTCAAGGCTCGCGGAGTCGATGTCGAACTGCGAAACACCGCAGGTCCGAACGATGCAACCCGGTTGGCGGCTGAAGCGGTGCGCGAAGGTGCCGGTGATGTGATCGTGTCAGGCGGCGACGGAACGATCAACGAAGCGTTGCAGGGCCTCGTCGGAAGACGCGTGCGACTCGCGATATGGCCGCGCGGCACCGCGAATGTCGTGGGACGGGAACTGCAACTGCCCAGGCAGATCGAGCGCCTCGCCGACATTGTCGCGGCTGGAGAAACCCGGCGCATCCACGCGGGCTGCGCCACCATCGAGAACACAGGCGAGCGGCGTTACTTTCTACTGATGGCCGGCATTGGTATCGATGCCGCAATTGTAGATTGTGTTCGCCCCGCATTGAAGAAACGCGTCGGAGAAGCGGCGTTTTGGTACTCGGGCCTCGAGACCTTCGCGCGTTGGAAACCGAAGCGATTCTTTGTAGAAGTGGAGGGCCGGGATTACCCCGCAACCTTCGCCGCCGTGGGAAAGGCGCCACACTACGGCGGCAATCTCGCGATTACACCACGCGCTCGCATGGACAAGCCGGAGTTCGAGATCTGCCTCATCAACTCCGTACATCGACTGCGTTATTTGAAGCTGCTGCCATTTGTGATGTTCGGTGGTGTGCCCGAAGGTATGAAGGGCATCTCTTTCCTGCGTGCTTCGAAGGCGCGCGCTTTCGGAGAGGGCGTGCAGGCACAAGTGGATGGCGAGATCATCGGCCGCCTGCCTATGGCGTTCAGCATCTCGCCTCATTCGATTGAAGTGGTGGTGACTAAGTAGTTGATTCGAGATTTGCTGTCCGGCATTCGGGAAGACCACCAACACGTTGAACGACGGTCGCAGCTTGAAAGTCTTATGTCCCGATTTACCGTGGCGCGGAACGCGCAAGCAGAAGCGGAGAACGCGATTTGTCTCCGCTTCTGTTGTGTTGCGTAATTTTGATGTGGTTACCGTGTGAACTTGCTGATGAACGTCGACCAGTTGCCGAGAGCGGCGCGCTTACCCGGCCCATGCGTTGCTCCACCACACGTACCGATCAAGTTGTCGCCGCTGCCACCGACGAAGAACGGCCCGCCCCAGTCGGTGTAGCTGCAAGCACCGGAGATGTACTCGCTGGCGATCCAGATCGAGTTGCCGTCCACGGCAGCAGCGCCATAGTCGCCCCAGCGCGGACGGATGGGGTTCGGGAATCTCTGTTGCTTGTAGCCCGTGAATCCATCGTCATCGGCCTGACCTTCGCCGCCGGGCACGATGCCCCACGCGCTGACGCCGACGATGGCATCAATAACCGCATACGCAGCGCTGGGGAAGGTGGTCTCGCCGCTGGCGGTGAACGCCATCACGCCGCGGCCGCTCTGAGTAACGCCGATCGCCGGGTACATGAAGTCATATCCAGCGGCGCCGAGGTAGCCCTGCAAGACAACCTTCCCCGAGTTCGGATTGACGATGAAGTACGCGATGCCGGCGCGAGTCGGGCCGCCGTCAGGGTTGACTGCCGTGTCCAGCGCGCCCCACAACTTGCCGTTCGCGTAAGTCACCTGCTGCATGCGCGTGTCATTTGCATCCGGCCGTGAGATGACCTCAGGGCCGCCGCCCGCGTGTGCTGTTGCGCTGACCAGCAGCGTCCAGCAACCAATGCCTGCGATGGTCAACGTTGTGTTGTCGTTCAGGCAGTGGCCCTGCGGGACATCAACGCCCGGCGGAGTGGCCGAGCCCGGCTGCTTGAACTTTGGCGGGAGCGCGTACGTCTCGACGTTGAGCACTTTGTTGCTCAGGTTGAGAGCCGGTACGCCATTCAGTGACGACGTATTCGACAGCGTCCACACGACGATTTGATTCGAGACGTAGGCGCCGCCGAAGCCGGCCACGGGATGCGTCGCCTCGTCAGCCGCGTTCGAGCTCATAAAGAACTCGGTGTGGCCGTTGTCAAAACCCGACTGCGCGGGCCAAACCGTGAAGCCCGGCTGATTGATGGCCGGTGTTTCTTGCGTGGGCATGTTGACCATGCCGAACGTGTCGATATGTGCCATCGTCACGGACGCCGCGCCGGCCGCGAGCTGCGCCTTCGAGAAGGCGTAAATCTGCGCGCCGTCGAAGCCGTTGGTTGCCCACGGATACGCGTTTGTCGTGACGTAAAAGCCGTTCCCGTCCGCGCCGATGTGCGGGTAGTCGCCCAAGCACGGGCACGGATTGACGCCGCCGGCGTTCGTGCCGTCATTCGTGACATCCACGCGATAGATGTTCCATAGACCTGTAGGGTCAGCGGTCCGGCTCACCGCGATGTCGAGGTGGTTGACGGTCGTGAAGCCACCGGTCGGAAACGTTTCCAAGGTGAGCACGACGAGGAAGAAACGCTGCGTCTGAGCATCATACAGGCAGCTTGGATCGGTCACTTGCGGACCGCGTAGATTGCTGTGTGCGCGGTCAACCTCCGGGGGGTAGCCGAAGAACGAATTCAGGTCAACGGCATGGTTCACGTCACGTGGAAAACCGCTGACGATATTCGTGGCGGTGTTGTCGGGAAGCACCGACTGGCCGGCGCTGTTGAAGATGTTGAGGACGTCATTTACCGTCTCAACGATATAGCCGTTGCCGACGCACAGGCCCTGATCGGGCGGTTCGAGTGACAACTGGTTGCCCTGGCGGGAGTAGCGCTTTTGATAGAAATTCAAGCCTTCGAAGCCGACGTTGAACGCCGGATGTGACTTCGCCTTCTGCCCGCTATGCACCGGGACACCGTTGCCGGAGCCATTCGGCGAGAGGCTGCGGTCGATAATGTTGCTTGAATAAGCATCAGAACCCGAATCGTCATCCGTCTGCCCGGCAAACTCCACCGACGAGATGCCAGTATCGTTTGCGGGCGACGCATCACCGGTCGTCGGAAATCCCGTGCCGCTCCGCGCGATGTAGCGCGTATCTCCACTGGCCTGCGTCGTCTTCGATTGGGTGGCCCCAAGCAGCGCAAGCATAAGGGCGAGGGACGTCAGGTACTTCAAAGTTATCCGTTTGTGCATTTCTCCTCCTATTGCAAAGAGCGTGATAGGTAACTGCGCAGCTGTGTGTCCTTTCAAAAAGGTTTTCTGATCGTCCCTGATGCCGCCATGTTGTTCAAGGGAAAATAGGCCCGTTAGGTTAAGTTTCCATTGAGAACAGTGGCTAATTCGTTCGTCGTAGCTCATATGTTAAACCGGTCCGCACCGATCGGCTCGGAACGACGGGCCAACACGCCAATGAACTGAATGCGGTAGGCTGGAAGGATGGTGTTAGAGGTTACGAATTCGGAAAGAGATCTCTTAGTAGAACCGGATCTGGAAGCTCGGAATAAATTCGGCGGTCATCCGCTGAGGCAAAAATGACTCTGCTCTGCTTCGATATTTCTTCGAGCGGAATTGCTGCAGCCCTGTTCGATTCGAAACTCGAGCCTATCCAACTCGGCGAACGCCGCTGGGCCCCCGGCGCGGCACTTGATCTGCTCAATATCGTTGCGCAGTTCAAACAATCGATTGCCAAACTGAAACCGGAAAGCGTCGACGCCATCTGCATCGGCACGTTCATGCACAACATCGTGCTGCTGGACGCGAACGACAATGCACTGACGCCGGTGTTTACGTGGCTCGACAGTCGCGGTGAGAGTGGCGTCGAGTCGCTTCGCAAACGCCTCGGCAACACTTTTCACCAGCGCACCGGCTGCCGGTATCACCCGATGTTCCCAGTCTTCAAGCTCGCATCGCTCGATGTTTCCGGATCCGCGCGCGCCGTTTCACTCAAATCATTTCTGTTGCACGCGCTGACCGGCGAGTGGATCGAGGATCACGGAATGGCGTGCGCGTCCGGTCTCTACAACATTCTCGAAGATCGTTGGGATCCGGAGTTATTGCAGCTCACCGGCCTGAGCGAAAAACACATGCCGGGCGTGCGAAGCTGGACGGACATCGCCGGTGGTGTCACAGCGGCCGCAGCCGCCGAGTTCGGTTTGCCGGCGAATACGCCCGTGATCAACGGATCGGGCGACGGTTTTCTCGCGAATGCAGGATCGGGCTGTGAAACGCCTGCGAAGATCTCGGTGACGCTTGGAACATCGGCCGTTGCGCGGCAAACGTTTCCTCACCCCGTGTTGAATCCCTCCTCCGGAACGTTCTGTTACAAAGCCGCGGATGATTCATATCTGCTCGGATGCGCCGGCAACAACGGCGGCAATGTACTCGACTGGGGGCGCTCCGTCCTCGGCACGTTGGAGGAAACCGGCCTTTCATCGGATCCACCCATCTTTATTCCTCTTCTTTTCGGCGAGCGCTCTCCGGAATGGAATCCGCAACTGACGGGCTCGTGGCATGGATTAACCGCGCAGCACACGGTTACGGATTTATCTCGATCCATTCTCGAAGGCGTCATCTTCAACGTTGCATATTTCGTCGATATTGTTCAAAGCACTTCCGGCCACAAAGCTTCCGAAATCGTGCTTTCCGGAAATGGATTCCTTCACTCGCTCGCTGCGCCTCTACTCGCGACTGTCGTGGACCCAACGGTAAGGATGCCCTCTCAACCCGGCCTCAGCTCTTTACGCGGCGCGGGCGTCTGCGCCTTGCGTGCGTTGGGGCGTCCGATTCCTTCGTTACGGGCAGAGATTGTTCGGCCTCTCGCAGACTTGAAAATTCGTGAACGCTACCACCGATATCGCAAAATTCGGGTATCCTGACGCGATGCGGAGCATTACACTCACGCGCGTCGTGAGGGTCCGATCAGTGGCGGCAAATACTGAGACCCTCAGCTTTTCTTGAGGCTTCGCCCTATCGGGCTCGCGCTTCGCGCCCTCTCTCAGAGGGAGGGAGTGATTCCCGTTGTATAATCCTTCTGCTTCCCGCAATCCAACTCCATTTTTGAGGAGGAGCCATGCTGCGAAGAATCGTGGCAAGATCGCTTCTGTTTGTCATTCCGGTAACGGTGTGGACGGCGGACGGAGCGGCGCAGACCAGAGAAATGAAGAATCCCGTCGAGGGGCAACGGAAGGCCATCGACCAGGGAGAGTTCGTCTATAAGCGGCGTTGCTCGAATTGCCATGGTTTGGATGCGCGAGGCTACCGTGCGCCGGATCTGACGGCGGGGCAATTTGTGAACGGGACCAGCGATGCTCAACTATATCGCGTCATCACACGCGGCATTCCCACGACCGAAATGTCCGGAACCAACATGAACGAAGACGAGGTCTGGGCCCTGATTTCTTACATCCGCACCATCATGAAGCAGGGCGCCAACGAAGCTACTCGTGGAAATGCGCGGACCGGTGAAGCCCTTTATTCAGGCAAAGGTGGTTGCGGCAATTGTCACATGGTCAATGGCAAAGGAGGGCGGTCAGGTCCCGATCTGTCTCGCATCGGCGTGGCTCGTTCACAAATGGCGCTTGCGCGCGAGATCCGTAGCGCGAGCGAATACATCCCGCAAGGATATGAACCCGTGACGGTCGTTATGCGCGATGGCCGGCAGATCAAAGGCGCTCGAAAGAACGAGGATTCGTTCTCGGTTCAAATCATGGACACGAATGAGCAATTCTCGACATTTCTGAAAAAGGATTTGCGAGACGTCATCGAAGAAAAAAAATCGCTCATGCCGGACTATGGCCCGGACAAACTTACCGAAACCGAACTCGACGACCTGCTGGCGTATCTCCGCACGCTTCGCGGCCGTTGAAGGAGGAAGTATGAAAGTGCAGTTTGGAAGAATCATCGTTCTCGGAGTCCTCATCGGAATTTCCGTTTGGTGCGGGCTGGCTGCCGGCCAGATTTCGCCTCAACAGTTGGTCGATGGCCTGAAGAACCCGTCCCGATGGCTCACCTACTCGGGAGACTACAACGGGCAGCGTTACAGTCCTCTAACGCAGCTCACGCCATCGAACGCGCAGCAACTCACCGTACAGTGGGCCTTTCAGACCGGTGTCCTGGGAAGGTTCGAAGCTGTGCCTGTCGTCATCGATGGAATCGTCTACGTTACGGGCCCAGCAAACCGCGCTTGGGCCATCGATGCGCGGACAGGCCGGAGGATCTGGAGCTATCAGCACGAAGTGCCCGAGAAGCCGGGAACGAGCGTGAACCGTGGATTCGCAGTTCTGGGAAACAAGTTGTACATGACGACGTTGGATTCTCACCTGGTCGCGCTCGACATGAAGACCGGCAATGTGGTTTGGGAGTCGGTCATGGACGATTACAAACGCGGATATTACGCCACCATGGCACCGCTCGTCGTAAAGAACGAGGTGATTGTGGGAATCGGCGGCGCCGATGAAGGGACTCGCGGTTTCATCGATTCCTTCGACGCGGAAACCGGCAAGCGGAACTGGCGCTTCTGGACAGTTCCCGAACCCGGCTCCCCCGGCAGTGAAACCTGGACCGGCAACGCCTGGGAGCATGGCGGGGGCTCGACGTGGCTGACCGGGACCTATGATCCCGAGTTGAATCTCATCTACTGGGGAACGGGAAATCCGGCGCCGGATCTGCTGGGGAGTGTCCGGGCCGGCGACAATCTCTATACAGCTTCGGTCGTTGCGCTCGATGCCGATACGGGAAAGCTCCGCTGGCATTATCAATTCACTCCCCACGACACGCATGATTGGGACGCGGTCCAAATCCCCGTGCTGGCCGACATCAATGCCGGCGGCGCGCGGCGCAAAGTTTTGATGCTAGCGAACCGGAACGGTTTCTTCTATACGCTCGATCGCACGAATGGAAAGCTGATGGTTGCTAAACCGTTCGTGCAGACGACATGGGCGAAAGAAATTGGTGCGGACGGAAGACCGGTCGAACTGCCGAACAACACCCCGACCGACCAAGGTACGGTGACTTGTCCCGATGTGATCGGAGGAACCAACTGGAATTCGCCGGCTTTCAATCCCGCAACGGGCTTGTTTTACGTCACGGCCCGCGAGACCTGCGCGACCTATTATGCATGGCAGCAGGATTTCATCGAAGATCGAGATTTCTTCGGCGGCACCGGAAGAAACACAGGCCGCGGTTCCGGCGCCGTGCGTGCCATTGATCCGCTGACGGGCCAGATCAAATGGGAATCCAAACAATTTACACCTTCCATGTCGGGATTGTTGACCACCGCCTCCGGACTGCTGTTCGGAGGAGACGCTGACGGCAACGTGACAGCTTATGACGCTCGCACCGGCAGAATCGTTTGGAATTTCCAAACCGGCTCGGCCGTCTACGCCGCACCGGTTACGGTGATGGTCGGCACAAAGCAACTGGTTCTGGCCGGCTCCGGTACAACCATCTTTGCTTTTGGCTTGCCGGCCAACTGAGATATGACATTTTGGGGCGGATGGCCGGAATGGTCCTGAAGTTCGTGATCTCGGCCGCCATGATCATGGCTGTGGCCGCGGCTCTACTGCTGTGAATCGCGACAGCTGCGGCGGCTATGGTTTCTGCCAGTGTTGCCGGGGCGCGAGCTGGTCGCTGCCGGCGTCGGCGAGAATCTTGCCGTCCCGGTAAACGATTTCGCCGCGGCGGATCGTGACGATGGGCCAGCCGGTGACTTCCCAGCCTGAGAAGATCGAGAACCGGGCATTGGCCAGTTGATCTT
>Ga0134075_10000783_pt1 | contig 10109 bp, 12 predicted proteins | sample 15_taG_18_FD_119775 | JGI IMG/M metagenome (GOLD analysis project Ga0134075, IMG submission 119775) | Grasslands soil microbial communities from the Angelo Coastal Reserve, California, USA - 15_D_Rain_40cm_5_09212015 | ecosystem: Environmental > Terrestrial > Soil > Grasslands ... | reverse complement strand
GAACGCGTTTCAACCAACTTTTGCGCTTAGAAATGACGGCATTTGTCTAATAATGACCCCCTCAAACCTAAAATTGCGATATTTTCTTTCTCCAGGGCTATCAAGCGACAAGATTGGGAATTAAAATGGAACCGAAGGAGCTGCTTGAATATCTAGAGTAATTCAGACTGGAATATTCAAGGAATGAGACATGCATGGGCGCACTCAAAATTTAACCAATTATTAGGCTTAGGTTAGCTTCGCACGACTAAAAAATGTCTAGAGTAAAAATAGAGAGTTTGTTATTCTAGCTTGAAGCTCCTGCCTGACCTGAACGCGATAGTTCTCGCCGACGACCTGTCCCGGGCTCCGCGCCTGTTTGCATCGGCGTTTTGCGAAGAGCCGTGTTCGTCAACTATTTCAACGCTCACCTGGTCGCGAAATTTCATTTTTAACATGTGGGCTATTTGCCTTGCCATTGCAATGTTTCCGTCGCCTATCTTTACCAGCTTTTTGCGTGATTCTATGCCGCCTAGCATTGCGGACACCCGATCGATTGCGTCCTGCGGAGAAGACTCAACCGCGCTCACAATTTCTTGGTGCAGGTATGTTGCGGAGATGCCAATCCTGCTTCCCGGGTCTATGCCTATGACAAGCTGGTCGTCTGCCTGGTCGCCGATAATGCTACGTAGGATCTTTGCCTTTGCAATCGCAGGATAATTTTCAAGCTCGGTGTCAAGCATCACTCCTTTCCTATTCACGATGCCAGCTTCGTCTCTAGTAGTAATGATGACCTTGGCATTTGATGCTGCGGCTTCCTCTGGCGACAACGAGTCAAATTGTAGCTCCATCAGCTTCAATGCGCAAGTTATGTTGTAGTATGGTCTGCCGTGGACAGTTGCAACTGCAACATTTCGGTGCAGAAGCTCAGTCAGGGGCGCTTCTTCAACAAATAAATCTGGTCAAAAATGGCTTTTAAAGCTTGTGGATTGGACTTTATTGCATTTTGGCCTTGGCTGCTTTTGGAGCGCTTTACGGCGAGATTTCGCCTAAGATCGTCTTAACAATGTTGTCGACTGCCGCCTCAAACGAGGAGTTGATATTCTTTTTCAGTTTGGCAACATTTGCCCTTCCCATCTCTCCTATTTTTTCCGACTCGGCTTCTGCCTCTGCCCTAGCGCTGTCGACTATTTGCTTGGCCTCTTCGTTTGCCATGGCAATTACCTGCTGTTTTAGCTTCTCTACTTCTTCGTTAGATTGGGCCATTAACCGCTTCTTCATTTCTTCGACACGGACATACAGCCCGTCGATGTCGTCTTCAAGCTCTGACAAAGCGGCTACAATAGTTTCAACTGCAGAGTTTGAGGTTGCTCGAGTAACTTCAACGTGTGTGGTTTTTTCCTTTGCCAAGCCCCTTGAAATGAAAAGTAGAGGGATATTAAAACTAAGTGCTACGTTGTAAGGCTGAGAATTGCCTGAGCCATGTCACCTCTGTTCTCGGTCAGGGCCTGGGTCGCCTTTTCCCTTGACACGTTAGCCTGCTGCATGACAAGCATAATGTCCTCTTCTTTGAATGACGGGACCTCACGCTGCTTTTCTTCTATATCTGACGCAACAACCTGGAAGATGGTGCTGTCCTTGCCCTTCATTTCGATGACCTGCGGCTTTACCAGGTAGAATTCCTTCGTGTCGGTCTTGATTATCACTTCTTCGACATTGCCCATGTCTCTCATCTCGAGGCCCATCTTGTCCAACATGCGCCTCATTTCGCGGTTGCCGCCACGCATCATACATTATCGGTTACTCGGTTCTACCTTTTATTCCTTCTCGAATCTTGACCGCTACCCCCCTGTCGTACTGCTTCATTAGCGCCGTCGGCAAGATTGCGACGCCTACAGCTATCACATTAGTGCCGTCAATGACTGCCACATCAGAGCCCACTTTTATATTTGAGCCACACCAATCTATGTGTCTACAAAAAAGCGACCGACCTTCGCTGACAAATGGCACCGCTTCTTGCACAGGCGTGACGCAGTTTTCCCGGAACTGCTTGCTGTTATCAAAAAAGTATTGGGCGCCGGCTATGGTAAGCGCAATGCCGCCGTCCGTGCGGAACGTGCCGGCAAGCCTGTCACCTATGCCAAAGTTCTTTATTCGCCCTGTGCGTCTTGAAAACTCGTACCTCATGTCTGCTGGCAGGGCGTCAGAAACGCCTGTGCCAAACAAGGCGTCGATATGCCTACACACCTTCTCCCTGGGATCGATCGGCAACGGATTCAAGTAGAAAATCCGTCTTTTATATGCCACATAAATATAATGGTGGTTACTGCCTATATCTATATAGTCACGGCTAAAGATATATAGAACAACTGGAAAACCTATCTTGAATGGAAAATAACAATAGTGAAGGTAACGGCAACGGGAGAAGCCTGTTGCAGGGCGAGGAAACAAGAAAATTACAATACACTGGCGGCTCTTCTTACATCGTGTCTTTACCGAAGAAATGGATTCAGGACCTCGGCCTCAAGCAGGGAGACCATGTCGTCATTTTAAGGCAGGGCAACTCTATGTTACAGATAGCGCCAGCCTCAAAGAGGGTGGCGAAGGAGCAGAGGGAAGCGACAATTGAAGTGAGCAAGGAAAACAATCCGTACTTTATCGCGCGCAAGCTGATCGCACTGTATTTTCTGGGCTTTAACGTCATTACAATTGTGCCAAAGGAAGACAGATTGCTCGTGGAGCAGAGGGAGGTCATCAAGAGCATTGTCCGGCGTGTCCTTATGGGAACGGAAATAATTGCAGACTCGGCCACCGGGATTACGCTACAAGTCCTGATAAACCTGCTTGACTTGTCGGTAGACGCGGCTTTCAAGCGAATGCTGTTGATAGCCAAGTCAATGTACCGCGACACCCTCCTTGCGCTCCAAGAAAATAACGTCGAGCTTGCGGGGGAAGTAGTCAAGTCGGATGACGAGGTCGACAGGTTCAGCTTTTACATCGTAAGGCAACTGAAGATAGCGATCAAGAATGAGCACCTGCTTAAAGAGATAGGGCTTGAGGAGCCGCGCAACTGTCTTGGCTACAGATTGATAGCCAAATCCGTAGAGCGCGTCGCAGATCACGCAGTAGTTATTTCCAAGGACATAATTGAGAATCCACATCCGCTAAAGAAGGACATTGTGGAAAAGATAGCTAGCATGAGCTACTTTGCCCTTGAAGTACTCGATGATGCCTGCCTATCGATGTTCAAGCGTGACTACGAAGCAGCTGACAAGGCGATTGAAAAGGCTCGCAAGATAGACGAAATGGAAAAGGCTATACTGCGAGCAGTGTCCAAGCCTCGAGATGTCAACGAGCTTTACAGGATAAAGCTGATTACCGAAAACATCCGCAGAGTAGCCGAATACGCAAGCGACATCGCAGAAATTGTGCTCAACATGACAGTGCAGCAGACGCTGAGAAAGGGCTAAATCGTCCTCACATATTTTGAATTCCAATGTCGTATTGCGAGCTTTGCGGGCGTCAGGCTACAGAAAAGAGAATGATTGTGGTCGACGCCACCGTGTTCAACGTTTGCACTGCGTGCTCAAAGCATGGCAAGTCGTACGTGCCGGCTCAGGTGCCAGCCAGAAGGAAAAAGCTACCGCCAATAAAGCAGCAGAAAAAGTTCGGGCTGTCAGACGCAACAATGCTCACCCCGGATTTTGCAGGGCTGATCAGGGAAGCCCGGATGAAGATGGGTCTGACGCATGAGCAGCTCGGCATGAAAATGAACGAGAAGGCGCAATTGCTGAGAAAGCTTGAAACAGGCGCGTTCAAGCCCGATGAGATGTTTGCAAAAAAGTTAGAGCGCTACCTTGGAATCAAGTTGTACGTCAGCCCTGATAATAACGATGAAGAATAAATGACAGCGGATAGAAAGGCCATACTGATAACGTATCCTGTCGATCAGGCTATAAAGGAGGCCGTGTCGCTCGCAGACGCGGCCGGCTACGAAGTCATAGACACTGTAACCCAGCGCCAGATAACAAGGTCAAGGTTTGGCATAGGGCCAGGCAAGGCTGAAGAAGTGAAAGAGCTTGTCCAAGAGCTCAGACCGAATGCCATCATATTTGACGAGATGATCAAGCCGACCCAAATGTACAATCTAGCCAGGATGTGCAAGGTGGAAATAGTGGATAGGGAGCGGCTTATTCTGGAGATTTTCGAGCGGCGCGCAAGCACCACCGAGTCGCAAATCCAGATCAAGCTAGCGCAATTGCGCTACGACATGGCAAGGGCGCGGGAAAAAGTCAGGCTTGCAAGGGCCGGAGAGCAGCCAGGGTTCTACGGCCTTGGCAAGTACGAAGCAGACGTCTATTATCTAGATATCAAGAGGCGGGCTGCGGTGCTGAAGAAAAAACTGAAAAATGAGGAGACGAGGCGCCAGTTGTACAGGAATCAGCGGACAAGGGCGGGTCTTCCCACTGTTTCGCTAGCAGGATACACGTCTGCAGGCAAGACCACGCTGTTCAACACGCTTACAGGCGAGACCAAGTCCACAGATAAACATGTCTTTACTACGCTGTCCACGTTTACCCGCGCAATCGACCTGAAGGACAAGAAGGTTCTGCTAAGCGACACGGTCGGCTTTATCAACAAGCTGCCGGCGTACATGATCGACGCGTTCAAATCAACGCTTGACGAACTCACATACTCGAGCCTCGTGCTCCTTGTGCTTGACGTCAGCGATCCCATCGATGAGATTGCGAGAAAGTTCGATAGCTCGCTTGACGTTATAAACAAGTTTAAGGTGCCAGAAACGAAAATAGTCTATGTCCTTAACAAGGTCGACTTGACAACGCCGGAGGACGCGTTTGACAAGGCCGGTGACCTTAACGTTCTAGACAGCAAGCGCGTGCTCCCGATTTCGGCAAAGAGCGGCTACAACGTTGACCAGCTGAAGAACTTGGTGAGATCAATGCTTTTTGGAACTGAAAAAGGAAGGGACTCCAAAATAAAGGAGTGTTTGGAAGAAGAGCAAACATGAAAGTTTCAGTGTTAAGGATCGGTCACAGACTTGTGCGCGACGACAGGGTGACTACGCATGCCGCGCTTGTGGCGCGGGTGTTTGGAGCGGACAGGATATTCATGACAGGCATCGACCAATCAGTCAGCGACACGGTTTCAGCCGTCGTAAAGAGGTGGGGCGGCGAATTCGAAGTCGAAGTTATACAGGATTGGAAGGCCCTTGTCAAAGCCTGGAAAAAAGAGGGTGCCAAGGTGGCACACCTCACAATGTACGGCATCAACATCGACAACAGTATTGATCGATTACGTAAGGAAAGCAAAGTTCTGGTCATTATAGGCGCGGAAAAAGTTCCACGGGAAGCGTACAATCTTGCCGACTATAACATAGCGATTGGCAACCAGCCCCACTCTGAAATTGCCGCTCTCGCAATTTTTCTTGACAGGATGTTCAAGGGAAAGCAGCTGAAGAAAGAACTTTCCGGCGGTAGGCTGAAAATAGTGCCGACTGAAAGAGGCAAGCAAGTCCAAGAAAACAAGTAATCTTTTTAATTGCGTCATACCAGCTGCAAGGCAGTGATGACACTAACCTGCGCCGATCGCCTATTCAGCGAGATGAGGAAATGCACCTCGACTGAGACACACTATTAGTGTGTCTTTTTGGTGCACATCACTTCTTCTCACAGCACTCTACATGTCTTCCCACAAAATATGATCAGCCGGTGGCAGTCGTCGGCAACAGCCTTCCATGGTGAACCCTTAGGGCCTTCAATAAATCTTCAAGTTTGGTTTGTCAATGCGGCTATTGCTTTTGCAGCCTCTGACTTTGCAAAAAGAAGCTTGGCCGCGTCTTCTTTTCGCTTTTTTTCAGGGTTCAATTCCAGAATATTCAGGTGCCCGTTTACCATAAACTCGATGTGAAAGGACTTCTTCGCCATGCTCGCGTTCCGTATTCCAAATCTCTTGTCAACGAGGCTATCTTCGCTATTCGGGTCAAGTGACGTCAGCCTGACTACCGCGGCTACAAATGAATCGAGTAATGCGAAAAGCGGATCTGGATTGCCCTCCTTTTCCTTTGGCACCCCCCATTTTACCTTGCTCTTTGTGGCCGATGCGAGGTTGTCAAACTTCTTTACAAAGTCGCCAAACACCGACTCCATTGTGACGTCCACCACGTGATCCTTCGACCTGACAAACTGCGATGTCACCTTCTGGTCTGTGAACTCCATCCCGTGGTATTTGGCATACAGAAGCGGCTGGCCGTATTTCACGACATAGGCGTCACAGCCATCGATCTGGGAAACCAGACGTAGGAAATAGTTTGCAGAGGCCGGAATTTTGACCGTCGCGTTCATTTTGGAGATTATCATGAGCTTGACAAGGTCTCTGACAAAGTCGTCGGCATAACGGGGAAACTCCTCAAAGTCATAGCGCACTTCCTCCACGACCAAGGCTAACGTGCTACCTGCAACGTCAGGATTTAATAATTTTCGCACTATCTGCCGGACCTGACCTGTCAACACCGCGAGTTAGTTGCAAATATTAGTCGTGCTCCCAAAAGTTCGCTTGTTGACAGGGGGGTTTGCTATTGGAAGGCCGGACGAGATAAAGGGCGAGGCAATAACCCTATTCGTCGTAGTCAAGGACGGCCTCGCGGCTGATTATGACTTGACAGATGAGATAGTCAAGATTGCTGGTGAGAGAATTCAAAGTCAAGACCTTTCTATGATTGAGAACCCATGGTGGCCTGATGCCATCTAACGGAAGATCGTGTAGCCCAACAAAATGTATGTTCCGTTGATTACATGCAACAACCCATTATAATGAACCGTAAACAAATCGTGAAGGGCCCTTAGAGGGACATTGAATGATTACGATAAGGAAAAAATTAATTGCAACATTTCTTGTAATCTCTCTATTTGTTGGAATAATGGTTGTCGCAGTTTACAATGCCGGCAGAAATGTAGCCGATTCTTTTCATGAGCTCAACGACAAATCGGTGTCCCGAATTAACGCGCTCCATCAGATGAAAATCGACTCGCTTGTTATCTATTCACGGGCGGTAGAATCTACAGTAGAGGATAATCAAAAAGAGATACCTGAGTACATTCAAGATATCAGAAAGGCGGAGGATGATTTTGCCGGTGCGTATGTTACATACAGTCAAGCTCTGACAAATGGTGATTCTGTTGGACCAGATCGTCTCATAATGGACAACTGGAATGCCTTTGCGTTAAATTCAGACATGTTAACAGTGCTTGTGCAGGGAGCGACGACTGATAAAAATGATATACGTGAAATGCGGGAGAAGCTTGAGCAGTCACAGAAAAGCTTTGAATCGGTAATAAACGAAAATCTCGATTCAGAACTTGCACATAACCAGGTGCTCACTACAAGAGTGGACGACATGGAGAGGTCATTATTTGCTCTTATCCTGGCAGTACTTGCTTCATCAGTGATGTTCGCAACCGGCCTAGGGTCGCTAGTCTCCTACAGGATATCAAAGCCGTTAATGCAGCTAAAGAGTTCTGTTATGGAGCTGGCAAACGGCAACTACGAAGCTAGAATCATGAAAGTATCAAATGACGAATTTGGCGACCTAGCAGCTAATTTTGAAAAGATGAAGGATGAATTAAGAGAGAAGGACAAGATGCAGAATGAATTCATCATGGTGGCTTCGCATGAGCTCAGGACGCCGATCCAGCCGATCCTGGGGTTTGCAGAGCTTGCATTAAAAGGGAAGATTGCAACCCCGCACGCGCTGCAAAAGATACTGGACGAAGCTAGAAGGCTAAAGCGGCTTGCTGATGATATCCTTGACGTGAGCCAAATAGAGGGCGGCAAGATGATTTGCAAAATGGAAGACATTTACATCAATGACGTGATTGAAGGGGTCATCCAGAGTCTTTCACCTCTAGTCCCTCCAGGTGTGTCCATAACCGCAGATTTATCCCCTGTAGATGGATTTTTAAAAGGTGACACGGAAAGATTGAGGCAGGCATTTTCAAACATATTGGATAATGCCATCAAGTTTACCCAAGCTGGCAACATTACTGTGAGCTGTTCAAAGTTGAAAGATTCTGACAAGCTGGAAATCAGAGTCAGCAATGAAGGAAACGGGATTCCTACTGAAATTCTTCCAAGGCTTTTTGGCAAATTTGTCGCAAAGGATATAGACGGCCGGAATAAGCATGGCACAGGCCTAGGCCTGTTCATAACTAAAGCAATAATAGAAGGTCATGACGGCGAGATCAGAGCAGATAACAATGATCGGGGGACTACGTTTACAATAATCCTTCCCGCATTGACGCAAGAGTCGAAAGGCTTAGCCGCGCAATGAGACATAATAAAAGGCATGTGTTGTATGTAGAACAAAAATATCCTTTTAAGATAATGTAAACAAAGTGTATCTGATACCAGTAGACAGTGCAACTCGGAAAATCCCAATGTTTCAGCCTAGATAAAATGAAGAAGAATTATGGAAGATGCACGACCTAATCACCGATTACTGCGGCAGTTCTGTGTAAACCCTTCGATCGGGTCATGCCCATTCTTCGGATCGCGGCTAACAGAAGATCATTGTAGACTATAATTTTAATACAGTTTTCTTAGAAACGTAACGGTCAGTATGCCGTATGATATACAATCTTGCATTTTTTTCCATACATGCCTATTACCGACTCGTGACAAATCTGAAAGTATAAGGTTGTTGAGATACGATTGGCCAGCGTCTGTAAAGACCGTTGTGGACAAATCTCGTTCAAAACGCGTCGACCGCCGAATCAGAGCATTTATAGTTTGGAGTTAAAATATTGTAGCGAATGTGGCAAATATCTAAAGTGTGATAGCCTCCGCTGTCCCTGCTGTAATATGCAACTCAGAACAAGACCAAGAGATGCCAATTGGAAGAGACTTTTTATTCTTCGTAATACGCTGAAATTCTAATGAACATCATATTCGCGATATCGCTGTTCTTACAGCCCCGCACTGATCAATGATATATGTGTAAAAATCGTCTACACTGATGCCTTTATTAAATTGAATCTAAAGAAGTAACACAATTGAAACCCGCGCCAAGAGGAGAAACTACAACGATACAGTGTCCACAATGCAAGCACGAGATGTCAAGAGTATCTGAGGAGTCAGATTGGTGGTACTGTGATCATTGCGGCAGAGTTTTTACGGAAAGATCATTCTGATCCCTGAACGAACATCCTTTTCAGGTGGTCCACATATCCATGGTCTCTTGACCAGAGATTTGATCAAGAAATGCGGTTTGTTCACGGTACTTAGATGAAATACTAAACACAAAGATCTACAACAGGACATTTGCCTCACTAAAGTCTATTTGCATTGTTTGTCCGGATTCTGCCCATCGCTACAGTGGCAACGATTACTACAGACATTGCGATTGCTGCAACGACCGCACCAGGAAACTCTGGAACTACTTGCCTGCCAAATATTTCGATGTCTGATGCATCAGTTGGAATAGAAAAAGTCAACTCTCTCTCGGATGATGTAGTTCTGGTTTCTTCATACGTAGTGGGTTTGCTGTCTACCACAACTACATATCTACTGTCAGTGCCGTTTGCCTTGGAATCGATCAAATTTCTTGGAAGAATGATTTTCATATGTGCATCTTGTTGTTCACCCGAACCCATGGTTAGCGTAATGTAGATACTCCCATATTCCGGATAAACTTCAATAACGTCAATAGTCCCATTGTTAGGAATCACAGCCTTTACATCAAAGCTTTGTCCCCTATAACTGGCCTTAAATGTCTTGAGATCTGCCCCGCCGCCTTCATTTTGCGCAATTGCGATCGGAAAAACTAAAGACACTACGAGGGTTCCTAAAATTATGAGGACCAATGCGACGCGTGTCGATGTCGAGGCTAGCATTGCTTCAGCAGACTATTGTCTACTAGTACGAAAATAAACATATGCTTTCTAGTGTCCAAATTGCGTTACATTTTCCTATAAGAGGAAACATAGAGAATGCTTCTAGGGGTGGACCCCATAGAGTATTTTAATGGATACAACGACGAACAAATATGCTGAATCATGTTAGGAAGAAGTATTCTATCTTTGCATCTGGCATTTTAGCTCTGTTACTGTCGTTTT
>Ga0134075_10000782_pt1 | contig 10112 bp, 10 predicted proteins | sample 15_taG_18_FD_119775 | JGI IMG/M metagenome (GOLD analysis project Ga0134075, IMG submission 119775) | Grasslands soil microbial communities from the Angelo Coastal Reserve, California, USA - 15_D_Rain_40cm_5_09212015 | ecosystem: Environmental > Terrestrial > Soil > Grasslands ... | reverse complement strand
TCGTCGCCGCCTTCGTGTTCGCCGAGATCATCTCGGTCGGCGGGCTCTACCTCGACCTCGAGTGGGGCTACGTGTTCGCCTTCGCCTTCTTTATCGTGATGATGTTCGTGCGGCCCGAGGGGCTGATGGCCCGGCGCTCGTGACCGCCTATCTGCCGTGGGTCGGCGGCGCCGTTCTGCTCGCGCTGCCGTTCGTCTATCGCCAGCCGTACCCGCTCCACATCCTGATCATCATCTTGATCTGGTCGTTCGCGTACACCTCGTGGTCGGTGATGGGTCGCTTCGGCCTGGTCTCGCTCGGCCACGGCGGCTTCATGGGCGTGGGCGCCTACGTCACGGCGCTCGCGTGGAACTACGGCCACGTGAGCCCCTGGCTCGGCGTTCCGCTGGCGGTCGTCGCCAGCGCGGCGCTGGCGGCGCTGGTCGCGTATCCGTGCTTCCGGTTCCGGATCACCGGCCACTACTTCGCGCTGGTCACCCTGGCGCTGTCGGGGATCGTGCTGCAGGTGATCACCGCGACGCGCGACTACACCGGCGGCTCGCTCGGCTACACGCCCGAGCGCTATCATGGCGGCAGCTCGCTGTGGGCCTTTCAGTTCAGCGACAAGACGACATGGTATCTGATCGCGCTCGCGGTGTGGGCCACCGGCCTCTTCATCTGGAACCGCGTCGACCGGAGCATGCTCCGCTACGCGCTCGAGGCGATCTCCGAGGACGAGGACGCCGCGGCCGCGACCGGCGTGCACGTGACCGCCGAGAAGCTCAAGATCACCGTGCTGAGCGCCACGATGACCGCGCTGGCGGGCGCGCTCTACTGCCAGTACCAGATGTTCATCTCGCCCGACACCGTCAGCGGCATCGCGGTCTCGCTGCAGATGGTCTTCGCCGTGGTCGTCGGCGGCATCTACGTCTCGCTCGGTCCGACGATCGGCGCCGTGATCACGATCCTGCTCGCCGAGATCTTGCGCATCGGGTTCGGCACCCGCGCGGTCGGCTGGGACAATCTCGTGTACGGCGTGCTGCTGGTCCTGTTCATCATCTTCCTGCCCAAGGGCATCGTCGGCAGCCTGCGGGAGCTTCGCCGGAGACCGCGATGGACCTCGAGCTGAGCGGCGGCCTGCACCGCGCGATCTGATCGGGCCATGACACGCGTCTCCCGCGACGTCTTCGCCTTTCTCGCCGAGCTCCGGCGCCACAACGACCGCGAATGGTTCAACGAAAACAAGGACCGGTACCTGGCCGAAGTGCGCGATCCGATGCTGGCGCTCGTCGCCTCCCTCGCGCCCGGGCTCGCGCGGATCAGCCGTCACATCTCGGTGGACCCGCGGCCGTCGGGCGGCTCGCTGATGCGGATCTATCGGGACACGCGATTCAGCCGCGACAAGACCCCGTACAAGACCAACGTCGGCATCCACTTCGGTCTGAAGGCCCCCAGGGATTTCGACGCGCCCGGCTACTATCTGCACCTGGAGCCCGGCTCGGTGTTCATGGGCGCGGGCCTCTGGCATCCGGGCGCCGACGGGCTCCGCGCGATCCGCGAGGCGATCGTCAGGAATCCGCGCGGGTGGAAGCAGGCCAGGCGCGCGGGCCTCTCGCACGACGAGGCGACCCTGACGCGGCCGCCGCGCGGGTTCGACCCGGACCATCCGCTCATCGAGGACCTCAAGCGCCTCTCCTTCACGGCCGGCGCCGAGTTCACCGAGCGCCAGGCCTGCGCGCCCGACTTTCCGGCTCGTTTCGTGACGGCCTGCCGCCGCGCGACGCCACTGATGCGGTTCCTGGCCGGGGCGCTGGGGCTCGCCTTCTGAGCGGGGCGCGACGAGTCGATCCCGTCTCGGCCTCCTGATCCGGTCTCGCTCTGACGCTCGGTCCGGCGTAGCATGGGGGCGCCGTGAGCCCAGGAAAGCTCGCCTCCGCCGGGATCGACCACGCGTCCCCGACCCGGGACGAGCTGCTTCGTCGGGCCAAGGCGCTCGTCCCGGTGCTCAAGGAGCGCGCGGCGCGCACGGAAGAGCTGCGACAAGTGCTCCCAGAAAGCGTTCGGGATCTGCTCGCCTCCGGCCTCATCCGGATCGGCAATCCACGCCGCTACGGCGGCCACGACGTCGAGGTCGACACGGCGTTCGAGGTGGGGTTCGAGCTCGGCCGCGGCTGCGGCTCGACGGCGTGGTGCTACTCGCTCTGGACGGCGCACAACTGGTGGCTCGGCCACTTTCCGGAGCGATGCCAGGAGGAGTTCTTCGCGACCGGTCCGGACACGCTCTTCTCCAGCGGCCTGAACCCGGCCGGCGGCCGAATCGAGCCCGCGAACGGCGGGTTCAGGGTGTCGGGCCGCTGGGGGTTCTCGAGCGGCTGCGACGCGGCCGCGTGGGTGATGGTGGCGGTGCCGGGCGCGCGCCCCACCGAGCCCCGGTGGCTCCTACTCCCGCGCTCGGACTACCAGATCGTCGACACGTGGTTCGCCTCGGGCATGCGCGGGAGCGGCAGCAAGGACATCGTGATCAAGGACGCCTTTGTGCCCTCGCACCGGGTCGTCGATCCCGAACGGTGCGGCGTCGAGGACATGACCGGCTGGGAACTGCACGGACGCTTGAGCTACCGCGCGCCGCTCCGGTGTCTGGCCGGATGGGACCTGGCCGCGCCCCTCATCGGTATCGCCCAGGGCGCGGTCGACGAGTTCGTGGCGCGCGCTCAGCGCATGTCGGGGCCCGGCCGCTCCGCGGATTCGGTGGCCCTGCAGCTCAGGCTGGCCGAGGCCGGCGCCGAGGTCGACGCGGCGCGCGCGCTCCACCGCTAGGACATCTGCGAGATCCTCGACCGAGCGGCACGCGCGGAGGGCTTCTCCGAGCTCGATCGCACCCGCTACCGGCGCGACAAGGCCTACATCGCGCGGCAGTGTGTCCGCGCCGTCGACCGCCTGTTCGAGGGCAGCGGCGCCCGTGCCGTCCTCGACGCGGAGCCGATCCAGCGCTGCCACCGCGACGCTCACGGCGCGTCGCACCACGCGGCGCTCAGCTGGGACCTCGTCGCCGAACAATTCGGCCGTCAAGCCATGGGGCTCGGACCGTAGCCGACACCCCGCGTGCTCGCAGGGGAGTCGAGAGGGGGCGGAGCCCGTCTCCAAAAGGAGCCAGAGATGAAGGTGGTCGACGCGCTCGCCGAGATCATGAAGCGCGAAGGCGTGGAATTTCTCAGCACATATCCGACGACCCCCGTGATCGACGCGGCGGCCGCCGCCGGGATCCGCCCGGTGCTCTGCCGCCAGGAGCGCGTGGGGGTCGGCATCGCCGACGGCTTCAGCCGGACGACGAACGGCCGGCGGCTCGGCGTGTTCGCGATGCAGTACGGGCCTGGCGCGGAGAACGCGTTCCCCGGCGTCGCCACCGCGTACTCCGATTCGGTCCCGATCCTGGTGCTGCCGCTGGGCCACCAGCGCGACCGCGCGCAAGTGTTTCCGCTCTTCAGCTCGGCGCGCACCTACGCCTCGGTCACGAAGTGGGTCGAGACCCTCAACCAGCCCGGAGAGCTCGGCGAGGTCATGCGCCGGGCGTTCAACCTGTTGCGGATGGGACGCCCCGGCCCGGTCATGGTCGAGATCCCGGCGGACGTCGCGCTCGCCGACGTCGCCGATCAGATCGCGCTCCAATATCGGCCGGTGAAAGCCACCAGCCCCGCGGGCAACGCCCGGGACATCGAGGCCGCCACGCGCGTGCTGCTGCAGGCGAAGGCGCCCGTGATCCACGCCGGGCAGGGCGTGATGTACGCCGAAGCCTGCCCAGAGCTGCTCGAGCTCGCCGAGCTGCTCCAGATTCCGGTCATGACCACGCTCGAGGGCAAGAGCGCGTTCCCGGAGGACCATCCGCTGGCGCTCGGGACCGCCGGCGGCGGCGTCATGTCCGGGCCGTCGTACCACTTCCTGTCACGCGCCGACGTGGTGCTGGGCATCGGCTGCAGCTTCACCAAGCACGGCATGGCCTCGAACATTCCGGCGGGCAAGACCATCATCCACGCGACCAACGACGAGCGCGATCTCAACAAGAACTACGCCACCGACCATCCGATCCTCGGCGACGCCAAGGCGGTCCTGCGTCAGCTCGTCGACGCGGCCCGGGACCTGCTGCGCGGCCGCTCCCGCGACGGCGGCGCCGCCGGCGAGGTCCGACAGGCGCGGGAGACGTGGCTCGCCGAGTGGATGCCCAAGCTCACCTCGAACGAGGTCCCGATCACGCCGTATCGCGTGATCTGGGACTTCATGCAGGCGATCGAATCGCGCGACGCGATCGTCACCCACGATTCGGGCAGCCCGCGCAATCAGCTCGTGCCGTTCTACCGCGCCGCGGCCGCGCGCGGCTACATGGGCTGGGGCAAATCCCACGCGCTCGGCACCGGACTCGGCCTGATCATGGGCGCCAAGCTCGCGGCCCCCGACAAGTTCTGCGTGAACTTCATGGGCGACGCCGCGTTCGGCATGACGGGGCTCGATTTCGAGACCGCCGTGCGCTGCTCCATCCCGATCACGACGATCGTGCTCAACAACTCCGCCATGGCGATCGAGCGCCACGCGCTCGTCGTCTCGCACGATCGGTACCGGACGCGCGACATCGGCGGCAACTATGCCGACCTCGGGCGCGCGATGGGCGGCCAGGCCGAGCGGGTCACGAAGCCGGCGGACATCATTCCGGCGCTCGAGCGCGCGCGGAAGGCGAACCAGGACGGCCAGGCCGTGCTGCTGGAGTTCATCACCAGCGAAGAGATCGCCTTCTCTCACCGGCGCGCGCTCTGAGGAGGCGGACCGAGAGCCATCGATGAGATTCGGCTGGCTGACGCTCGCCCACTCCGGGTCGCCGGAGGCCGACTACGGCGCGATCCAGGACCTGGTCGCTCAGGCCTGCTTCGCCGAGACGGCGGGCTTCGACGGGATCTGGCTCACCGAGCACAACTTCACGGGCGAGAGCGTCTACTGCGATCCGATCCCGTTCGCGAGCGTCGTGGCCGCGCGGACGTCGCGGATCCGGATCGGCTTCGCCGTGATCCAGCTGGCCCTTCGCCATCCGATCAGACTGGCGACCGAGCTCGCGCTGCTCGACAACCTCTCGGACGGACGGATCGACATCGGCGTCGGCCACGGGACCAATTTCAACGAGTACGAGTTCGTCGGCTACGGCCTCCGGAGCGACGACAGCCGCGAGCGGATGGAGGAGACGCTCGACGTGATGGTCCGCGCGTGGACCGAGTCGCCGCTGGTGCACGAGGGCAAGTTCTACCAGCTCCGCGTGCCGGCGCTCCGGCCCTCGCCTCGCCAGCAACCGCACCCGCCCATCTGGCGCAGCGTCTCGTCGGCCGGATCGGTCCGCGAGTGCGGCCGGCGGGGCGCGCCGATCATGATGGCGCGCATCCCGCTCGCCCGCGTGCCCGAGCGGCTGGCGCTCTACGAGACAGGCCTCGCTGAGAGCGGCCTCGGCCCAGAGCGGCAACGCGAGCTGCGCGAGCGCGCCGCGCTGTGGCGCTTCGTCCACGTCGCGGAGAGCCAGGCGCAGGCGGAGGACGAGCTGACGGCGGCGCTCCTGGAAACCCGCCGGCACATGGTCCACGCCCGCGAGAGCAACAACCCGGCCGACTTCCACGTCGAGGCCACTCGCGTGAACCCGTGGAACGATCCCCGCGTGTCGCACGAGGACGGCGTTCGCTACTCGCTGCAGACGTCCACGCTCTACGGCACCCCGCGGCGCGTCGCCGACCAGGTGGCGGAGCTGCGCGACGCCGGCGTCCACCACGTCTTGTGCCAGATCAGCTACGGGTACCTGCCGCACCGCACGATCCTCGAGTCGATGCGCCGATTCGGCGAGGCGGTGGCACCGCGGTTTCGCTGAGGTCCATCCGCTCTCTCCGGGGGCCGCTCATCCCCGAATCCGACCGTTCGTCCGATTGCCGACGACAGCCTTCTCGACGCGGACGATCCTGGGCGTCGAGGAGGAGCACCCATGACGGCACACAGGATCGGACAGCTCGCGATCGCCTCAGCGGTCGCCCTCACGCTATGCTGTGCCTCGATCGAGCCGGTCCACGGCCAGGCGGCGATGCCGGGCGGCTTCCCGAACGTGGTCAATGCGCTCAAGGCCGCCCCGGGGTGCCTCGGCGTCGACACGGGGCAGACCGCGAGCGGCCGACGGGTGATCTTCGCGTGGTTCGACGGCAAGAAGTCGCTGGTCGACTGGTATCACAGCGACGTGCACCAGAGGGCGATGCGAACGGTCTATCCAAACGGAGTGTTCGACCGCGAGCCGCTGCCGGATCTGCCCGACAGCACCGGCCCGATCCTCACGATCGTGTCGGTCAAGTTCGCCGACGCGCCGGCGCCGGGGGCGAGCGCGCCGCGGATCGTCGCGATCGGCATCGAGCTCTACGGGCCGCTGCCGGGCGGCGTGGCGGTAGGCGGGCGATTCGCGCCCGAAGGGGTCAAGGTGCCCGGGCTTCGCGACATCGAACCAGCGAGGGCGCAACAGCCCGAGCCTCGGTGAGCGCATGCTGAAGGTCCTCACGGTCACCACGGTCGGCGCGGTGCTGCTGGCGATCGTCACCGGCTTCCTGGTGGGCTGGTCGTCGGTCCCCGCACGGTTCACGTTCGCGCTGATCTGCTCGACCATCATCGGCGCCGCCGCAGGGCTGATCCTGCCGCCGCTCGCTCATCGGCTGTCCGGACACAAGCCCGTCGTCATCTGGCTCGCCATCGCGGGCGCTCTCGTTGCGATCGCGGTCCCGGGCTCGGTGGTAGCGGGGGTGGTGGCGCAGGTGCTGGGCCTCGTCGAGCCCGGCTCGTTCTGGGCGGTCCAGCGGGCCGGCTTCGGAATCACGCTGGTCATGACGCTGAGCATCGGCATAGGGATCTCGATCCACGAGCGGACTCGCGCCCGCCTCGACGAGGCGCGTGAGGAATTGCAAGCGCGCGAGCTCGAGGCCGAGCGGGCCCGGCGCCTGGCCGTCGACGCGCGCCTGGCCTCACTCGAGTCGCGGTTGCATCCGCACTTCCTCTTCAACGCCATCGCGGCCATCTCGGCGGAGATCCGCGAGGCGCCCGAGCGCGCCGAGCGGCTCCTGGGCGAGTTCGCCGACCTGCTCCGCGCCTCGCTCGACTCGTCAGGCCGCCACGTCGTGCCGCTGCGGGACGAGGTCGCGGTGGTCCAGGCCTATCTGGAGATCGAGAAGGCGCGTTTGGGTGAGCGGCTCCGCGCCAAGCTCGACGTACCCGACGAGCTCGACGCCTGGCCTATTCCGCCGTTCGCGCTCCACACGCTCGTCCAGAACAGCGTCAAGCACGTAGCGGCGGCGCGCCCGGCGGGCGCCGAGATTCGCGTCTCGGCCCGGCGAGGCGGGGAGCATCTCGAGCTCGGCGTATGGGACGACGGGCCGGGCATCGATCTCCTAACCGTCCAGCCGGGACACGGGCTCGACAGCCTGCGCGCCCGGCTGAGCGTGCTCTTCGGCGCGCGGGCGACACTCGACGCTCGCGCTTGCGACGGCGGCGGGCTGGTCACGATGACGATTCCCGGTCACGCGAGCCCGAAGCCGTGACGGGCCGGCTCCGCGCCTACGTCGTCGACGACGAGCCCGGCGCGCTCAAGCAGGTCGTCCAGAGCTTGAAGTCGACGGGTCGGGTCGACGTCGTCGGCACGGCGACGTGCGCAGAGACCGCACTCGTGGAGGTTCCGACGCGCGACGTGGAGGCGCTGTTCCTCGACATCCACATGCCCGGGATGTCCGGGTTCGAGCTCCTGGAGCGGATGCGGACCAGCGCGCTCGTCGTGTTCGTCACCGCCCACGACGAGCACGCGCTCCGAGCTTTCGAGGCGGCGGCGATCGACTATCTGCTCAAGCCGGTCAAGCGCGAGCGTCTGGAGCGCACGCTCGACCGCCTCGAGAGCCGTCGCGGCGATCCCGGGGCCTCCGTGCAGGCGGTGCTCGAGAAGCTGGCACGCCACTATCCGCGCGCGCCGGCGTATGCCGAGCGGATCAGCCTCGACCTCGGTCAGCAACGCACTCAGCTCGTCGAGGTCGCCAAGATCTCCCACTTCCTCGCCCAGGGGAAGGGGACCGTCGCGGTGACGGCCTCGGGAAGTCACCTCGTGGATCGGGCGCTCGGCGAGCTCGAGGAGCGGCTGGACCCGCGGCAGTTCGTGCGGATCCACCGGAGCGCGATCGTCAACCTGGCGTGGGTCGCCGAGGTTCAGCCAGAGCTCGGCGGCCGCTTGACCGTGAAGCTCAAGGACGGGCCGCGCACCGAGCTCCAGGTGGCGCGCGATCGGGCGCGCGCCTTCAGGGAGCGGATGGTGTTGTGATCAGGCGTGGCCGCCGGCGCGGCCCCGCCACTCCGCCACGATCGCGTCGGCGTCCAGAACGCCGAGCCGGCTCGCCGGCCCCTCGGAGATCAGCGCATTGGCCCGGGCGATCTCGGTGTTCAGCGCGCCGACGCGAGCCCTGACCTCGGCTTCGTTGCGTGAGCTCCAGATCCGCGTAATCTCGACCTCGACCTTTCGCAGGAGCTCCAGCGCGGGCGGCAGCGCCGAGACCTTCTCGCGCTGGACGAGCTTCTTCACCCACCAGTCGGGATCGTAGCCTTTGTCGAGATCCGCGAGCGGCTTGCCGGCGCCCTCGAGGTTGTCGAAGGCGCCGTCCTCGCGAGCCTGACGGATCTGCTCCTCGAGCCACGACTCCCAGCTGCGGCCGGGTGGCTTGCGCTCCGTCATCGCGGACCGAGTGTACCCCCGTCCGAACGCGCTGCGACCGCTCAACGCCAAATGGTATGCTGCAGCCTCACCCACGGAGGCCACCTTGAGCAATCTTGCCGTCGTCGTCGATCCCGATGCACGCGGTCGTCTGGTCCTCAAGCCGGTCCCCGAGCCCGTTCCCGACCGCAGCGAGGCGATCGTGCGCGTGCGCGCGATCTCGCTGAACCGTGGCGAAATCAGGCGATCGACGATGGCGCCGGCCGGATGGCACCCCGGCTGGGATCTGGCGGGCGTCATCGAGCGCGCCGCGGCCGACGGCACGGGACCGAAGGTCGGCGAGCGCGTGGTCGGCTTCCTGCCCGAAGGGGCCTGGGCGCAGCGCGTGGCCGTGCCGAAGAACGCGCTGGCCGTGCTGCCCGAGAAGGTGACGTTCTCGCAGGCCGCCACGTTCCCGGTCGCCGGTCTCACGGCGCTGCTGGCTCTCGGCAAGGGCGGCATGCTGCTCGGCAAGCGCGTGCTGATCACGGGCGCGACCGGCGGCGTCGGAGATTTCGCGGTCCAGCTCGCGCGGCTGGCCGGCGCCCACGTGACCGCGCTCGTCCGGCGCAGCGATCAGGTGGCATCGGTCCGCCAGCTCGGCGCCCACGAGGTGGTCGTCGGAGACGAGATCCCGAAAGAGCCCAAGTACGATCTGATCGTTGAATCGGTGGGCGGGCGGACGCTCGGCACCGCGCTGGGGGCGCTGCAGCGCGCGGGTGTGTGTGTCACGCTCGGCGTCTCGGCATCGGCCGAGGTCACCTTCGATGCGCGTGAGTTCTTCGTGGCCGGCCGCACAACGCTCTCCGGCTTCTACCTGTTCACCGAGCTCGGGAACGAGCCGGCCTCGGTCGGACTCGGGCGACTGGCGGACCTGGTGGCCGCGGGCCAGCTCTCCCCGCACATCAGTCTCGAGCGCCCGTGGAAGGAGATCGCCCAGGTCGCACAGGATCTGATGGCCCGGCGGTATCCGGGCAAGGCGGTGCTCACCCTTGACTGACGGGACGACGTTCGACTTCAAGGATCAAGTGGTGCTGGTCACCGGCGCCGCAGCCGGGATCGGCTTCGGCATTGCCCAGGCCTTCCACCAGGCCGGAGCGCGCCTGGCGCTCGGCGACCTGCGTGAGCCGGCGCTGAAGCAGGCGCTGGACCGGCTCGGGCGGTCGGCACGTGTCTTCGGTCAGGTCGTCGACGTGCGCAACGACAAGTCGGTCGCCGACCTCGTGAGCGCCGCCGAGCGCGCGCTGGGTGTGATCACTGTCGCGGTGGCGAACGCCGGCATCTATCCAAATTCGCCGGTGCTCGAGATGACAGTCGAAGAATGGGACCGCGTGATGGAGACGAACGTGCGCGG
>Ga0134075_10000775_pt1 | contig 10143 bp, 10 predicted proteins | sample 15_taG_18_FD_119775 | JGI IMG/M metagenome (GOLD analysis project Ga0134075, IMG submission 119775) | Grasslands soil microbial communities from the Angelo Coastal Reserve, California, USA - 15_D_Rain_40cm_5_09212015 | ecosystem: Environmental > Terrestrial > Soil > Grasslands ... | reverse complement strand
GTAGCCGGTGCTGCCGCCGGTGTGCGGCTCGGCGCGAGACCCCGCCGCGATCGCGACGGCCACGACCAGGCTCGCGAGCAACGCTCGTCGCCGTGTCACCGTGCGAGGGGATCCGCGCGCAGCGCGCCGGTCGTGGTGGCGTCTCCGGAGGCGCGCCGCGTCGGCGAGCCCGCGACCGAATCGATCAGCGCCAGCAGATTGTCGATCTGGTAGTTCGGAATCGTGACCACCCCGGAGGCTGCTCCCACGACGTCCACGTAGCGGCTGACGGTATCGGGAGCGACGTCGCCGACCGCGTATTGCACGAGCGGCTGCGTGGCGCTCGGCCGGTAGAGCAGGATCACGACCTTCGGCGCGGCGACCCCGTAGACAGCGACGTCACGCTCACGGCCGACCCGCCGCTCGATCCGGGCGCGCCCCAACGCGGCAAACGCGCGCTCGATGCGGGCGGCCGCCGAGGGATCCGCCGAATGGCGATGCGCGCTCTCCGACGCGCCGTGGACGCCGTGATAGAACCAGGCGCCGGCGGCGTCGCGCTCGAAGCGATGCAGCGTGCCCGCATCGATCACCTCGATCGCGCCGAGCTGCTCGACGGACACCGGCAACAGCAGCCGCGGATCGCTCGCGCTCGCGCCACCGCCTCGCGGCCGCCCGAGCCCGCTCTGCTCGACGACGACGATCAGACCGACGAGCACGATGAGCAGCGTCCAGACGATCAGCAACCGCGAACGGATGCGACCGGCGCTCATCGCTGCCTCCACCAGACCGCCGTGCCCACGAAGCCCAGCAAGCCCGGCACGAGAAGCACCGACAGGAAGAACATGCCCTTCATCTGCCGGTTGGTGAGGTTGACGCGAGGCAGGTCGTGCGTGCGCGGCTGCAGCCCGATGAGGTTCTCCTGGCCGGCCAGGTAGCTGACCGTGCTCAGGAACAGCGTGCCGTTGCCCATGATGTGGAAGAACGAGTTCGTCGCGAAGTCGGAGTCCCCGATCACCGCGATCCGCGACCGCTGCGTCACACCAGGTGCCGGGGCCTCGGGACGCCCGTCGCCGGCTCCGAGCCGGATGGCGTCGGCGCTGTCGGGTGTGACGGGCCGCCGCAGGGCGGCCGCCATGAGCGTGGTCGGCCCGGGCGTGTCGTGCTCCTTGTCGAACTCCACGCGCGTGCGGTTCCGCTGGCCCCAGCTGTTCTTCGACGAGTTCACCAGCGGCATGACGGAGGTGCCGGCCGGTCGCCGCGCCGTCGGCGACAGCGAGCGGGCTCCGGGGAAGAAGGTCAACGGAAGATCTCGGGTGATCTGGTGGCGGTTGTAGTCGCTCACCGCCGGCGACGACATGTCGGCCCAGAAGTGACTCGCCTCGTCGATGACGATGTTGTCGTCGACGTGGATCCCGTACTCCTGGACGACGGTCTCCAGCCCGGTCTGGACGAACGGATCGAGCATGAACAACGCGTTGCCGCCGTGACCGAGATAGGTCCGCACCGCCGCCACCTCGACGGGCAGGAGACTCACCTTCGGTCCGGCCACGACCAGCACCGCGCAGCGGGCGAGCGCGTCGCGGCCCCGCAGCAGCGAGACCTTCTCGACGCTGTAGTTCATCGTCTCGAGCGCGTGGCGGGCCTTGGCCATCCCGTGCCGCTCGTGCAGGACGTAACGGGCACCCAGGCCATGGCTGTGGCCGGCCGATCCCTCGAGATGATCGTGCGATTCCAGGCTGAACGGATCGGGCTCTCCGTGCCCGTCGAGGAAGCAGACGCGCTGGATGGCGGCCTGGGACACGCGAAGGATGCCGTTGGCGATGTCGACCTCGCTGCCGCCATTGACCTGCAATCGGCGGCCTTCGCTCTCCATGACGGCCGTGCCGGCGAAGTTGACGCCGAACATCCGGGCCTGGGCGGGCTGGAGCATCGGGTCGAAGAATTCGACCGTCACGCGACTCGTCTGGCGCGCGACCAGCTCGTACAGCTCGACGGTCTCCCGCATCATCGGATCGTGGAAGAACACGACGTGAACGGGTCGGTCCAGCCGCTTCAGCATCGCGACCGTGGGTTCCGACAGCGAGAAGCGTCGCTCCTCCGTGAAGTCGAAGCGGAGCGGGTGGAGCACGGCCAGATAGAGGAGCGCGATCAGCACCCCGATGATGCCCGCCGTCTCGAGCGCGATCTCGACGCGGCGCCGCCGCACGAGGGCCGCGAGCTCGCCGCGCAGGACGTAGGCGCCGCCCGCCGACATCACCGCGCCGACAGCGACGAGCAGCCCCGTCCACCAGGCAGCCTCGAGGAGGATGGCGTGGAACGTCAGCGCGGTGGCCAGGAGCGCCAGACCCGCGAGAAGGAGGAGGCCGCCGCGGAACGAGACATCCATCTCAGCGCTGTACCTTCAGGTAGCCGACGTTGAGGGTGAGCGCGATGGCACACACGGCGACATAGAACGTCACCGCCTCGCTGCGCACGAGGCCCTGGATGAAGTCTCCGAAATGCAGCGCGAACGACAGATATGTGAAGAGGCCGCGCAGGGCCGCCGAGGTCTGGAATCCCTGAACGTGGCCGACGAACCAAAAGGCCAGCAACACCGCCGCGGTGACGAGCGCGGCAACGATCTGGTTCTGGGTCAACACCGAGAAGAACTGCCCGATGGCGAGACATGCCGCCCCGAGCAGCACGAACCCGATATAACCGGCGAGGATCGTCGTCGTCTCGGGTTTGCCGAAGAGGTAGAGCGGGATGAGATCCACGAGCGTGCCGGCCGTGATCAACAGCAGAATCGTGACCGCGCCCAGAAATTTCCCGAGGACGATCTGCCACGGTGGAAGCGGAAGCGTCAGCAGCAGCTCCATCGTCCCCGCGCTGTACTCCGCGGAAAACAGCCGCATCGAGAGCAGCGGGATGAGCGAGATGAGCAGGATGCCCATGTTCTGAAAGGTGCCGCTCATGGTGGCGTCGCCGGTGAGAAAGATGTTGTAGAGGAAGAAATATCCCGTCCCCAGCAGGAACACCGCCACCACGAAGTACGCGATCGACGAGCGGAAGTAGGTGGCCAGCTCCTTGACGTAAACCGCCAGCAGCCGTCTCATGCCGCGGGCCCGTCCGCGCGAGGCTCGTTGACGTACCGCAGGAAGATGTTCTCGAGCGTCGGCTGCTGCCGCTCCAGGCGGTGCAGGTCCCAGCGACCGGCGACGGCACGCGCGATCGCGGCCTCCACACCGTCGCCGGCGTCCACGCGGCAGTCGACGGTCAGCACGTCATGGTTGCCCGCGCTCGCCTGCATCTCGACGCCGCGAACGCCGGGCACCGACGCCAGGACCTCGCGCACCGCCGGAGCCGGCGCCGTCACCTCGAGACGCACGCGATTGGTCTGCTCGACGGCGCGCTGCAAGCCGCTCGGCGAATCGATGGCCAATAGCCGCCCGTGATTGATGATCGCCACCCGGCGGCAGATCAGCGTCGCCTCGGAAAGGATGTGGGTGCTCAGCAGGACCGCGTGAATCTCGCCGAACGCCCGGATGACCTCGCGCGTCTCCTGGATTTGTCCGGGGTCGAGGCCGGCGGTCGGCTCGTCGAGGATCAGCACCTGCGGCCGGCCGAGCAGCGCCTGAGCCAATCCCACGCGTTGCCGGTAGCCCCGCGAGAGCTTGTAGATCTCGTGCCGCATCACCGCCTCGAGATGGCAGGCCGCCATTACACGCTCGAGCTCGGCGTCGATGTGGGCACGCGGCACGCCCTTCGCCTTCGCGACGAAGCGCAGGTAGGCGGAGACGTCGAGCGTGTCGTAGAGCGGAGGGCGCTCGGGCAGATAGCCGATCAGCCGGGCGGCCTCGAGGTTCTGCGTCGCCATGTCGTAACCGCCGACCGTGACGCGGCCAGACGTCGGCGCCGTGAAGCCGGCGATCATCCGCATCGTCGTCGTCTTGCCGGCGCCGTTCGGCCCGAGGAAGCCGACGATCTCGCCGCGTTCGACGGTGAAGGACAGGTCGCGCACGACGGTCCGGGAGCCGTAACGCTTCGAGACCGATTCGAGCTCGATGATCGCCGCGTCTGGACTCACGAGGAGAGACGACGTCCGGTCAGGGCTCACGCCGACGCGAGCCCTGACCGGGAACGGTGCAACGACGTACTACTTAAACCACTTCGGCGCGCCCTGCTGCTTGAACTGGTCCCCGTCGTGGCCGAAGAACAGCTCGCCGTTCTCCAAGTCGCGCATCATCTTCAGGCGGTTGATGGACGCGTTGTAGTCCTTGACGCTGTAGTTGAGGCCGGCCGGATAGCCCTCCAGGTTCTCTTTGAACCAGATGGCGTCCTGCGCCATGATCATCGTCTTCCCGTTGGGGAACCTGACCCGCACCGACTGGTGGCCGAGCGTGTGGCCCGGCGTGCTGAGCACCGTGATGCTGCCGTCGCCGAAGAGGTCGTAGTCGCCCTCCAGCTCGAGATAGTTGAAGTCTCGGGCGGGGCCGTCGAAGTCCTTCATCACAAACACGTCGCCGGGGCGCTGGAACTTCTCCGGCCACCACGCCTGGTACAGCTCCTTCTTCTGAATCACGTGGACGGCCTTCGGGAAGAGCTTGATATTGCCGATGTGGTCCAGGTGCGAGTGGGAGGTGATGACGGCCTTCACCTGGTCGGGTCGGAACCCGATCTTCTGCAGCTGCCGGTCGATGACGTCGTCGCGCTTCTGGTTGGGCTTGAGGAAATCGCAGTTGCCGGCCGTCCAGTGACTCTTGCACTGGCCGTCGGAGATCGCGGCGTTGTTGCCCGTGTCGAACACGACCACGCCCTTGGCGTGATCGATGACCCACATGTTGATGGGGATCGTCACATCCCTGGACTTCTCCGGCGGAAGCGATGGGACCAACCCGTTCAGCGGAAACGGACCGAACATTCCGCTGTTCGTCCAGTAGACGCCCTTGACCTGCGCCAGGGCTGGTGACGGAAGCAGGAAGACGACGGCGAGCAGGACGGCGACGATGCCAAGCTTCCTCATGGCGCGATCTCCTCTGACCACCGCGAACGGGTCACTTCGCGAGCCCCGAGCCCTTCCGGCCCGCGACCATAGCGCGAGCCGTCGGCGAGTGTCAAGCCGCGCCGCATACCCGATTTCCTTAGCCATTCTTCACGCGATGGCGGCCGACTTCCGGGCACCCCGGCCCGTCGACGCTGCGGGTGGGCTGCCTCAGCCCTTCTGCATGTACGCCGGCGCCGCCGCGCCCGGAAAAAAGTCCTCGCGCGGCGGTGAGAAGACGTCGATCACCTCGGTATCCTCGGGAAACCACGCCTCGTGCTCGACGCCGGCGGGAATGACGGCGAGGTCACCCGGCCCGCACGTGCGGCGCTCGGCGCCGAGGCGGAAATCCATCCGGCCCGAGATCATCCAGAACATCTGCTCGTGCGGATGGCGATGGGCCGCGGCGTGCGCGCCGGCCTTCATCGACCACCACACGATCATCTCCTTCTCACCGATGAGAACGCGGCGGCTGATCTTGTCGGTGACCTTTTCCTGGGGCAGATCCCTCAGCGCGCGAAAGCCCTTCATCACGGACATCGCAAATCCTCCGGGGTGGTGCCACAACGTAGCAGGGGTAGTATTCTCGCGCAATGACCCGAGCCTGGACCGAGGCTCTTGCGCGAATGCGCGGACGCGTCGCGCGCACCGCGGAGACGGTGATGAGCGGCTTTCCGCACTTCGCGGAGCCCGCCACGGGCGCGTGGACGACCTCACCCGGTGGCGACTGGACGGGCGGCTTCTGGAACGGGATGCTCTGGCTCGCCGCCCGGTACGGCGACGATCCGCGCGCCCGCACGTGGGCCGCCGAGTGGACGGCGCGGCTCCGGCCCCGCGCGGGCTCCGACACCGTCTTCCGCGGCTTTCTCTTCTATTATGGCGCGGCGCTCGGCGCGCTGCTCTGCGGCGACCCCGCCGCGCGTGAGATCGCGCTGGCCGGCGCCCACGGCCTCGCCGCCTCATACAATCCGCGCGCCGAAGCGCTGCCGCTCGGCGCGTCCGCCGAGGAGGCGACCGACGTCGGCGCCGGCGAGGCCAACGTGGACACGGTGCAGGCCGCCGCGCTCCTGCTCTGGGCGCATCGGGAAACGGGCGACGCGGTTCTGCGCGACATCGCCGTGCGCCACGCGGCGCGACATATCGAGTTCTGCCTGCGCGAGGACGGCTCGGTGTGTCAGTCGGCCTCGTTCGACCCCGCGACCGGCCGCATGCTGCGCCGGTACACGCACAAGGGCATCACGGACGACAGCACGTGGGCGCGCGCGCAGGCGTGGGGCATTCTCGGCTGGACGCTGGCCCACGTGTGGTCGGGCGAGGCGCGCTTCCGCGACGCCGCCGAGCGCGCCGCCGACTGGTGGCTGGCGCACGCGCCCGCGGACCGTGTCGCCTACTGGGACTTCGACGACCCGAAGATCCCGAACACCTTCCGTGACACGTCGGCGACCGCGATCGTCACCGCGAGCCTGCTGACGCTGGCGCCACGCGCTTCGACGCCGCAGCGGGCGCGCGCGTATCGCGAGGCCGCCGAGAGCACCGCCGCCGCGCTCGTCGAGCGTCACCTGCGGCCGGACGGCATGCTCACCGACGGCTGTTACAGCCCCCGCATCGGCCTGGCCACGCGCCACGAGCTCGTGTGGGGCAGCTACTTTCTGTGCGAGGCACTGCACACGCTGGTCGGGCTGTACGACCCCGCGAAGATCGTCTAGGAGGACGGATGGCGCGACTCAAGATCGGTTTCATTCCCATCGAGGGCGGGCACTACTACAAGGACGCGCTCGAGGAGGTCACCCGGGCCGAGGAGCTGGGCTTCGACTCCGTGTGGATGGAAGAGCACCACGCCGTGACCAACCATTACTGGCCCTCGCCGTTCCCCGTGCTGGCCGGATTCGCGACGCGCACGTCGAAGATGATGCTCGGCACCGACATCGCCGTCGCGGCCTTCTATCATCCGGTGCGGCTCGCCGAGGACGTCGCGATGCTGGACGTGATGTCGAACGGCCGTGTCACGCTCGGCATTGCGATCGGCTACAAGCCGGACGAGTTCGCGCTGTACGGCGTCAATCTGGAGAAGCGCGGCGCGCGGTTCGAGGAGCAGCTGGCGATCATGAAGGGCCTGTGGACGCAGGAGCGCGTGTCGTTCAAGGGAACGTACTACACGGTCGACGGCCGCATCGAGCCGAAGCCGATCACGAAGCCGCACCCGCCGGTCTGGATCGGCGGCTGGGGCGACATCACGCTGCGGCGCGCGGCGACGCTCGCCGACAACTGGATTCCCGGTCCGACGGCCGATCTGCCGCGATTGCTGCGCGGCAAGGAGCAGTTTCTCGCCAACCGCCGCGCGGCGGGACGCACGCAGCCGATCACCGAGTGGCCCCTCACGCGCGATCTGATCATCGCGGAGACCGACAAGAAGGCGCGCGAGCTGGCCGAGGAGCACATCATGGTCGCCTACCGTCGCGAGTACGCCGGCGGCTGGCGTCACCCGTTCATCGACGCCGCGATCGCGACCGATCTCGACAAGCTGATGGCCGACCGCTTTCTCATCGGCGGCCCCGAACAGGTGATCCCGATGATCCGAACGCTCGTCGAGGCCTACGGCATGACCCATCTGATCTGCCGCACGTTCTTTCCGGGCATGCCGCACGCGCACATCATGAAGGAGCTCGACCTGCTCGCACGCGAGGTGCTGCCCGCGTTCAAATAGGCGCCATTACGAGCGAATTTTAGGTCGGACCAAAAAACAGCCATGCGGCGTAACTATTTGATATACTGGCGGTTGCCGCTGACTTCTTCTGTAGGGAGTGAGGGTCATCGCGCAGCCCGTCTATCGCGTCGACCGGTCGTACTCGTGGAATTACAGCCACTCGCCTACCTTGCCGCGCGTCCGCCGTGTCCCTTCGGGCCCCGGCGGCAAGCTTCTCGACCACCACCTGAACTCGCCCATCGGCATCGCCGCCGGGCCGCTGCTCAATAGCAAGTGGATCGAGGCGTACTCGCGCGTGGGCTTCGACGTGCTCACGTACAAGACGGTGCGGTCGATGGCGATGCCCGCGCACGGGCTGCCCAACATCCGGGCCGTCGAGAACCGCGAGCATGCGGCGATCGCCACGAAGCGGACGTCGATGGATGGTCAGCCGACGCTCGCCGTCTCGCTCGGCATCCCGTCCGCGGAGCCCGAGGTGTGGCGCAAGGACGTGCGCCGCGCGAAGGATCGCATCGGCTCCGGCCAGGTGCTGATCGTCAGCGTGGTGGGCACCTGGGCGCCGGGCATGGACGCCGAGCAGCTCGTGCAGGACTACGCGCGCTGCGCGGCGTGGGCGGCCGAGGCGGGCGCCGACGCGATCGAGGTGCATCTGGCCGTCCCCGATCCGTTCGCCGAGCAGCCACAGCTCATCTACGAGAACATCCCGCTGTCCGCGCAGATCCTCTATCGCGCACGGACGACGATGCCCAAGCCGGTGCTGGCCAAGCTCGGCGTGTTTCGCACGCCGCGGCTGCTCCACGAGACGGCCACCAAGCTGGCCTCGTGGGCGAGCGGCTTCGTCATGACGCACGGCGTGCGCCGGCGCGTGGTCGACGAGGAGGGCAACGCCGCGTTCGAGGGCGCCGGCCGCGATCGCGCGACGATCGTCGGCGCCGACACGTGGCCGCTCGCCTCGCGACAGATCGAGGAAATGCTCTCGTGGCGGAAGGCCGGCGCCTGGGATCGCGCGATCCTCGGCGTGGGCGGCATCACGACCGTCGAGCGCGCCGATCACCTGCTGCGCGAGGGGGCCGACGCGGCGCTGATCGCCACCACCGCGCTGTTCGATCCGCTGTTCGCCGTACGTTTTCGTCAGCTCCGCGCGACCGCTGTCGCTTGAGTACATTGGGGGGCTCCGAGCGCCCCCCAAGCCCCCCGACGCTCGCCGCGGCCCGACAAAGCCGTGCCGCGTCTCGGGGTCGGTCCTACCGGGGGCCCCGAAATGGCCCTCACACCCCCAACGTTCGGAGCGGCCCGGCGTAGCCGTGCCGCTCCTCTATTTCGCGTTAGCCAGCGTTTCGTGGATTTCGAGCGTGAGCGCGCCGAAGGTCGGCGCGGCGCGCGTGGCCGGCGTGCGCGGGCGCGGCAGCGGCACCTCCACGATGCGGGCGACGCGGCCGGGCCGCGGCGACATCACCACCACGCGATCGGCCAGGAACACCGCCTCGGGGATCGAGTGCGTGACGAACAGCACCGTCTTGCGCGCGGTGGCCGGCTCACCCCACACGCGCAGCAGCTCCACGTTCATCTCGTCGCGCGTCATCGCGTCGAGCGCGCCGAACGGCTCGTCCATGAGAAGCAGCGGTGGATCCAGGAGCAGCGCGCGGCAGATCGCCGCGCGCTGCTGCATCCCGCCCGAGAGCTCGCGCGGCAAGCGCTCGGCGAAGCCATCGAGCCCGACCAGCCGCAGCAACTGGTCGGCGCGCTCGCGATAGCGGGCGCGGCCGAGGCCCGCCAGCTCCGCCGGCAGCAACACATTGTCGCGGATCGTGCGCCACTTGAGGAGCACCGGCGCCTGAAAGACCATACCCACCGAGGCAATCGGTCCCGTCACCGCGCGGCCGTCGACCGCGACGGCGCCCCGCGACGGCGGCCGCAGCCCGGCCACGACGCGCAACAGCGTGGACTTGCCGCAGCCCGAGGGACCGACCAGCGCGACCAGCTCCCCGCGCCCGACCGAGAAGCCGACGTCGCGCAGGGCCTCGACCGGGCCGGCGTCGGTCCGGTAGGTCATTCCGACCCGGTCGAGGACGATCACCTGCGCGGCGGCTCGATCTTCGTCAGAAAGTCGTTGGTGAAGACCTCGTCGCAGCCGACCTTGCGGGGCATGTCCGGCATGTAGGTGTTGATGAACTCGACGGTGCCGCACATCTTGCCGCGGTCCATCCAGCCGATGCCATTCTTCGCATAGCGCTCCGTGCGCATGAGCTCGAGGCCCAGCATGAGATTCGGCTCGATCAGCGTGACGTCGATGTCGGGCACGCGCCGCTTGAAGATCTCCAGCGCGGCCTTGGGATCGGCCATCACGTCGCGCCAGCCGGTGTACGAGGCGGCGAGAAAGTCGCGCAGCGCCTTCGGCCGCTCGGCCAGCGTCTTCTCGCTCGTCATGATCGACATCGAG
>Ga0134075_10000773_pt1 | contig 10149 bp, 9 predicted proteins | sample 15_taG_18_FD_119775 | JGI IMG/M metagenome (GOLD analysis project Ga0134075, IMG submission 119775) | Grasslands soil microbial communities from the Angelo Coastal Reserve, California, USA - 15_D_Rain_40cm_5_09212015 | ecosystem: Environmental > Terrestrial > Soil > Grasslands ... | reverse complement strand
GCGCATGATCGCGCAGGTCGTCGGCCGAGCGTCCCAGGTCGGCGAGCGCCTTGCCGTCCACCAGCACCACCGGGCCGCGGCCCGCCACGGCGGCGTAGGCGCTCGGCGCGCCGGCGCGGCTCTCGCCGGACGGCGCGAGCAGGACGGTCGTCGGCGGCTTGCCCTCCTCGGTGACCGTGACCTTCACGGTCGGCTTCGCGAGCACGCGCGGCACGGCGGAGGCGTCGTCGCTCAGGAAGCCCTGCGCGCGCAGCTCGCGCAGGCGGGTCACCAGCGCGCCGGCCTCCACCTGGTCGGCGGCGAGCGCCTGCGGCGCCGTGATGGCCCAGCGGTCCTTCTGCCGCGTGAGGGTGACGGCGCCCTTCGGACTCTCGACGTCCACGCGCGTGACCTTGTCGCGGTCCACGGCCACGAGCTGCTTGTCACGCAGCGCGGCCACGGTGCGCGGAATCGGCTTCACGACCTCTTCGGGCAGGAGCAGCACGCTGCTCTCGCCCTCGCGCATGGCGTACACGCCCTTCTTCGCCGCGTCGGTGCGGCCGACGAGCAGCGTGCGGCTCGCGCGATCCTTGTCCGTGCCCGTGTGGATGGTGAGCCGCAGCGGACGATCGAGCCCGTAGGCGGCGCGCGAGGGCGGCGCCTCCGTCACGAACTCCTTCACCTTCGCCGAGGTCAGCTTCTCGAGCATGTCGCCGATCGCCTCGGTGTCCGCCGGCAGGGCGACCGGCTTCGTGATGCGCCACGCGTCGCCGACGTGGGCGACGCTCAGCGCCGCGCCGTCCGCCGCGACGTCGAATCCCGAGACCGCCTTGCGGTCGAGCGTGAGGATCGTGCGGTCGCGGAACTCGCTCACAGCCTTGGTGGCCTCACGCAGGACGCCGTCGGGCAATGCGACGACGGCCGGCTTGCCGGCCTCCCGCGCGTAGACCCAGACGCCCGTCGGCGTCTTGTTGCCGAGCGCCAGGCCGAGCGTCTTGCCGTCCTTCAGCGTCAGCGTCACCTCGGCCGCCGGCTTGTCGAGGCCGAAGTCACCGAGCGCGGCCGGCTTGGGATCGATCTCGCGATCGACCTTGGCCGTGAGGACGGTGGTGAGCGTCTCGTCGATCCGCGCGCGGTCGCCGCGTGCGACCACCGGCGACTTCAGCTCCCAGCCCTCGCCCGCGCGCGCGAGCCGGATCGTGTCCTCGCGCCGCTTGAGCTCGAGGGCCGTGACGACGGCCGCCTCCGCCTGGAAGACGCGGCCCTTGCGCGTCTCGGCGCGCTCACGGTCGGGCGCCCAGCGCACCTCGTAGACGTAGTAGAAGCCGCCGACGAGCAGCAGGACGACGGCGAGGGCGGCGGTTGTCTGCCAGCGCATCGCGCGACCAGTTCGCGGCGCGCCGGCGGACCAGGGCGACGATCCCGCCGGCGAGCACGAGGCCGGGGAGGACGACGAGCGGCAGCAGCGCGACGACGCGGCCCTGCTGGGCGCTGAGGAAGATCGGCGTCTGCTTCGTGTCCTTCGGCCGCACCGTGATCTGATCCTCCTCTTCCGCGAGCCAGCTTACGGTGTTGAGGAAGAAGTCGCGGTTGCCCTGCACGTTGAGGAACTGGTTGGTGGCGAGGTTCGAGGTCCCGTACACGACGACGCGCGCCTTGTCCTTCGTGACCACGGCGGCCACGGGGAGCGGGCCCTTGGGATCTTGCGGATCGGGCTTGGCGGTTCCCTGCTCGAGCGCCTGCCGATCGGTCTCGCCCCACGACTCGGGGCTCGTGCGCGCCAGCGGCTGCACGTTGACGCCGGGCGGCAGCGTCTTCACCGGCGTCACCGCGCGCGTCAGCGGAAACAGCGTGGTGATGCCCGCCAGATCGCGCGTGATCGGGTGCGGCTCGTACTGCTGGATGATCGGCACCTCGGGCCCGATGCCGAAGAGCCGGCCGATCGGCGACAGCTCGATCACGAGGTTGTCGCCGAGATCGACGCCCCAGCGCGCGAGGAAGCGCTTGACCGCCGCGTCCTGCATCTTGCCCGGGAAGGGCGGATCCACCATCGCGAGCACCTTGCCGCCCTTGGCCAGGTAGCCGTCGAGGGCCTCGATCTCGGGCGGGAACAAGTCCATGCGCGGGCCCGGCAGGACGATGACGGCGGCGTCGGCGGGGATGGCGCCGGTGCGCGCGAGCACCAGCGGCTTGACCTCGTAGTTGGACTTCTCGAGGGCGCTCTTCGCCTCCGAGAACCCGGCGCGGTCGGTGTTGCCCAGCTCGTGCTCGCCGTGACCCTGCACGACGTACACGGCGCGCTTGCCCTCGCGGGTCACCTTGAGCAGGCCGTTGGTGAGCTTCTCCTCCTCGGCGTCGAGCACCTTCTCCGAGCGCGACTTGGTCTCGAGCACGATCGTGCCGTACGACTCGATCCCGTAGCGCCGCGCCAGCGCGGGATCGCTGTCGGGATCGACGATCTTCCACGTGAGCTTCTTTCCGGCGTAGCCCGCGTACTGCTTGAAGAGATCCTCGGCCACGCGCTTGCCCGGCTGGTCGGCGCGGAAGAAGCCGACCACGTTGACGTCACTCTTGAGGCCGCGCAGCACGGAGATGGTCTGCGGCGACAGGCTGCGGCGCTTGTTCTCCGTGAGGTCGACGCGATAGCTGTGCCTCGCCGACAACGCCTCGACGAAGCCGACCACGCCGAGCACGAGGAGGATCGACACGACGGCGTTGGTCCCGTAGGACATCGTCCTGGCGCCGAGCTTGCGCCGCGCGCCGGCCAGCCAGGGCAGCGCGGACAGCGCCACGAGCACGACGCCGGCGCCCACGAGCGGCCACCAGAAGGACTGCGCCGGCCCCATGGCCCACGCCTTCCCCCACGCCGCCGCCAGCGAGAGGACGACCGCCGCCGCCAGCGCAATCAGCCCGAGATAGAACGCCACGTCCGCCAGGCGTCGCACGCTTACCCCTTCCACCGGCGCGCTTCGAGCGAGCGCAGGGCCAGGAACAGCGCGACCAGCGTGAAGTTCACGTAGAAGATGACGTCCTTCGTCTCGAACACGCCCTTGGCGAAGCTGTCATTGTGCTCGGGAAGTGACAGATGTTGGAGTAGGCGCGCGACCATGGGATCTGCCAGGTCCGACAGCCACCCAACCAGCCAGAATGTCAGAAGGACGCCGAAACTCACCAATGCCGCGACAATCTGATTCTCAGTGAGTGAAGAGGCGAAGACACCGACCGCAATGTACGTCATCCCGAGCATGAGCAATCCCATGTAACCCGTGAGCACCATCCCCCATTCAATCGGCGCGAAGTACCACAGCATCACCGGGTAGAGCAGCGTGAGGGCAATCATCACTGTGTAGAGCGTGACCGCGGCGAAGAACTTGCCGAGCAGCACCGCGCCGTCGCGCACCGGATAGGTCAGAAGCAGTTCGAGTGTGCCGCTACGCTGCTCCTCGGCGAAGAGCCGCATGGTGACGAGCGGCATCATCAGCAACAGGATGATGAAAAAGTTCGAGAACAGTGGCCGCAAGATCCCGTCATTCACGTTGAGCCCGCCGCCCATCGGATTCATCTGCGCCTGCATTGAGGCGCGCGTGTAGTACCCGACAGCCGCGTAAAACATCAGCCCTGCGAGGAACAGAAAAACGGCAATGATCACCCACGCCACCGGCGAGGTGAAGTAGAGCCGCATCTCCTTCTTGAAGATCGGCCAGATCTTCACGTGCTCTCCTCGGCGCGGGTCTGCTCGCCGGCCACCACGTGCAGGAAGACCTCCTCGAGCGTCATGCCGATGCGGCGCAGCTCGCGGAGGTCCCAGCGCTGCTGGGCGGCGAGCTGGAACACCTCGCCGCGCACGTCGCGGCCACGCGAGGACTCCACGACGTAGCGCCCGATGCCGTCCGAGCCCGGCAGGTCACTCACCGCGACCACGCCCGGGATCACGCGCAGCGCGTCGCGCACGGCGGCCGGCGACGGCGCGGCGATCTCCACCTCCACGCGCGCGGTCGGGAAGAACTGCTCGACCAGCGAGTCGATGGGGCCCTGGGCGACGATGACGCCCTGGTTGATGATGACCACCGACGAGCACACCATCGAGACCTCGGGCAGGATGTGCGTGGACAGGATCACCGTGTGGTCGCCCGCCAGCGACTTGATGAGCTCGCGGATCTCGGTGATCTGCTTGGGATCGAGCCCGATGGTCGGCTCGTCGAGGATGAGCACGGCCGGGTCGCTCACGATCGCCTGCGCCAGCCCCACCCGCTGACGGTACCCCTTGGACAGCTTGCCGATGAGGCGGTTCTGGACGTCCGCGATGCGGCAACGCTCCATGGCCTCGGCCACGCGCTTCTTGCGGTCGCTCCGCGGAACGCCCTTGGTCTCCGCGACGAACTCCAGATAGGGCGCCACGCGCAGGTCCGTGTAGAGCGGCACGCTCTCCGGCAGGTAGCCGATGCGCCGCCGCACCTCGAGGGACTCGGCGAAGACGTCGTAGCCGGCGACCTTGGCGCTGCCGCCGCTGGCGGGCATGAAGCACGCCAGGATCCGCATCGTCGTGGACTTGCCGGCCCCATTGGGGCCGAGGAAGCCCACGATCTCGCCGGGGGCGACGCGGAACGACACGTCGCGGATCGCAGTGATGGGGCCGTAGTGTTTCGTGAGGTTTTGAACTTCGATCATCCGACCAAGCCTGGATTATACCGCCGGCGGCGGCGAGGGCAACGTCACCGGCATGATTGCGGCCAGCCAGTCGGGGATCGCGATCATCTTCGCGGTGGCCGGGTCCCAGCACGCGTGCAGCGTCGAGCCCGAGGCCACGCGCTCGCCGCGGTCGTTCACCAGCTCGTAGCCGAAGCGGAACGACGCGCGCCGGCGCTCGGCGATCCAGCAGCGCGCCTCGAGCAGGTCGTCGAGCAGCGCCGGCTTGTGGTAGCGCACGACCGCCTCCACCACCGGCATGTGGACCTTCTGGTCGACGTCCGACATGGCGTGACCCTGCTGGCGCAGGAACTCCACGCGCGCCACCTCGAAGTACGTGAGGTAGTTGCCGTAGTAGACGACCTTCATGCAGTCGGTTTCGGCGTAGCGCACGCGGATCGTCGTCGAGCAGATCACAGGTACTGGCCGTAGCGGATCTTCTCGACCACGCTGCGCACGCGCTTGTAGCGGTCGATGGCCTCGAGGAGATCCTGCGTGCTGACGAGCGAGGCCTGCCCCCCCTCGGCCGCGTCGTGGACCTTCTCTTCGAGCGCGCGGCGCAGGATCTCGGTGATGTCGGCGCCGCTCATGCCGCCCATCATCGGCAGCGCCTTGCGGTAGTCGACGGGCTCGAACAGCGTGCGGCCGGCCATACGCTCCATGCGCGCCTTGAGCAGCTCGAGGATCTCGCGCTGCTCGTCGGCGTCGGGCAGGGCGACCTCGACCAGGTGGTCGAGCCGCCCGGGCGCCACCAGCGCGGAGTCCACGGCGTCGGTGCGGCTGGTCGAGGCGATCACGAGGATGCGCGCGCTCTCCGACATGCCGTCCAGACGCTCGCACAGCGTGGCCACCAGACGCGCGCTCGCCTCGCGCGCCTGCGGCGGCGGCAGCAGGTGCTCGAGCGACATGGCCTCCGCCTCGTCGAGGAAGAGCACGGCCTTGCCCTCGCCGCTGGCGATTCTCAAGATCTCCTGGAGCAGCTCGCCGGTGTTGGCGCCGAACTTCGAGGTGAGGTTGAAGAGCTTGACGTGATAGAAGATCGCTCCGGCCGATGCCGCGAGCGCGCGCGCGAGCTTCGATTTGCCCGTGCCCGGCGGCCCGTACAGCAGGACGCCCTTGGGCGGCGTGATGCCCCACTGCTGGTAGAGCTCGGGCTTGGTCAGCGCGTGCGCGAAGCCGCGCAGCATCGCCTTGGCCTGCCTGAGGCCGCCGACGTCGTCGAACGAGACGCTCGGACGGATGTCGGTCTCGACGCGCCCGGTGAGGTCGCCGAACTTCTCGCCGAGCTTCGCAAAGACGTCCTCGATCCGGCGCTGCAGCGCCCAGCGGAGATCGTCGGCTTCGAGCTTGGACATTGGCCGTCAGTATACCCGGCGCGCTGGAGCGGCGGCGGGCGCCGGATGCGTGAGGCCCATGGACAGGGCCGCGCCGGCCAGCAGCGAGAACGCGAGAATCGTCCACATCGACGCGTACCCGAGGGCGTGCGCGACCCAGCCGAAGGCGAAGGCCCCCGCCGCCTGGCCCACCAGGAACATCGCGCTGAAGACGCCGACCGCCGTCGCCCGCCGCGCCGGTTTCGCGACGTCCGTGACGAGCGCGGCGAGGCCGGGATAGAGGAAGCCGTGGGCGCCGCCGGAGAGCAGACCGGCGAGGAAGAGCACGGGGACCACGGGCACCGTGCTCGTGCGCGTGACCAGGATGCCGACGATCGCGAGCAGGGCGGGCGCGCTCGCCTGCAGGAACATCGACGGCACGATCACGGCGCGCCGGCCGCGCGTGTCGATGAGCCGGCCGCCGAACACGCGCACGGCGATGGCCGCGCCCGCGTAGGCCGTGTAGAAGAGCGAGAGCGTGGTGACGGCCAGGCTCTGCGCGAACGTCGGCAGGAACGCGAAGATCGTGCCCGACCCGAGGCCGAAGAACAGGCTCACGACCATGTGGCGCTGCAGCACGTCCGCGAGTCCGGCGAGGATCCAGCCCGGCGCCGGCGCCGTGGCCTTCGCCCGGCGCGGACCGCCGAGGCGCAGGACGAGCGCCAGCGGCACCGCGCCCAGCAGCGCCGAGATCACGAACAGCATCCGGAAGCCGACGTGGCGCACGATCCACTCGCCCAGCAGCGGCGCCACCGCGGTGGCCACGAAGCCGGAGACGCCGAAGATGCCGAGCGCCCAGCCGCGCTGGGTGACCGGCACGAGGTCCACGACGAACGAGAACATCGCGACGAAGTACACGGAGAACCCGACGCCGTGCAGCGCGCGCACGAGCGCGAAGACGCCGATGGAGTCGAACACGATGGGCAGCAGTGAGGCGATGAGCACGAGCGTGGTGCCGGCGATCATGAACGCGCGCCGGCCCAGCGCGTCGACCCACGGGCCGACGAGCGGCTGGCACACGATCCCGACCGCGCTGTAGAGGCCCATGACGATGCCGATGGCGACCTCGGTGCCGCCGAGGGCGTGGACGTGCAGCGGCAGCAGGACGTAGCCGTTGAGGCTGAGACTGAAGAAAAAGTTGGTCAGCGTCGCCCGCACGAAGGCGTTGTGTGCGAGAATCGGCGACGGCACGCGGCCGATTATCGCATGACGACCATCGACGCCACGCTGCGCGGCGCCGTCGCCGGCGCCGGCGACGACCTGACGCTCACCCTCGATCCCGCCTTCCAGGGCCTACCCGCCACCGCGCACGGCGGCTCGGTGCTCGCGTTGTTCGACGCGCTCGCCGCGCGGCGCGGTCCGCGCACGGTCCGCGGCCACTATCTGCGCCGCGTGCCGCTCGGCGTGCCGCTGGCGCTCACGCTGACGCGCGAGGCGAATGCGCTCGGCTGCCGCGTGGCCGATCACGGTGGCGCCGTGCTCGTGGACGGCCGCGTCGCGGCCGCCGAGACGGACGCGGGCGCATCGGCCATCACGCCCGGCCCTGCCCCGCGCCACGCGCCGGGGCCGGAGGCGGCGCCGCTGCCGGTGTCGCTCACGTGCTTCGCGTGCGGCATCGACAATCCGCGCGGGCTCCGCACGCGCCTGACGTTCGACGAGCGCGCGGTCGGCGGGGCGTGGACGCCGCGCGCCGACTTCCGCGACGCCGACGGCCGGCTCTCGCCGATCGCCCTCACCACGCTGCTCGACGAGGCGGCGTTCTGGCTGGGCGCGCTCGCCAGCGGCGAGGCGGGCATGACCACGGAGCTGACGGTGAGCCTGCACGGCGACTCGCGCGCCGACGGCGCCGTCGTCGTCAGCGGTGAGCGCGCGGCCACGCGGCCGCGTGCGGACGACGCGCGCTACTGGGACACGCGCGTGAGCGCGCGCGACGCGGCCGGACGGCCGCTGGCCACGGCCGCCATCACGTTCGTGGCCGTCCGCGGCGCGGCGCGCAAGCTCGTCACCGGCCTGCTCGCCATGAATCCGCCCGAGGTCGTGCGCCGCGCGTTCCCCACCTACGCCGCGCGCTGACGGCAAAAGCTCGCGGCGTTCGCGCCGCCTGGGCTAGGCTGGAACGTGGCGTGGCGCGTGCGCCGCGCGAGTCACGGCAATCATACGCTCGCCTCGGACGGCGGGGCCCCAGCCCCGCGAAATCCAAAGGTCGCACGAAAACGGAGGCCACGATGGCGGACGAGCGATACGAGACGATCGTGCGACGCGTCGAGCGACTCGAGCGCGAGGCGCGACGCTGGCGCTGCGCGGCCACGGCGTTGGCGCTGGGCGTGGTCGCGCTGGCCACGCTCGGCGCGACGGTCCCGCGCCGCGTCGTGGAGGCGCAGAAGTTCGTGGTCAGAGATGCGTCCGGGCGCGTGCGGGCAGAGCTCGGCCCCACCGACAGCGACACGGAGCTCGCGCTGCGCTTCAGGGATCAGCGTGGCGCGCAGCGGCTCACGGTCGGGATGGAGAACGAGACGGCGCTGCTCGTCCTCGGCGACCAGACGGGCCGGCCGCGTGCCGGCCTCGTCACACTCGCCGAGGGCGCGCCGGGGCTCACGCTCTACGACAGAACCGGCCGCGCGCGCGTCGAGCTCGGGCTCGCCCGCGAGGGCGAGCCCAGAGTCGCGCTGCTGGACGCGCGCGGCGGCTCCGCCTGGAAGGCGCCCTGAGGCGCTCGCTCAGGCCTTGAGGTGCTTGTCGAAGAACGCCAGGCAGCGCTTCCAGGCGTCCTCCGCCGCGTCCTTGCGGTACACCTGCGGCCGGTCGTCGGAGAAGAAGGCGTGCGGCGCGCCCGGGTAGAGCACGAACTCGACGTTCGGGTTGGTCTTCTTCGGCTCCGCCTCGAACGCCTTCACGTCGGCCGTCGGAATTCCCTGGTCGGCGTCCCCATAGAGGCCGAGCACGGGCGCCTTGATCCTGGACGCGATGGCGAAGGCGTCCACGCCGGGCGTGTCGTTGTAGGTGCGCTTGACGTGCCCGTACCACGGCACCGCCGCCGTCACCTCCGGGTTCTCGGCGGAGAAGTGCAGCGTGAGCGCGCCGCCGCCGCAGAATCCCGTCACCCCTAACCGATCCGGCCGCGCCCACGGCTGCAACTTGGCGAAGTCGGCGGCCGCGCGGATGTCGCCGAGATACTGCTTGCGCCCGATCGACGCCGAGATCTTCGCCATCTCGGGCTGGGCTTTGCCGACCATGAGGCCCTCGCGGAAGAACAGCTCCGGCGCGATCGCGTAATACCCGGCCTGCACGAAGCGGCGCACCACGTCCTTGTGCTGCTCGGTGAGGCCCGTGAAGCCCGAGATCGCCACGACGATCGGGTAGCGCCCCTCGCGCTCGGGCCGCGCGTCATAGGCGGGGATCTTCGTGCCACCGACGTTCAGCTCGATGTCGCGCGCAAGGATGCCGCGCGTGTCGGTGACGATCGCCTGGGCCAGCGAGATGCCCGGCGTGAGCACACCGCCCACCGTCGTGAACGCGCCGAACTTCATCACTTCCCTGCGGCTCAGCGGATTGATGGCCATGGCAGCCTCCTCGGGATGGGCCGGTTGCGAACCCGTTAACGGGCCGGCCGGCGGCCGGGTTCCCCGCCGGCTTCAGACGATACCGCGTGCGCGCAGCGCCGCGAGATCGTCGCGGCTCAGCCCGAGCCGCCCGCCGTAGACCTCCTCGTTGTCGGCGCCCACGTCTTTCGGTCCGGCGTGCCGGACCTCGCCGGGGGTGAGGGACAGCCGCGGCACGACCCCGATCATCTGCAGCAGGCCGCCGAGCGGGCTCGGCAGCTCGAGGATGTTGCCGCGCGCCCGCACCTGCGCGTCCGCGAAGATGTCGCGCACGCTGGCGACCCGCGAGCACGGCACCTCCGCGGCGTCCAGGCGCGCCAGCGCCTCGGTCGCATCCAGCGCGGCCACCCAGCGCCCCACCGCCGCGTCGACCTCGTCGCGCCGGGCGAGGCGCGCCGCCATCGTCGGGAACTCGGACACCAGCGCGGGCTGGCCCATCGCCTTCACGGCCAGTCGCTCGAACATGCGGTCGTTGGTGCACGCGATCGCGATCCAGCCGCCGTCGCGCGTCG
>Ga0134075_10000769_pt1 | contig 10169 bp, 9 predicted proteins | sample 15_taG_18_FD_119775 | JGI IMG/M metagenome (GOLD analysis project Ga0134075, IMG submission 119775) | Grasslands soil microbial communities from the Angelo Coastal Reserve, California, USA - 15_D_Rain_40cm_5_09212015 | ecosystem: Environmental > Terrestrial > Soil > Grasslands ... | reverse complement strand
CGCCGTGCGCGCTGCTGTGAATCCATGACCCGCTGGGCTCTCGCGACACTGGCCGCGCTCTTCCTCTTGGGCATCGGCGCGGTCGCGCTCGCGCGTTTGTTCGGCAAATCCGGTTCGCGCGCCTCGGTCGGCGTCTCCGTCATCGCCCACTGGCTCGCGGCCTACGTCCTCTGGAGCTTCGCCGCCGGCCTGGCCGTGACCGCCGGCGTGCTCACCACCTACCAGACGGCGGCGTTCGCCGCGATCTGTCTGCTCGGCGCCGTCTTCCAATATCGCGCGCACCTGCAAGCCGGGCGCGATCGCGGGCTGGCGATCTTCTTCGGCGTGCAGCTGGCCTGGCTGGTGTTCGTCCTCCTCCAGAACGGCATGCTCACTCCCCGGTGGTGATAGGCTCATGGAAATGGGCGAGCAGGATGCCATCCTGGTCATCGACCATGACCCCGCCGCCGCCCTCCTCCTGAGCGACTTCCTCGAGCGCGAAGGGTATGCGGTCGCGGTGGCCCACACCGGTGCCGACGGGCTCCGGCTGATCCGCCAGAGCGCGTTCGCGCTCGTCCTGCTCGATCTCGAGCTGCCCGACGTCGAGTCCACGTGCCTCATACGCGAGACCGTGCGGATCGAGGCGCCGCCCGAGATCATCGTCGTCACCGCTCGGGCGACGCTCGACTCGGCGATCGCGGCCGTCGAGAACCGCAGCGCCGGCTACATCCTTAAGCCCGTCGATCTCGCGCGCCTCGGCGGGATCGTCGCGCGCGTCTACGACCGGAGGCGGCTCGCGCGGGACAACGCGCGCCTGCACGCCGAGCTTTCCGAGCGGCTCGCCGAGAGCGAGGCGCTCGCCGCGATCTCGGCCACGGTCAGCTCCACCCTCGACGTGCGCGAGGCGCTCCGCCGAATCTGCCGGGAGCTGGTCCGCTTGCTCGGCGCCGACACCGCGGCCGTCTATCTGCAAGATCTCGGGAGCGGTCGGCTCGCGCCGACCGCGGCGTACCACGTGCCGCGCGAGTATCTCGACACGCTGTCCACGACACCGCTGCCGCTCAAGGAGCAGGGCTTCTTCCTGCCGCTCTGGCGGGAGCGCCGGCCGGTGTTCTCGGACGACGTCACGGCCGATCCGCGCTTCACGCACCCGATGTTCAGGAGCTTTCCGCATCAGTCCGGTCTCCTGCTGCCGCTGATCGTCGAGGACGAGGTGATCGGCGGTTTCTACATCGTGTGGTGGACTGCGCGCCGGAGCTTTTCGGACCACGAGCTGCGTGGGCTCGACCACGTCTGCGAGCAGGTCGGGTTCTTTCTCCGGAACGCCCGTCTCTACGAGCAGGCGGAGCGGAACCAGCATCGGCTCGAGGTGCTCCACGACGTCTCGCGCCGCCTGCCGACAACGTCCACGCGGTCGAGACGGAAGGTACGGGGCTTGGCCTCTACCTGGTCCGCCTGATCATCGAACGGCTGGCCGGCGAGATCTGGTGCGAGTCCGAGGAGGGCCGGGGCTCGGCGTTCATCTTCACGCTCCCAATCAGCGAGTGAGGCCGATGGAGACTACGGGCAAACGGGTCTTGCTGGTCGAGGACGATCGGTTCCTGCGGCGCGCGTGCGAGGCGAGCCTGCGACAGCGCGGGCTCGCCGTGACGACCGCGGCGGACGGCGAGGAAGGGCTCCGCCTGGCCCGCAGCGAGCGGCCGGACCTCATCCTGCTGGACATGCTGATGCCGAAGCTCTCGGGCCTGGAGGTGCTGCGCGCGCTCCGCGGTGACGAGGCGACGCGTGCCGTGAAGGTGCTCATCCTCTCCAACTCGTCGCGCGAGCAGGACATCGCCGAGGTCAGCAACCTCGGGATCTCCGGGTACTTCGTGAAGTCCAACCTGTCGCTCCAGGAGCTCGGCGAGCTGGTCGGCCGGCTGCTGGCGGGTCAGAGTGCCTGAGCGAGTCCGGCGGGTCCTTCTCGCGGAGGACGACCGGTTCCTGCGCCGCGCCGCGGAGGCCCGCCTGCGCCGGCACGGTCTCGAGGTGCTCACGGCGGCCGACGGCGAGGAGGCGCTGCGCCTGGCGCGCGCGGAGCCGCTCGACCTCGTCCTGCTCGACGTCGTCATGCCCAAGCTCGAGGGCTTCGAGGTGTTGAAGCGCCTGAAGGAGGACGAGGCCACCGCGCGCATCCCGGTCATCGTCCTGTCGAATCTCGGCCAGGACCGCGACGTGGCTCAGGCCAAAGCGCTCGGCGCCGTCGCGTTCCTCGTCAAGGCACACCTCTCGCTGCAGGACCTCGTCGATCGGGTGGACGCCGCGCTCGGAACGGAAGGGACGTAGCGCGGGCGGACGTCAGACGCGGCTGCCGGGCTTGATGGCCGGGCTGCCCGCTCGGCAGAGCGGGCACTCCTCCGGCTTCCAGGTCGTCGCCTTCACCGTCGCGAGCGTGGCGCGCTTGACGGAGAAGCTGGTACCGCCGCCGCTCCGATCGATGAGCGAGCCGACTCCCACCACGGTGCCGCCGAGCGCCTCGACGCAGGTGAGGACCTCGCGGATCGAGCCGCCGGTGGTCATCACGTCTTCCACCACGAGGCAGCGCTCGCCGGCCGCCAGGGTGAATCCGCGGCGGAGACGCATCACGCCCTCTTCGCGCTCGGTGAAGAGCGCGCGCACGCCGAGCGCGCGGGCGACCTCGTGGGCGACCAGGATGCCACCGATCGCCGGCGCCAGGACGGTCTGGATGCCGTCGCTGCGAAACGGCGCCGCCAGCGCCGTGCCGAGAGCCGCGGCGTGCGTCGGATACTGCAGGACCAGCGCCGACTGGAGATAGACGTCGGAATGCAGCCCCGAGGTGAGCCGGAAGTGGCCCCGCTGCAGGGCGCCAGTGGCCTCGTAAAGGTCGAGCGTCTCGCGGTCGGTCACGGCGTCGCGAGCTCGGCGACGATCGCGGCGGCGGCCGCCGCCGGATCTTTCGCGGCGCTGACCGGTCGGCCCACGACCAGGTAGTCGGCGCCGGCGACGAGCGCCCGCCGCGGCGTCGCGATGCGCACCTGATCGTCGGCGCGCGGCGAGCCGACCGCCGCCCCCGCCTCGAAGCGGATGCCCGGCGTCACGATCACCCACCGCGGGCCCATCGCCACTCGCAGCGGGCTGATCTCCTGCGCCGAGGCGACGCAGCCGTCGAGACCGGCCTCGCGCGCGAGCGACGCGAGGTGCAGCACGTGCGATTCGACGCTCATGGGCACGCCGACCTCGCGCTGGAGCGCGCGGCGGTCGAGGCTCGTCAGCACGGTCACGCCCAGGCAGAGCGGCCGGGGTATCGCGAAGTCGCCGGCGGCCTTCGCCGCCGCCTCGGCGGCGGCGCGCGCCATCGCCAGACCGCCGCTCGCGTGGACGTTCAGCATGAAGACGCCCAGGCGCGTCGCCTGGCGGACGGCCGCGCCGACGGTGTTCGGGATGTCGTGATACTTGAGATCGAGGAAGACGCGAAACCCGCGCTTGCGAGCAGTCTCGATCGCCGCCGGCCCGGCGGCGGTGAAGAGCTGCGAGCCGATCTTGCATCCGGTGATGATCCCGTCCAGGCGGCCGAGCAGCGCGTCGGCCTCGTCGAGGCTCGGAACGTCGAGCGCCACCAGCAGCCGATCGGCGGGGCTAGCGGAGGTCGGCATGGTACTCCTGCAGGCTCTGAACCCGGAGCTCGCCCTTCAGCAGGGCCTCGATCGCGCCGATGGCGGCCTGGATGCCGTCGACCGTCGTGTAGTAGGCGACGTTCTGCGCGACCGCGGTCCGGCGGATGATCGCCGAGTCCTTGCGGGCCCGCCCGTCCTCGGGCGTGTTGAAGACCAGCGCGATGTGGCCGCGCTTGATCAGGTCGATCACGTTGGGCCGGTAGCCCTCGCCAACCTTGTGGATGAGCTCGACCGACATGCCGTGGCGCTCGAGAACGCGCGCGGTGCCGGCCGTGGCGACGAGCGAGAAGCCCATCTCGCTGAGTCGCTTCGCGAGCGTCGTCACCGGCCGCTTGTCGCGGTTCTTCACCGAGATGAAGACGGCGCCGGAGGTGGGGAGCGTCTCGCCGGCGGCCACCTGCGATTTCAGATACGCCTTCCTGAAGTCGCGGTCGATCCCCATCACCTCGCCGGTCGACTTCATCTCCGGACCGAGCACCACGTCGACTCCGGGAAACTTGATGAAGGGGAAGACCGATTCCTTCACCGCGATGTGCGCGAGCTCGCGCTCCTCGATCCGCGCGTACGGCGCCAGCGAATGACCGAGCATGGCCGCCGTGGCGACCTTCGCGAGCGGGAGCCCGATCGCCTTGGAGACGAACGGCACCGTGCGGGAGGCGCGCGGGTTGACCTCGAGCACGTAGATCGTCTCCCCGCGGATCGCGAACTGGACGTTGATGAGCCCGACCACGTCGAGGGCGGACGCCAGCGCGCGGGTCTGCGCGCGGAGCTCGCGGATCTGGCCCTCGCCGAGCGAGTACGGCGGCAGGGCGCAGGCCGCGTCGCCCGAGTGGACGCCTGCCTTCTCGATGTGCTCCATGACGCCGCCGACCACAACCCGCTCGCCGTCGGCGACGGCGTCCACGTCGATCTCGATCGCGTCCTCGAGGAACTTGTCGATGAGGACGGGATGCTCCGGCGACACGCGTACCGCTTCGGCGACGAACTCGCGGAGGTCTTCGTCGTCGTGGACGATGTGCATGGCGCGCCCGCCGAGCACGTAGGACGGGCGGACCAGCACCGGAAAGCCGATCGAGGCGGCGATGGTCTCGGCTTCCGACAGCGAGCGCGCCGTGGCGCCGGCCGCCTGGTTGAGCCCAAGCTCGGCGATCAGCGCGTTGAAGCGCTGCCGGTCCTCGGCGCGGTCGATGGCGTCGGGGGTGGTGCCCAGGATCGGCACCCCGGCGTCGCGCAGCGGCCCCGCCAGCTTGAGCGGCGTCTGGCCGCCGAACTGCACCACGACGCCCAGCGGCCGCTCGCGCTCGACGATGTTGAGGACGTCCTCGAGGGTCAACGGCTCGAAGTAGAGGCGATCGGAGGTGTCGTAATCGGTGGAGACCGTCTCCGGGTTGCAGTTGACCATGATCGCCTCCACGCCGAGGTCGCGCAGCGCGAAGGCGGCGTGGACGCAACAGTAGTCGAACTCGACCCCCTGGCCGATGCGGTTCGGTCCCGAGCCGAGGATGATCACCTTCCGCCGCGCGGTCGGCGGCGCCTCGTCTTCCTCCTCGTAGGTCGAGTAGAGGTACGGCGTGTGGGCGACGAATTCGGCCGCGCACGTGTCCACCGTCTTGAAGGTCGCGCGGATCCCGTGCCCAAGCCGGGCGGCGCGGACGGCCGGCTCGGTGGCGCCGGTGAGCTCGGCGATGCGCCGGTCGGCGAAGCCGAGCTGCTTGGCCCGCCGGAGCACCTCCGGGTCGTCGGCGGCGGCGACGATCTGCTGCTCGAACTCCACGACCTCGCGGATGTTCTCGAGGAACCAGGGGTCGATGCGGGTCAACGACTGGATCTCGGCGGTCGTGAACCCGGCCCGATAGGCGTCGCCGATGGCGAAGATCCGGTCCGGGTTCGGGACACTCAGCAGCCGGCGGAGCTCGTCGTCGGCGAGCGGCCGGCCCAGGGTCAGCGCCCAGCGGTCCTGCTCGAGCGAGCGGATCGATTTCTGGAGCGCTTCCTTGAACGTGCGGCCGATGGCCATGACCTCGCCGACCGACTTCATCTGGGTCGTCAGGGTGCGATCGGCCTCGGGGAACTTCTCGAACGCCCAGCGCGGGAACTTGACCACGCAGTAGTCGATGGCCGGCTCGAACGACGCCGGCGTCTCCCGCGTGATGTCGTTGCGGATCTCGTCGAGCGTGTAGCCGACGGCGAGCTTGGTGGCGATCTTCGCGATCGGGAAGCCGGTGGCCTTGGACGCGAGCGCCGAGGAGCGTGACACGCGCGGGTTCATCTCGATCACGACCAGGCGCCCGTCGGCGGGGTTCACGGCGAACTGGATGTTCGAGCCGCCCGTCTCCACGCCGATCTCGCGGATGATCGCGATCGCGGCGTCGCGCATCAGCTGGTATTCCTTGTCGGTCAAGGTCTGCGCCGGCGCCACCGTGACCGAGTCGCCGGTGTGCACGCCCATCGGGTCGACGTTCTCGATCGAGCAGATGATGACGACGTTGTCGGCCAGGTCACGCATCACCTCGAGCTCGAACTCTTTCCAGCCGATCACCGACTCTTCGACCAGGACGGTGCCGACCGGCGAGGTCTGGAGCCCCCACCGCACGGCGCTCTCGAGCTCGTCGGGGTTGTAGGCGATCGAGCCGCCGGTGCCGCCCAGGGTGAACGAGGGCCGGATGATGGCGGGGTAGCCGACCTTGCTGACAATGGTGCGCGCTTCCTCGAGGCTCCGGGCGTGGCCCGAGCGCGGCAGCGCCAGGCCGATGCGCTCCATCGCCTGCTTGAAGAGCGCCCGGTCCTCGGCCTTGCGGATCGCGTCGAGCTTGGCGCCGATCAGCTCGACGCCGAAGCGGTCGAGCGTACCGTCCTCCGCCAGCGCGACGGCGATGTTGAGGCCGGTCTGGCCGCCGAGGGTCGGCAGGAGCGCCTGCGGGCGCTCGCGCTCGATGATCTTCGCCACGTACTCCGGCGTCACCGGCTCGATGTACGTGCGGTCCGCCAGCTCCGGGTCCGTCATGATCGTCGCGGGATTCGAGTTCACCAGCACGACCTCGAACCCTTCTTCCCGGAGCGCGCGGCAGCCCTGCGTGCCCGAGTAGTCGAACTCGCACGCTTGACCGATGACGATCGGCCCGGAGCCGATGATCAGGATCCGCCGGAGGTCGGTGCGCTTGGGCAGCTATTCCTCCACGAGCCCGTACACGATCGAGGTTTCCGGCGCCGCTTCTTCTCGGCGGTAGAGGACATCGTCGAGCCGGCCGTTGCCGACCCACGCGACTTCACCGCTGCCCCAGAGCTGTTCGCCGAGCACGCTCATCCGCCGGTCGACGCGCTCGCGGATCGCGTGGGCCTCGAGCGAGCTCTCGCTCTGGGCGGTGAACGACGTCCACTCGGGTTTCTGGCCGCCCCCTTCGGTCTTCCGGTACGAGATCAAGTACTTGGGCATGACGAGGTCAGCCTCCCTTCTGGCTCATGAGATCGGCGAAGCGGTGGAACAGGTAATTGGCGTCGTGCGGTCCGGGCGACGCCTCCGGGTGATACTGCACGGAGAACACGGGCCACTCGCGGTGGCGCAGCCCCTCGCAGGTGCCGTCGTTGAGGTTCGCGTGTGTCGGCTCCCACCCGCGCGCCGACACCGACGCCGGGTCGACGGCGAAGCCGTGGTTCTGCGCGGTGATCTCGACCTTGCCGGTTGCGAGGTCCTTGACCGGATGGTTGGCGCCGTGGTGGCCGAACGGCAGCTTGTACGTCCGCCCGCCGGCCGCCAGACCGAGGATCTGGTGCCCGAGACAGATGCCGAAGGTCGGCACGCGTCCCAGAAGCCCACGCACCGAGTCGATCAGGTAGGGCACACCCTCGGGATCCCCCGGCCCATTGGAGATGAACACGCCGTCGGGCTTCGCGGCGAGCACGTCGGCGGTCGTCGTCGAGGCCGGCACGACGGTCACGTCGCAGCCGATCGTGCGGAGCTGGCGCAGGATGTTGAACTTGATCCCGCAGTCGTACGCGACGACCTTGAAGCGCGGAGGCGGCGGCGCGACGTAGCCGCGCGAAAGCTCCCAGCCGCCCTCGGACCACGTGTACGGCGCGTCGGCGGTGACCTCGGCCACCAGGTCGCGGCCCACGAGCCCCGGCAGAGCCCGCGCGCGCTCGAGGAGCGGCGCCGGATCGGTCACGACCGAAGAGATGATGCCGTCCTGGGCGCCTCGATCGCGTAGGTGACGCGTCAGCGCGCGCGTGTCGATGTCCTGGATCCCCACGATCCCGTGCCGCGCGAGGTACGCGTCGAGGCTCGCGCCCGAGCGGAAGTTCGACGCGACCGGCGACGCTTCCTTGACGATGAATCCGTTGACCCACGGCCGGCGCGACTCGACGTCCTCCTCGTTGACCCCGTAGTTGCCGATCATCGGGTACGTCATCGCCACGATCTGCCCTCTGTAAGACGGATCGGTGAGGATCTCCTGATACCCCTGCATGGCGGTATTGAAGATCACTTCACCCGATGCCTCTCCTACCGCTCCGAGCGATCGGCCTCTGAACGTGCGGCCGTCGCGAAGCACGAGCCAGGCGGGCTTCATCTCGGGTCGACTCGGGCGATCGTGCCGCCCACCACTGTCATCCACGGACTGCCGCGAAGCTGCCAGCCGCCGAACGGCGTGTTCCGGCTCCGCGAGTGAAACCGCGCCGGGTCGACGGTGGTGTCCGCGTCGAGGTCCAGGACGGTGATATCGGCCGGCGCCCCGACCGAGAGCGTTCCGCCGGGCAGGCTGAGCAGCCGCGCCGGATCCCGGCTCCACCGCGCGATCAGCGTCGCGAGCGGCAAATGGCCGGACCGCACCAGCCGGTCGAGCACCACCGCCACCGCCGTCTCGAGCCCGACGATGCCGAAGGCGGCGTGATCGTACTCGCCCTCCTTCTCGGAGAGGGCGTGCGGGGCGTGGTCGGTCGCGATGCAGTCGATCGTGCCGTCGGCGAGGCCCTCGATCAGCGCCTCGACGTCGCGCTTGGTCCTGAGCGGCGGCGCCATCTTCGTGTTGGCGTCCCAGCTCCGCACCGCGTCCTCGGTCAGGACCAGATGGTGCGGCGTGACCTCGGCGGTGACGCGGATCCCGCGCGCCTTCGCGTCGCGCACGAGGCGCACCGTGCCGGCGGTGGAGGCGTGCGCGATGTGGACGTGGGCGCCGGTCAGCTCGGCCAGCAGGATGTCGCGGGCGACCATCACGTCTTCGGCCGCCGAGGGCTGACTCGGCAGGCCGAGCTCGGTGGAGACGACGCCTTCGTTGATCGAGCCGCCCGCGCTCAGGGTGGAGTCCTCGGCGTGGCTGATGATCGGCGCACCGAAGGGCAGCGTGTATTCCATGGCGCGGCGGTAGAGGCCGGCGTTCATGACGCATTTGCCGTCGTCCGAGAAGGCGACGCAGCCCGACTCCGCGAGCTCGGCCAACTCGGCGAGCGCCTCGCCGCGGAGATTACGCGTGACGGCGCCGATCGGATAGACGCGCACGAGGCCTTCGACCTTCGCCTTGGCGAGGATGTAGTCCGTCACCGCGCCGTTGTCGTTAACGGGGCTCGTGTTCGCCATGCAGCACACGGCGGTGAACCCGCCGGCGGCGGCCGCCCGCGTGCCCGTCGCGACCGTCTCCTTGTATTCTTGCCCGGGCTCGCGCAGGTGCACGTGCATGTCGATGAACCCGGGGCAGACGATCTTGCCCGTCGCGTCGACGACCTCGACGCCGGCGGGCGCCTCGAGGCACCGCCCGAGCCGCGAGATCTTGCCATTCTCGACCAGAACGTCCTGGACCGCGTCGACGTTGTTCGCCGGATCGATCACCCGGCCGCTCCGGATCATGAGGCTCATGCGGCCTCTCCGCCCTTGCGGCCGGCGAGCAGGAGCAGGACGCCCATGCGCACCGCCACGCCGCGCGACACCTGATCGAGGATGACCGAGTAGGGGCCGTCGGCGACCTCGGGCGCCAGCTCGATACCGCGGTTGACGGGGCCGGGATGCATGATCAGCACGTCGGGCCGCGCGTGCTTCGCCAGCTTGTCGAGCGTGAGGCCCCAGTAGCGCGCGTACTCCCGGAGCGAGGGGATCAGCCCCGCGGTCATGCGCTCCTGTTGCAGGCGGAGCATCATGATCACGTCCACGTCGCCGATGGCGTCCTCGAGCCGGTAGCTCACCTTCGCGCCGAGCTCCTGCACGAACGGCGGGATGAGCGTGGGCGGGCCCGCCACGGTGACGGTCATGCCGAGCTTGCGCATGCCGTGGATGTCGGAGCGCGCGACCCGGCTGTGGGCGATGTCGCCGACGATGGCTACGTGGAGCCCGTCGAAGTGGCCCTTCTTCTCGCGGATCGTCAAGAGATCGAGCAGCGCCTGGGTCGGGTGTTCGTGCGCCCCGTCGCCCGCGTTCACGATCGAGCACGGGAGCTCGCGGGCGAGCAGATCGGCGGCGCCGGCCGACGAGTGGCGGACCACGACGACGTCGGGGCTCATCGCGGCGATGTTCTTCGCCGTGTCGATGAAGCT
>Ga0134075_10000768_pt1 | contig 10170 bp, 6 predicted proteins | sample 15_taG_18_FD_119775 | JGI IMG/M metagenome (GOLD analysis project Ga0134075, IMG submission 119775) | Grasslands soil microbial communities from the Angelo Coastal Reserve, California, USA - 15_D_Rain_40cm_5_09212015 | ecosystem: Environmental > Terrestrial > Soil > Grasslands ... | reverse complement strand
CGCACGCGTTTAGCGAGCGCCTGGCCGAGGCCCCGCTGCTGTGCGACGGCGCGATGGGCACCGTGCTCTACGCGCGGGGCGTGCCCCTGGACGCCTGCTTCGACGTCCTCAATCTCAACAACCCGCGCGTCGTGCAGGGCGTGCACGTGGATTACATCGGCGCCGGCGCCGACGCCATCGAGACGAACACGTTCGGCGCCAACCGCTTCAAGCTCGCCGTGCACGGGCTGGAGGCCCAGGTGCGCGAGATCAACCGGCGCGGCGCACGGCTGGCGCGCGACGTGCGCGAGGCGGCGGGCCGTGACGTGTGGGTGCTCGGCTCGATGGGGCCGCTGGGCAAATACCTCGAGCCGCTCGGCACGGTGACCGCCGACGAGGCGCGCGAGGCGTTCCGCGAGCAGGCGGAGGCGCTGCTCGAGGGCGGCGTGGACGCGTTCGTCGTCGAGACCTTCTCCGACCTGGCCGAGATGGCGCTGGCCGTCGAGGCGATCCGCGCCGTCACGGACCTGCCGGTGATCGCGCAGATGGCGTTCACGGATGAGGGCGTGACGTTCATGGGCCGGCCGCCGGCCCAGGTGGCGCGCACGCTGCGCGCGCTCGGCGTGCAGGCGCTCGGCGCCAACTGCTCGGTCGGCTCCTCGACGCTCTACGACGTGCTCGAGCGCATGGTGCCGGAGGCGGGCGGGCTGCCGCTGGCGATCCAGCCGAACGCGGGCCTGCCTAGCCGCATCGGCGAGCGCCTCATCTATCTGTCCTCGCCGGCCTACATGGCGGACTACGCGGGCCGGATGGTCGAGGCCGGCGCGCGTCTCGTCGGCGGCTGCTGCGGCACCACGCCCGCGCACACCGCGGCCATGCGCGAGACGCTGGACCGGCGGATCCCGGCCCCGCGCCGGGTCGTGGCGCGTGCGCCGACGCCACGGCCGGCCGTCGTCGAGACGCCGGGTGTCGCGCGCACGCTGCCGCCCACGCCGCTCGCGCGCAAGCTCGAGGCGCGCGAGTTCGTGGTGACGGTGGAGCTCGATCCGCCGCGCGGCCACACGGTGGACAAGCTCGTGCAGGGCGCCAAGCTTCTGAAGGAGAAGGGCGTCGAGATCGTGGACATCAACGACGGCTCGCTGGGCCGCGTGCGGATGTCGGTGCTGGCGACGGCGCTGCTGATCCGTGACCACACGGGACTCGACGTCAACATGCACTTCACGTGTCGTGACCGGAACCTCATGGGGATCCAGGCGGACCTGCTGGGCGCCCACGCGCTCGACATCCGCAACATCCTCGCGATGACCGGCGACCCGCCGCGCACCGGCGATTACGCCAACGCCACCGCCGTCTTCGACGTCGACGGCGTGGGTCTCATCGGAATATTGAAGAACATGAACGAGGGGCTCGACGCCACCGGCAGCTCGATCGGCGATCCCACCTGCTTCTGCATCGGCGCCGCGCTCAACCCCGCCGCCGAGGATCCCGAGCGCGAGATCGAGCGCATGCACCGAAAGATCGAGGCGGGCGCGCGCTGGCTGCAGACACAGCCCGTCTACGACATGGAGGCGCTCGAGCGCTTCCTGGCGCGCGCCGGGCGCATCCCGGTGCCGGTGCTCGTCGGCATCCTGCCGCTGCACTCGTTCCGGCACGCGGAGTTCCTGCACAACGAGGTGCCCGGCATCACGGTGCCGGACGCCGCCCGCGCGCGTCTGCGCGAGGCCGGTGACGGCGCGCTGCGCGCCGGAATCGAGATGGCCCAGGCGCTGGTCGCCGAGGTGCGCCGTCGTCACGCCGGCGCCTATCTCATGCCATCGTTCGGGCGCTTCGAGGTGGTGGCGGAGGTGCTCGATGCGCTTCACTGATCTCGGGGTGCGGGCGGCGGCCGCCGCGATCCGCGCGGGCGAGGTCACGGCGGCCGCGCTCGTGGACGCGTGCCTTGATCGCATCCGCGTCGTCGATCCCACCCTCAAGGCGTGGATCCACGTGGACGACACCGGCGCGCGCGCGGCCGCGCGGGCGGCCGACGCCGCCCTCCGTCCCGGCGCGACGCCGGGCCCGCTGCACGGCGTGCCGATCGGCGTGAAGGACATCATCGACGTCGCCGGCCTGCCGACGACGGCCGGCGCGCGCGCCTTCGCGCACACGCGGCCGGCGCGCGACGCGACGTGCGTGGCGCGGCTGCGCGCGGCCGGCGCGATCGTGCTCGGCAAGACGCACACGACGCAGTTCGCCTATCGCGATCCCGCGCCGACCACGAACGCGTGGAATCCCGCGCACACGCCCGGCGGCTCGTCCTCCGGCTCCGCCGCCGCGGTCGCGGCGCGCGAGGTGCCGGTGGCGCTGGGCTCGCAGACCGTCGGCTCGATCCTGCGGCCCGCGGCCTACAACGGCGTCGTCGGCCTCAAGGGCACGAACGGCCTCGTTCCGCTCGAAGGCGTCGTGCCGCTCGGCTACTCGCTCGATCACATCGGACCGCTCGCCCGCTCGGTGGAGGACGCCGCGCTGGTCCTCGGCGTGATGGCGGGACGAGCGCTGATGCCGGAGGCCATCGAGAGCCCGCGCCTGGCCGTGGCGCGCGACCTGTTCGCGCGCGCCGAGCCGGAGCTGCGCCGCCATCTGGAGGCGGTCGTCGAGCGGCTCGCCAAGGCCGGCGCGCGCGTCGACGAGGTGCGCCTGCCGCCGTCCTTCGAGGATCTCGCCGACGCGGCGCTCGTGATCCTCGAAGTCGAGGCCGCGACCTACCACGCGGTGACCTTCGCCAAGCACTTCGCCGACTATGGGTCGGGCATGGCCGAGATGCTCGCGCGCGGCCTCAAGCGTCCCGGGACCGAGTACGTCGCGGCCGGTCGCACGCGCGCACGCGTGCGCGACGACGTGGCGCCGCTGCTGGCGCAGCACGACGCACTGCTGTCGCCAACGGCGCCGGCGCCCGCGCCCGCCGGTCTCGGCTGGACGGGCGACGCCTCGCTCTGCCAGCCGTGGTCGACCCTCGGCGCGCCGTCGATCACGCTGCCGTCCGGGGTGTCGGCGGCGGGCCTGCCGTTCGCCCTACAGCTCGTCCAGGCGCCGGGCGCCGACACGCGCCTGCTCGGCGCCGCGCTCTGGTGCGAGCGCACGCTGGGGCCGGCGCCCGCGCCTCCCGTGGCCCGATGATCGGCGAGTGGCGATCGAGGAGCGTCTGATGTTGGACCTCAAGATCGAGGGCGCGACCGTCATCGACGGCACCGGCACCGCCGGCTCGCGCGTCGACGTCGGCGTGACCGACGAGACGATCACCGCCGTCGGCGATCTCAGCCGTGAGCGCGCGGGCACCACGCTCAACGCCACCGGCAAGGTCCTCACACCCGGCTTCATCGACATGCACTCGCACTCGGACTGGCGGCTCTGGGCCAACCGCCGCGCCGAGTCCAAGATCCGCCAGGGCGTGACCACCGAAGTCGTGGGCAATTGTGGATTTTCGCCGGCGCCGGTCTCGCCGGAGTTTCGCGAGGACCTGCGCGGCTTCGCGCTCTACGTGCCCAAGGGCATGACGTTCGAGTGGCCGAGCTTTCGCGAATACCTGCGCGCCTTCGACGTCGACGGCAGCGCCCTCAACGTCGCGCACCTCGTCGGCCACGGCACGCTGCGGATCGCGGCCATGGGCTTCGCGCGCCGCGCGCCGACCGCGGGCGAGCTGACGCGGATGCAGCGCCTGATGGCCGACGCGATGGACGACGGCGCGTGGGGGATGTCCACGGGACTCATCTACGCGCCGGGCTCGTACGCGGAGACCGACGAGATCGTCGCGATCGCGCGCGCCGCCGCGCGCCAGCGCGGCTTCTACGCCAGTCACATCCGCGGCGAGGGTGCCACGCTGCTCGACGCGGTCGGCGAGGCGATCCGTGTCGGCCGCGAGGCCGAGATGTCGGTGCAGGTCAGCCACGTGAAGGCTGCGGGGCGGCCGAACTGGGGCAACGTGCCGCGTGCGCTCGCGCTGATCGACGCCGCGCGCGCCGAGGGTCTCGACGTGCGCGCCGACGTCTACCCGTACACCGCCTCCAGCACGACGCTGCGCACGCTGCTGCCGGACTGGGCGCTCGAGGGCGGGATCGACGCGATGCTCAAGCGCCTCGCGGATCCGACCGAGCGGGCGCGCGTGCGCGCGGCCGTCGAGTCGCCGTCGGCGGAGAGCATCGTGAGCCGCGTGGGCTGGGAGAACGTGATGATCTCCTACTGCGCCAAGCGGAAGGAGGCGGAGGGCCGGCGGCTGTCCGAAATCGCCCGCGCGCGTGGCATCGACCCCATCGACGCGGCGATCGAGCTGATCGTCGACGAGGCGGGCAAGGCGTACATGATCCTCTTCCAGCTCGACGAGGCGGATCTGCGCGCGGCGCTGGTCCACCCGCACGTGATGATCGGCTCCGACGGCTCGTCGCTCGCGCCGTACGGGCCGCTCGGCGAGGGCAAGCCGCACCCGCGCTCGTACGGCACGTTCCCGCGCGTGCTCGGTGAGTACGCGCGCGAGCAGCGCACGCTGCCGCTGGCGACAGCGGTGCACAAGATGACCGGCCTGCCCGCGGCGCGCCTGGGCCTGCGCGACCGCGGCGTCGTGCGTCCCGGCGCCCGCGCCGATCTGGTCGTCTTCGACGCCCGGCGGGTCGCGGACCGCGCGACCTACGAGGACCCGCACCGCTATCCCGACGGCATCGAGCACGTCGTGGTCAACGGGCGCTTCGTCGTGAAGAACGGCGAGCACACCGGTAGTCTGCCGGGTAAAGTCCTCACGCCGCCATGACTGCGAACGCCGTCCCCGCCCTGCTGACTTCGCTGGCCGCCGCCGGCTCCGTCGACGAGGCGCTCGCGCAGACCCTGCGGCGGCTCGTCGTCCTGACCGGCGCCGCCGGCGGCCTGCTCGAGTTCCGTCCGCCGCGCGCGGCGGCCAGCGTCGTCACCTCCGGCCCGCGGCACGCCGTCGCCGCGCTGCACGATCCGTCGGCGGCGCCTCGCCACGCGTTGCGGCTGCCGCTCGGCACGCCCTCGGGCCCGCTGGGCCGGCTGGTGCTGCTGGGCCGTGGACGCGCGCCGCGACACGCGGCGCTGCCGCCGGGCTTCGGACGCGATCTCGGCCGCGCGCTCGCGCACCTCTGGCGCCAGGAGCGCCGCGCGCTGCGCATGACGGTACTCGCCGAGATCACGCGTCTGCTGGGCTCGAGCGAGTCACTCGACGACGTCCTGAGCGCGTTCGCGGAGAGACTGGGGCGGCTCGTGGATTTCGACGCGGCCGCGGTCTTGCTGCTCGACGCCGAGCGCGGCGAGTTCTCGGTGCTCGACGTCACCGCGCGCACCGTTCCGGGCGGCGTCGCGCGCGATCTGCGCCTGCCGCTCGAGCGCACGCTGCTCGAGCGCGTCGTGGCCACCGGCGCGCCGGTCCGCGTGGACGATCTCGCCGCCGCCTGGGTGCCGGCCGCCAGCCGCGCCACGCTCGGGGCCCGGGGCTGGCGGTCCGCGCTCCTCGTCCCGCTCGTCACCCAGGGGGGCGTGTTCGGCGCGGTCAGCCTCGTCGCCGCGCGGCCGGGCGCCTTCGACGACGACGCCGTCGAGGGCACGGCCGAGCTCGCGCAGCCGCTGGCTTCCGCCATCGAGCAGCGCCGCCTGATCGACGAGAGCCGACGGCGCGCGGAGGAGCTGGCCGCGCTGTACGCCACGAGCCAGCTCATCACGTCGCGGCTCGACGTGGCCTCCGTGCTCGACCGCATCAGCCGTTCGGTGACCGCGCTCATCGGCAGCACCGGCTGCGGCATCGGCCTGTTCGATCCCACGCGGACGCGCCTCGTGCACGCCGCCGCCCACGGATACAAGAGCGACGAGTGGCGCTCGCTGGCGCTGCCGGTCGGCGAGGGACTGATGGGCCGCTGCGCGGAGACGGGGCAGCCGATCCGCGTGGACGACGTTCGCCGCGATGCGCGCTCCGCGCGGCGCGACGTGGACGAGCGCGAGGGGATCCGCTCGATGCTCTGCGTGCCGCTCCGGGTCGGCGGCGCGCTGCTCGGCGTGATCTCGGCGTTCTCGACGCGGCCGTCCGCCTTCTCGGCGCATCACCAGCGCGTGCTCGAGGCGTTTGCCGAGCAGGCGGGTATGGCGATCCAGAACGCGCAGCTCTTCGAGCAGAGCGTGCGCGGCGCGCGCGAGACCCGCGCGCTGCTGGAGGCGGGCCGCGCCGTCACCGCCAGCCTCGATCTCGAGCGCACCGTCCACGTGATCATGGAGCAGGCGCGCGCGGTGCTCGGCGTGTCCTCGTGCGGCATCATGATGCGTGACGCGCAGGGCGTGCTGTCGTCGGTGGCCAGCCTCGACCTGCCGGCGGAGCTCGTCTCGATCGTCCGCGTTCGCGAGGGCGAGGGGATCGCCGGGCTGGCGGTGGCGGAGCGCCGCCCCGTGCAGAGCTCCGACCTCTGGAACGACCCGCGCCACCGCTACTCGGAGCTGACGCGCGCGCAGGGGCTGCGCTCGTTGCTGTCGGCGCCGCTGCGGGTCGGCGACCGCGCTATCGGCGCGATCCTCGTGTTTCGCCGCGACGTCCACGAGTTCACGCCGGCCGAGGAGGAGCTGCTGCTGGCGCTGGCCGACCAGGCGGCCATCGCCGTCGAGCACGCCCGGCTCTACGAGCGCCTGGAGACGCGGGTGGCCGACCGCACGCGCGAGCTGGACCAGCAGAAGCGCTTCGTCGAGGTCGTGCTCGAGACGCTGCCGCTCGGCGTGTTCGTCCTCGACGCCGAGCTCGCGATCGTGCGCGCCAATCGCGCGGGCGCCGGCGTCCTCGGCGAGGCGCCGGCGGGCAAATCCTTCCCCGCGCTGCTGCCGGCCGCGCGCGCGGGGGAGGTGGAGACGTTCCTGCGCGCCGCCGTCGCGAGCCGCCGCGTGGAGACCGTGGAGTACGAGATCGCCGTCGGAGGAGACGTGCGGGTGCTGCGGTTGACGGCGGCGCCGCTGGCGGGCGCGGCCGCCCACATCGCGCTGCTCGTCGCCGACGTCACGCGCGCCAAGCAGCTCGAGCGACAGATGCTGCTGACCGAGCGGCTCACCACCGCGGGTCGGCTTGCCGCCGGCGTCGCGCACGAGCTGAACAATCCGCTGGCGACGATCGCCGGCTGCGCGGAGGCGCTCTCGGCGCGGCTCACCGAGAGCGGGCTGGCCGAGCGCTCCGAGCTCGCCGACTTCCGCGGCTATCTGACGCTGATCGAGGAGGAGGCGTTCCGCTGCAAGGAGATCACCGGCAGCCTCCTGCACTTCGTGCGCGAGCCTGGGGATCGGCGCGCGCCGAGCGATCTGAACACGCTCGTCCACAAGACGCTGGAGCTGCTCTCACACCAGTCGCGCTTCGCGGGCGCGAAGTTCGTCACCGAGCTCGCGAGCGACCTGCCGATGGCCGTCATCAACGAGGGGCAGTTCCGTCAGGTGTTCCTCGGCATCGCCTCGAACGGGCTCGAGGCGATGGACGGGCGCGGCCGTCTCACCATCCGCACGCGCGCCCTCCGTGACGACGTCGAGGTGGAGTTCGAGGACGAGGGGCCGGGGATCCCAGACGAGATTCTCGGGCGGATCTTCGATCCGTTCTTCACGACCAAGCCGCCGGGGCAGGGCACCGGCCTCGGCCTGGCCATCGCCCAGGGTATCGCGGCCGATCACGGCGGCCGCATCGAGGTGCAGAGCCGGGCGGGCAAGGGCAGCGTGTTCCGCGTGGTCGTGCCCGCCGAACGGAGCCAGGACCATCTATGACAGGCCACCCACGGCGCACGCCGAGCTGGCGGCCCCCGCTACAATGACCCGTCCGATTCGCGTGCTCGTCGCTGACGACGAGAGCCGGCTGCGCGAGCTGCTCGTGCGCGAGCTCGGCCGCAAGGGGCACGAGGTCGAGGGCGTCGGCGACGGCGAGGCGGCGCTGGCGCGGCTGCGCGAGGCCGCCTACGACGTCGTCATTCTCGACATGAAGATGCCGCGCAAGGAGGGCATCGAGGTCCTGCGCGATCTCGGCGCGTTTCCCGAGCATCCACAGGTCATCGTGATGACGGGCTTCCAGGAGGTCGCCACCGCGGTGGAGGCGATGAAGCTCGGCGCCTACGACTACCTCACGAAGCCGACCAAGATCGAGGAGCTCGAGGTCGTCGTGCGCAAGGCCGCCGAGAAGGGCCAGCTGCTGCGCGACAACCAGGCCCTGCGCGCGCACGCGCCGGGCGCCGCGCCCTTCGCCGGCATCCTCACCAAGAGCCCGCGCATGCACGAGGTGATGCGCGTCGTCGAGCGGGTGGCGCCCACGGACTCGGCGGTGCTCGTGCTGGGCGAGAGCGGCACGGGCAAGGAGCTGGTGGCACGCGCCATCCACGAGCGCTCGGCGCGGGCCCAGCGGCCGTTCGTGCCCATTCACTGCGGCGCGCTGCCGCGCGAGGTGCTCGAGTCGGAGCTGTTCGGCCACGAGAAGGGCGCCTTCACCGGCGCCATCGCCGCCAAGCCGGGCCTGATCGACCTGGCCGACGGCGGCACGCTCTTGCTCGACGAGATCGGCGAGATGGAGCCCGACAGCCAGGTGAAGCTGCTGCGCGCGCTGGAGACCGGGATGTTCTTCCGCGTCGGCTCCACGCGCCCGCGGACGGTCGACGTCCGGATCGTGGCCGCCACCAACCGCGATCTGGCCGAGGCGATGAAGACGGGCGATTTCCGCCAGGACCTCTACTACCGCATCAACACGATCACCGTCACGCTGCCGCCGCTGCGCGAGCGGCCCGAGGACATCGCGCTTCTCGCGCACCACTTCGTCGAGGCCAACGCCGCCTACGGCGCCAAGCGCCTGAGCGCGGGCGCGCTGGCGGCGCTCGAAGCCTACCCGTGGCCCGGCAACGTGCGCGAGCTGCTGCACGCCGTCGAGCGCGCGGTGATCCTCTCGCGCGACGACGAGATCCTGCCGGGCGATCTGCCTCCCGAGGTCCTCGGCTCCACGGGGGCGCCGGCGGCGGTGGGCGCGCCCGGCGCCAGTCTCGAGACGATGGAGCGCCAGCACATCGTGGTCACGCTGCGACAGGTCAACGGGCATCGCGGCAAGGCCGCCGCGCTTCTGGCCATCGATCCCAAGACGCTCTACCGCAAGATCATCGGCTACCAGATCCGGCCCGACGAATTCCGCTAGTGTCGGGTGCGCGCGCGGTTGTTCGGGCGCAATGCCCGACTCCGCCCGCGCCGCTCAGAGCGCGCCCGCGAGAAATCAGGCAGTTGATGCGCGACGCGTCTGGCACTCGCCTTGCTATCTTGGCCGTGGCTGTGGCCGCATCATGCAATTGAAAGAGGCAACGATGAATCGCGTGCTCGTGATCGATCAGGATTCCTCCACCACATGCACCCTCGGACTGGCCTTCCTTCAGCGCGGCGTCGGCGTCGTCTTTGCCGACAACGTGTGCGATGCCGTCCGCCTTCTGCTGGACGCGATCGTGGACCTCGTGCTCGTCGACGTCGTCGCGCTGCGGCTGACGCCGCGCGAGATGGCGACGCTCTTCGAGCGCGTGGCGCCCGGCGTGCCGCTGGTCGTCGCCGTCCGGCCCGAGACGTCGCTCGAGTATCGCGTCGCGCTCGAGCTCGCGGGCTTCCGCGTGCTGACGAAGCCCGTCACGGTCGAAGAGCTCCTCGAGAAAGCGCCGAGCGTCTGATGATTGCCCGCTGGCTCCTCGCGCTGGCGCTGATCATCGGGCTGGTCGTCGCGGCGCTCGATCTGTCGGATGGCGCGCGCAAGCGCGGAGCGGCGCGGCGCGCGCCGTCGGTGGCCGACGTCGTCACGGGCCGCGGCGAGGATCCGAGCCTGCCGCAGGCGCACGAGGCGGACGACACGCCGGCCGCCACCTCGCCTGCGATGACCTACTGAGCCACCGGTCGCTGACGGAGGTTGCGCCCCCGCGAGGCGCGTGTAAGATTTTACCTGTCGGCCACGATAGGCCGGCCTCGCCCCCGACGAGAACGGACTCTTCCGGTTCGCGGGGCGAGCACGACAGCGGAAGAGAGTTCGGGGGAATCCTATGGCGTCCAAGCTGTACGTCGGCGGTCTCGCCTATTCCACCACCAGCGAGGGGCTGCGCGAGTTCTTCGCGCAGAGCGGTAACGTGCTGTCAGCCACCGTCATCACGGACCGGTTCTCGGGCCAGTCGCGCGGCTTCGGGTTCGTCGAGATGG
>Ga0134075_10000760_pt1 | contig 10190 bp, 9 predicted proteins | sample 15_taG_18_FD_119775 | JGI IMG/M metagenome (GOLD analysis project Ga0134075, IMG submission 119775) | Grasslands soil microbial communities from the Angelo Coastal Reserve, California, USA - 15_D_Rain_40cm_5_09212015 | ecosystem: Environmental > Terrestrial > Soil > Grasslands ... | reverse complement strand
TCGACGGCGCGCGCGTCACGACCGTCGCCCCGTACGGCCGCGACCACTACGCCATCGGCACCTCGAACGGCCGCGTGATTCCGCTCGAGATGAAGATCGACGTCGGCTTCGATGGCAGCCGGCGCACGGTCACCGTCACCCCGGCCTTCGCGACGCCGGTGGCCCTCGATCCCGAGCGCACGCGGCCGGTGCTGCGGCTGACGGCGGCCATAACGGACTCGGGACCCATCACGGTCGCCCAGGTGGGGCCGCACGATCTCATCCTGCACACGGTGGCGGAGAAGAAGGCGCTGATCGGCGGGACGCGCCGTGAAGAGTCGACGCAAGCGCTGAACGTTCCCATCGACGGCGAGATCACCGCTCTGCGCCTGGACGCCCGCGGCGACGACCTCGTGATCGGCACGTCGGCCGGCCAGCTGATCCGCTACGACACGCGCGATCGTGGCACCCCCCGGCTTGCGGACACGGTGAGCATCGGCCGCGCGCCCGTCACCGCGCTGACGTTTCTGCTCGGCGACCGCACGCTCGTGACCGGCGACGCGACGGGCGCCGTCTCGAGCTGGCAGGTGGTGCCGCCGCCGACCGGCGGCGCGGCGGCGCTGGCGCGGATCAACGACTTCGACTCGCACGGCACGCCGGTGATCGCGATCAGCCCGTCAGGCCGCGACAAGGGCTTCGTGACGGCGGATGCCGCCGGGGGCGTCAAGCTGCATTACGGCACGTCCGGGCAGACGCTCCTGACGTTCGGCGACGGCCGACCGCTGCGCGCGGTCGTCTTCGCGCCGAAGGCCGACGGCATCGTCGCGGTGGACGAGCGCGGTGAGATCGTCGACTGGCGCGTGGACAATCCGCATCCCGAAGTCACCCTGAAGACGCTGTTCGGCAAGGTGTGGTACGAGGGCTACAGCCGGCCGGCGTGGGTCTGGCAGTCGACCGGCGGCACCGATGACTTCGAGGCGAAGTTCAGCCTGACGCCGCTCATCTACGGCACGCTCAAGGGCACGTTCTACGCGCTACTCTTCGCGGTGCCGCTGGCCCTGCTCGCCGCCACCTACGTGAGCGAGTTCATGCACCCGGTGGTCAAGGGCTACGTCAAGCCGGCCGTCGAGATCATGGCCGCGCTGCCGAGCGTCGTGCTGGGCTTCCTCGCGGGTCTGTGGCTGGCGCCCGCCGTCGAGCGCGTCGTGCCCGGCCTCGTGCTGCTGCCCGCCGTGGAGACGGCGCTCATCCTCGCCGCGCTCCTCGCGTGGCAGACGCTGCCGATGACGGTTCGCGGCCGATTCCGTCAGGGCACCGAGGTGTTCCTGCTCCTGCCCGTCGTGATCCTCGCCGCCTGGATCGCGCTCAGCCTCGGCGGGCTCGTCGAGCAGCGGCTGCTCGCCGGCGACTACCGCGGCTGGCTGCTCGCGGCGCTGGGGCTGACCTATGACCAGCGCAACTCGCTCGTCGTCGGGCTGGCCATGGGCTTCGCGGTCGTCCCGATCATCTTCACGATCGCCGAGGACTCGCTGGCCAACGTCCCCCAGCATCTGCGCGCGGGATCGCTGGCGCTGGGCGCCACGCGCTGGCAGACCGCGGTGCGGATCGTGCTGCCGACGGCGAGCCCCGGCATCTTCTCCGCGATCATGATCGGCCTCGGCCGGGCCGTCGGCGAGACCATGATCGTGCTGATGGCCACCGGCAACACGCCGGTCATGGACTGGAATATCTTCAGCGGCTTCCGCGCGCTGTCGGCAAACATCGCCGTCGAGCTGCCGGAGGCGCCGGAGGGCGGCACGCTCTTCCGCGTGCTCTTCCTCGCAGCGTTCCTGCTCTTCTCCCTGACCTTCGCGCTCAACACGGTGGCCGAGATGGTGCGGCTGCGGCTGCGCCGGAAGTACCGCTACCTGTGATGCGCAAGCTCTGGCGCAGCGGCGAGCCGTTCATCTGGCTGACCGGCGGCGCGCTCGCCACCGCCCTCATCATGGTGGCCGGTCTCATGGCGATCATCGTCGGCAACGCGGCCGGATTCTTCTGGCCCGCCGACGTCGTGCGCCTCACGCTGAGCGACGGCAAGGTCCTCACCGGGCCCGTCGCCGACCGCGAGCGGATCCCCGGCAAGGCCGACGCCTGGCGCGAAAAGATCAAGGTGGCCAACCGTGACCTCTACGGCGCCGACTTCGTCTGGGTCGACGAGTCCGCCGTCGTCAGGCGCGAGCGCCCCGCCGACGTCGCGGTGATCGAGCGCAGCGAGTGGGGCCTGCTCATCGGCCGCATCGCCGCGCTGCAGGAGGGCGGCGCCGTCGTCGCGCGCGAGGCGGCGGCGTGGCCGGAGATCGAGCGCCGGCTGCCGGCGGCGGCTGCGCTGCGGCGCCAGATCCGCGCCATCGAGAAGGGCGAGATCGGCGTCATCAACTTCGAGCAGGAGAAGATCCGGCTGCGGCTGCGCGGACTCGAGGCGCGCGGCGTGACCACCGGCACGGACGTCGAGAGGCTGCGCGCGCGCCTGGCCGGCCTTCACGAACGGTACCGGGCGCAGGAGACGCGGCTGGCCGAGCTGCGCGCGCGGCAGACGGCGACCATGCGCGTGGTGGCCGACGGCGGCAAGGAAAAGACGCTGCCGCTGGCGCAGGTGCTCGACGTGACGTTTCCCAACGCGATGGGACCGCTCGCGAAGGCCGCGCACTACGCCGCCGATCTCTGGCAGTTCGTGGCCGAGGACCCGCGCGAATCCAACACCGAGGGCGGCGTGTTTCCCGCCATCTTCGGGACCGTGATGATGGTGATGATCATGTCGATCATCGTCACGCCGCTCGGCGTGCTCGCGGCGTTCTACCTGCGCGAGTACGCGCGCCAGGGGACGTTCGTGAGCACGGTGCGCATCGCCGTGAACAACCTGGCCGGCGTGCCGTCGATCGTCTTCGGCGTGTTCGGCGTCGGCTTCTTCATCTACGGCGTCGGCGGCGTCATCGACCGCCTGTTCTACGCCGAGGCGCTGCCCACGCCCACGTTCGGCACGGGCGGCATCCTCTGGGCCTCGCTGACGCTCGCCCTGCTGACCATCCCGGTGGTGATCGTGGCCACCGAGGAGGGCCTGGCCGCGATCCCCGGCGGCATGCGCGAGGCGTCGCTGGCGCTGGGCGCCACCAAGCTCGAGACGACGCTGAAGGTGGTGCTGCCGGCGGTGATGCCCTCGATCCTGACCGGCCTCATCCTCGCCATGGCCCGCGCCGCGGGCGAGGTGGCCCCGCTCATGATCACCGGCGTCGTGAAGCTGGCGCCGGCGCTGCCCGTCGACGGCTTCTGGCCCTTCGTGCACCTGGACCGCAAGTTCATGCACCTCGGCTTTCACATCTACGACGTCGGCTTCCAGTCGCCCAACGTGGACGCCGCGCGGCCGATGGTGTTCGCGACGACCGTGTTGCTGCTGGTCATCGTCGTGCTGCTGAACCTGTTCGCGATCGCCACGCGCAATCGACTCCGCCGCAAGTACGCGACGTCGGCGGTGTAGGGGAGAGCACCATGAGCGTCACGCTCAATGCGCACGCCAGCGCCGCCTCGATCATGGAGGCGCCCATGGTCGAGATCGAGCGGCTGAACCTCTGGTACGGCCCCAAGCACGCGTTGAAGAACGTCGGGATGTCGGTGCCCAAGCACCGCATCACCGCGTACATCGGACCCTCGGGCTGCGGCAAGAGCACCCTGCTGCGCTGCCTGAACCGGATGAACGACCTGATCGATGGCGTGCGCATCGAGGGCGCCATCCGCATCGGCGGCACCGACATCTACGATCCCGCCCTGGACGTCACCGAGCTGCGCAAGCGGGTGGGCATGGTGTTCCAGAAGTCGAACCCGTTTCCGAAGTCGATCTTCGAGAACGTCGCCTACGGCCCGCGGATCCTCGGCGTGCAGAACCGCGGCGACCTGCAGGCCATCGTCGAGCGCAGCCTGCGGGCGGCCGCGCTGTGGGACGAGGTGCACGACCGCCTGCACGAGAGTGCGCTGGGCCTCTCGGGCGGTCAGCAGCAGCGCCTTTGCATCGCGCGGGCCATCGCCGTCGAGCCCGACGTGCTGCTCATGGACGAGCCGTGCTCGGCCCTCGATCCCATCGCCACCGCCAAGATCGAGGAGCTGATGCTCGAGCTGAAGAACAGCTACACGATCGTGATCGTCACCCACAACATGCAGCAGGCGGCACGGGTCTCGGACTACACTGGGTTCATGCTGCTCGGCGAGCTGGTGGAGTTCGGGGTCACGCGGCAGCTGTTCACGAATCCGCGCGACAGGCGGACCGAGGACTACATCACCGGCCGGTTCGGATAGAGACGGAGGAGTCATGCAGCGTCACTTCCACGAGGAGCTCGACGCGCTGAAGCAGACGCTGCTCGCCATGGGCGGGCTCGTCGAGGATCAGATCCGCCGCGTCATGACGGCGCTGATCGAGCGCGACGGCGACCTCGCCCAGGAGGTCATCGACCGCGACGCGCAGGTCAACGCCTACGACGTCGAGGTGGACGAGAAGTGTGTCGAGCTGCTCGCGTTGCACCAGCCCACCGCCGGCGATCTGCGCTTCATCACGACGGCCATGAAGATCGTGACCGACCTCGAGCGCATCGGCGACCAGGCGGTCAACATCGCCCAGCGCGCGCTCGAGCTGAACCGTGAGCCGCAGCTCAAGCCCTACATCGACCTGCCGCGCATGTCCGAGAAGGCCCAGCGCATGGTCAAGGAGTCGCTCGACGCCTTCGTGACGCGAGACACGGATCTCGCGCGACGCGTGTGCGCCGAAGACGCCGAGGTCGACGCCCTCAAGGAGCAGATCTTCCGGGAGCTGCTGACCTTCATGATGGAGGACGCGCGCACGATCCCGCGCGCCATCCGGCTGATCCTGATCTCACGCTTCCTCGAGCGGGTGGCCGATCACGCGACGAACATCGCGGAGATGGTCATCTACATGGTCGAGTCCAAGATCGTCCGCCACACGCTGGCCTGACCTCAGCGCGCGGCGGCGCGGCGCCGGCGCATCGACGGACGCGCGTCCGGCCGCGGGCGCGATTTCAGGTGGACCGTCCGTCCGCTCACGCGCGTGTCGCACTTAGGGCAGTAATACTTCAGCTCCAGCGGCGCGTCGCAGTCGTCGTGAACCAGGGTGGCGTCCCGATGCACGTGACGCGAGCCCCAGACGGCCAGCGCACCGACGACCTTGCCGAGGTCCCGCCCGCGGGGCGTGAGCGTGTACGCGGCGCGGGGCGGGTGCTCGGAGTAGAACTCGCGGGCGACGATCCCGTGCGTCTCCAGCACCTTGAGCCGCTCGGACAGCACGTTGGGAGCGATGCCGTCGAGCGACGCCAGCAGATCCTGAAAGCGCCGGGGCCCGGCCAGCAGGTCGCGGATGAGCAGCAGCGTCCAGCGCTCGCCGAGGAGCTCGAGCGACTTGGCGACGGGGCACGGCTGGCCGTAGCGCTTCGGCATGCCGCCAGTATAGTCCTTGACAGAAAACCTAGTCACTAGTATTTAACTAGTCATGGCCGCCTCCGCCGACACGCTCCCCGTGGCCCCGCCCGTCGCCGCCGGCGCGCTGGCCCCGCGCACCCGCGCCCTGCTGGAGGCGCCGATCCTGACCACCCTGCTGCGCCTGGCGGCGCCGAACGTCGTCGTCATCACGGTCCAGGCGGCCATCAACGTCCTCGAGGCGGTGTACGTCGGCTGGCTCGGGCGCGACGCGCTGGCCGGGATCGCGCTCGTGTTCCCGCTGGTCATGCTCATGCAGACGATGTCGGCCGGCGGCATGGGCGTCGGCATCGCTTCGGCCATCGCCCGCGCGCTCGGCGCCGGCCGGCGGCGCGACGCCGACGCGCTCGTCGTACACGCGCTCGTCATCGCGCTCGTCTTCGGTGCCGCGTTCAGCGTCGGGATGCTGTGGGGCGGGCCGCGCCTGTATCGCGCGATGGGCGGGACGGGGGACGCCCTGGCGGCCGCGCTCACGTACTCCAACGTCGTCTTCGCCGGCGCCGGCGCGTTCTGGCTCTTCAACACGCTCGGCAGCGTCTTGCGCGGCACGGGCAACATGCGGCTGCCCGCCGTCGTCGGCGTCGCCGGCGGTGCGGTGCTGCTGCTGCTCTCGCCGGCGTTGATCTGGGGCTGGGGCCCGCTGCCGCGGCTGGGCATCGCCGGCGCGGGCGTCGCCGTCGTCACCTACTACCTGCTCGGCACCCTCGTCCTCGGCGTGGCGCTCCGCTCGCGCGGCAACCTCGTGCGGCTCTCGCTGCGTCGCGTGCGCCTGCGCGTCGCGCTGTTCCGCGACATTCTTCGCGTCGGCCTGCCGGGCGCGCTCAACACGATCCAGACGAACCTCACGGTCGTCGTGCTCACGGGCCTCGTCGGCAGCTTCGGCACGGTCGCGCTCGCCGGCTACGGCACCGGCGCGCGGCTGGAATATCTGCAGATCCCCCTCGTGTTCGGCCTCGGCTCGGCGCTGGTGACGATGGTCGGCACCAACGTCGGAGCCGGGCAGGTCGCGCGGGCCCGGCGCGTCGCGCTGGTCGGCGGTGCGCTGGCGTTCGCGGTGACCGAGACGATCGGCGTCGTGGCCGCGGCGTTTCCCGGCGTCTGGATGGGGCTCTTCACGCGCGACCCCGCCGTTGCCGCCGCCGGCAGCGCGTACCTGCGCGTGGTGGGGCCCAGCTACGGATTCTTCGGTCTCGGGCTGGCCCTCTACTTCGCGTCGCAGGGGGCCGGGCGCGTGCTGTGGCCCCTCGTCGCGGGGTTCATGCGGCTCATGCTCGCGGCGGTCGGCGGCTGGATTGCGATTCACTGGCTCGACGGCGGGCCGACCGCGCTGGCGGTCGTGATCGCGCTGGCATTCGCGCTGTTCGGCGTCACGCTCGTGTCCGCGGTCACGGGCGGCGCCTGGCGGCATCGCTGAGGAGACGACATGAAGATGCTCGACCTGATCGAGAAGCTGGCGCGCGGCGAAGCGCCGCCGCCGCCCGTCGCGACGTTGATCGGATTCAGCCTCGCCTCGATCGAGCCCGGCCGGGCGGTGATCGAGTTCGAAGCCACCGAGCGCCACGCCAATCCCATGGGCACACTGCACGGCGGCATCCTGGCCGACATCGCCGACGCCGCCATGGGCATGGCCTACGCGTCGGGGCTCGACGAGGGCGAGACGTTCACGACGCTGGAGCTGAAGATCAACTTCGTGAAGCCCGTGTGGACCGGCAAGCTGCGCGCCGAGGGCCGCGTGCTCTCCGGCGGCCGCACCATCGGGCTCGTCGAGTGTCACGTTCGCGACGCCAAGGATCGCCTGATCGCGCACGCCACCAGCACCTGCATGACGCTCCGGGGTGACGCCGCCGCCGGGCGTTGATCGTATGCTCGCGGGATGGGGGTCGCCGCCATCCTGCTGCTCGTCGCCAACGTCGTCTACGCCACCTCGTACGTCGTCACGCGCGTCGCCCTCCAGGACGTGCCGCCCACCACGCTGGCCCTCCTGCGCCTCGTCCTCGGCGCCGCCGTGCTCGTGCCGCTCGGCCGGCGCGGGACGGCCACGGCGCCACCGCCGGGGCAGCGAGCGCGTGTGTTCTGGATGGGCGCGCTCGGGTTCGCCGCCGCCTTTGCGCTGTCGCACTGGGGCCTCGTCGTCTCGTCGGCCACGAACGCCGCGCTGTTGATCGTCGTCGAGCCGCTCACGCTGGTCGTGCTCGGCCCGCTGCTGCTCGGCGAGCGGCTCACGCGGCGCGAGGCGGCCGGCGCCGCGGTGGCGGTCGCGGGGGCTCTGCTCGTCGTGCTCAACGGCGTGCCGGGCCTCACGCTCGAGATCCTGCCGCGCTGGCGCGGCGATCTGCTGCTCGTGCTCTCGGGCGTCGCCTACGCGGCGTATTCCCTGCTCGGCCGCACGGCGCTGACCGAGACGCACGCCGCCGCGATCACGGCGCGCTCGATCGTCTGGGGCGCGGTCGTGATGGCGCCGCTGGCGGCGCTCGAATGGGCGGCCGGGGCGCGGCCGATGCTGACGCCGTCGGCGATCCTCGCCACGCTCTACCTGGCCCTCGTGATCACCGCCGGCGCCTACCTCGTCTGGAACTGGGCGCTGGCGCGCGTCGAGGCGGCGCGGGCGGCGCCGTTCCTGACCGTGCAGCCGGTGGTCGGCGCGGCCCTCGGCGCCTTCGTGCTGGGCGATCCGGTCACGCCCTTCACGGCGATCGGCGGCGGCCTCGTGGTCGTCGGCCTCTGGACGACGGTCACCGGCCGGCGCTGAGCGTATACTCGAACCGTGCCCGATCGTCGGTACGCGTTACAGAACGAAGAAGCCAATCGCCTCATCGTGGACCTGCTCGACGTCCTCGGCGTGCCCTCCGACCGCCGCGGCTACTTCCAGCACATGCTGACGACCGTCCTGAAGCTCTACGAGGACGGCGCGTCCACCGGCGATCTGAAGGTGACGAACACGGCGCTCAAGGAGCTGCGATACGCCTACAAGGTCTTCGCGCCGTATCGCGACGTCCGCAAGGTCACCGTGTTCGGCTCGGCGCGCACGGCCCCGACCCAGTCGGCGGCCATGGCCGCGCTGATCTTCGGCCGCCGGATGGTCGAGGAAGGCTGGATGGTGGTGACCGGCGCGGGCGCCGGCATCATGGGCGCCGCGCAGGAGGGCGCCGGCGGCGAGCGCTCGTTCGGGCTCAACATCCGCCTGCCGTTCGAGCAGGAGGCGAATCCGTGGATCGCCTCCGATCCCAAGCTCATCACCTTCAAGTACTTCTTCACGCGCAAGCTCTTTCTGGTCAAGGAGGCCAGCGGCATCGCGCTCTCCCCGGGCGGCTTCGGCACCATGGACGAGGCCTTCGAGGTGCTGACGCTGATGCAGACGGGCAAGGCGACGATCGTCCCCATGGTCCTCGTCGAGACCGACCAGACGCCGTACTGGCGCAAGTGGGACACCTTCGTGCGCGAGACGCTCGCCGCGCAGAATCTCATCGATGCCATCGACACGTCGTTCTATCGCATCGTCGACACCGTGGACGAGGCGGTGGCGCAGCTGACGACCTTCTATCGCGTCTATCACTCCTCGCGGATCGTCGGCGACAACCTCGTGTTCCGGCTCACCCACGCGCTGCGCGACGCCGATCTGGCCGTGATCCAGCAGCGCTTCGAGGACGTGCTGAAGGGGCCGGTGGACCAGGCGCCCGGGCCGTTCCCGCAGGAGTCCAACGAGTATCCGGATCTGCCGCGCCTGCTGGTGCCGTTCAACCGCTCGTCCTATGCTCGCCTGCGGCAGCTGATCGACTTCGTGAACACGCTCTAGCTACTCCGGCTCCGGGCGCTCCTCCAGCTGCTGGCACTCGGTGCAGACCCACGTGCGCAGGAGCGCTTTCGTGGCGTTGTCGCGGCGCAGCGTCCAGGGGATGAGCGCCAGCCGTCCGCACTTGCCGCAGCGCTCCGGCCGGGCGCCCGGCGGCACGACGGACGGGAGCCACGGGATCTTGGCGGGCATGCGGCGATCATAGCATCGGGCGGTACTCGATCTTCGCCACCTCGAAGGCCGAATTCTGGCAGGCTTCCTGCCCCGACACAATAAAACGGGGGGCTGGGCTCACGCCCAGTCCCCCGCAAGCACGTCGTAGGAGAGTCTAACGGAGTGGCAGCAGCGGCACCTCGGGTGGTGCTGGCAGCGCGGGCGGCAGTGGCAGTGGCGCGGGTGTCGTCGACACGCCGGGCCGGTGGAATATGAGCGAGCGGGTTGATTCGCTGGATCGCGCCGCGGCGCCGGCCGCCAGCGAGGAGAGCGGATCCTCGGTGGGTTGGGCGACAACGCATCCCCCGCCGGTGTACGAGGCGTCGACGTAGAAGTGGCTGCCCGAGAAATATACCGTGCCGCCGTCTGACCAGAGGTCTCTGGCCATCCGGATCTCGACGGCATGGATGCCCGGCTTGACCGCTGTGCACCAGGTATAGTGGATGCCGTTCTCATGGAAATCGTCGAACTCACCGTGCCGCTGCAAGGCGATCCATCCGGGAGTGTCCGTCGCGGGTGAGAGTTCGGGTCGGCAGAACGCGGAATCGAGCTTGCAGCTGAACCAGTGCGCCGCGCCCACGTGCGCATCGCCGGTGCCCGACATGATCACGTACAACGTGTCGCAACCATCCGGCACGAAGACCATTTTTTGGTAAACAGCGACGCCCGGAGGTGGGTCACTCGATTCGGCATGGCC
>Ga0134075_10000752_pt1 | contig 10248 bp, 12 predicted proteins | sample 15_taG_18_FD_119775 | JGI IMG/M metagenome (GOLD analysis project Ga0134075, IMG submission 119775) | Grasslands soil microbial communities from the Angelo Coastal Reserve, California, USA - 15_D_Rain_40cm_5_09212015 | ecosystem: Environmental > Terrestrial > Soil > Grasslands ... | reverse complement strand
GCCTGCAACCCGGCGACGAGGAGCGTCAGAAGCCCGACGCCCAGCAGCGAAGCGAGCAACCTGTTCCGCAGCGAGAGCTTTCTCACGGCTGTGGAGCTCGCCGGTCAGGCTCCGACGAGGTGCGATTCGAACGGCGTGAAGTATCGGCGCCACAAGCCCCTGTAGGTGCCGTCCCGCCGCATCTTGGCCAGCCAGCCGTTCACCCACCGGATCAAGCCCGTGTCCTCCTTCCTGGCTGCCGCGACGTACGGTCGTGGCCTGATGGGCGCGCCGGTGACGCGCAGTGCTGGATCGCGGCGCGCCAGGGCGAGGACAGCCACGTCGTCGTAGAGGAAGGCGTCGGCTTGGCCACTCCTGACGGCATGCGCCCCCGCCGCAAGGGAGCCGACGGTGATCAGGATCGCTCGCGGCTGGAGCTCCGCCACGTCCGCCTCTTGCACGGAGCCCTTGACGACCGCGACTTTGCGACCCGCGGCCTCACCGAGCGTGCCCAGCCGGCTGTCACGCGCCACGAGGATCAACGATCCCGAGGTGAAGTACGGGTCCGACAGCTCCGCGACGGTCCGGCGCTGTTCGGTGACGGTGACGGTCGCGAGCAGCAGGTCGACTCGACCGGCCTGCAATTCCGCGAACCGTGTCGACGTGGTCACCGGCACCAGCCGCGCCCGGCCCTCGTCGTCGAACAGGACCCGCGCGAAGAACCGGGCCAGATCGACCTCGAATCCGACCGGATGACCGCGCGCATCGATGAATCCGAAGGGCGCTGCGTCGGTCTTGACACCGACGCGAATCCGGCCGCGGGCCCGGACGGCGTCGAGCGATGACTCGGCGTGGGCGGACGTCCCGCAGGCGAGCGCGAGGGCGAGCACGACCCCGGCCTTGGAGATGCGTCGACGCAGCATCGGACCGACTTATCGGTCGACGATCTCTGCCCGCTGGCGCAGCGAGGCCGGGATTACCAGTCCCAAGGCGTTCGTCGCCTTGAAGTTGATGACCACCTCGAGCGTGAGAGCCTCTTCCACGGGCAGATCGCCCGCCTGCGCGCCGCGCAAGATCTTGTCGACATGGCCGGCCGCGCGTCTGCACAGGTCGAGCAGGTCCACCGAGACCGACATCAACCCGCCGGCGTCGGGAAAGAGCCGGTCGCCGTAGACGGCGGCCAGCCGGGCCCTCGCGACCAGACCGATGAGGATCGCACGGTTCGTGCTGAACATCGCGTCCCCCGGGACGAAGAGGGCGTCGAATCGCTGGCTCAGCAGCGTCTTGAAGACGCCCTCGAGCTCCACCGCTTCGAACACGCCGACCTCGAGCAGCGTGAGGCCCAGTTGCCGGCCCGCCCCCTGGGCGGCGCGGAAGATTTTCGGATGAACAGGGTTCGTGAGATTCCGAAGAAAGGCGACCCGCTTCGCGCGTGGGATCACCTCGCGCAGCGATTCCAGCCGCTTCTGAACGGTGGTGACGCCGCCGCCGAATCCCGTGATGTTGCCGCCCGGCTTGTCCCTGTTCGCGACGATTCCGAAGTCGACGGGGTCTCCGCCCGTCACGAATACGATGGGAACCTTCGCCGTCGCCCGCTTCGCAGCGAGGGCGACCGGCGTCCCGACGCCGGTGACGATCAGGGTCACGCCGATGCCGATGAGCTCCGCAACGAGTCCGGGCAGGCGCTCGAGGTCTCCGTCCGCGGAGCGCTGCTCGATACGGAAGCCACGCCCCTCGGCCCAACCCCGCTCGATCAGGCCACGCTCCAGCGCTTCGATGTACGACGACGGCAGCGAGCGCTCCGACAGGAACCCGATGGTCGTCGCGGCCTCGGCCGACTGCTCTGCAGTGGCGAGTTGCGCGAAGCCAGCGGCGACGGCACCGGCGACGAAGACGCGGCGCGAAAGTGACAGCCTCACCGACAAGCCTCGAGGATCCTCTACTTCCGCGGCCCCTCGGCGTAGCCGCGATCCACCATGCAACGGCGGTACCGGTCCTGCTGGATTACCGTGCGCGGCCCCTGGGGGCCGCCGACGAGCATCCGCGCCTGCCTGAGGCAATCCAGCTCGTCCCGGGCGAGGTCCTGCTGCGACGCACCCGCCTTCGTCCAGCCGTCGGACGACGACGAGGCGCAGCCGGCCAGCAGTCCCAGGACGGCCAGGCCGACGACGAGCGATCGCATCGGACCGGCTCAGCGCTCCATGATCTGCTGCTGCTCGACCGTGATGGCCTTGCCCCACCAGCTCTGATCGCGCGCGAGAGCGACGTCCTGGCGCGTCACCCGAGCCGCAGTCGCCTCGCCGTTCCGCATCGAGAACCTGAAGTGATCGCCAGTGGCGAAGTGCGACGTGTGCGATTTCCACGTCGTCCATTCGTCGGACGTCGCACAGCCGAAGAGCAGCAGCACCGCGGGGAGCGCTGGAAGCGAGAAGGCGAGCGTTCGCATGACAGTCTCCTATCCTTTGTTGGAGTACGCCGGCAGCGAGGACGACTCGCGGTCCGCACGCAGCCGGGCCGTCCTCGTGAGGATGCCGAATCCCGCGGCCATGGCGCTGGGAGCGAGGGTGCGGCCGAGCAGCGCGGGCGGCGCGGCGAGTGTCGCGGCGACGATCACGCCGAGGACGACGGACAGGGCCGCGCCAAGCGCGACGGACCATTCACCAGGAATCCGACGTCGGATCGCCAGGCAGATGTGCACGTCGAACGCCCCGGCGACGATCTGCAGCGCGATGACCGCCAGCAGCAGCGTGGCGGGCGACAGCAAGCTCAGCAGTTGCCCGGGATGCCACCGGCCGAAGACATCGCCAAGCGGGAGACCGAAGATCACGAGACCTGCGCCGACCGCGAGGCATCCGCGCAGCAGCAGGACCAGCCGATTCAGCGGAAGGGTGGCGATGGACGCGCTGGCCCACATCGTGACGAGGCCGTCCACGACCCAGTACGCCGCGCTCGTCCGCGCGACGGCGGCCGATGAGCTCGGTGTCTGCGACGCGGTGTACCCTCCGAGCACCAGCGCCGTGCTGCCACGCAGCAGGCCGGCCCACCATAGCCTGGCGAGCAAGTCCGGCTCCGGCGTCGTGCGCCGCGCAGCGGCGGAGCTCATCGGCATTTCCCCGCACCCGCCCGCGGCCTGGCGTCACTGCTGATAATTCTACCCGTCCACATCAATACGTCCTCTGGCGGGCCAGTACAGCAGCGCGCCCCGGTCGCGGCAATGGGACCTTCGGCCGATGGGGGGCCCGCCCCGTCGGTGGTCGATGTGAGACGTTGGTCCCATGCTGGCGCGCCGGACGTCGTGGTTCCATCGGGAAGCGATGAAGACCCTGGCGGCGATCACGATCTCGGCGAGGACGATGGCACCCACCAGGCGGCCGCTCGTCCTGCGAGGCGCGCTGCTGCTGGCGTTCGGCCTGGGCGAGGGCGGTCTGTTCCTGCTCGTGTTCCGGGTCCCGCACATCACCGTCGCGTTGCTCGCGCGGCTGATCGGGGCGTTCGTTCTGCTGGACGGCGCGATGACCATTGTCGAAGCGACGCTGATGCGCGAGCGGTCGCTGTGGCTCCTCCCTCAGGCGCTGACCGGCGTGGCGGCGGCGGGGTTGGTCCTGCTGCTCCCCGCTGCATCGGCGCTCGCGATCTTTGCGTGGTGGGCTGTCGTCATCGGCCTGTTCGAAGCCGGCGAGTCACTGGCATCGGGGTCCCGCCGCGTGCTCGTGTCGGTCCTCTCGCTGGCGCTTGGCCTGTTCGTTCTCGCAGGCCCCGTCCACGATCCCTCGCTGTTGCTCCTCGCGGTCGCGCTCTACGGCGTCCTTGCCGGCGCCGGACGGCTGCACGCCGCCCGATCCCGGCGGCTCCGCTAGGCTTCGGCGGCCGGTCCGGCGTGGTGCCCGCGCGCGCCATGAACCGGCTGAGCGTCCTCGTCGTCGTTCTCGTCTTCGGGAACGGTCACGCGATGGCCACCACCGATGTCCTCGTGACCGCCCCGGCAGGCGGAAGCCCGAACGAGGCGTGGCCGCGAACGATGAGTCTGGGAACCGTGGCCGCCGTCGTGTATCAGCCGCAGGTGAAAGCGTGGAGTGGCGACAAGCTCGACTTCCGCGTTGCGGTCGCGCTCACGCCGCCCGGCTCGGACCAGGAGATATTCGGCGCTGTCTCCGTCTCGACGCGAACCCGCGTCGACCGCGTTTCCCGAACGGTGACCCTGGACCAGTTCCGCCTCGAACGGGTCCTCTTCCCGGCGCTGCCGGACCGGGGCGCCGCGTACGCGCGTGCGCTGCGACGGTTGCTGCCGGCGCTGAAGACGATCGCCCTCGACCGCCTGGAGACGTCGATGGCGGCCGCGGGTGCCGTGAAGCCGGGCGGCGTGGTCGTCGCCAACGATCCGCCGCAGGTGATCACCACCGAGATGTCGGCGAGACATGCCTGCAGCTCCTCCAGGTCGGGCTGCCGACCGGCGAGCAGCCGGGTCGCCGCCTGCGCGTTGGCGCTATAGCAAGGACGCATGACGAGGGTCCTACGACCAAGGTCCACTGACGCGTCGCGCATTCCGATGGAAGGATGGGCGGCGCGGAGGATCGTCGTGATGGCAGAGGAGCGCGCCAAGCCGGAGCTGTGGACCGATTGGTGGAGGAACTGGACGTCGTCGGGCACGCCGTGGCAAGCGGCCTGGGATTACTGGGTCGACGCCGCCCAGCGCACCGTCCTGTTCTGCGACGTGATGCGCAAGCGCGGCAACATGTTCCTCGAGCACGAGGCGAAGGGCAAGCCGCCGGTCCTCGCCTTCGAGCAGGAGATGGTGCTCGACGGTCGGACGCTCGGGCGGCCCGTCAACTACTTCCTGGTACGAATCATCCCGCCGGCCGGCACGCGGACGGATCCGCGCAAGCGCCCGTTCGTCGTCTTCGATCCTCGCGCCGGCCACGGTCCCGGGATCGGCGGCTCCAAGGTGGACAGCGAGATCGGCGTGGCCCTGCGTGCCGGCCACCCGTGCTACTTCGTCGGCTTCCGGGCGGAGCCCGTGCCCGGACAGACCCTCGAGGATGTCGGCCGGGCCGAGGGCCTCTTCTTGCAGAAGATCGCCGAGCTCCATCCCGAAGCCGACGGCCGGCCTTGCATCGTCGGCAACTGCCAGGCCGGCTGGGCCGTGATGATGTTGAGCGCGGTCGCCCCCGACTTGATGGGGCCGATCCTGCTGGCCGGCGCGCCGCTGTCCTACTGGGCCGGAGCCGGGACTCAGAACCCGATGCGGTATGCGGGCGGCATGCTGGGCGGCTCGTGGCTGGCCTCGCTGGCCGGCGATCTCGGCAACGGTCGCTTCGACGGCGTGCACCTGGTGGCCAACTTCGAGAACCTGAACCCGGCCAACACGCTGTGGAAGAAGCCGTACAACCTCTACGCGAAGATCGATACCGAGGAGCCGCGCTACCTCGACTTCGAGCGCTGGTGGGGCGGCTTCTTCCTGCTGAACGAGGAGGAGATGCGGTTCATCGTGAACAACCTCTTCGTGGGTAACCGCCTCGCGTCCGGCGAGATCGTGACCTCCGCCGGCCGGCGGATCGACCTCCGCAACATCCGCTCGCCCATCGTCGTCTTCGCCTCCTGGGGTGACAACATCACTCCGCCCCAGCAGGCGCTCAACTGGATCCTCGACTGCTACGCGAGCGACCGGGAGCTCCTGGCCCGCGAGCAGACGATCGTCTACATCCTGCACCACGACATCGGGCACCTCGGCATCTTCGTGTCGGGCCGGATCGCCCAGCGTGAGCACTCCGAGATCGTGCAGGCGCTCGACGTCATCGAGACGCTGCCGCCCGGCCTCTGGGAGATGGTGATCGAGGACAAGCAGCCGGGGGCATCCCACGCCGAGCTCATGCCCGGGCGCTACCTGGTCCGCTTCGAGCGGCGCTCGCTGAATGACATCCGGGTGCTGGAGGACACGCGCGAGGACGAGCGGCCGTTCGCGGCGGTGGCGCGCGTCTCGGAGATCGCCGAGAGCTGGTACCGCACGTTCGTGAGCCCGTGGATCCGACCCTGGGTGACCGAGCCAGTCGCCGAGGCGCTGCGCAACCTGCATCCCAATCGCCTGCAGTACTCGCTGTGCTCCGATCGAAATCCATGGATGGCGGGGGTGAAGGACCTGGCGGAGGTCGTGCGTCAGCATCGCAAGCCCGCGGCGCCCGAGAACCCGTTCCTGGCCGTGGAGCAGAAGGTCTCGGCGCAGATCGAGCACGCGCTCGAAACCTATCGGGACGTTCGTGATCGAACCACCGAGCGTCTCTTCAATGCGATCTACGGCTCGGCCTGGCTCCAGGCGGCGGTCGGGCTTAGCGCGGCCGCCGGCGACGGCGTGGCGGTGCGGCCGCGCGACGAGACGTTCGAGGCGCTGCTCGCGCAGAAGATCGCGGCGCTCCGGATGCGGATGGATCAGGGCGGCCTGCGCGAGGCGGCCGTGCGCATCCTGCTCTACGCCGGCAGCGACGAGCCCCGGGTGGACGTCCGCGGCTTCCGCATGGCCGAGCAGGTCCGCGACAAGTACCTGGCCGGCGAGCGCTTGCCGGGACCGCAACGCCGGGAGCTGTTCAGGGAGCAGTTCTTCCTGCTCTTGCTCGACGAGGCGGGGGCCTTGGCGGCGCTGCCGCGCATGCTCCGCTCGGACGACGAGCGGGCGACGGCGCTCGAGATGGTGCGCCAGGTGCTGTCGGCCAAGGGCGAGCTCAGCGAGGAACGGCGCGCCCGACTGGCGCGCGTGGAACGCATCCTGGACGAGTCGCCGGCGATCCCGGCGCCGGTGGCCTAGGAGGCTGTCATGCCGACGGACGTGATAACGAGGACCGAGAGTCGGGGCACCGGGAAGTACGAGCAGCTGCTGGCGCGCTGCAAGGGCATGACGGCGACGCCGACCGCCGTCGCGCATCCGTGCGACGACGCCTCGCTCGGTGCCGTGGTCGAGGCGGCCCGGGCCGGCATCATCGCGCCGATCCTGGTCGGCCCGGTCGAGCGAATCCGGACCGTCGCCAAGACGTGCGGGCTCGACATCGAGCAGTACGAGATCGCGGCCGTGCCACACAGCCACGCCGCGGCGGCCCGGGCGGTCGAGCTCGTGCGGCTCGGCCGCGCCGATCTGCTCATGAAAGGGAGCCTGCACACCGACGAGCTGATGAGCGAGGTCGTCAAGCGCGAGACGGGGTTGCGGACCGACCGGCGGGTGAGCCACGCGTTCGTCATGGACGTGCCGACCTACCACAAGCCGCTCCTGATCACCGACGCCGCCGTCAACATCTTCCCGACGCTCGACGACAAGCGCGACATCGTCCAGAACGCGATCGACTTTGTGCGCGCGCTGGGCGCCGAGCGGCCGAAGGTGGCGATCCTGTCGGCGGTGGAGACCGTGACGACGAAGATCCCGTCCACGATCGACGCCGCCGCGCTGTGCAAGATGGCCGACCGCGGGCAGATCCAGGGCGCCATCCTCGATGGCCCGCTCGCCTTCGACAACGCGATCAGCGCGGAGGCGGCCCGGACGAAGGGCATCAGCTCGGCCGTCGCCGGCGATCCCGACATCGTCCTCGTGCCCGATCTCGAGGCCGGCAACATGCTGGCCAAGAACCTGACGTTCCTGTCCCGGGCCGACGCCGCCGGCGTGGTGCTCGGCGCCCGGGTCCCGATCATCTTGACGAGCCGGGCCGACAACCAGCGCACGCGCCTGGCGTCGTGCGGCGTGGCGGCCCTCTACGCCGCCGCGCGGCGGCGGGCCGGGGTCATCGGCGGTTAGTCATGGCCGACACGATCCTCGTCGTCAACGCTGGCTCGTCGAGCATCAAGTTCTCACTGTTCGAGATCGGCGATGGCCGGCGACTCCGCCTCGCCTCCAAGGGGCAGATGGACGGCATCGGCACCCACCCGCGCCTGCGGACGCGGAACGCCGCCGGAACGGACCTCGGCGACGAGAAATATTCGGGCGAGGAGGTCCCGGACGTCCCGGCGGCGATGGCGCGTGTGGGCGGGTGGCTTCGCACGCACGTCGGCGACGCGTTGCCGGTGGCGGTCGGCCATCGCATCGCCCACGGCGGGCCCGAGTACGCCTCGCCGTGCCTCGTGGACGACCGCGTGCTGGCGGCTCTCCGGCGATTCGTGCCGCTCGCGCCGCTGCACCAGCCCTACAACCTCGACCCCATCCGCACCATCCAGACGCGCTTCCCGGGCACGCCCCAGGTGGCCTGCTTCGACACCGCGTTTCACCGCGGGCATGCGGCCGTAGCCGACCGCTACGCGCTGCCCGACGCGCTCTACCAGGAGGGCGTGCGCCGTTACGGCTTCCACGGACTGTCCTACGAGTACATCGCACGGAACTTGCCGCACGTCGCGCCGGAGATCGCGCGGGCCGCGGTGGTGGTCGCGCACCTCGGCAGCGGCGCCAGCATGTGCGCGATCCGAGATGGCCGCAGCGTGGACAGCACGATGGGCTTCACCGCCCTCGATGGGCTGCCGATGGGCACCCGCTGCGGCCAGCTCGATCCCGGCGTCGTGCTCTATCTGCTGACCGAGAAGGGCTGGAGCGTCAAGGACGTCGAGCGCCTCCTGTACCGCGACGCGGGGCTGCGCGGTCTGTCGGCCATCAGCAACGATGTCCGCGACCTGCTGGCCAGCGACGCGCCGGCGGCGCGGCTGGCGCTCGATTACTTCGTCTACCGGATCGCGCGGGAGATGGGTTCCCTCGCGGCGGCCATGGGCGGGATCGACGCGCTGGTGCTGACCGCCGGCATCGGGGAGAACTCGCCCGAGATCCGGGCCCGGGTCTGTGCCCGGGCCGAGTGGCTCGGGGTCGAGCTGGACGAGACGGCCAACCGCGCGGGGGGCCCGCGCATCTCGACATCACGATCCCGCGTGTCGGTGTGGGTGATCCCCACCGACGAGGAGCGCATGATCGCCGAGCACACGCTCGACCTCGTGACCCGTCAGGCGTGAGACGCGACGACGAGAGGAGTCCCGACCGATGAGCTATCGAGCCCGACACATCGTCGCGATGGCCACCGCCGTCGCCTGTCTCGTGAGCGGGGCCGCCGTCGCCCAGGAGAAGCCGGCCGACACGATGGAGGTCCTCCGCGAGAAGGTACGGGCCGACAAGAAGCTGGTCGTGGCGGTCGCCCTCGACCTCACCGACAAGGAGGCCAAGGAATTCTGGCCCGTCTATGGCGCCTACCAGAGCGACATGATCGAGCACTACGATCGGGTCGCCAAGCTGATCGGCGACTATGCCGCGGCCTACCAGTCCATGAACGACGCGACCGCCACCCGGTTGCTCGGGGATTTCCTCGCGCTGGAGACCGACTATGCGGCGCTGCTCACCCGATACGCGCCGCGGTTCCACGGCGTGTTGCCGCCCCGGAAGGTTGCGCGGTTCTACCAGATCGAGAACAAGCTGCGCGCGCTCCTGGACTACCACCTCGCCCGCGACATTCCCTTCGTCAAGTGATCAGAGGAGAACCGACGATGCGAAACGTCCAAATCGCCGGAGCGCTGCTGGCGTGGGGCCTGGCCGTGACCGTGACCCTCACCGCGCGGCCGGCCGTCGCCGGTTCCGCGGCCGCGATCGACCGCGACGTCAGCGCGGCCCTCACCAAGATGTACGACAGCGTTCCCAATTCCCGGCACCTGGGCGGCCAGGCCCGGGGCATTCTCGTGTTCCCGAACATCGTGAAGGCCGGCTTCCTCTTCGGCGCCCAGTACGGCGAGGGCGCGCTGCGCTCGCAGGGTCGCACGACCGGCTACTACAACACCGTCTCCGCCTCCTACGGACTGCAGGCCGGCGTGCAGGTGTTCGGCTATGCGCTGTTCTTCATGAGCGACTCCGCCCTGCAGTACCTGAACAACAGCGGGGGCTTCGAGCTCGGCACCGGGCCCAGCATCGCCATCCTGGACGTCGGCGCCGCCCGGGCCCTGACGACCTCGACGCTGCAGAACGACATCTACGCCGTGTTCTTCGACCAGCGCGGGCTCATGGCGGGCCTCGGTCTGCAGGGCGCGAAGATCACGCGAATCGACCGCTGAGCCGAAAACCGGGCGTCGTCGAGCGGCCAGGCGGCTGCCGTGGCCGGCACGCGCGCCCGCCGCGTCGGCTCGAGCGACCGTGGTCCGCCGAGAGCAACACGATCGACGTGATCGGCTGGTGCAGCGTCTGACGGAATGACTGCCGCCGGTTGACTCGCCAGGTGGATGGCGGGCGCAGACGTCGATGTAGTTCACTCCGACACCTGCCGACGCGCGACCGCCGGG
>Ga0134075_10000748_pt1 | contig 10287 bp, 9 predicted proteins | sample 15_taG_18_FD_119775 | JGI IMG/M metagenome (GOLD analysis project Ga0134075, IMG submission 119775) | Grasslands soil microbial communities from the Angelo Coastal Reserve, California, USA - 15_D_Rain_40cm_5_09212015 | ecosystem: Environmental > Terrestrial > Soil > Grasslands ... | reverse complement strand
TTCACGTCCTCGTGGCCGCAGAGCGCGGCGTTGATCACCTGCGGGCTCTCGCTGTACTTGGTCAGGACTTGCAGGCTGAGCTCGGGATGGCTGCCCTCCTGCTCGTGCGTCAGCGCCTTGCCGATGTCGTGCAGCAGGCCCATGCGCTTGGCCAGCTTGACGTCGGCGCCGATCTCGGAGGCCATCATGCCCGCCAGCCACGCCACCTCCTTGGAGTGCTGCAGGCAGTTCTGCCCGTACGAGGTCCGGTACTTGAGCCGGCCCACGAGCTTCACCAGCTCGGGATGCAGCCCGTGCACGCCGACCTCGAAGCACGCCTTGTCGCCTTCCTCGCGCAGGTGGACGTCCATCTCCTGCTTGACCTTGTTGACGACCTCCTCGATGCGCGCGGGGTGGATGCGGCCGTCGGCGACGAGGCGCTGCAGGGCCAGCCGCGCGATCTCGCGCCGGTAGGGGTCGTAGGCGGAGATCAGGACGGCCTCCGGCGTGTCGTCCACGATGAGGTCGACGCCGGTGTGCTGCTCGAGCGCGCGGATGTTGCGCCCTTCGCGGCCGATGATGCGGCCCTTCATGTCGTCGGACGGCAGGTCCACCACCGAGACCGCGGTCTCCACGGTGTAGTCGGGCGCCAGGCGCTGGATCGTGGTGGCGAGCACCTCGCGCGCCTTCTCGCGGGCGACCTCGCGCGCCTCCTCCTCCAGCCGCATGCCGAGCAGCGCCGCCTCGCGGCGCGCCTCGTCCTCCATCTGGGTGAAGAGCTGGCGCTTGGCTTCCTCGGCGGTGAGGCCGGCGATCGACTCGAGCTTGTGGCGCTGCTCCTCCGCGGCGGACGCCACGCGCCCCTCGCGCTCGGTGAGCGCCCTGTCGCGGGAGGTCAGCGCGCGCTCCTTGTCGGCGGACTCCGTCAGGCGCCGATCGAGCTGATCGAGCTTGCGCGCCAGGTCTTCTTCCTTGGCGAGGATGCGCTGCTCGACCTGCTTGAGCTCGCGCTCGCTGCGCCGCGCGTCCTCTTCGAGCGCCGAGCGCATCTTGAGGGCGGCCTCGCGCGCCTCCAGCTCGGCCGCCTTGCGCATGCCGTCGGCCTCGCGCTGGCCCTCGGCGACGATCCTCTTCGCGGCAACGCCGGCGTCACCGAGACGGCGGTCGGTGAACCACTTGTGGAGAAGGACACCGATGAGCAGCGAGAGCAACCCGACCAGCGAGTCGAACCAGGCCAGAGATTCCATCATCCGTCCTCTCGTCGGAGGCCGTTTAGTGTCATCGAAGTACGCGTCAGATTTGATGAGTATAGGTGGGCGGCCGGAGGGGAGTCAAATGTGCAGACGCAAGTCCCCGCCTCTGCCGTGTGCCGTGGTGTTTCGAACCTGGTATGTCCAGGTGGGCGTCTTGGATGAGAGCTTCAGGCTTCCCCTTCCAGGAGGGGCTTGCACACCACTCTCGCGTTCGACACCCGTTGTGTTAACGAGGTTGAAACTTCCCTCCGGCATCACGAACAGCGCAGGGACACGTTAGGTTTACCCGGGGCCGGGCCCGGGGTCAAGACCCCAGCGCGGACTGGCGGAGGGTGAAACGAGCAACGCGGGTGCCAGCGAGGCCGGCGTGGGCGCGCGCGGCGGTCGCCGGGGACGGCTCAGCCGCGGCGGGGCGGGTCGGGCGTGACGCGATCGAGCAGCTCGACGAGGGCGCCGAGGCGCGCCTGGACCTCGCCCGCGCCCTTGGTGCGCTCGTCGCGCGCGCGGTTCAGCTCGTCGGTGATCTCGAGCGCGGCCAGCATCAGCGCCTTGAACTGGTCGCGAACGCCGCCGCGCTGCAGCGCGGCCACGCGCGCTTCGACGAAGGCGGCGAGCGAGCGCAGGTATTTGGGATCGGCCTCGCTGCGCAGGGTCAGCGTCTGGCCGAGCAGCGTCAGCTCCACGCGCGCCGGCTCCGTCATGCCATCATGCCCCCAGGTCCAGCTTGGCGATGTCGCGCAAGACGGCGTCGATCTGCGCGAGCATCTGCCGGCGCTCGTCTTCGAGCCGCCGGTTGTCGCGGCGCAGGCGATCGTTCTCCTCGCGCAGCCGCGCCACCGCCTCCACGGCCCGACCCACCGCGGCCTCCAGCTGCGTGAGCCGCTCGGCGATCGAGTCGCTCACGCGCTGTCGGCGCCTCGCAGCGTGAGCCCGAGCGCGTCGCACACGCGCCGCGCGACCCGCGCATGGATCGCGTTCACCTCGTCGTCCGTGAGCGTCCGATCGTCGGCCTGGAACGTGAGCCGGAAGGCGATGCTCCGGCGGCCGTCGGGCAGCGGGAACACGTCGAAGACCGCCAGACCACGCAGCAGTGGGCCCGCCTCGGTGCGGAGGGCGCCGGCGATGGCGTCGGCGGTCACCGGCCGCTCGCCGAGCGCGAAGGCCATGTCGCGCTGCACGGCGGGGAAGCGCGGCAACGGCTCGTGCTGCGGCGTGCGCGGCGCCAACGGCAGCGCGCCGTCCAGCCGGAGAGCGGCGGCGAAGACGGGCACCTCGATGCCCCACGCCGCGCGCGCCGAGACGGCCACCTCGCCGAGCTCGCCGACCACGGCGTCGCCGACCAGCAGCGTCGCGCGCGAATCCGGCTCGAATCCCGGCAGCGCGCCGCCGAGCCGCGTCGTCGGCGTCAGGCCGAAGCGCGCGACGACGAGCTCGGCCAGGCCCTTGGCGTCGAAGACGTCGACCTTCGCCGCCGGCGTGTGCCAGGCGGCGTCGGCGCGGTCGCCGGCCAGCGCCAGCGAGGCCCAGCGCGGCTCGGCGGTGTCGGTGTCGCCGCCCGGGGCGGCTTCGTAGGTGCGCCCGAGCTCGAACACGCGGACCCCCGTCTGCTGCCGGCGCAGGTTCGTGGCGATCACACCGAGGAGGCCTTCGAGCGGATGCGCACGCAGGGCCGAGGCATCCTGCGACAGCGGGTTGAGGAGCTTGAGCGAGGGCGAGACGAGGAGCGCGCCGGCCCGCGCGGGATCGCTGAAGGCGTACGTCACGCACTCGGTGAGGCCGGCGCCGACGAGCGCGTCGCGCACGATCGCCTCCTGGCGGCCGGTCTCGCTGTCACGCCCGAGGGCCACGGTCACCCGACCGACCGTCGTCGGAATGCGCGCGTAGCCCCAGACCCGGATCACTTCCTCGACCAGATCATCCTCGATGGCGAGGTCGCGGCGGAAGCTCGGCACCGTCACCTCGAGGTCGGCGCCCCGCGCGCGCACGCCGAGCCCGAGGCCGGTGAGGATCCGTCGCGCCTGGGCGGCCGGCGGCGCCACGCCGAGCACGCGCGCGACGCGCGCCATGCGCAGGCGCACGCGCACCGGGCGCCGCTTGCGCGGATAGACGTCGATCATCCCGCGCGCGACCGTGCCGCCCGCCAGCTCGGCGATGAGCCGCGCCGTGCGCGCGGAGGCGTCCACCAGCCCTTCGATGTCGGCGCCGCGCTCGAAGCGATAGGCGGCGTCGGTCGGGAGGCCCAGCGCGCGGGACGTCCGCCGCGTCGTCCCCGGATCGAAGTAGGCGCTCTCGAGCAGCACGCGCGTGGTGGCGTCGGTGACCTCGCTGTTCTCGCCGCCCATCACGCCGGCGAGGCCGATGGCCCGCTCGGGGTCGGCGATCGCACACATGGACGCGTCCAGCGTGCGCGCCTGGCCGTCGAGTGTCGTGAAGCGCTCCCCCGGCCGCGCGCGGCGTACCACGATCCTCGCATCGGTCACGCGCGCGGCGTCGAAGGCGTGGAGCGGATGCCCAAGCTCGCAGAGCACGTAGTTCGTCACGTCGACCACGTTGGAGATCGGACGTAACCCTGCGGCGCGCAGCCGCGACTGCATCCACGCCGGCGAGGGCCCCACGCGCAGGCCGTCGATGACACGCACGGTGTAGCGCGGGCAGAGATCCGGCGCCTCGACCTTGACGCGCGCCAGGTCGGCCGCGCGCTGCCGGCCCTCGCGCGGCGCGACCGCGGGCGGACGCAGCCGCGCGCCCGTGAGCGCGGCCAGCTCGCGCGCCACGCCGAGCACCGACAGGCAGTCCGGCCGGTTCGGCGTGATCTCGATCTCGAGCACATGATCGTCGAGGCCGAGCTGCTTGACGAGGTCGGCGCCGACGGCGGCGTCGCCGTTGAGCAGCAGCAGACCGGCCTCGTGCTCGTCGCCCAGGCCGAGCTCGCGCTCGGAGCAGAGGATGCCCTGCGACTCGACGCCGTGGATCTTCTTGGCGGCGACGACGCCGACGCCGGGCAGGGATGCTCCGGGCGGAGCAAATGCGGCGCGTACGCCGGACCGCGTGTTGGGCGCGCCGCACACGACGCTGAAGCGCTGGGCGCCGCGGCCGCGCACGCGGCAGAGCAGCAGGCGATGGCCGCGGCTCTCGCCGAGCTCGCGCTCGACCGCCTCGATCTCGCCGACGACCACGCCGCGCAGACCCGCGGGCGCCAGCGGCGTCACGCTCGCCACCTCCACGCCCGCGTTGACGAGACGATCGGCGGCGTCCTGCGCCGAGAGCTTCAGGTCGACGAACTCGCGAACCCAGCCGTAGGGAATTTTCATGCGAACTGATTCAAGAAGCGCAAGTCGTTCTCGAAAAACAGCCGGATGTCGTCGACGCCGTACTTGAGCATGGCGATCCGCTCGATGCCCATGCCGAAGGCCCAGCCGGTGACCTGTTCGGGGTCGTAGCCGACATTTTTCAGGACGCGCGGATGCACCATGCCCGAGCCCAGGATCTCGAGCCAGCCCGACTGCTTGCAGACGCGGCACCCCGCGCCCGCGCAGAGGAAGCAGACCACGTCGACCTCCGCCGACGGCTCGGTGAACGGGAAGAACGAGGGCCGGAAGCGGATCTTCGAGCGCGGCCCGAACATCTCGCGGGCGAAGAGGTCCAGCGTGCCCTTGAGATCGGCCATGGTCACGTCGCGGTCCACCGCGAGCCCCTCGACCTGGTGGAACATCGGCGAGTGGGTGATGTCGGCGTCGCGCCGGTACACCACCCCGGGGCAGATGATCCGCACCGGCGGCTTCTGCGCGCGCATCGCGCGGATCTGCACGGGCGAGGTGTGGGTGCGGAGCAAGGTCTCCGGCGACAGGTAGAACGTGTCCTGCATGTCGCGCGCGGGGTGGTCGCGCGGGATGTTGAGCGCCTCGAAGTTGTACGCGTCGGTCTCGATCTCGGGGCCCTCGGCGACCGAGAAGCCGAGGCCGGTGAAGATCGTGACGATCTCGTCGCGCACGCGCGTGAGCGGATGCAGGCCGCCGCGTGGCGGCCGGCGGCCGGGCAGCGTGAGGTCGGGGCGCTCGCGCTCGCGCTGGCGCCGGCGCTCGGCACCGCGCGCGACGTCCAGGCGCCGCTCGAGCAGCTCCTCCAGCTCGCGCTTGGCCTCGTTGGCGGCGGCGCCGACCTGCGGCCGCTCTTCGGGCGGCAGCGTGCCGAGCGACTTGAGGATCTGGGTGACCTCGCCCGAGCGGCCGAGGTAGCGAACCCGGATCGCCTCGAGCTCGGCCGACGAGGCGGCGGCGCCGATCGCGGCGCGCGCCTCGGCGGCCACGGCTTCGACGCGCGGGTGGCTCACGCCGCTCTCAGCGCGCCTGGGCCTTTGCGGTCTCGGTGAGCTTGGCGAACGCGCCGGGGTCTTTGACGGCGAGCTCGGCGAGGACCTTGCGATCGAGCAGCACCCCCGCCTTCTTCAGCGCGGCGATGAAGCGCGAGTAGGACAGCCCGGCCTCGCGGCACGCCGCGTTGATGCGCACGATCCAGAGCGCGCGCTGCGTGCGCTTCTTCTGCTTGCGGTGGCGGTACGCGAAGGCCCCCGCGCGCAGGACCGTCTCGGCCGCCGTCCGGTACAGCTTGCGCCGGCCGCCGACGTAACCCTTCGCCTGCTTGAGGATCTTCTTGCGCCGCCGGCGTGTCTTCGCTCCGCCCTTCGCCCGTGGCATCGACCCGCTCCTCCCCTTCGTGAATAGGCTCGTCTCGGACGGCGGGGCCCCAGCCCCGCGACGTCCTGCGACTCGCCCTGCGGCTTACAGGTACGGAACCAGAACCTTCATCCGCGCCGCGTCGGCGCGGTCGACCTGCTTCGGCTCGCGCAGGCGCCGCCGCCGCTTGGGCGACTTCGCCTCGAGCTTGTGCTGCTTCCAGCCGCCCGCGCGCATCAGCTTGCCCGATGCCGTCCGCTTCAGGCGCTTGCGCGCGCTGCGCTTCGTCTTCATCTTCGGCATGTCGTTCAACTCCTAATGCTGCGCCTTGGGGCTCAGCATGATGTGCAGCATCCGGCCTTCCATGCGCGGGTTGTTCTCGGTCACCGCGATGTCCTGCACCGCCTCCACCATCTTCTGCAGCATCTTCCAGCCCAGCTCGGTGTGCGCCATCTCGCGCCCCTTGAAGCGGACGGTGACCTTGGCCTTGTGGCCCTCCTCGAGGAACCGGCGCACGTGCTTGAGCTTGAAGTCGAAGTCGTGCTTCTCGGTCTTGGGGCCCATCTTCACTTCCTTGACCTGGATCGTCGTCTGCTTCTTGCGCGCCTCCTTGAGCCGCCTGGACTGCGTGTACTTGTACTTGCCGAAGTCCATGATGCGGCACACGGGAGGCTGCGCCTCCGGTGCGACCTCCACGAGATCGAGCTCCTGGGTGCGCGCCGTCTCCAGCGCCTGCGCGGTCGGCATGATGCCGAGCTGCTCGCCCTCCGCGCTGACCACGCGGACTTCGCGGGAGCGGATGCTTTCGTTGATACGAATCTCTTGTGCTTTGCTGATGGACGTCTCCTAGACGTGCGCGATGGACGATGGCCCCCGCGCTCGCGACGCACGGGCGCCGGGCCGCTCGATCACGAACGGCCCACGGTTAGGCTGGGCTCGCGCGCGGCGATCTCGCGCGTGAGGTCGGCGAGCACGCGGTCGACCGGGACGGCGCCCAGGTCGTCGCCGCTGCGGTGGCGCAGGCTCACCGTCCCCTGCTCCGCCTCGCGGCCGCCGCAGACGAGCATGTAGGGGACCTTGCGCAGCTGCGCGTCGCGGATGCGATAGCCGAGCTTCTCGTTGCGGTCGTCCAGCTCGCTGCGCACGCGCGCGGCGCGCAGGCGCTCGTGAACGGAGCGCGCGTAGTCCGCGAACTTCTCCGAGATCGGGATCACCCGCGCCTGCACAGGCGCCAGCCACGTCGGGAACGCGCCGGCATAGTGCTCGGTCAGGATGCCGACGAAGCGCTCGAACGAGCCGAAGATCGCGCGGTGGACCATGACCGGGCGCTTGGGCTGTCCGTCGCTGTCGATGTATTCCAGACCGAAGCGCTCGGGCTGCTGGAAATCGATCTGGATCGTGGCGATCTGCCAGCGACGCGCCAGCGCATCCTGGATCTCGACGTCGATCTTCGGGCCGTAGAAGGTGCCGGCGCCCGGATCCAGCTCGAAGGCGAGCCCGTTGGCGCGCAGCGCGTCCTCGAGCCCCCGCTCGGCCACCTGCCACTGCTCATCCGTCCCGAGCGACTTCGCCGGGCGCGTGGAGAGCTTGAACAACGGCCCCAGCTCGAACGGCTTGTACCACTCGCGCACCAGCCCGAGCATCGCGGTGATCTCGGCCTGGACCTGATCGAGCCGGCAGTAGACGTGGGCGTCGTCCTGCGTGAACTGCCGCACGCGGAAGAGGCCGGTGAGCGTGCCGGAGCGCTCGTTGCGGTGCAGCCGCCCCATGTCGGAGAAGCGCAGCGGCAGGTCGCGGTACGAGCGCAGCGCGTGGCGATAGACGATCGTCGACTCCGGGCAGTTCATCGGCTTCAGACTGAACAGCTGCTCCTCGGACTCCACGAAGAACATGTTCTCCCGGTAATAGTCCCAGTGCCCCGACTGCTCCCAGAGCTTCTTGTTGACGAGGATCGGCGTCGAGATCTCCTGGTAGCCGGCGGCATCCAGGTGCTCGCGCACGAAGCGCTCCAGCTCGCGCACGAGCGTCCAGCCACCCGGCAGCCAGATCGGCGCCCCCGGCGCGACCTCGTTGAAGATGTAGAGGTCGAGCTCGCGCCCGAGCTTGCGGTGGTCGCGCTTCTTGGCCTCTTCCAGGCGCCAGAGGTGCTTGTCGAGGTCCTCCTGCGTGAGCCAGGCGGTGCCGTAGATCCGCTGCAGCATCGGGTTCTTCTCGTCACCCCGCCAGTACGCGCCCGACGCCGAGAGCAGCTTGAAGAACCGGATCTGCCCCGTGGACGCGACGTGCGGGCCGCGGCACAGATCGATGAAGTCGCCCTGCGTGTAGAGCGACACCGTCGGCGCCTGCAGGCCCTCGAGGATCTCGACCTTGAAGCGCTCGCCGCGCTGCCGGAAGAACGCGATCGCCTCCGCGCGCGGCATCTCCTTGCGCTCGAACGGCAGGTCGGCCTTGGCGATCGAGCGCATCTCGTCCTCGATCCGCGCGAGATCGTCGGGCGTGAACGGCTCCGCCTTGTAGAAATCGTAGTAGAAGCCGTCCTCGATGGCGGGGCCGATGGCGACCCGGACCTCGGGAAACAGGCGCTTCACCGCCTGGGCCATGACGTGCGAGGTGGAGTGACGGAGGGTCGCGAGCGGCGTCGCGTCGCAGTCGAACTCGCCGGTCAGCCGGAGATGACGATCTTCTTCAGAGACGGCCATACACTCCCGGGCGCGAGATGGATGGTAGGCTCGGGCGGTTTCGAACCGCCGACCTCCTCTGCGTCAGAGAGGCGCTCTCCCACTGAGCTACGAGCCTATCCAAAAGTATCGTCCATGCTAAGGGACCCCCGGGGCAGTGTCAACTTAGCGCAGGATATTGGTCAGCGTCGACTGCAGGACGTAGTGGAAGCCGGCCGAGATCGGCACGCCCTTCTTGCTGAAGGAGTCGGGGATCGGCGGGAACGGTGAGGCGAGCTTGACGGCGTTCAGCGCGTAGTCGTCGTAGATCGCATGTCCGGACGTCCGCGTCAGCGTCACGAATACCAGCTCGCCGCTCTTGGCGATCCCGAAGTCGATGATGAGCTGCGTGCTGCGGTACTCGCAGACCCGCGTCTGCTCGTTCTTCTCGCACGGGTAGCCCCACTTCTCCTTGATCCGCCGCCGCACCTGCTCGAGATAGTCGCTGTACCGCGGGTCGGGGGAGTCGAGCGGAATCGGCTCGCCTTCGATGCCTCCGCGGCCCTGGCCACTGCCGCCCGCTCCACCGGCGCCGCGGCGCAGGGCGGCCAGGGCATCGGGACGTCCCGGTGGGGGCGCCGATGGCAGTGCTGCCACCTGACGTTCGGCCGCGTGCTCAGCCGTCGGACGCGGCGCCGGCTCGGTCGCCACCCGCTCGGCCGTCGGGGCGGCTTCCCGCGTCGCCGGTGCGGGCTGCGGGACAGCGATGTCGCCGTCCGGCGACTTCGTGGCGACCGCGCTGGCGACGCGCTGTGCCTCGGCTTGGGGCTGGGGCGGAGGCGGCGCGGCGGGACGATCCGGCGCCACGTGCGGCGCCGCCGGCTTTGCCGCGACGTTCGGGACCGGTGGCGACCACGGGCGCTGCGTGGTGCTCGAAGTCGCGCGCACCGACGGCGGCACCGATGCACGCGAGCCACCCGGACCCGGCGGCGGCGAATCGTCCGCCTTGGGCAGCTCGACGATCAGCGGCTCTCCGCGCCTGACGTCGTAGCGCCCCGGCAGCCGGACGCCTACCGCGAGCGCAATGAGGATCAGATGGAGCGCGAGCGACGCGACGACCCCCGCGGCGAGGCGGCTACCCTGCCACTGCCGCAGGAAGTCCATGAGGCCCATGCCGCGATGATTATAGGGCGAAGGCCGCCGCTACGCGTCGCGATCCACGGCCCTGGCGACCCGGGCAACCCGCGTCATCAGGGTCGCGAACCGGTCGGGCTTGAGCGACTGCGGGCCGTCGGACAGCGCCTCCTCCGGCCGCGGATGCACCTCGATCAGCAGACCGTCGGCGCCGGCCGCCACCGCGGCGCAGGCCATCGACTCGACGTACTCCCAGTGCCCCGTGCCGTGGCTCGGGTCGACCACCACGGGCAGATGCGTGAGCTTCTTGAGCACGGGCACCGCGTTGAGGTCGAGGGTGAAGCGCGTGGAGGTCTCGAAGGTCCGGATGCCGCGCTCGCAGAGGATCACGTTCGGGTTGCCGCCGCTCAGCACGTACTCGGCGGAGAGCAGCCACTCCTGGATGGAGGTGGACATGCCGCGCTTGAGCAGCACCGGCTTGCCGGCCTCGCCCACCCGCCGCAGCAGTGAGAAGTTCTGCACGTTACGGGCGCCGATCTGGAGGATGTCGGAGTGCTCGGCGACGACGTCGACCTTGTCAGGCTCCATCAC
>Ga0134075_10000745_pt1 | contig 10308 bp, 12 predicted proteins | sample 15_taG_18_FD_119775 | JGI IMG/M metagenome (GOLD analysis project Ga0134075, IMG submission 119775) | Grasslands soil microbial communities from the Angelo Coastal Reserve, California, USA - 15_D_Rain_40cm_5_09212015 | ecosystem: Environmental > Terrestrial > Soil > Grasslands ... | reverse complement strand
TGCACGTCTCGCCCGACCTCGACTCCGTGATGTACGCGCTCGCGGGGGTGCTCGACCCGGGGCGGGGTTGGGGCCGCGCCGACGAGACGTTCCGCTGCCTCTCGGCGATGGCGGGCTACGGCGCGCCGACGTGGTTCGCCCTCGGCGATCGCGACCTCGCGACCCATCTCGTGCGCACCCGCGCGCTGCGCGCCGCGCGGTCCCTGTCGGCGATCACGGCGGAGCTCTGCCGGGCCCTCGGCGTGGCGCCGCGAATCCTGCCGATGAGCGACGACGCCGTGCGCACGACGATCCGGACGCCCGAGGGCCGGCTCGGCTTCCAGGAATATTTCGTCCGCGACAAGTGCCAGGTCGAGGTTCTCGGCGTGGACTACGACGGCGCCGCGCGCGCGCGGCCCGCACCCGGCGTGCTCGAAGCGATCCGCGACGCCCGGCTGGTCGTCGTCTGTCCGTCGAATCCGGTCACGTCCGTCGGACCGATTCTCGCCGTGCCCGGAATCGCGGACGCTCTCGCCGCCACGCGGGCGCGCGTGGTCGGTGTCAGTCCGATCGTCGGCGGCGCCGCCGTGAGCGGACCGGCCGGCGCGTTGATGCGCGCGCGCGGATGGCCGGTCTCGCCCGTCGGCATCGCGCGGGCGTATGCGCCGTGGCTCCGCACGCTGCTCGTCGCGCGCGAGGACGCGGGCTGCGCGCCCGAGCTGGCGACGCTCGGCGTGAACGCGGTGCCCACCGACGTCATGATGCCGGACGCGCAGCGCGAGATCGCGCTGGCCCGGGTCGTGTTAGAACTTGCGTGATGATCGTCGCCGCCGTTCCCGTCAAGGATCTCGTCAACGCCAAGCAGCGCCTGGTGCCCGCGTTGGGCGTCGCCGAGCGCGCGGCCCTGGCCGCCGCCATGCTCGAGGACGTGCTGGCCGCGCTCGGGGCGGCGCGCCTCGATCGCGTCTGGGTGGTGACGCGCGAGCCGGCCGTCGGCGCGCTGGCGCGGGCGGGCGGCGCCGAGCCGCTGGCCGAGGACGCGAACCGGGGTCACACGGCGGCGGTGGCGCGCGCCCAGGCCGAGGCGACGCGCCTGGGCGCGCGCGTGTTCCTCACGATCCCCGGCGATGTGCCGTGCGTGACCGCGGACGAGATCCGACGGCTCGTCCAGGCCGCCGCGCCGGGAGCGCCCGCGTTCGCGCCGTCGCGCTCCGGGCTCGGGACGAACGGCGCGGCGCTGGCGCCGCCCGACGCGATGCCGCTCACGTTCGGCGAGCCGTCCTTCGACAACCATCTGGCCGCCGCCCGCGCGCGCGGCCTCCAGCCGCGCGTGCTGTCGCTGCCCGGCCTCGGCCTCGACGTCGACGCCCCCGACGATCTCGCCGCGCTGCTCGCGGCGCCGGGGGCGACGGTCAGCGCCCGCCTCGTCGCCGCCTGGCGCGCGGGCGGGCGCGTGCAGCCGGCCGGCGTGCCGCGGGCCTCGTGACCGTGCGCTACGAGGTCTTCGGCATCGAAGGGATCGGCGAGGTGCGGCCCGGCGACGATGTCGCGGCGCTCGTGCTCGCCGCCGCCGCGCGCCAGTCGACGCCGCTGGTCCCGGGCGACCTCGCCGTCATCAGCCAGAAGATCGTCTCGAAGGCGGAGGGCCGCCTGCTGAGGCTGCCGGACGTGACGCCGTCATCGGTCGCCGTCGCCATGGCCGCCGGGCTCGGCCGGGACGCGCGGCTGGTCGAGGTGATCCTGCGCGAGTCGCGCCGCGTGGTCCGCATGGATCGCGGCGTGCTCGTGACCGAGACGCATCACGGCTGGGTGTGCGCGAATGCGGGGGTGGACCAGTCCAACGTCGACGCCGACAGCGTCGCGCTCCTGCCCGAGGACCCCGACCGCTCGGCGCGCGCACTGCGCGAGCGATTCTCCGCGGCCGCCGGCGGCGACGTCTGCGTCGTCATCGCCGACACCTTTGGCCGGCCATGGCGCGAGGGCCTCACCAACATCGCCATCGGCGTGGCCGGCTTCGCGCCGCTCAAGAGCTATCTCGGCGAGCGCGATCCGGCGGGGCGGCCGCTGCAGGCGACGATTCTCGCCCTCGCCGACGAGCTGGCCTCGGCCGCCGAGCCGGTGATGGGCAAGCTCGACCGCGTGCCCGCCGCCATCGTGCGCGGCCTCGCCCTCCCGCCCGACGACGGCAGCGGCAGCAAGAGCCTCCTGCGCGACCCCGCGCGCGATCTGTTCCGGTAAGAGGAGCCGGACATGTCGGTGCCACGCGCACTCGGACGACGCCGTTGAGCGGAGCCCCGCCGCATCTAGAACAGGCCACCCTCGGTCTTAGCCGAGCACACGGACCCCGCTCCAAATGAACATCGCCATCTTGGGCGGCACCGGCAAGGAAGGCTCCGGCCTCGCCATGCGCTGGGCGATGGTCGGCCATTCGATCATCATCGGCTCGCGCGACCCCGCGCGCGCGCACGAGAAGGCGGTCGAGATGCGCGAGCGCACGAAGAAGCTCGCCATCGTGGGCAAGGAGAACGCGGAGGCCGCCGCGCTCGGCGACGTCGTGGTCGTCGCGCTGCCCGCCACCGGTCTGGCGACGACGCTGCCGCCCGCGCGCGCGGCGTGCCGCGGCAAGGTCGTCGTGAGCACCGTCGTGCCGCTCACCTTCGGCGGCCCGCGGCTGTTCACGCCGCCGCCGGCCGGCTCCTCGGCGGAGGAAGTCCAGGCGCTCCTGCCGGAGGCGAAGGTGGTCGCCGCCTTCCACCACATCGCGGCCCACGAGCTGGCGGAGGCCGAGCACGCGATCGAGTGCGACCTGCTGATGTGCGGCGCCGACGTCGAGGCCAAGACGGTGGCGACCGAGCTCGGCCGCTCGATGGGGCTGCGCGTCATCGACGTCGGCCCGCTGTCGAACGCGGGGCCCGTCGAAGGCATCACCGCCCTGCTCGCCACCATCAACCGCCGCTACAAGCTCAAGAACTCCGGGATCACGATCACCGGCCTGCCGTCCTGAGGGGAGAGTCCCGCCATGGCCGAGACCTCGGTCGTCGTCGATCACGCGCGCCTCACCGCCTTCATCGCCGACGCGCTCCGCGCGATGAAGATGCCGCGCGAGCGCGCCGCAGTCACCGCGGACCTCATGGTGCGGACGGACCTGCGCGGCGTGGACTCGCACGGCATCGACATGCTGCCGCGCTATCACGAGCTGTGGCAGGACGGCTTCGTGGTGATGGACGCCGACGCGGTGCTGGAGAAGGACAGCATGGCCACCGCTCTCTACGACGGCGCGAAGGGGCTCGGCCACTGGGTCTCGTCGCTGGCGATGAAGCTCGCCATCGACAAGGCGAAGACCTACGGCCTCGGCATCGTCACCGTGCGTAACTCCGGCCACTTCGGCGCGGCCGCCAACTACTCGATGATGGCGCTCGAGCACGACATGATCGGCGTGGCCACCACCAACTCCGCGTTCATCGCCATGGTGCCGACGTTCGGCCGCGCGCCCAAGCTCTCGACCAATCCGATCTCGTTCGCGGCCCCGGCCGGCCGCCACGCGCCGTTCGTGCTCGATATGGCGACCACCACCGTCCCTTCGGCAAGCTGCGCATCGCCAGCCGCTGGGGCAAGCCGATTCCGTCGGGCTGGGCGCTCGACGACGGCGGCGAGCCCACCACCGATCCCGACGTGGCGATGAAGCATCGCCTGCAGACGCCGCTCGGGGGCACGCGTGAGCTCGGCAGCCACAAGGGCTACGGCCTCGCGGTGATGGTGGACATCCTGTCGGGCATCCTGCCGGGCGCCGTCTACGGCGATCTGTTCGTGCGCACCGATCGCGGCCAGCGCAAGCTGCAGGACACCGGCCACTGCTTCATCGCCATCGATCCGGCGCGCTTCCGTCCCCTCGCCGACTTCAAGCGCGACATGGACGACTTCTTCGACTCGCTCAAGGCGACGCCGCCCGCCGAGGGGCAGACGCGCGTCTACGTCGCGGGTGAGCCGGAGGCCGAGTGCGAGGCCCGCCGCCGCCGCGAGGGCATCCCGCTCTCGCCAGGCCTCATCGAGCGCGTCGGCGTCCTCGCGCGCTCGCTGGGCCTTCGCCCGCTCGTGTGATCGCGTCGCCTCACGCGTGCTCGCCGCCGCGCGCGATGTTGCGCACGGAGAGCGCGGCGGCCGTGACGAAGAGCACGCCGAAGAACGCGAGCGAGGCGAGCCACGGTCCGACGCGCTCGGCGGCGCCGAACAGGCCGACGCTGAGCGCGTAGAACGGGTTGGGCGCCATCGAGTACAGCAGCCACGCCGGCTCGCTGGGGGTGCGCGCAACCGTCGCCGTGAGCATCGTGTAGGCCACCAGCGGCACCACGGTCAGCGCCGCGATGAAGGCGTACGTCACCGACGTGGCGTGCACCGAGCGGCGGAAGAAACACGAGAAGTAGAGGCCCGCGGCGCTCACCGAGGCCATCACGACGGCCGTGCTCGCCAGCGCGATGGCGATCTCGCGCGGACCGACGCCGCCGAAGGCGAGCGTCAGGGCGAGGACCGGCAGGCCCGAGGCGAGCAGCAGCGCCTGGTAGAGGAGCGCGGCGGCGAGCTTGCCCCACCAGATGTCCGCCGGCGTCAGCAGGCTCGTGAGCAGGCCGGCGAGCGTGCGCTGCTCCTTCTCGATGGTCAGAGCACCGGCACTGAACACCGGCGCGACGAGCAGCAGCAGGCTCAGCTGCGTATAGACGACGGCGAGGAAGATGCCCTGGCCCAGCACCGAGCCCTGGACGGCCACCTCGAACGCGCCTCTCCGCGCGGTCGCCGTCATGTAGAACACGATCACGACGGCGCCGAGCACGAGCAGGTACAGCGTCGGCAAGAGCCACGCGCGGCGCTCGCGCATCCGCTGGCGCACCTCCTTGCGGATCATCGGGTTCATCGCGGCGTGCCTCCGAACGCGCGGCGGTAGCGCTCCTCCAGGCCGCCGCGCGGATCGAAGCGCACCACGGCGCAGCCCGCCGCCACGAGGTCGCGCAGCAGCGCCGCCGCGTCCTCGGCGCCCCCCGTGACCTCCACCGCGATGCGGTCGCCCGTGCGCTCGACCACGCGCACGCCGGCGCGCTCGCGCAGCAGGGTGCCGGCGCGCGTCGCGTCGCCGAGCACCTCGATCTCGCACGTGAGGCTGCCCGGCGCGGCGCTGGCCCCGGGCGCGGCGGACTCGCCGGCGAGTCGGCCGCCGGCGATGAACGTCACGCGCGAGCAGATGTCCTCGAGGTCGGCCAGGATGTGCGACGAGATCAGCATCGTGATGCCTTCGCCGTTGAGCGCGCGCAACAGGCGCCGCAGCTCGATCCGCGCCAGCGGGTCGAGTCCCGTCGCGGGCTCGTCGAGCAGCAGCAGGCGCGGCCCGTGCAAGAGGGTCTTGGCGATGAACAGCCGCTGCTTGAGGCCCAGTGACAGCGCCTCGACGAACGTCTCGGCGCGATCGGCGAGCCCCGCCCGCGTGAGCGCGCCGTCGACGGCGGCCGGCCGGCGCGGCCCGCGCAACCGGAACGCGTCGGCGAAGAACTCCAGCAGCTCGCGCACGCGCATGTCCTGGTAGAGGCCGGGCACGTCGGGCATGTAGCCGACCAGCGCCCGCACGCGGCCGGCGGCGCCGACGACGTCGAAGCCCTCGATCGCCGCCGTGCCCGCGTCGGGCTGCACGAGCGTGGCCAGGATCTTGATGAGCGTCGATTTGCCGGCGCCATTCGGCCCGACCAGGCCCACCAGCTCTCCGGGCTCGACGGTGAGAGTGAGGCCGTCGAGCGCACGCAGCGGGCCGTAGCGCTTGACGAGGTCGCGCGCGTCGATCATCGGCGCCCCAGCGACACGATGGTCACCGCGTGCGACGCGCGCGTCGCGGAGGCGCCCGTGACGGTGCCGTTCAGCGCACCCGCGACCCCGTAACCGAGAAAGATGCCCCGCCGCGCGTCGAAGGCGCGGCCGGCGTCGGTCGGCCAGCCGCGCAGCAGCTCGTGCAGGCCGAACGCGCCACCGGGCGGCGGCTCGGCGGGCCCGCGCGTGGCGCCGGCGCGCTCGACGCTGAGGCCGTGGGGAAACGGCCATCCCCGCCACGTGAACTGCGCCAGCGGCTCGCGCGTCGCGCGCGACAGGTCGACGGCGGCGCCGGCCGGCAGCGCGCCGAGCGTGTAGACCCACCCGGGCTCGATGAAGAGGGCCTGCGTGAACGTCTCGCCGGTCTCGTTGCGCAGCACTCCGTCGTCGAGCCGCACCGTGCCCGCCGCGCGCCGCGTCGCGCGCACCGCGACGTCGCGGAACGACCACGGCGCGAGCGCGACCTCGACGGTGAGCGGCGGACCGAAGCGCACCGACCACGCGGTCGACGTCATCTGGACACCGAGCGCGGCCATCTGGACGACGTTCGGCAGCGCGCGCGGACCCGTGAGCACCGCCTCCCCCGGCACGCCGAGCCGCACGGCCGCGCGGCCCGCGGAGGACAACCGCAGCGTCTCCTGGATGGCCGCGACGTCGCTGCGATCGTCCATCCAGCGCAGCGCGATCTCGTCGAGATGGAACACGCGCGGCCGGTGCTGCGTGGCCACGACGTAGAACGCGGCGGCGAAGAGGACGGCCAGCGCCGGCACGGTGAGCCACGCCCACTCGGGCCTCCCGAGCCGGCGCAGGACGCCGAAGTTCACCACGCCCACGACGACCACGTACGCGACGAGCGCCAGCGCCAGCGTGCCGAGGCCGGGAAAGAGCGGCGCGCGCGCCAGCCGCCGCGCGATCCAGCCCGCTTCCGATCCGTCGTACGGCGCCGACGCCCAGCGCCCCTGTCCCTGCCCAGACACCACGCCGGCCGTGAACAGCGCGTCGAGGCCGGCATCGCCGAGGCTCGGCACGCGCGCCACGCGGCCCTCGCCGATCGGCTGCAGCCGCCCGGGCTCGCCCTGGCGGTACGGCGCCAGGAATGTCGCGTCGGCGAGGCGGTCCTCGACGAGCACGACGCGGCCGCCGTGGCGCGCGAAGCCCTCCAGCGCGCCGCGGGCCCCGGCGTCGAAGTCGCGCAGCCGACGCGCCACCACCACCGTCCACGCCGGCCCCCACTGCCACCAGACGGCGGGCGGCTCGCGCACGACCACGAACGTCAGCGCGCGGCGCTTGGCCACACGGTCCTCGTCCGTGCCCGCGAAGCTCACGCGCGACTGCGCCTCGCGGCAGGCCGCGTCGTCGTCACAGAGCAGCGCGACGAGCAGGTTGGCGACGAATTGCTCGCTGCCGAGCGTGCGCTGCGCCGCGCCGACCACGGCGCCCGCGGCGCGCGCGGTGACCTCCAGGCGGTAGGAGAGCGCGCTGGCGACGAGAATCGGCAGGTCCAGCGCGCGGCGCTCGCCGGGGCCGAGCGTGACCTCGGCGGCGAAGCTGCCCTCGTCGCCGGCGACGCCACCGTCGGCGCGCGCCACCCGCAGCGTCAGCTCGAGCGTCTGCGCCTGCGCCGCCTCATTCGTGACGCGCACGCGCACGGGGACGACGGCCGGCCGGCCGGTGACATGCCCTTCGAGCCCGATCGACTCGATCGTGACGTCGGCCCACGCGGGCGCCAGAATCGCCGAGGCGAGGACGAGGAGCAGGCCGAGCCCCGCCGGGCGTCCGCTCACGCGCGCGAGACCGCCAGGCCGAGATAGATGACGGCGAGTGCCAGCAGCAGGATGACGCGGTCGAGCCGGCCGACGGCGGTCAGCGCGCGCGCGGCGTCGCCGCCCCCGCGGATCGACGCGTCGAGGATCGGCACCTGGGCGAAGTCGCGCTGCGCGGCGAGCGCGACGGCGACGATGACGAGGCCGAACTTCGCCGCGAGCAGGAGGCCGGCCCCCGACTGCATCACGCGCTCGAGCGGGCCGAGCTGGGTCACGTTGTAGAAGCCGGACAGCACGACGAGCGCGACCGCCGTCCACGTCGCCGGGCGCGCTCTGCGGGCGGCCTCGACGAACGGCCGCGGGTCGCCGCGCCGCGCCGCCGGGAGCAGCACGTGGGTCTGATACGCGAGCCCGCCGATCCACACCACCGCGCCGACGAGGTGGACCCAGAGCACCAGCAGCCGCACGCTCACCGCACGGGGCCGGTGAGCGCGGCCAGCGCCCCCGGCACGTCGGCGAAGTCGGTGAAGATGTGGTCGGGCGCGCAGGCGACGAGCTCGTCGCGCGGGTGCAGTCCCGTCGCCACGGCGACCGCGACGGCGCCGCAGGCACGCGCGCAGTCCACGTCGAGCGGCGTGTCGCCGATGATGGTCACGCACTCGAACGGAAACTCGCGGCCGGCCACGACGCGGGCGCGCTCGCAGGCGATCGCGGGCAGGCGCCGCCGGTCCATGTCGTCCGAGCCGAAGGCGCCCACGCGGAAGCGCGGCCAGAGCCCCGTCGGCGCCAGCTTCAGCCGCGCGCCGGCCTCGATGTTGCCGGTGAGCAGCCCGACCAGCGCGTCGTCGCGCGCGGCCAGCGCGCCCACGACCTCGGCGATCCCCGGCATCACCTGCACGCGCGAGCCGTCGCCGATCGCGCGGCGCAGCTCCTCCAGGTACGCGGCATAGAAGGCGTCGAGCCCGCGCGTGATGGCGGCGTCGTCGAGGCCGGCGCCGCGCAGCAGGTCCCACACGATGCGCGGATCGGTCTTGCCCCGGAAGTCGTAGGTGTCGACGGCGCCCGCGGTGCCGTACGTGGCGGTGAGCGCGCGGCCGAAGGCGGCGCGGCCCGCGCCGCGCGCGCTCACGAGCGTGCCGTCGACGTCGAAGAGGAAGAGCCGCACGTCAGGGCGCGAGACGACGCAGGCGCTCGATCACCGCGGGCAGCGCCTCGACGACCGCGTCCACCTCCGCCGCCGTCGTCCACCGGCCGAGCGTGAAGCAGAGCGAGCCCTCCAGCTCGTCGCGCGCGCAGCCGATGGCGCGCAGCACGTGCGAGGGCTCGCCGCTCGCCATGTTGCACGCCGAGCCCGACGACGCGGCGACGCCGCGCAGGTCCAGCTCGAGAAGCACGCCGTCGGCCTTCACGCCGCCCACCACGAGGCTGGCGTGGTGCGGCAGGCGCGCCGCGCCGCGCGCGCCGGTGATCCGTGCCCGCGGCACGCGCGCGAGCACGCCCTCGAAGAGGCGGTCGCGCTGCGTCGCCAGGCGCGCGACCTCGGCGGCGCCCTCCACGCGCGCGAGGTCGGCCGCGACGCCTATGCCGACGATCGCGGGGAGGTTCTCGGTCCCCGCGCGGTAGCCGCCCTCCTGGCCGCCACCGACCACGACGGGGCCGAGCTTGACGTCCGCCCGCACCCACAGCGCGCCCGCGCCGGGCGGCCCATACAGGTCGTTGGAGGACAGCGTCAGCAGGTCGATGCCCAGATCGTCGACGGCCAGCGGGATGCGGCCGGCGGCGCCGACGGCGTCCACGTGCAACGGCACGCCGCGCGCGCGCGTGGCGCGCCCGATCTCGCGCAGCGGCTGGACGGTGCCGATCTCGCCGTTGGCCGCCATCACCGACACGAGCGCGGTGTCGTCGCGCAGCGCGCGGGCGACCGCGTCGGGATCGACGCGTCCCTCGGCATCCACCGGCACGTAGGCGATCTCCCAGCCACGCTTGGCGAGGTGGCGGCAGGCATTCAGGACCGAGATGTGCTCGACGGCCGAGGCGACGACGTGGCGCCCACTCGCGCGCTCGGCGAGGCCGCGGATGGCCAGGTTGTTGGCCTCCGTCGCGCTGGCGGTAAAGACGACGCCGGCGGCGGTGGCGCCCACGAGCCGGGCGACCTTGGCGCGGGCGCCCTCGAGCGACGCGCGCGCCTCGAGGCCCAGCGAGTGTAGGGCGGACGGGTTGCCGACCCCGCCCTCGAGGAACGGGCGCATCAGCGCGACGACGCGCGGGTCGACAGGCGAAAACGCCGCGTAGTCGAGGTAGACGCGGGTGACGCCGGCGCCGGTTCTAGCGAGTCTTTCGGAGGAGGAAACGGTAGGCCGCGCCATCCCTCTCGATCTCCAGGAGCTCGTGGCCCGTGCGGGCCACCCAGCTCGTCATGTCGGCTTCCGAGGCCGGATCGTCGGAGGTCATCTCGAGCACCTGACCGATCGCCATTTGCTTCATCGCGTCGCGGGTTTTGAGCACCGGCATGGGGCAGAAGAGCCCGAGGCAGTCGAGTTTGTGATCGGCAACGATGCGCATATAAGTCGCTGAAAATTCTGACATTGACAGCCAACGCGGGCAACAAGAATAATGGATCGCCATGCCGGCTGACGCCTCACAGGATCTCGTCGTCGCAGGCCAACGGCTGCGCAAAAAACTCGTCGTCGCGCTGACCCTCTCCTCGGTCGTTCCGCTGCTC
>Ga0134075_10000744_pt1 | contig 10311 bp, 17 predicted proteins | sample 15_taG_18_FD_119775 | JGI IMG/M metagenome (GOLD analysis project Ga0134075, IMG submission 119775) | Grasslands soil microbial communities from the Angelo Coastal Reserve, California, USA - 15_D_Rain_40cm_5_09212015 | ecosystem: Environmental > Terrestrial > Soil > Grasslands ... | reverse complement strand
TCGTGCAAGGCCCGGAAACTCGAGCCGGGGTTCGCCGCAATGTATTCGATGCCCAGAGATTTGATGACGTCGACCATGAAATCCGAGCCCGGATGATCTGCTGTGAGAACATCCACATCGGTCGCAACCGGTTCGGTTTCTGCGGCTAAAGCCCTCGCTGAAGGCAAGGCTGCCGCGCCCCGTGCAGTCTGCACCTGTTGGGCTTTAATCTCAGGAGTCTGGGCAACCAGACCGGCGGCGCCAACAGCCGCCCCTTTCAAAAAACCACGACGATTGATCCCGCGCCTCTTTGAGTCTTTCATCGACTGTCTCCTTGTGAGCCGCCTCCGGCGTGCTCGGAAAATTCTTGATGAATGGTTCCTCCGTTCCTCGCAGACTAAAGCCGGACGATATTTCCTGTCAACAAAAGGAAATACTCACCATGGGCTGGATGGAGGTGGAGACTAGCAATGAAGATGAGTAAATGACACGACTGTAAGTATTGGCCGTCTCATACCGCCAGATATAATCACCCATCACGGAAACAATCCACCAGACTATGCCCGTTTGCCAGAAACGCACTTGCCCGCCGAGTATGCGGAGGATATATTAATGAGGTTGCTACCATGACCAGCCGCGACTAGAAACACGCTAAGGTTTTGGGCGCAAACGAGATATCCTGCGGGACTAACTCAGTGGTAGAGTGCAACCTTGCCAAGGTTGAAGTCGCGAGTTCGAATCTCGTGTCCCGCTCTTAGAATCAACAACTTGGCCGCCTGAATTGGCGGCCTTTTTCATTTTTGACCGTTGGGTGCCACTGGGTGCCACGAGCGCAAGCTTCCGGACCGTTCTGGAAACCTTCTTCACGCCAGGAAGTTTGTTCATCCAATGCCGGTTCGCTCCAGGCTGAAGATGCCCGTACAGCTTCACGGTTAATTGGATGTTTTGATGTCCCATTTGTTGGCTGACGTAGGCGATCGGCGCGCCGGCCGTGAGTAACAAGCTCGCGAAGGTATGGCGCAAATCATATGGGCGCCGGCGATGCAATCCAGCCTTTTCCATGCCCGACGTTGCGAGACAGATTCTCGAATCCGCGATTGAGCACGGTAATGTGAATCCCATGGCGAAGGCCGAACTCGAAGAACTGCTTGCCGCACGGATCAACCGGGGGCCCCTCTTCATGCCGGTAAGGTAAAATGTAAACTATGCTTTCAGACGCGCAAATCAAGCGGTTGTGGGAAGAATGGATCGCAGCCGAGACGCGCGCCTATTGGTACGCGGAACTATCCACAAAATACCAGCAACGACAGCGCATCATCACGATTTTGAGTCTGGTCCTTTCTTCAGGCGCCGCAGTTTTGTTCTTTACCAGGATTGGACTGGCACCGTACATTGCAATCCTTGCGGCCATTGTCTCGGCTGTGTCCCTGGTCGAGCAGAACTATCGCCGAGCAATTCTTGCAGATGATCTGCATTCAAAATGGAATCGAATTGCATTAGAATGCACGCGGCTGTGGGAAAGCTGGTTTTCCGAAGAGGCGGCCGAACGGTTTCGACAAGTCGAAAACCTAGCTTTCGATGCCTCGCAATCATCAACGTCTGCAGGATTCAAATACGACGCAAAGGCGCTCGGTCATTGGCAGGATGTGGCGCAAATGCACCACGGCATCAAATCTGCAGCTTAAGAACGGCTTCGAGAAGAAAGGTAACTATCCGCCGTTACCGAAGCCTGTACCACCGCCACCCACGCCACCCACGCCACCCAAAAAATGAAATGCCCCCCTGTCTGAAACCCGGGCTATCTAACCCTCGACCCGCTGCGCGAATCACGCCTATAAACCGTTCATGGCCGCCTCGGCCACCCCGAATCACGAAAATAGAAACGCATTTGTAAAGGTTGTTGCGATGGTCGACACTAAGGTGGGGAGATGAAGATCGCGAGATCATCGATGGTGGTCGAACCCCGACTATAAACCTGATCAGGCCGGCGTACTTGAACCCCGAATTGGTGCTTCGAGCCCGTGGAAGAATGTATGAATGAAGCGTCGGCTTCTCCCCTTCTCCGGAGGAGGCGACAATGGATACGATATTAGAACGGTGTGCAGGAATCGATGTCGGCAAAAAGATCGCTGTTGGATGTCTGATTACGGACCAAGGCCGGAAAGCGCCGACGGTTCAAATTCGCACGTACGGAACAGCGGTGACCCAACTGGATCAGCTTCGCGACTGGCTGAAGCAAGCGGGTTGCACTCATGTCGTGATGGAGAGTACTGGGTCGTATTGGAAGCCGATTTTCAACGTGCTTGAAGCTACCATGACGGTAGTACTGGCCAATCCAGCTCACCTGAAGAACGTTCCCGGACGGAAGACAGACGTGAAGGACTGTCAATGGCTTGCTGAACTACTCCGTCATGGGTTGATTCGAGGCAGTTTCATTCCACCCAGGCCGATTCGTGAACTGAGAGACTTGACACGCCGTCGTCGCCGATTGATCGCTACCGGAACCTCCGAACGTAATCGGATTCAAAAAGTTCTGGAGGACGCTAATGTGAAGCTTGGCTGCGTGTTATCGGACCTGTTTGGGGTTTCAGGTCAGGACATGCTCGAGGCTTTACTAGAAGGCAACCCAACAGCCGAGCAAGTCGCACAGTTTGCTCGGGGAACGCTGAAGCGAAAGATTCCGGAAATCATCGCATCGCTGGAAGGACATCGCTTCGGCGACCATCATCGCTTTTTGCTACGTCAGAGTCTGGCCCACATGGACTTTTTGGAATCGCAGATATGCGACCTCGATGCAGAGATTCTGCGGAAGCTCCAACCTTACCAACAACAGTTCGAACTGCTCCAGACAATACCTGGAATTAAAGCGGATGCGGCGGCCAGCATACTGGCCGAAATCGGCTCCGACATGTCCCAGTTTCCGACGGCCGCACATTTGGCGTCATGGGCTGGAGTTTGTCCAGGAAACAATGAAAGTGCAGGCAAACAGCGCAACGGCAAGGCGCGAAAAGGCAATGCTTGGCTGCGAGGGACCTTAAGCCAATCGGCATGGGCTGCGGCTAATACGAAGAACTCTTCTTACAAGTCGAGGTACCGGCGGTTGGCGGCACGACGTGGAAAGAAGCGCGCCGTTGTCGCGCTCGTACACGCCCTGCTTCGCACCAGTTATTACGTTCTCCGACGCGCGACCCCTTATCAGGAGTTGGGCGCAAACTATCTCGACGAACGCCGACGCGAAGCATTGATCCGTTACCACACGAAACGCTTGCATGAACTGAGTGTTTCGGCGTGAGCCGCCGGGATTTTCGGAAGAACGAACCTGGAAAGGAATTTCCGGCTAAAATCACGCCATGGGAATCTTCTTCAGAAAGTCTTTCCGCCTCGGTCCACTGCGACTGAATCTCTCGAAGTCCGGACTCGGTGTCTCGGCCGGCGTGAAGGGCGCGCATATCGGCGTGGGACCGCGCGGACCATACGTGAGCGGCGGGAAAGGCGGAATCTACTTTCGCGAAAGTTTGGGCACGAAGCAGGAGGAAGCAAGTCCAGATATCCGTACTGAGAGCACTCACCGAGCGGATGCAACGGCCACGCTCTTGATTGGAATCCTGATCGGCGCGGTCATCTGCGCTGTGCTTTTCGCGATCGTGAAGTTGCTCGGGTAAGTCCGGGCCAGGGGCGCAGTAAGAGCTTGCCCGAATGAAATCACGATAAAATCAGTCGCTATGAAAACTCTTTTTGAAAAGCACGTTGGCGAAGTGGCCATGTTGACTCTTGAAACACAGTTCCACGCGGAAGGTGTTATACGGACTATCGAAGATGAGTACCTCAAGCTTGAAACATCCAGCAGTGGAGATGATAAGTTTATATACATCCGGATCGCGAGCATTATCCATGCGTGGTTCAGGGCCAATTCCTGACGCGTGGGGCAAGAAATAGAAAGCGACGCGTGCGGGGTGAGACTTTTGGGATAGCCAATTTTCAGGAGTAGGGCTCAATGAAAATGGGGGATTGTCTGATAGGGGAACGTGGTGCTCTGCGAGTTATCCTGGAAGTTCACGAAGATCACATTGCTGTGACCTTGCGGGATATGGCAGCAAACAATCCGATTGGAAAAATCCTTGGAGCCACCCGAGCTCCAATCGACCATAACTTTGCCCAAGCCAAAGAGCAGGCCGTTCTGCTCATCGGTCGTGAGTTTAACGCGCATGCCGATGAAGAGTTCAATCGGATCCGAAAAAGCATTTCATGGACGCCGGTTCTCGGTTGAGATGTGGGTGCCACTGGGTGCCACGGGTGCCGCGTTTTTGGCCGATTTTTCCGCATTTGGCCAAGCTATCGCGTTGAAATCATTGATAGCAGATACAAAACTTAGCCTTGCCAAGGTTGAAGTCGCGGGTTCGAATCCCGTGTCCCGCTTTCACATTCCTAACGCGGCGGAGCCGCAACCAAACAGGGAGGATGCGTTTCCGCCGCGTGCTTTCAGCAATCAGCTTTCCGCCCCCCTCACGCGCGGCAAGCTAAGGTGGACATCGGCATGGTGCCTGAGTGCCCGTCTTTCAGCATGACTTCGGCTGCCGCGATGTATGTGATTGGTGGCGGACCCGCCTTGAAAAAGGCCGGGCCCGACCCCGTTGGAGAGTTTGTAGGTTTTGGGCAAGCCGAGCCTAGGTCAATTTTCAGAACACAGGAGAAGGATAAATGGCGAAGCGTAAAACGTCTACGTTCCAGCGGGTGACCGATGGCCGACTGAACCGCAAGCAGCGTCTGGAATTGAGACGCGGTTGGCTTCATCCGATGAGTTGGTCAGGCGCGGCCAGATATTGGGACGCATCGACAACACGGGAAATTCAAACGCTCCCCATCTGCACTTTCATATCGTCCAAGCTGGCTCCCTAGAAGATGTAACGTTGCTTCAGACCAATCCCGTTCCATACGTGATTGACGGGTTCGAGTGGCGTGGCAAGTACAACGGAAGAGGGTTAATCACTGAAACCGGGCGTGAAATGCGTTCCCCAGAAATTCCACTGGACGGGGACGTTATCACCTTCCTGCCATGACGTCTGTACAGGAATTGATGGTCTCCGGTTTCGGTATGAAAATTGATAAAGAGGCGAGTGCCACGCGGCAATTGAAGGGTCCGGTCGAGACCGTCGACTACTCTCCCGAACTCATCGTCTGTTAACCGTTCTTCCCACTATCTCATGCGCCCACACGGCAAGCGCAACATACATGCCCAGTATGATGAGTAAAAGTCCGACGCCGCCTCCAGAAGCGACAAAACCAATGGCTGGCAACCGAATGATCCGCAAAACCAGAACAAAACTCGCCGTCGAAACAATGAACGTGACCAATCCGCCATGTCTACGTAGTGTGGTGAAAGATCCGACTGCCATTCCGATTAGTATGGCCAAGACGAGATGCACAACTGGCGACATGGAAGTGTGCATCGCTAATGCGAGGTTGCCATTGATCTCATGGCCGCCATCCACGTTGGTAGATTTACAACGAGCACCGCCATCACGCGACGCGTATTCTCCACCCATAGTGCGCCGTTCCTTTCGGCCTCACCTCTCTCGAAGCTAACCAAATCGCTGACGCCCCGCATGATGAGCAAGGGCGTGCCGTTGTGCTTGGCGACCCACGCAATTGCGCCGGATTCCCAATCCACAGCTACAGGATGATAACGGTCCTCTATTTCACGCAGAGTGGCCGGTGTCAGATCGCGGTCGGCGGAGTATAGCGTGGTGCGGATTGCAGGGGTTGGGAAATGGGCAGGCAGATCCAGTTGGGTTATGTAATAGGGCACGCCCTCAGCGGGATCGTCCAGCATTGCTTCGTAGATGTCATAAATGACGAGCTTATCAGGGACCACGACATTAAAGCGGCCAATCCGGCCCTCAACGCCTCCGCAGGTTCCGATATTGATGAGATAGGCGGGCCGGAAGTGATCAATCACATACTGTGTTGACGCAGCTGCCGAGACCTTCGCAAAGCCGCCATGAAAAAAGAGTACGCGTTCATGGCCGACAAGCCGGAAGAAATATTCGCCGTAAGGCGAGTGTTCCATCGGCGGCGCGGGGAAGGCCGACTTTACTGCCGCCCACTCGGCATTGGCCGACACTAAGACTGCAAAACTTAGACCATCAGGCCACGCCATCTTCGGCAGGATAGCCGAGATGTCCGGTTTATCAAATCAATTCAGTTCAGCTTCAATCCTGGCACGCCCCGAGCCGATCACGCCGATGATCTACATCCGCGATAGACGCATACAAGCTGCTGGCGCCGCAGTCTGCGTATGGAGGACAAAATCGCCGAACCAGATTCACGGTGCCGACCAAAGAAGGCCACAGCCTCCGATTGGTCGGAAGGCAGCGGCAGGTAGGGCCTGTGAAGTTGTACCCTGGTAATGCCAGTCGTTCCTTGCCGATTGTGTCAGGCCGACGTACGTCGCGCCGCGGCCGTGACTTCGGCTTCTGCCTGCCGCGCCTTTTGCTCGTTAGCTTCCTCAAGGACAAGCAGCAAGAAACAGTGCTGGTGGTAAGTCACGTTATTCTTAACCGTTCTGAGGTCGTACGCGGCAATTCGCAGGTGGCACCTTTCACACCATCTGTCTGGTTCGCGACGCAAGCAGACTCCTTTTACGGTTGCTTTGAATAAAGTCATCTTCTTTCGGGATGAATTTTTGTCAAGTCAAACACGCCGACGGTGTGGCAGGGACGACCCTGGAACTCCTCGGCCCCCATCGGTGTCTATACGCCCTATGCACAAACCCAACTCGAAGCTCAGCGCCCCGCAATGCAGAAGCTGGCTTTTCTCATTGGCGACTGGTCTGGTGAAGCTTGTGTTCTTCGCGGACCCGGCCAATTTGTGGATTTGTCTCAGACGGAACACGCAGAATTCAAATCATCTCGCCGAGAGTAAAGCCCCATGAGATGGCATGCACTTCGTCAAGCAGTTTCCACCTCGCTCTCGAGCCATCGTCCGTCGTTAAAAGCGCGTATTCGGTACTTCCCCGACGCATCGTCGCAACAGATGACGCCGAGGGCTTGAAGAACAGGCGTGCCATCGGACTTCAATCTGCCGACGCCTCGATCATAAGAATCAGCCCATCGAGTGCACGCATGCTGTGCTGCGGATCAACGAAAGAGGAGAGTGGATCGAGCACGCCGATCTGACGATTGGCAGTCGCCCGCCGCAAAAGCTCATCGACCTGACAGTCCGGCGTGCATAGTCCTACCTGTTCTCAGGCTGGAACCAGGTCCCTCACCCAAGACTCGTCGAAGCCTACCGGGTCGGATTTCCGCCCGGGCGGTTCGGCACACGCGTAGTGGGGAACGATGTACCGGATAGGGTGTCGAACAATGATGGCCTTCACGAGATGTCGTATTGCTTGGATCTGACGTTCGGGATATGGATCGCTGCCGTCGTTCCGATTGACAAGTTCAACGCCGATTGAGAAGTCGTTCACATTGGTACGACCGTCTTCCATCTTTGACACTCCCGCATGCCAAGCGCGTTTAGATTCGGAAACGTGGGATATGACCCTTCCGTCGCGGTCAATCGTATAGTGACTTGAGACTCGGGTTTGGGGGCTAGAAAAATGCTCAATGACTTCGCGAATAGTATTTAAGACCGTCGCATGAATAACAACGGTATCAACGACAGTTCCGGCAGGACGTTCGTCATAGTTCGGTGATTCGTAGTGCTGAATCGTAAGTCCGCCCTGATGATCCATGCCCGATTCGCCTTTTCTCTACGGCCGGTCAGCTGCCGGTTGGAACGATTCCGGCGTTTTCGACCATCAGCATCACTGTTCGCTCACGCGCCCTTGTCCGGTGAATGACTCCCTTGGGCACAACGAAACCCTGTCTCGGATTAAGTTCAATAGTGCGGCCTTCCAGGTCAATCAGCAGTTGGCCCTCGACAACGTAGAAAAATTCGTCGTCCTCGTCATGTCTGTGCCAATGGTATTCCCCTTCGACCACGCCAAGCCGAACCACAGATCCGTTCACTTGGCACAGTGTTTGGTTGTACCACTTGTAAGTGCTGGCGTCGGCGAGGGCCTTCTCGTCGATGACCTGTAATGGCTGATAGTAGACGTTCAATCGTGTCTCGTAAGGAAAATTCTGCGTATCGGTCATGGCGACTCCTGCCTGATCGTTATGATCCAATTTTCGTTCGCGCAAATCTAGGGATCACCGCTGCGCGGGCCGGACCAGCGGCGGCTTGCTCAAAACGAGAGCATCGCTGCGCAAGGTCAGGTTCACGACAAGGATACGTGATCGATCACTCTATGGTATGGACGGCTTTCATGCAAGACGCTCGGCCGCTCTTCTCGAATCAGGATAAAATGCATAAAACTTGTCGTAATAAAATCTGGTCCGGGAGGAACGTATGAAGAAACTTTTGACCATTGCAGTACTTGCATTCGCCTTAGGCATACCGGCGGCTCTTCTCGCTCAAGACAAGGCGCGCTTTCCAACGATCCCGTCCGACAAATTCTCGCCCAAGCAGCAGGAGTTCGCGAAGCTGCTGGCCAGCAGTCCGCGCAACGGCAATGTCAATAACCCGCCATTCAAAGTGTATTTCCGAAGTCCGGATTTCGGCTTGGAAGCGATCAGGATGTCGGACTACTTGCGCTGGGGAACCGGAATGGAGGCACGCCTGGTCGAACTCACCATCCTCATGTCAGCGCGCAATTGGGGCAGCGATTATATCTGGCACGCGCATTATCCGGCGGCCGTGAAAGGTGGACTTGATCCCAGCGTACCGGCCGACGTGGCCGCGGGCAGGAAGCCGGCCAAGCTGAAGGCGGATGAGGCGATCATTTACAATCTCCTCAGCGAAATCTACCGCGACCATAAGCTGTCGGACGCGACCTACAATTCTGCGCTCGCGAAATACGGCGAGAAGGGCATAACCGATATCATCGGGCTGGCTGCCTACTACGGCATCACCGCAATGGCACTGATTACCGCCAACGCGCCGACTGCGCCCGGAGACGAGCCGAAGTTGCAGACTTTGACCCAAGTCTTCCCGAAGTAATCGCGAAACCGGTTAAGCCGGTTGGAAGCAGGACCTCCACAATCATCGGTAATCTTGTGTAACCGCATTATGTCGACTTGCGAGCGGCGACAGGCCGGCGCATGCTCTGCTGCACGCATCAGGCACCATTTGACGATTTCTCCCGTTCGAGTCTTGTTCTAGTATGCATCACAACGGCAGCGGATGCGGTAGCGGAAGCGCCGGACAACCCCAACACACTGAGGAGGTAAACCGACATGGAGTCCAACGAAACAATCGAGAAAAGAGAAGTAACGCTTTCGATGTCGCAAGCGAGACGTAAAAGGCAAAAGGGAGTGACGACGGTGGAATATGCGGTGATGCTCGTGCTGATCGCAATCGCCGTTATGATTGCCAGTCCCAACATGTCAAGCAGCGTCGTTAACGTCTTTTCGAACATTTCGTCCCTAATTGCTGGATGAGTAACTCGAGCGCTAGAGCTGTTTTTGAAGAAGTTTGTGTCATGTCAGTCCCAGTCGGTTCGCCACTTTTTATTTCTGCTTTTCTTTCAACCCCGGCTCAGTGGGCATCTGCCCTAATGGGACGGAGGTGCTTGCCACCTTCGTCGAATGGGCGATGAGTCCATCCCCAAAACGTCTACCGGCACCTACGAGCCACAGTTTGGGCCCGTCACGACGTGCTAGAGTCTGCACATGAGCCTAGAGATGTATGCGGACAGCAAATACGCCGGGCTACGATTGTTAGACAATCTTCCTCACGTTAGTAAAGCGAAACTGCCGGAGCGATATAAGGCGGCAAAAGAGGCTCTTGCCGAATGTGATTGCATCGATGAGTGCAAAGCTTGCGCTGCCAAGATGGAAGCGCTGGCGTGTGATGCCAGGCAAGCGGATGATACGGTGCTCGAAGATCTGGTCATGAGGATCCGCATTAGAGCGGTTCAGCGATATAGTGAGCTTCTGAAAGAGGTTCCATCCCACCAACGCAAACGAACCGATCAGAAATTTCATGCCCATGCGGGCACTGAATCGAGTCCCAGAGAACACGCCCCGAAAGATGCCGGGCTGTTCGAGCGCGAGGCAAAGACCGCGATCTGTACCTAAAGGACAGTTTTCAACGCTCGCGACTGATGGGTGAAGGCGCGTTCATGTGAGGCGCAACACGATTTACTTGGCACGCGTATCCCCAAAGTACTTGTTATTTTCGCAGATGAATTCCCCGATCTCTTCACCCGGAGCGAGCGTCCAGACCATGTGAAGCTGCCAGGGCTTCGTGAATGTACCTGGATCTTCGATGGAGACGTCGATATTC
>Ga0134075_10000738_pt1 | contig 10333 bp, 7 predicted proteins | sample 15_taG_18_FD_119775 | JGI IMG/M metagenome (GOLD analysis project Ga0134075, IMG submission 119775) | Grasslands soil microbial communities from the Angelo Coastal Reserve, California, USA - 15_D_Rain_40cm_5_09212015 | ecosystem: Environmental > Terrestrial > Soil > Grasslands ... | reverse complement strand
GTCTGATAGATCGGGACGGCCACCGACTTCGTCGTCGGATCGACGTCGTACCCGGTGTGAATGGCGATCGTCGCGTCTCTCATGTGTTCACCTCACGGTGAGCCCGTGCCCGCCCCGGAGAGTCACAGACGGATCCGGCCGCGCTGGATGCGCTCGTAGAGCGCCTGGTCGAGCCCGACGAAGGCGCGGCGCTCCGGATCGTCGAAGTAGACGACGTCGGCGCTGGCCGCCGGGTCGTAGCCCTGGCGGACCAGCTCGTGCTTGGCGTGCTTGAACGTGGTCGTCACGTCCAGCTCGCTCCGGATGCGCAGAAACAGCGGGCGCGCGTATCCGGGCAGCCGGTCGATCAGGTGAGCCCGCAACGCCGCGAGATCCGGCTCGGCGTCGAGCACGACGGCGGCCATGCCGGCACGGCCGTCGGCGCCCGGCACGGCCACGCCGTAGACGCTGGCCTCCCTGATCCCCGGAAACGCGCAGATCGCCTCGGCGACCTCCAGGGTGGCGACGTTCTCCCCTTTCCAGCGGAAGGTGTCGCCGACACGGTCGATGAAGTAGTAGTAGTCGTCCTCGTCTCGCCGCATGAGGTCGCCGGTGCGAAACCAGGCGTCCCCCGGCTCGAACACGTCGCGCAGGATCTTCTGCTCGGTCGCCTCCTCGCTCGTGTACGCCTCGAAGCGCCGGCCGGGGTTCGACGGGTCCTCGACGATCTTGCCGATCGCTTCTCCCACTTCGTTCGTCGCACAGCGGATGCACCGTCCCTGCGCGTCCCGCGCGGGCGCCTCGCGGGCGACGTCGAATCGCACCAGCGCCGCCGGGAAACGATGCGCCAGAAAAGGGGGGATGCGACCGATGGCGCCGGGCTTGCCCTCGACGTTGAACATCGAGACGTTGCCCTCGGTCGCGGCGTAGAACTCCAGGATCCGAGGAATGCCGAACCGGCGCTTGAAGTCTTCCCAGACATCGGGCCGCAGCCCGTTGCCACAGCACAGCCTGATCCGGTGCTCCGCCTCGCACGCCGTCGGCTCGGCGTGCAGGAGGTAGCGGCACAGCTCGCCGATGTACTGGAACAGCGTGCAGTCCCAGCGGACGACGTCGCGCCAGAAGTCGCGGGCCGAGAATTTTTCGCGGAGCACCACCGACGCGCCGCCGACGAGCGCCGCGCCCGGCGCCACCACGCCGCCGACGCTGTGATACATCGGCAGGCAGTCGTACATCCGATCGCCGCCGCGAACGTCCATCAACCCGGCGAACCAGTGACTCCACTGCATCAACCGGAAGTGGCTGACGCTGGCTGCTTTGGGCAGCCCGGTCGTGCCCGACGTGTAGATGTAGAGCGCCCGATCCTCGATGGTCGGGGGCCGGCGGTCGGCCCTGCCCAGCGGCTCGCCCGCGCGGCGGTCGACGTCGAGATCGACGCGCGGAAAGTCGTCGTGACCGGTGCCGTGGACCCAGATCGTGGCCGCTCCGGCCAGGTGCGGCAGCGCCGTCATGAAGGGAGCGATCAGCTCGGCGGCCACGATGACGTGCCGGGGCGCCACGAGATCGATGCAGTGGGCGAGCGCGGAGCCGGCCAGGTTGGTGTTGAGGAGCGCCACCACACCGCCGACGCGCGTGACGCCGAGCCAGATGGCGAGGTATTCGGGCCGGTTCGGCATGAACAGGGCCACGGCGTCCCCGGTGCCAATGCCGTGCTCGAGCGCCCAGCCGCCGTAGCGGTTCGCGCGCTCGGTGAGCGCGCGATAGGTCAGCGACTCGCGGTCGGAGAGGAGCGCCGGCGCCTCGTCGAGGTGCGCGGCGAGCTCGTCGATCACGGTCGGCAAGACGCGATCAGGCGTCTTCGTGATCGGCGCCGTCAGCTCGAGCGCCCGCAGCCACGCCCGGTGGCTGCCGGCCGGCCGCGCGGCCGCGTCGCTCTCGCGCAGCGTCGGTGCCTGAACCACCGGCCGACCCGGGATCATGCCGTGTCGCCGGCGTCGACGTCACGCATCGCGGCGCACCAGCTTGCCGGTTGCGTTCACGATCAAGCCGGGGACGAAGTTGATCGCCGCCGGGACCTTGTGCCGCGGCAGGAGCTCCCGGCAGCGCCGCATGATCTCCTGCTCGAGCTCCACCGCCCGCCCGTTCGCGGCGTCGGTCTCGGCGTTCAGCACGACGTCGGCGACCACGAGCGCACCCGTGATCGGGCTCTTCCGCGTTCGCACGAGCGACATCCGAACGCGTGGGTGGCCGTTGATGATCGCCTCGACCTCCTCCGGATGGACTTTCTGGCCGCCGACGTTGATGATGCCGTCCCGACGACCGACGAAGTAGTAGCGATCGCCCCGCCGCTCGAGCATGTCTGCCGTGTCGACGAACCCGTCGGCGTCCACGAGGGCCTCGGCCTGATCGCCGAGGTAGCGGGCGGCGGTGCGCGTCGATCGGATGCGCAGCGAGCCGTCCTCGACCTTGAGCTCGAGGCCGCCACCGTGCGGCCCGATCAGGCTCGCCGGAAAGCCCGCCCGACCATCGCCGACGTCGAAGGCCACGCCGGCCTCCGTCGACGCGAAGGCGTGGGCGATTCGGGCGTCCGGGTAACAGGCGCGGAGATGGTCGAGGATGGCCTGGTCCGCGATCTCCCCCGACAGGCGCACGTATCGAGGCGCGATCCGGTGCGCCGACGGGCTCATCAAGGCTCGTCGCCAGTGGGACGGCGTCCCCGAGATGTGGGTCACGCCGTGCGCGCCCGCCCGGGTCAGGAAGTCTCCGGGCGATTCCCCGGCGCTGGACAGCACCATCGATCCCCCGCCGAGGAGCGCGCGCAAAAAAATCTGCAGGCCGCCATACCGTCGGATGTCGTAGAAGGTCGTCCACACGGCCGGCGTGGCCGCCGTTCCGCCGCCCGTGATCGCGCCGGTCAGGCTCGGCAGCGTGTGCACGACCAGCTTCGGCCGTCCGGTCGTCCCCGACGTCAGGAGGATCCATTCTGTCGTGTGTCGTGCGGCTCGGTCGCCTCCGCCCGGCGCGATCTTCGGACTGCAGGTGACGAACGCCACGCCCGGCGCGTCGAAGTCCGGGGTCGCCTGGTCGGACACCAGCGCGTCGACCGCCGCCGTCGCGACGACGTACGGCACGTGCTCGGTCGGCAGATCGGGCGGGCACAGGACGAGCCGGGACGCGACGCCATCGAGCTCGATCAGCGCCAGGGCCGCCGTGAGCTGATCCCGAGTGGCGACGAGGACCGAGCGATCGCGGAGCTCGTCGAGCCGCCCTCCGAGACTGCCGCCGTCGACGAGATCGCTCAGCGAGACGCTCGCCTCGGCTCCCCACAGAGCGCGGTCGGACAGCGGGGCGGCGCCGTTCAACGCGCTCCACAGCGAGGTCCGGGCAGGGGCGATGACGCTGCCTGTCACGGACATGATCCCGACCTCCGGCGGATTGATGCGCCGCTCAGGCGGCTGCCGCCGCTGATTCAGCGCCGTCGGCGACGAGCGCACCGTGCGGATGAATGACGTTCTGGATCAGGGCCTGGAGGGTCTCCACGCCCGTGAACAAGCTCGTCGTCGGCTCGGGGACGTCGGGCCTCAGCAGCATCATCTCCGCCTCGAGCGCCCGGAAGAGCCCTTCGGTGTGCACGATGTCGACGACGCCGTGCACGTCGGTATACTCCCGCTCTGCCGAGCCCTGGCGCGCGGCGAGGTCCGCCAGATACGGCATGAACCGGGTGATGAAGCCCTCGAAGAAGGCCATCATCAGCACGATCTTCACCGCCGAGAGCCGAGCGACGAAGAGGCGGACGTTCTCGAGATTGCGATAGACGGCCAGGGCATCGGAATCCGTCGGGGCGGCGTGGGCCGCGAGGGCGAACCGCCGCAGCATTCCTGGATGATTGTCACGGACTTCTTCGCGGAGGTTGTCCTCGATGATCGCCTTGGCTTCGTCCGAGGCGACGGCGAGCCGCGCGGCGGTCATCCAGTAGATGAAGTTCCCCTCGAGCACGGCGGCGTAGCGCGCGATGAGCCCGCGGCGTTCGTCCGGAAGGAGTCGGTCGGGGTCCGGAAGTGAGACCATGAGGTCGTCGATGGTCCGGTCGATGGACGCCTGGATCGGGACGGTGAGCGAGCCCTTGTGGGCCGACATACAGGGACACCTCCGTGCGGCGTCCTGGCCCGTGGCGCGTTCCGGGTGCAGGCGCGCGACTGCACTCCACGCTACTCGGCGCCGACGGCGGCGCCTACCCGCAGAGAGAGGAATTTTGTCCACCCCACTGGGGAGGTTCGGACCCCCCGGATAGGGGCTCTCTTGATGGGCGTCCCGCGGCCGGCTGACAATTTCCGGCAGGTGTCGACCCGGGCACACGCCGTTCGACCTACTGATAGAGGCCGCTGATGGAGGCCGCCGAGGGCGGCACAGGGGGAATATGAGGCTCTTCTACGGCTGGATCATCGTCGGCGTCGGGATCGTGGTGACCTGTGTCGGGCTCGGGGCGATGCTCTCGCTCAGCGTCTTCCTGGCGCCCATGTCGGCAGCGATGGGCTGGTCCCGCACGGGCATCTCGATGGCCGCGCTCCTCAATTTCCTCAGCATGGGGGTCGGATCGTTCGCCTGGGGCGCGCTGTCCGATCGGTTCGGCACGCGCGCGGTCGTGCTCTGCGGAGGCGTCCTGCTCGGCCTCGGCCTGGTGACGGCGAGCCAGGCGGCGACCCTCGGCCAGTTCCAGGTCCTCTTCGGTGTCATCGTCGGCTTCGCGGCGGGCAGCCTCTACACGCCACTGACGGCGACGACCACCCGCTGGTTCACCCAGCATCGCAGTCTCGCCGTCGCGCTCGTCTCGGCCGGGCTCAGCCTCGGGTCGTCGACGGCGGCGCCCCTCGCGCGCTGGCTCATCACGAGCTACGACTGGCGCTTCGCCATGCTGGTGATCGGTGACCTCGCGTGGCTCGTCATCATTCCCGCCGCGTGGCTCGTGCGCGAGCCGCCGGCGCTGCCGACGGCCGCCGTTGTCGCGGCGAGCGCCGAGGACCCTGGGCTCACGGTGGCGCAGGCGCTGCGCACGCCGCAGTTCGCCGCCATCGCGCTGACGTTCTTCGCGTGTTGCGCGGCGCACTCGGGACCGATCTTTCACATGGTCACCCACGCGATCGACCACGGCGTGCCGGCGATGGCGGCCGCCACCGTGCTCAGCGCGGCCGGCCTGGCCTCGCTGGGCGGCAAGATCCTCTGCGGCCTCGTGGCCGACCGGGTCGGCGCCAAGCGCGTGCTGGTCGGCGGGCTCGCGCTGCAGGCGGTCGCCGTGAGCCTCTACCTCTTCACGCGCGACACCGCGAGCTTCTATGCGCTCGCGCTGATGTTCGGCTTCGCCTATGGCGGCGTGATGCCGCTCTACGCGATCCTCGTGCGCGAGTACTTCGGCGAGCGGATCATGGGGACCGTCTTCGGCGCGGTCGCCTTCGTGTCCACCCTGGGCATGGCCCTCGGGCCGTGGGCCGGCGGCTGGCTGTACGACGCGTTCGGCAGCTACTTCTGGCTCTACATCGGCTCGTTCGGGATCGGCCTCGGGGCCGTGGCCATCGCCTTCAGCTTCCGCCCGCCCCGCCAGCTCGCCGCCGCGCTGCCGAGTCCGAGCCTCGCCCACTGAGTGGACGCGCCGCGCGCCCTCAGCGCGCGGCCGTCGCCGTCTCCGCGAGCACCGTGTGGAGTTGCGCCACCACCGCCGCCCCCTCGCCGATCGCCGCGCCCACCCGCTTGACGGATTCCGAGCGGACGTCGCCCACCGCGAACACGCCGCGGACGTTCGATTCCAGCGGCAACGGCCGGGACTGGCCATCGCCCGATCCCGTGCGAACGAAGCCTTTGGCGTCCAGCGCGACGCCGCAGCCCTGCAGCCACTGCGTCGCGGGATCGGCGCCCACGAACAGGAAGAGGTTGCGGATCGGCAGCTCGGTCTCCTCGCCCGTCGTGGTGCGCCGCCAGCGCACGCGCTCCAGGTGCGAGCCGGGCGCGCCGATCAGCGCCACGACTTCCGTCCGGGTCAGCACCTCGATGTTCGGCGTGGCCTCGATCCGGTCGATGAGGTAGCGCGACATGGTCGCGGCGAGACCGTCGCCGCGAACGAGCATGGACACCTTCGCGGCGTGGCGGGAGAGGAACACGGCGGCCTGGCCGGCCGAGTTACCGCCGCCGACGAGCGCGACGTGTTGCTGCCGGCACAGGCGAGCCTCGATGGGTGAGACCCAGTACCAGACGCCCCGGCCCTCGAACGCCTCGAGCTTCGGGATGGCGGGCCGCCGATAGCGCGCGCCGCTGGCCAGGACGACCGCGCGCGCCGTCACGCGGCGGCCGTCCTCCACCTCGAGAGCGAGGGGAGTGCCGGTGCAGTCCAGACGCACGACCTGGCTCGGGATCACCATCTCGGCCCCGAACTTCTGGGCCTGCACGTACGCGCGGCCCATGAGGTCCTGCCCGGAGATCCCCGCGGGGAATCCGAGATAGTTCTCGATGCGCGCGCTCGCCGCCGCCTGGCCGCCGAACGCCGCCGCGTCGAAGACGATCACCGACAGGCCCTCGGAGGCCGCATACACCGCCGTGGCCAGACCGGCAGGGCCTGCCCCCACGACGGCGACGTCGTAGGTTCGGTCTGGATGATCGATGCGTACCATGCCCAGGCAGTCGGCCAGCTCGCCCTCGCGGGGGTTCTTGAGCACCGATCCGTCGGTGCACACGACCAGCGGCAGGTCCGAGGGGCGCGGCGCGTACCGCTCGAGGAGCGCCGCCGCATCGCGATCCTCGGTGGGATCTAGCACCTGATGGGGCCAGGCGTTGCGGGCGAGAAAGCCTTGCAGGCGCACGACGTCGAGGTTGCCGGGCGGACCGATCAGGATGGGGCCGCCGGCGCCGGCTTCGACCAGGGCGACCCGGCGCAGGATCAGCGCGCGTATGATCCGCTCGCCGAGCTCGGCTTCGGCGATCAGCAGGGCCCGCAGTCGATCGGTGGGAACGAGCAGCGTCTCCACGTCCGTGATCGCGTGAGCGTCGACGAAGGAGGGACGGCCGGAGAGCTGGCCCACCTCGGCGAGGAAGTCACCCGGCCCTTCCTCGAGAATCGGGAGCACGCGTCCCAGGCCCTCGCGCCGCGTGACGGAGACGGACCCCGAGATGATGACGAACATCCCCGGACTGATCTCGCCCGTCCTGTACAGCGCTTCGCCGGCCCGGTAGCGCCGCACGGTGCCGAAGCGGCGGAGCCGCTCGATCTCCTCCGGGCTGAGCTTCGGGAACATCTGCTCGCGCCGGGTCTCGAGCGTCGACATGGCGAGATGGTACAGGCGTTCCGCTCGGGGAGCGCGTGTGGCGCGACGCCCGGCCGTGCGTGCTATAGTGCCGCCCGCGATGGACGGGGCGATCGACGTTCTCGTCCGGTACGGTTACGTGGTCGTCTTCGGCTGGGTCTTCGCCGAACAGATCGGGTTGCCGATTCCCGCCGCGCCCGTCCTTCTTGCCGCGGGAGCGCTCGCCGGCACGGGTCGATTGAGCCTCGCGCTCGTCCTGGTTCTGGCTGCGCTCGCGTCGCTCGGCAGCGACACCATCTGGTACTGGATCGGCCGCACCCGAGGCGGCCGCGTCCTCGGCTGGCTGTGTCGCATCGCGCTCGAGCCCGACTCGTGCGTGCGCCGCACTCAAAGCGTCTTCAGCGTTCACGGCGCGCGCTCGCTGCTGGTCGCCAAGTTCGTGCCGGGCTTCAGCACCGCGGCACCGCCGCTCGCCGGCATCATCCGGATGCCGCTGCTCCGCTTCGTCGTGTTCACCGGGCTCGGCGGCCTGATCTGGGCGGGCGGGTTCGCCGGTGTCGGCTGGCTGTTCAGCCGTCAACTCGAGGTGGCGGCCGCCTACGTCGCTCGCCTCGGCAGCGGGGCGGTCGCCCTCGCGGTGGCCGGTCTCGGCGGCTACATCGCCTGGAAATTCGTCGCCCGCCAGCGATTTCTAAGGGCGATCAGGATCGCGCGGATCACGCCCGAGGAGCTCAAGACCCGGCTGGACGCCGGCGACGATGTGATGATCGTCGACCTGCGCGCCCGGATCGATTTCGACGCCGAGCCGTCGATCATCCCCGGCGCGCTCCACCTCATGACCGAGGAGCTGGAGGCCCGTCATCAGGAGATTCCGCGCGACCGCGACATCGTGCTCTATTGCACGTGACCCAACGAGGCCTCCAGCGCCCGTGCGGCGCTCATGCTCAGAGGGCGCGGTATCGAGCGCGTGCGTCCGTTGGCAGGGGGCCTCCACGCCTGGCGCGAGCGTGGATACGCGATGAGCAGCCTCGAGCGCGCGACGACCGTGACGTCGGGGCCTGCGTCCGCATCGATTACGGTAGACTCGGGGTCCCCGAATCGAGGAGGCCCAGCATGAAGCGGAACGCGTCGGTGCTCAGCATCGTGATGGCGCTCGTCGTCGCGACGGTCGTGGTCGCCGACCAGGCGGAGAAGATCGGGCAGGTGCGCTTCCCCGTGTCCTGCAGCCCGGCGGTGCAGCAGCCGTTCGAGCGAGCGGTGGCGCTGCTGCACTCGTTCTGGTACCTCGAGGCGGCGAAGGCCTTTACGCAGATCGCCCAGGCCGATCCCGATTGCGCGATGGCGTACTGGGGTCTGGCCATGACCAACTGGACGCAGATCTGGTCGCCCCCGCCGCCCGCGGCGCTCAAGCGCGGCGCGGAGGCCGTCGAGAAGGCCAAGGGCGTGCGCCGCACGCTGCCGCCGCGCGAGGGCGACTTCGTCGCCGCCGCGGAGGCGTTCTTCAAGGACGCCGACAAGGCCGACCACCGCACGCGCGCCCTCGCCTACGGCCGCGCGATGGAGCAGATGGCTCAGCGCTATCCGGATGATCGCGAGGTGATGGCCTTCTACGCGCTGTCGCTGCAGGCCACCGCGGATCCCAGGGACAAGACGTACGCGAACCAGAAGCGCTCGGCGCAGATCGCCGAGAAGATCTTCGCGGCCGAGCCCGACCATCCCGGCGCCGCGCACTACATGATCCACGGCTACGACTATCCGGCGCTCGCCCAACAGGGGCTGCCGGCCGCGCGCCGCTACGCGCAGTTCGCGCCCTCGGTGCCGCACGCGCTGCATATGCCCTCGCACATCTACGTGCTGCTCGGCATGTGGCCCGACACCGTCAAGAGCAACATCGCGGCCGCCGCCGCCGAGAAGAGCCGCGGCAACCCCGACGACCACATGCACGCGCTGGACTACCTCGTGTACGGCTACCTGCAGCAGGCCCAGGACGCGCAGGCGAAGAAGGTGGTGGACGAGGCGCGCGCCATCATGGCCGATCTCGCGGCGCGCGCGTACGACTCCGGGCGTCCCACCGCCCACTTCGCCATGGCGGCGATCGAGGCGCGCTGGGCGATGGAGCGTGGCAAGTGGACGGAGGCCGCGGCCATCGATCCGCGCCCCAATCGGTTCCCGCACACGGAATCGATCATTCACTTTGCGCGCGCCATCGGGGCCGCGCGGAGCGGCGACGCCGCGCGTGCCCGCGGCGACGTCGACAGGCTGGCGGCGTTGAAGGACCTCATGAAGGATGCGTACTGGGCCGAGCAGATCGAGATCCAGCGGCGCGCGGCGGCGGCGTGGACGGCGCGCGCGGAGGGCAAGGGGGACGAGGCCTCCGCCCTCATGGGCTCGGCCGTCGAGCTCGAGGCGTCGACGGAGAAGCACAACATCACGCCGGGACCGATCGTCACCGCCCGCGAGCTGCTCGGCGACATGCTGATGGAGGCGGGCCAGCCCGGCCCGGCCGGCCAGGCCTACGAGGCGTCGCTGCGCGTGGCGCCCAACCGATTCAAGGCGCTGTACGGCGTGGCCAAGGCCGCGGAGCGCGCGGGCGATCGCGAAAAGGCCAGGACGTACTACGGCAGGCTGCTCGCCACCGCCGCGTCCGCCGACAGCCAGCGCCCCGAGCTCGTGGAAGCGAAAGCGTTCCGGTGATCGCGTCGGCCCGGATGTATGCGTGGTCGCCGTCGCTGGCGGCCGCCTGGCAGCGCCTGCTGGAGTGGATCGCGCGGGCGGCGGGGGTCGAGCTCGCGGTGATCGACCAGTCGACGCCCACGAACCTCGACGAGCTCTGGGCGCGGCACGACATGGGCTGCGTCTTCATGTGCGGCTATCCCTGGGCCCTGCGGCGCGACCGACCCGCGCTGCTCGCGGCGCCGGTGCCGTCGCCGTCGCGCTACGGCGACCGGGCCGCGTACGTGACCGACTTCATCGTGAGCGCGGCCGGACCGCACCGGACCCTCGAGGACACCTTCGGCGGCGTCATCGCGTATTCCACCGAGCACTCGCACTCCGGCTACAACGCGCCC
>Ga0134075_10000726_pt1 | contig 10382 bp, 11 predicted proteins | sample 15_taG_18_FD_119775 | JGI IMG/M metagenome (GOLD analysis project Ga0134075, IMG submission 119775) | Grasslands soil microbial communities from the Angelo Coastal Reserve, California, USA - 15_D_Rain_40cm_5_09212015 | ecosystem: Environmental > Terrestrial > Soil > Grasslands ... | reverse complement strand
GTCATGTCAGGCAAGATAAACAAAGCGATCACTGGCATGCTCCTGCGCCAAGGCATCAAAGCAGTTGGCATTGCTGGGATTGACGGCGGCGTACTGAAGGCTGAGCGCAAGAAAAAATTGATGATAATAAATGAAAAAGGAAGGAAGATGATGATTGACGGTGGCTATACCGGCAAGATAAACGCAGTTGATCCAACACTGATACACATTCTAGTTGATAACGGCTACGTGCCAGTAGTGTCTCCAATAGCGCTAAGCGAAGAATACGATTTCCTCAATGTCGACGGCGACAGGGCCGCGGCATACGTGGCAGGCGGCGTCAAGGCCGACAGAGTGATATTCATCACAAACGTCAACGGGCTAATGCTCAACGAAAAGCTCGTCACGGGCATGACGCTGGAGCAGGCAAAGGCAGCTTTGCCAAAGATAGGATCTGGCATGGAAAAGAAGGTGCTCGCCTGCACTGAGGCAGTTGAGATGGGCGTGAAGGAGGCGATAATCGCCTCCGGCCAGGTTGTAAAACCCATCTCTTCAGCCATTGCTCATGATAATTGCACGGTGATAACCCTAAAATGAACAGCGAAGATCAATACCTGGCAGCACTTTACCAGAGGTTCCCGGTGAACCTTGTGAGGGGCAAGGGTACCAGGGTATGGGATGCTGCTGGCAAGGAATACATTGACTGCATGGGAGGTTATGGCGTTGCGCTCGTCGGGCACTGCAACGATAGGGTGGTAGCAGCCATCAAAAAGCAAGCAGACACACTCATCACTGCCCACATGTCTGTGTATAACAATATGCGTTTAAAGTTCATGGAGAAAATGTCGACTTTGACGCCTCCTGGGCTAAGCAAGATGTTCTTTACTAACAGTGGAGCCGAATCTGTGGAAGGCGCATTAAAGTTTGCGCGCAAGTACACAGGTAAGCATGGCATAATAGCAATGAACGGCGCGTACCACGGCAAGACGTTCGGCGCGCTTTCTGTTACATACAATGAAAAGTACAGGAAGTCATTCATGCCACTCCTGAGTGGAGTCAAGTTCGTTCCCTACAGCGACCCAAACAAGCTGGAAGAAGCTATTGACGAAACGACCGGAACTGTGATTCTTGAGCCGATACAAGGCGAGACCGGCATCATCGTGCCTCCAGACGACTTGCTGCCAAAAATAAGGGAGATCTGCAACAAGCGCAACCTTGTCCTAGTATTTGACGAAATTCAGTCAGGGCTTGGAAGGACTGGCAAAATGTGGGCGGGCCAGAACTGGAACACAACACCAGACATCATGTGCCTTGCAAAAGGAATTGCCGGCGGAATACCCATGGGGCTCATAGTAGCAAAGCCAGAGATAATGGAAGCGACAAAACTTGGTGAACATTCATCTACATTCGGTGGAAGCCCTTTAGCGTGCGCTGCGGGGACCGCAACCCTTGAAGCGCTGACCGACGACAAACTTGTTGAAAACGCGGCTAAGATAGGCACGCAATTTAAGGAAGGCCTAAAACGTCTAAAGGAAAAACACAAGATAATCCGCGAGGTGAGGGGCCTTGGTATGATGCTTGGCGTAGAGCTCCGTTTTGAAGTAAAAGATGTTCTCTTTGACGGAATTCGCAACGGATTATTGATGTTGTATTCAGGAAGAAACATCATAAGACTTCTTCCGCCACTTGTAATGGATGAAACGACGATTTCCCGCGTAGTTGATATAATGGACTTTGTATTGACTAGCGAGGAAAAGAGACGGAATGTCAGCTAATATCGACGAAACTGATGAAAAGATAATCCGGATTATGCAGACAGATTCCCGCAAGGCGTTTGTCGAGATCGCTCACGAAATAGGGCTATCTGAGTCGGCTGTTCGACGAAGGGTCAAAAACCTTGTCGACGGCGGAACCATCAAGCGCTTTACAATAGAGCTTGGCGCAAGCGACAAGACAAGCGCTATAACGCTGATTTCCGTGGCTTCCACTGCGGACACGTCGGCCGTATCTGGCAGGCTCATGAAGCTAAATGGCGTCGAAGTGGTCTATGAAATAACCGGCCAGTACGATATCGCCGCGATAATCGCCGCGCCGGCGATAGCAGAGATCAACAAGTGCATAGACGACATCCGCAAAATAGAGGGCGTGTCCGACACTAATACTGTCATCATATTAAAGACAATGCGCTAAGCCGGTCTTTCGAAAAATATTAGCCAAAGGTGCCAGATGACCTGCAGATAGAAAGATAATTCTGCTTCAATTTCTTTTCACCACCTTTTAATTAGGTAAAGCACACGAAGTCTTCTGGACTGGGAAAAGTTTGGGGACATTTGAAGACAAGGACAAGGCGCCAAGCTCTGTAAAGATTCCTGCTTCTGCCTGGAAGGTGCTCGCGGTTCTGAGTAGCATTGCAACCATGGTTATGTACGCTGAGACTATGCTGATCCCGGCAATTCCCGATCTTATTCGGGAATTCAATGTCTCGTACAGCACTTCATCTTGGATACTGACAGCATATCTCGTCCCCGGTGCAGTCATGATGCCTATTGCCGGCAAGCTGTCAGACATCTATGGAAAAAAGAATGTACTTCTGACCATTATGGCGATCTATGTTGTAGGCATTACTATTGCGGGGTTTTCAACAAGCATCTACATGCTATTCATTGCAAGGGCCATTCAGGGTATCGGGATGGCCATGTTTGTAATTGCATTTGGCATAATCCGTGACCAGTTTCCAAGGGAAAAGATCTCGATAGGTCAGGGCGTCATTTCGTCAATGTTTGCCTCTGGCGCGGTGATAGGCCTGCTTGCCGGCGGCATAATTATAAACAATTATGGTTGGCATGCCACATTTTTCTCCACGATACCAGTTGCAGTCGCGCTGTTTATCGTAATCTGGCGTTTCAACTACGAACGCAAAATGGAGCCATGGGAGCAAGCACCTGAAAGGATACCTGCAGCAAATATCCCAAAGGGTGTAGACGTCAAGGGAGCAATTGCACTGGCGACTTTTGTCACTTCATTTCTGTTGGCATTGACTCTTTTTGAGACCGGGAGCGCAGGGTTACAGTCTGCAGTACAGATCGCGATTTTCATAGCTACAGGGGCAGTGGCCCTAGTACTATTCATTTTGATAGAGAAGCGCGCGAGGGTCCCTCTGGTTGATCTAAAACTTATGGCTCACAAGGCGATACTGCCGGCCAACCTGATAATCATGATAGTAGGCTTTTCGATGTTCATGGTTTTTCAGACGATACCAGTTCTTGTGCGTAATCCACATCCACTTGGATTTGGAGGCGATGCTGCGATGGCCGGGTACGTGCAGCTTCCATTCGCACTCGTGCTTCTTGTGTTCGGCCCAACATCCGGCCTAATTGTTGAAAGGCTTGGGTCCGTCAGACCCATAATCATCGGCACTTCGATAACTACAACTGGGTTCCTTTTCCTGCTCGCATTCCACAACGACTGGGTGTCAGTTGCTGCGAGCCTTGCGGTGCTGTCTACAGGACTGTCACTTACAAACGTTGGGGCGCTGAACGTCACGATACTTGCCACGCCTGCTCAATTCATGGGCATGTCGGTTGGAATGAACACGCTTCTGCGAATCGTTGGGGCCTCTGTTGGACCAGCCCTTGCCGGAGTCTATATGCAGACGTACCAGTCTACAATAGAGGTGGCGAATAGGCCAACGGCATTCCCCTCTATGCAGGCGTACAGTACGATATTTCTTACAGCCATGATATTATCAGTCGTGTCAGTCATGTTGGCTGTCTTCTTGAAGCGGCGGCTGAACAAGATGTCGATACCGAACCTCGCGTAAGGTAGTTCATATATCAGCTGTTTTCTAAAATTACCTTATGTCAAGACCGCAGGCAGATCCAGAGACCCAGAGATACAAGGAGAAATGCAGCAAGATCCTTACCATATCGCCGCGAATACGCTACGCAGGCATCATGAACAATTTTGGCCGCACACTGGCTGGTAGCCTGCGAAAAGGGGTGGTGCCATTGCTCAGGCAAGATGAAGCAAGAAACGAATACTTTATTGAGGCAGCAAGGAACCAGCTCCGCAAGAACTTTGAAAGGTCAATAGGCAGAACCGAATACACCTTCACGGAGAACGAAAAGGTCAAGATATTGACAATCGCAAGCGAAGAGCACTTGTACTACCTCACAATGGACAAGGATACACCTGCAAACGAAGTTGCAAAGATAGTTGAAGATGCAAGAAAACTGGTCAGATAAATTATAGCTCCGGCTCTCTTCCCTTAAAGTGTCGATATACCGGCTCGATTATTTTGTTGACATAGCTCGCAGTCGCGCTCTTTAGGTCCATTGGGTGTATCTTTTTTGCCACAAAATCTTGCTCCACTTCTTTGTAGCTAGAATAGGTAATGCTGCCTCCGTGCTTGGCAGACCGCTCTATCGTAAACTTCTCAAACTGGTGGAAAATCACGTAGCGCACGAGCTCCAGAACCGGGTTTGCTTCAGCGACACCCACCGGGCAGAAAGCCTTGGAAATCTTCTCGCTTATCGTCTTTTCGTCGTCGTGGATGAGTATCCCACTCGAAGGCTTGCTCTTGCTCATCTTGCTTGATATTTTCGCGTCCTCTACCGCGTTTTCGTCAAGACCTTTTCCAACAGGCTCTGAAAGGCCCGGCAGAAGGTGGTGGTGCACTATTACCGGCACCTTCCAGGCTAACTTCGGGAATATCTCCCGGACCAACATATGGATCTTGCGTTGATCCAAACCGGCGTGAACGATGTCAAGGTCGAGCGCCTTGATGTCGACTGACTGCATCGGCGGATAGAGCAGCTGCGAAAGGTTGAGGTTCTTCTCTGTCTCGCTTCTTCCCATGATTGTGAGCGACCGCATGGTCCTTGCAAGCGTCATGTGTTTGCTAAAACGCACGAAGTCCTCCCAATAGTTTTCTGTCTGCTTGTAAAGGTCACTGCCAAGAACAATATTGACGCCGGGGCAAAAAAACTTAAACGCCTCCATATAGTACTGCGAGATCTTCTTTATTCTGTTCCAGTCGCCTCCAAGCTTGTCGTTGATGTAAGTGTGCCAGTCGGCAAGGAAAACGGTCGAATGAATGCCGGCCTTGATAAAGTCATTTATCTTGAACCCTGTCAGCACGAGGCTGCCCAGGTGGAGAGCGCCGGATATTTCTAGGCCAATGTAATGCCTGGGATGAGCCTTTGTTTCAAACAGTGCTCGAAGCTCGCCCGCCGTCACGACTTCCTCTGTCGGCTCCCGCATTACAAGTGCAAGTTGTTTTTCAATATCCATTGTTGTATGAGAAATGCCAAGCCAACAGTTCTATAAACTTTGTACCGCCACATCAGCCGAAAGAAGGTGCCTAGCTTATTTTTATTACCGGTGAATAGATGGCAAGCCACTCTTTGTGCCTTTTGTATTCAGGATCCGCTTCCTTCACAAGCTGCCAGAACCGGCTTGAATGATCCATCTCTATCAGGTGCGAGAGCTCATGGATTATGACGTAGTCAATGACTTCTGGCGGCGCTGCGGCCAGGAGTAGATTAAAGTTCATGTTGCCCTTCTTTGAGCAACTGGCCCACCTCGATTTTTGGCTTTTTATCGACACCTTGCCGAATTTCATGTTTAGCCTTCCTGCAAGCAACGGCAGGCGCTCGGCTATCACCTTACCAATCTGTTCTTTGTACCATTCCTGCATCTCCTCCTTGTACCTGCGCCTGTCCGCCATATGAAAAGTAATCACCTTCATTGCTTCAGAAACAACAGCCGACGTCTTCTTATCCTTTACAACATGGAAGTGATACTTGCTGCCAAGGAAATAGATCGTGTCCGGTTCAATCCCACCGCAGCGCTCCTTCAGCCTACTGTAGTATCGAGAAGTCTTGATAATCCAATCCTTCCTTGAAGAAACAAAGCTCTGAAGCTCTTCCGCTCTGTAGTCTAGCGGAACGATTGCTTCAACGCCGTTAATGCCGGAGACTAGCCGAAGCCTTCTTGCCTTCTTGCTCGTCCGAACGTTAATCTTGATTGCATTATTAGCAAAGTCAAGTAATAAAGGCAAAATCTAAATGACGCCTGCTTCGCGCAGCTTGCGGGGCAGGTAGACTTCTGCTAGGTATTTGAAGCCGTGCTTAAAGAACGCGTCCAGCTCGCACTTTTCTTTCTTCTTCAGGAACAAGTCAAGCTCCTGCTGCCACTTTTTATCCTGGAACCAAGGCTTTTTCTTCATGTCGTTCGCGCGGTTAAGATCGTCATCCGTCGCGGCTAGCCTCGCAACATCAGGTATGTTGTATTCGTCAATGTCGGAGAACATCATGCCCAGCACCTTGGCATCCGGCGTTACGAGCCTGTCGCTGTCATAGCTGAGCGATTCACTGCCGATCTTGTAGCGGAGAGCTATGCCAAGCCCCCACGGGTCGGCGTCTGCAAACACCACCACCGGCTTTTTCCACTCATCATTTAGTGCCTTGACCATCATTCTGGTAGCCCTGTCAGGCTCGCCCGAGCCAGTCATCAGGATCGCATTATATTTCTGGATGAATCCGGACTTGCGGATGTTGTTGAGCACTGTGTCTTTCTCCACGACCATAACAAAATCCGCCTTGACTTTAATTATCTCTACGTCGCGTACGTTAGTTGGTATAAGCTGAGAAGTTGCCCTGCTGCCCAAATTGCAGTCAATGACATCGCCCCCGACTCTGAGAGTTATTGGTCCGGAGATCATTCCCTTTGGCTTTGAGGTGACGGAGAATTCTTCTCTTGGGACTCCTGTCAGGAGCTCAATCGCCTTGATCGCGTCGTCAGAGTCTTCTTGCCCTGTCCAGAACTTTTGCTTGTTCTTCCCGTCTCCGACCGTACTCAAAGTGGCGTAATACATACCCCTAATCGTGCTCTCCATTTCTTCATCGAGCAGCTTGCGGACGGCGTTTGCCATCACAAGATACTGAGTAAAAGTGGGAATTTTCTTGGTGCTGTCCGGGCTAATGCCGACTATTTTGTCGCCAATGGTGAGCATCCTTTTTTCATTCGACCACACTGTGTTGTCATAGCCCACCTTTGGAATGTTAAGCACCGGCATCGTCTTTTGCACCATTAGGTCCGTACTGACATCCTTCATTATCAGTTTGATCTTTTTCATGACTTCCTGGTGGCGCTTATCAGTTGTCGGCAATTACTTTTTCATCCCTTTTGATGGCTTGTCTTCCTCCGCTACTTTATCAAGAGTTGCCTGCTTTTCGTCTTTCTGCATCATCTCAGACATCTTTTCTTTCTTGCCCTTTGGCTTTGAGAGCTTGCCCTTTTTCCTAGCCGCGTTAATTGCGATCTGCTCCCTGTCCGGCTTGATCATTTCGCCATCGATCTCGACTGCCTCTTCTACCTCTTCTTCGAGGCGCTTGCTTGTGATCTTGTCTTCCTTTTCAGCAGCAGGAGCATTGGCAAGCTGTTCAACCTTGACATGCCTTTCCGCAAGATCTGTGAAAGCTTGTTCAAGCTTTGCCGAGTCGACCTTGATCGATTCAGAAATCGCGCTTACAACTAGTGGAATATAATACTTGTAGAGGTTCAGTCTGCTCGCGGCATCTTTCATTCGCAGCTCTTTCCTGATCTGCGCACTCACCTTTCGATACAGCTCTGACAGGCAGTATTTCATGTACTTTTTTAGCTCGCCTTCTGATGCGATGCTTTCCTTGCCGGCCGTCTTGTACGGTATCTTGGTCGAGCAAATATGAAAAAATGTGTGGAGCGGCAAAAGCTCGACTGCCCTGTCAGATCTTACCACGCCATTTGCAAACTGCTCCTTAGCCTCCTTTTTCGTGATGCCCATTTTGTTTATCTCTACCTCAGAGACCACTTCTCTTGCCACGTCAGACCCTTCATCATACAGTAGTGGGATCTTATTTGCAAACCTATACAGCTTAAACGAGGGGATGTCGCCGCCGTATGCAATGCCACATTCTACAATTGTAGGACGGTTGTTAATGACGCATGTGCGTGAAGCATAAGCAGTCAGCGATGGCTTTAGTATCTTGACTGCAATTTGCGGCCTGTGGACTTCGGGAGCAGTAGTACCTTCTGCCGCGGGGACAATTTCCTTTGTGGTGACTATGGTATATTCAGAGGTCATGCCGGTGGTCAGGATCTCCTCGCCTATTGGGCTCAGGTGATCTGTGTTTGCCTGCTGGAAGGGCGTATGCTTACAGATTTTGACTATTTCGATTAGCTCATTTTCACTGTACTTGTCTGCAGGCTTGTTTTCCACGCCTGCCTTGGAAATGATATCTTTTGCCTTTTCGCTTGACATCTTTTGGAACGAAGCTGAAAGTACTCCCTGAAGCGTGGTCTTGTTGTTCATGTAATTCATTATAGCCTTCTTTAGTGTCTGGAGGTCCATGTCCGCCGGATGCGGGAGGACTTCTTTTGCAGGTTGCGGCATCACCTCGGTTCTTCGATCGAATGTGACTTTGCCCTCGTCAGTTTCATATTCGATAATGGCGTAAGGATTAACGACGCTTGTCTGGCTGATGTACTCGTTGATCTTGCTTTTTATGTTGTTCCTTGTAATTGGAGAAAGTTTCGCGTGGAGCACCGCTTCAACCCTGAAGCCCGAGTCCCCGGCGATCCTGCTCTCCTCGCCCTTGACTGCCTTTTTGGCAAGAACAATCGGCTTGTTTGTGCTGATGTCGGTTCTCAGTTCAAAATATTGCTCAGATCCTTCATCAAGAGACTTCGACCAGACTTTAAGCGGATGAATAGTGTCTTTTGTTGAAAAAGCGGCTATCATTTTGAGACCTACGCCAAACAGACCGCGTTGCTGCTTTTCGACGTACTTACCCGATGTCAGAAACGAGCAGACCGCGACTGGCACCTTGTCCGACGGCACCCCAATGCCGTTGTCTTCACAGGTTATAGTCCATAGGTCATTTGCGGAGTCGAGCATCTTGAGCGAAAGCGACAACCAAGGCAATATGTGCTCGATTTCGCAGGAGTCTAGCGAATTTTCAATAAGCTCGCGTACCGCCATATACAGAATGCGCTCGGTGGTAAAACCCGCCAGCGCCGAGTTGTCTACAAAGAACTCTGACTCAGCCTTTTTGTCATATCTGACCTTTTCTTTTGTTGTAGTCTTGGTCTGCGCAGCTGCAACCTCGATAGTAGCCTTTTGCTTCAATAATGTTGGGACTATTCCGCTAACTCCATTTAACTTTTTACTGTATTTTTTTTGACTCGGTACTAAAATGTTAAGCTAGCTAGTCTATTTGAGAGCCGTACGGCGTCGTAGCGTTCTTGAGCTCTTTTATCCTAAAGCTGGAGGATTCAAGCAAAAGCCGCTTTTTCCCCTTTTGTATAACTATAAAATCTGAGCCAGAGCCGACTACAGTGCCATCTACCAAGTCCTTCAGCTGGGTCATGACAGCTCGTATATTTGGCTGATTATATAACTCTGTCAAATTATAAGGCACAACAGAGTTTTAATATCAATTCTCGGGAAGCGATGATAGTAATGGTTTTTCCCCTGCTTGGACAGGCGGTATTTCCAGACTTGCTGGTATCGATGATAGGTCTGTCCGCAGCAGGGCTTACACCTTTAGCTTCATGCCCCAGATGGTTAGGACATACAGGACGAAGAGCATGGGGGACGTCTCGCGCTATCTGATGGGCATGTTTGCGACAGGCACTGCGCTCTGGATGGCCTACAGTATTTTCAAGGGTGATCTTGTTATTATTGGGGCGAATGCCACTGCGACTGCATTTAACTTGATCTTGCTGTACATGAAGGTTGCATACAGGACCAAGTCTACCAGAGTTGCCTAGATGTCACTCTCGTGAGTGAACTGGTACGGATTGTTCCGTTAGTATACATGATTTTCTGTGTAAACTATGTTTATCTTGAATGGCAAATGTTAAATTGTTTCTTGCACATTTTATTATATGAAGGTATATTCTGAAACCAGACCATGGGGCAGGTTTGAAAAGTTTCATGAAAACAAACCTTGCACAGTAAAGATGATCTACGTCAGTGCAAATTCGCGGCTCAGCCTTCAGTACCACGACAAGCGGTCAGAATTCTGGAAAGTGATCAAAGGCACCGCGATGGTGGAGCTGGACGGCAGGGCCGTCATACTTACAGAAGGCGAAACCATCTCGATCCCAAGGCAGGCAAGGCACCGTCTGGGCGCGCTCGATAGCGAATGTGTGATAATTGAAATCGCGTACGGCAGGTTTGAGGAAAACGATATAGTACGCATTGAAGATGACTACAATAGGGTAGCCATGTCGGCCAAGACCCGGGCAGCGGCTGCTTAGGTTGATATTCAATCGCACGGAACCATAATCCACTTGGTACGGCCCAAAATATTAGAGAGCAAAAAGAGCGATGGGTTATCCGTTATCTGGAGAAAAAG
>Ga0134075_10000725_pt1 | contig 10385 bp, 10 predicted proteins | sample 15_taG_18_FD_119775 | JGI IMG/M metagenome (GOLD analysis project Ga0134075, IMG submission 119775) | Grasslands soil microbial communities from the Angelo Coastal Reserve, California, USA - 15_D_Rain_40cm_5_09212015 | ecosystem: Environmental > Terrestrial > Soil > Grasslands ... | reverse complement strand
CGCTCCACCGAGGACTCGAGCTCCTCGGCCAGCTTCGCGAGCTTCGCGGCCGCCTCCTCCGCCTTTCGACGCTCGTCCACCTCGCGTCGGAGCTCGGCAGCCGCAGCCTCGGCGTGTCGCTGCGCCTGGAGCAGCCTCGCGTTGAGGGCGCTGACGAGGAGCCCCACACCGAGGAAGAGCACGAACCCGATGAGGTCGCCGGGCTCCTGCATGCCGAAGGCGAAGGTCGGCGGCAGCCAGAAGTAGTCCATCGCGAGCGCCGACAGGAGCGTCGTGAGAAGGCCAGGGCCGAAGCCGCCGAACCAGGCGCTCAGCATCACGGCGGGGTAGAACGGCAGCAGGAGATGGCGCGGGTTCCAGTGGGGCGCGAGGAGGAGGCTGGCGAGGATGGCGAGCGCCGTCAGGACGGCAGCGAGGCCGTAGCGTTTCAGGAGTGACCAGGACCCGGAACCCATGACCACGACCCCTCCTAGATTTTAGCGCGGGCGACCGTCGGCCCTAAGGCAATTCGATCACGCGAGCTCCCCCAGAAAGTAGCGGCGCGGATCGAAGAGGCGGACGAGCCGGAGCTCCTCGAGCGTCGGCGGCTCGAAGCGCCTGAGCACGGGCGCGACTTTGAGCTCCCACCCGCACGCCTCGCGGGCCCGCCGCACGGCGTCCGCCTCGGGCCGACCGGCGAAGACGCCGCTCAGGACCAGCTCGGCGTGCGCGTCGGCCTTTTCGTAGACGCCGAGGTCCGAGACGACCGTCGTCACACGCCGGCCCGGCGCGGTCACGTAGGGGACCTTGTCCACGAAGCGGTTCCGGCGCTGGGCGAGGGTCACGACGACCTCGCGCGCGGAGCAGGCGATGTCGTTGGCGCCACCCGAGCCGGTGATGTAGGTCACGCCCGGCACGATCGTCGAGTTGATGTTGCCGTGCTTGTCGATCTGTCCCGCGGCGAGCGACCCGATGCAGCGGTTCTCGCGGCCGCCCATGAAGATGCCCATCACGTGGACGATGTCGGTGAGCATCTTCGACGACGGGAAGTTCCGGAACGAGAACACGAACGGCTCGGCCGGACGCGGCAGGAATCCGAGCATGCCCGTCTCGGCCATCAGCTCGACGTCCACGCCCTCGGCCTTGAGCTCCAACGCCGACAGCCACGCGGCGAGGTTCGAGTTGCCGACGCCCGACAGGTACGCGCGGTAACCTTTCGCGCGGACCTTTTCGCTGAGCAGGCGCGCCGCGGCGACCACCATCCGCTCGGAGTCGCTCTGGCACTCGTCGGGCCCGAGACTGCCTTCGAGCATCTCGAGCTCGCTCACCCACGCGTCGGTGTGGGCGCGGCCCTTGACCTCCATGATCCGCTCGTAGCCGAGCTTCGCGAGGTAGCCCGCCTGATCGGGCACCTCGAGCATCCACTCACGGATCCACCCCCGGGCGGTCTCGAGCTGCCGGAACGCCCGGCGCAGCTCCAGGATGAACTCGGGATCCTCCGCGTAGCCCTCGAGCTCGGGGAGGTTCATCCCGTACATCCCCGCCGGATGCGCGCCCAGGGGCGCCTCGACGACCGCGGCGACGTACTGGGCCGGCAGACGAACGAACCCCGCGTGGCGCCGGATGAAATCGGTCGTGACGATCTTTTCGACGGTGACGATCGCGCCGCGCCGCGCGGCCATCGCCGCGTAGAAGTTCTCGTTGAGGGGCGCCGCCGCGAGCACGTTGCCCGCGCGGTCCGCCGCCCACGCGTGGAAGAGCGCCACGTCGGGCACGAGCGCCCTCACGAACCCGATCCGGGTTGCCGTCGGGGACGCCGCAGCATCCGCGGTCGGGCCGTCGACCCCCGCGAACGGGTCGTCGGCCGCGAGAAAGTCGCCGTCGCGCGCGTTGTCCTCCTCCATGGAGGAGCCGAGCAACGATCGCGTCGGCATGAACGGGACTCCCATCGCCCCTGCGAGCAGCCGGAGCGACATCGTGAGCATCGACCAGTTCTGGACCGACACCGTGCCCGCGAGGATCGCCTCGGCGACGAGCGGCTGGGGCGCCGGGAACGGATAGCCCTCGCCGACGAACGTCGTCAGCAGGCGCTTGACGAGGCCGCCGATGATCAAGGCACTCCACGGCGAGCCCATTCCCGTGAGCGCGAGCGTCCAGCCGGGGCTCCTGCCCCACCACTGCCTCACCAGTTCTCTCACGAGCGCGTTGGGCCGGCCGTGGGCCGCGCCCGCGTAGATCGTCTGCCCCGGCTCGACGAGCCGGCGTACCGCGGCCTCCAGCGTCGTGACCTTGTCGGGCCCCTCGACCAGCGGGACCGCGAGACGGCGCTGGATCAGCTCGGCGTACTCGGGGCGCATCGCGACCGCCGCTCACGCCTTTCCGGCGAAGATCTTCGCCTTGAGCCGCCGCGGCACCCACACGGCGAGCATCCGCGCGGCGCGCGCCACGCCGTCGAACGACTCGGCGCTCCCGGGCCAGTACTTCAGCACCAGACCCCGGTCGACCCAGTTCAGAACGCCGTCGACGACGATCGCGACCACGAAGAGGTCATCGAGCATGCCGATGCCGGGGATGAAGTCCGGGATCAGGTCGATCGGCGAGACCAGATAGAGCGCGGCTGCGGCGAGCGCCACCTTCGCGGCAGTCGGCAGGATCGGGTCAGCGGCGAGGCGGACGATCGTGCGCAGGATGTCCGGCAGCGCGCGGAGCAGCGCCCGCATCACTCAAGACTCTCGGCGACGAGCTCGCTCACGTCCTTCACTTGAAGTGTCTCGTCGGCCCCCTTCACCTTGCGGCCGAGGTCCAGCATGGCGAGGCAGAACGGGCAGCCGGTGCCGACCGTATCCACCTTCGCCTCGAGGATCTCCTCCACGCGGATCAGGTTGACCCGCTTCTTGGACTTCACCTCCATCCACATGTGGCCGCCGCCGCCGCCGCAACAGAGGCCGCGCGCGCGGTTGCGCGGGAGCTCGACGACCCTGAGCCCCGGCACCGATCGGGCGACGCTGCGCGGCGCTTCCAGGATGCCGTTGTAGCGGCCGAGATAGCAGGAGTCGTGGAACGCGAACGTCGCGTCGAGCGCCTTCGTCGGCTTGATCCGACCCGCGCGAATGAGCTCGTCGATCACCTGCGAGTGATGGAGGACCTCGTACGTCCCGCCGAACTGGGGGAACTCGTTCTTGATCGTGTTGAAGCAGTGCGGGCAGTGGGTGATCACCTTCCGGAATCGGTACCGGTTGATCGCCTTGATATTCTCCTGCTGGAGCGTCTGGTAGAGATACTCCTCGCCGAGCCGCCGGGCGACTTCGCCGTGGCACCGCTCCTCCTGCATGACGCCAAAGCTCACCCCCGCCGCCCTGAGGATCTTCACCACCGCCCGGGCGATCGCCTGGTTGCGCCTGTCGTACGACGCCGAGCAGCCCACCCAGTAGAGGTACTCCACCTCCTTGCCGGGCTCCATGACCGGCACGTCGAGCCCGTGGGCCCACGCGAGTCGCTCGCCCGCGGGGAGCCCCCACGGGTTGCCCGCGCGCTGGATGTTCTGGAGCGACTGCGGCGCGGTGGACGGGAGCGCGCCCTCCGACAGCGCGAGGTAGCGCCGGAGGTCGATGATCGTGTCCACGATGTCGATGAACGCCGGGCACTCCTCCACGCACGCCATGCACGTCGTGCACGCCCACAGCTCCTCGGGCTGGATCAGCTCGCCGTGGATCGGACCCGGCAGCTCGCCGTGCATGTGGCGCTTGAGCTTGACGATGACCTGCTTGGGCGAGAGCGCCGTGCCCGCCATGTGCGCCGGGCACACGGCCTGGCAGCGCCCGCACTCGACGCAGGCGTCGAAGTCGAGCCGCCGCTTCCACGAGAACTCCTCGAGCTTCGAGACGCCGAGGTTCTCGGCCGCCTCGAGGTTCGCGATCGCCGGGATCTCGCCCCGCGGGCCGAGCTTCGCGAAGAAGATGTTGAGCGGCGTCGTGAGCAGGTGGACGAAGTACGAGTACGGGACGATCGCGACGAACGCGAGCGAGACCGCGGCGTGAAAGAGCCAGACGGAGAGGTGCGTCGCCCGGAGCGCGCTCTCCGACATGCCCGCGGCCAGCATCCCCTGCCCGAGGGCCCAGCCGACCGGCGACCACGGCGCCCAGGCGGGGCGGACCGCCGCGAGGCGGCACGCCTCCATCACGAACCCGGTCACATTGATGACGAGGAGCAAGGCCAGTAGCCCGGCGAAGCGCGCGGTCGGATCGATCCGGTCGGGGCGCAGCACGAAGCGGCGCCACAGGGCCATGCCGAGGCCCAGCACGAAGAAGAGCCCGAACAGGTCCAGCACGGCCTCGTACGCGAGGTAGAACGGGCCCCGCAGCAGCTTGTAGTCGAAGAACGGCAGCGTGATGTCGTAGTCGATCGTCGCGAGGACCGTGCCCATGAAGAGCGCCAGGAAGCCCCAGAACACCATCGCGTGCATCACGCCGGGGTACGCCTGCGAGAGCGTGCGGGCCTGGCCGAGCGCGTGCTTCAGCACGAGCGCGATGCGCTCGGGAATACGATCGAAGCGATGCTCGGGACGCCCGCCGCGCCAGAGGCGGACACGCTGCGCGAGCCCGTAGACGAAGACCGTGACGGCGACGACGGCACCGACGTAGAGCGCGACCTGGGCCCAGACGGGGACGTTCCAGAACGTGTCGCGGAACGGAACGGACGTCATGAGGACTCCAACCTTAGCACAGCGAGGATCGTCTCCGCGGCGGAGTACGGGTCGAGCGTGCCCTCGAGGACCCGGTCGACGGTCCGGCCGACGTCGCCGCCGGCGAGCGCGCGCTCGACCTTCTCCCTGAACTCCTCGAGCAGCAGGCCTCTGAGCTCCTCCCGCCGCCGTGCGCGTCGGCGCGTGGCAAGCGCGCCTGCCGCCTCGAGCGTCGCGCGGTGGCGCTTCACCTCGACGAGGAGCTCGGCGATGCCGACGCTGTTCTGGGCCTCTGCGCTGAGGACCGGGAACTCCCAGTCGATGTCCTTGGGAGACACTGCGCTCGCGGAGTGCAGGTGCGCGGCGAACTTGAGCTCGGCCATGAGCGCGGGCGCGCCGCTCCGGTCGGCCTTGTTCACGAGGAAGATGTCGGCCGCCTCCATGAGCCCCGCCTTCATCGTCTGGATCGCGTCGCCGGACTCCGGCACGAGGACGACCACCGTCGTGTCCGCGAGCTTCATGATGTCGAGCTCGGTCTGGCCGACGCCGACCGTCTCGACCAGGATCCACGCGTAGCCGGCCGCGGCGAGGAGCTTGATGGCGTCGCCGGTCGCACGGGCGAGGCCGCCGAGCGAGCCGCGGGTGGCCATGCTGCGGATGAACACGCCGGGGTCCAGGGCGTGCGTCTGCATGCGGATCCGGTCGCCCAGCACCGCGCCGCCCGTGAACGGGCTCGACGGGTCGACGGCGACGACGCCGACCGTCGCCGCCTCGCCGCGGAGCCGGGCCGTGAGGCGATCGACCACCGTGGACTTGCCGGCGCCGGGCGGGCCGGTCACGCCGACGACGTACGCGCCGTGGGCGCGCGGATAGACGGCCTTCATGATCGCCGGCAGCGCCGCCGTGCGGTTTTCCACCTGGGTGATGAGCCGCGCGAGCGCCAGCCGGTCGCCGCTCAGCATGCGCTCGATCAGCGTCGCGGTGTCGGGCTTCACAGCCGGGCGGCGTTTCTCAGAGAAAGCGGTGGTAGGATCGCCACGATGCGGCCCGCGCTCACCGTCTTCGGCCTGCTCGCTGCCGCAGAGCTCCTGACGCCACAGCGATGGTGGCTCGAACGTCTCGCCTTCGTCGTCCCAGGGCCGCGGGCGACGCGCTGGCTCCTCGTCGCCGATGCCGTGTGTCTGGTGGCACTCGGGCTCGTGGCGCGGAAGCCGTTGGTGGGCGTCCCGCTCGCCCTCGGTGGAGGGTTCATCGCACTCAACGCGCTCGGCTTAGCGCTCACGGACTTCTATCTCGGCCTCGCGGCCTTCCACCTCGGCGTCGGCCTCACGACGTCCTTGTGTGCGCGCCGCTGGCGCTGGCTCGGCGTCGCGCTCATCGCGCTCGCGCTCGTCCTCGGCGCGCTGACCTGACGCCCCGGGGGCCGGCTCGCCGATCAGAGCTCCTTGTGGCACTCGCCGCAGATCGGCCGGACCCGCGCCTTCGCGATGAAACGGTTTCCGGCGTCGCTCTCTGTGGTATGCGAGGTGTGGCAGCGCACGCAGTCGATCCTCACCGTCTCGTGCTCTCTGATCGCGTGGTAGGAGGTGCCGCCGCGTCCCTCCGTCTCGGCTTCGGCGGCAACAGTGTCCCCGCCGGCCGCGGGCGCGGCGAGGATCGGCGTGTGGCACGGTCGACACTCGGCATCGCGGAGCGGGAGCCGCATGTGCGTCGGTTCCGCGTAGACGCCCGTGAGGAACCGGAGGGTGTCGAAGCCCGCGACCGCCCAGACCTCGAGGCGCATCCGCGCGTCGGCGCCGCCGTGACAGGCGATGCAGCCGACGTCCGCCTTGCGCTGGTGATGGAATCCCGCCAGGTCGCGGCCGGTGGCCGCGATCAGTCGGCCGAATTTCTCGTCGTGGAGGTGGCAGGAGACGCAGAACCGGTTGTCCCGCTCTTTCGCGGCGAGTGCAGTGAGGAACAGTGCTCCACACAGGAGGGCTCCGACGACACCTATCCCCCACGACGCCAGGCAGCGGAGCCGCGGACGGCGGATCGCCGGAGCCTCTCCTTTCCCTCTCGGGCTAACGGACCGTGACCGTCACCGGCTTGGCGAACATGATGCGCGCCGAAGGGCCGCCGGGGCCCCCGCGCGGCAACACCTGGCCCGTCGGCGTCGTCACCGTCCCAACGGACGACGCTCGCTCGGAGCCGAAGTGGAAGGCAGCGGTGATCGAATAGGTCCCGGGCTCCTGGGGCGCCTTGACCGTCCACACGACCTTGCCCTCGGCCAGCTTCTTCGCGGCGAGGTCGCTCTTCTGGTCGAAGATCACCGTGCTGTTGAGGTTCTTCCTGAGTCCCGGAGCGCGGCTGTCGACCCATTTCGTCTGCTCGTTGCCGTCGCCTCCCCACACCTTCGGCGCGGCGACGATGACCCAGCCATCGCCCTGAAGCGGCCGCGCCTGGAAACGGAGATCGGTGTCGACGAGGAACACCCCGACGACGCCGTGCCCGCCCTTCACCGTCACGGTGACCTGAGCCTCCTGGCCGGGCTTGAGGCTCGTCGGTGCGTTGAGCACGATCGAGGCCAGTTCGTCCATGAGCTTGACGTCTGCGAGCAGCTTCTGGCGGTCGGCGGGAGACATCTTCTCGTACGGACCGGTCCCGTCTTCCAACGCCTTGTAGTGCTTGTTCTCCTTCACCTGGCTGTTGGCGACAGCCTCCGGCTCGTTCCGGAGCTGCTCCTTCGAGAACGACGAGTGGCAGCCCGCGCAGGTGGGCGCGAGGTCCGTGACGTTGCGCAGCGGCCCGCCCACGTAGCCGTAGACGCCGGCGCCGACTGATGGCTCCAGGAGGACCACCAACCCGACGATGCCGATGAGTCGCTTCACCCGATCCATCGCGTCTCCTTTCCTCGTCGCTCGCGCGACCTCGCTGGGGGAACCTCGCGATCTCACGTCAGACGGCGACCAATAAACCCCTCACGCTTTCTGCGGGTTCCCGGCCGAGGCGGCCGCTCCGCTCGGCCGATCGAGGCGGGCCTCCATGACGAGCGCGTCCTCGCCGGTGTCGTAATAGTACCCCCGGCGGCGGCCGACCACCCGGAACCCGAAGGCGTCGTAGAGCTTGCGCGCCTCGGCGTTGCTCGGGCGCACCTCGAGCACGACGAGCCGGAGCCTGCGCTGGCGCGCGTCATCCAGGATCCCGCCCAGCAGCGTCCGGGCCATCCCCCGCCGCCGAAACGCCGGGTGCACCGCGATGTTCGTGATGTGCAGCTCGTCGGCGACCTCCCAGAGGCAGAGATAGCCGACGACGCGTCCGTCCTCGCGGCCGACCCAGCAGCGCGCCACCCGATTCTGCTGCATCTCGTAGAGGAACGCGCCGCGCGACCACGGCATCGCGAACGACGCCTGCTCGATCGCGAGGACCTCGTCGAGGTCCTCGGGCCGCATCACGTCAACGGACGGCGAGGGCACGGCGCTTGAGCTCGGCCTCGAAAGGCCTGAGATAGATCGGGACGAGTTCGGCGGGCGTCACCGTCTCGCCGCCCCGGAGCCGCTCTGCCCCGAGGAGCGCGACCCACGCGGGCGACGGCGCGCGGTGGCTCGGCGGCGCCGGGCGCGCGTGCGGCGAGCGGATCGCCGGCGCGGCGTCGCCCAGCACGATCGCGGGCTCGCCGAGCCGCGCGGCCAGCGCCTCGGGCGCGAGCGCCAGGTACTCCCACTCGCGCCGCATGGCGACGCCGTCCCAGCGATAGAGCGACGCGTAGACTTCGCCCTTGCGGGCGTCGAGCACCGGGCACACGGGCAGCGCGGCGAACGGCAGCGAGGCGGCCATGGCGTCCAGCGTGGGCACGGCGGCCACGGGGATCCCGAGCGCCACGGCCAGGCCCTTGACCGTGCTCAGGCCGACGCGGAGCCCGGTGAACGAGCCCGGCCCCACCGCGACGGCGAGCCCGGTGAGATCGCGCACCGTCCAGCGCGCATCGCCCAGGAGGCGGTCCACCGCGCCCATGAGGCGCTCGGAGTGGGTGACGCGCACGTCGAGCATGTACTGGCCGAGAAGGACGTCGCCGTCGAGGAGTGCGACGCCGCCCGCGAGTGTCGAGGTCTCCACGGCGAGCACACGCATGGGCCGAGTGTAGCAATAAAATGCGATAATGCGCGGGGAGGACTCGGATGAGCCCTGGGCCCAGGAAAGATCCCGTCGCGGTGGAGACCGAAGTCCGCGAGAAGATCCATCTCGAGATCCTCAAGCGGACCGGCGCCTATCACGCCAACGACCACGTGCTCCTGCCCTCGGGCCAGCACACCTCGGAGTACATCGAGAAGACGCTCGTGACGACGGAGCCCTCGTTCACCGAGGGCCTGGGCGCCGTGATCGCCAAGCACTTCGCCCCGTGGCCCGTGGACGTCGTCCTCTCCACGGGGCCGGGCGCGCTCATCCTCTCCCATTGCGTCGCGCGGGCCCACCCCTCGCGTCCGGTCGTCGTCTATGGCGCCAAGGGGCTCTCGGGGGGCAAGCGGCGCGTGACGATCCCGGTCGAGTTCCAGCGGCTCGTCCGCCCGGCCTCGAAGGTCCTCCTCATCGAGGACCTGGTCAGCACCGGCTCCACGCTCACTCTCCTGATCAACCTGGTCGAGCAGCTCGGCGCGGAAGTGGTCGGCGTCGGGTGCCTGTGGCGACGCACGTCGGTCGAGCTCACCGGCAAGCCGGTCTTCAGCCTCGTGAGCCGCGACTTCCCGACCTACGATCCCGAGGAGTGTCCGCTCTGCAAGAAGGGCGTGCCGCTCAACGAGGAGTTCGTGCGGCGGCGGCACGCCCGCCGGCCGTCGTCGGTCCACGAGCCGAAGGCAGCGCTCTAGATACTCCGACAGGCTCCTAGCTAGCTTACGCGGCTCCCCACAGACCCTCCGCTACGCCGGCGGTCTTGTAGGCGTCGCGGATGCGGTCGAGGTTCTTGGTCACCAGGAGCCCGATCTTCGCGAACGGCTCGAACACCGGCCCCTGACCGTCCACGAGCGGGAAGCTCACCCGCGGCAGCTTCTCCCAGTGGGTCTGGAGCGCGGCGGTCACGGCCGCCAGGCGGGCGTGGAACTCCTCCCGCTCCTGGGCAGCGCGCTTGACGATCGGCGTGATCAGGCAGTCAAAGGTCTCGCGCGCCCGCTGGGCGCCCTCCGCAGCGGCCTCAGCGAGCGGGACCACCTTGACGCCGAGCTCGGCGAGGAAGCGCTCGAGCAGCCGGCCGAGCGAGTCCTGGAGCAGGAGCGCCGGCAGGGCGACCGTCTTCACCGCGCCGTGACCGAACTCCGTGGCGTCCGCGTAGAGCTGCGACCTGAGCCACTCGACGTGGGCGCGGTTCTCCTTGTCCTTCCACCACTCGCGGATCATCTTCTTGCCCCAGTACCGGATCGTCGCGTAGTAGATGTCGCGCTTCAGGAGCTTCTGGGCGATCCCGCGCCAGGAGTAGAACTTCTCCATCGCCTTGATCGCGCCCACCTGCAGCTCGTAGGGGCTGATCCGGCGCGGCTGGTGGACGACGTGATGACCGTCGTAGAACTGCCAGTTCTTGCTGATGACGTACTTCTCGCCGTGAGCGTAGATCGTGTCGTAGTCGGGCGAGCCCGGGATCGGCGTCAGGATCATGAACTGGATCGAGTCGATGTCGTGCTTGAGCGCGAAGTCCGCGGTCGCGTCGATCGTCTCCAGGTCGTCCTCGTCCGAGCCCACCACGAACATCCCGTGG
>Ga0134075_10000710_pt1 | contig 10536 bp, 12 predicted proteins | sample 15_taG_18_FD_119775 | JGI IMG/M metagenome (GOLD analysis project Ga0134075, IMG submission 119775) | Grasslands soil microbial communities from the Angelo Coastal Reserve, California, USA - 15_D_Rain_40cm_5_09212015 | ecosystem: Environmental > Terrestrial > Soil > Grasslands ... | reverse complement strand
GGCTGTACCCGGCGCGTTTTAGCTCTTGCGCGAGGTGCTCGTCTATCTCAAGACGTCGAGAAACATCTTTGACAAAATACTTGGTAACCGACAATGATCATTCCAGCTCGTAGCCGACAAGTTCGATATGCGTCATGGTTCCCTGCAAAAGATCGGATCTGCCGAAGGCTCGCGGGTTTCTCTTAGGAACCTTTGTCCCGCGCTGCGCGGCCGCATGAATTATTTTCAGCCGTTCCGGGTCCAGATTCCGATACTCAGCGCTTGCTTCTAGTTCCTCTAGAAGCTTGAAGAGTCTGCCCGCGGCTTTTTGTGGGAAACGGCCCGCATAGAAGTGCTCGTTAAGCTGTCGCCTGTGCGGGACTTCTTTGTGAAACCGGCGGTAGGCGACTGCCTGTTTCAATTCGATAACGCGTTCGAGAAGCCTTTTCGCGTCAGGGAGCTTCATTCCCCTGATCGTTCGACAGAGCTCTACCGATGCTTTCGGCGATATGCGGAGTTGGCGGCCAGAACACTTCACAGTACGATCTGGGTCCAAGCCCGTAACTGAGTATCCTCGTTCTGGCACCGCTTTTTCGCCTGAAGCTTCGAGGAGCCCCAGTCCTCAAGCTAAAAACCCTTTGGGGAACCGAGAGGAAGAATACTCGTTTCCGGGGGAAGAAAGGGGCCGGGAAATCATTAGGATTGTTGTGATGATTGTCGTAGTTCAAAGCTGGTAACAGACTTGGGCCTCAATGTTCTTGTTTCGGAGAGCCGCGGACTCGCGTTCTCTTGCCGTTGACGGTGCCCGCTGTGTGACGGGATAATAGGTGGCGGTGGCTGATTTCACGAAGGAAGAACCTCCAGGTAGCAACCGGTGAACGTGGATTCCGAGCGTTTTCACGAAAGGCGGGGCGCTGGAAAATCGACCACCAGGGGGGTCGCATAATAGTTAGCAAGAAAAGATAGTTGCCAGAAAAAAATAGTTACAAGAAAAGAATGCCTATTTTTGGAAGCAAGCCAGGGAGGTCGGGAGCTTCATGCGTGGGGCTTCGAATGGGCGCTATTCTGCGCTGGGAGCCCCTTCGGTCCAAAGCCCTTTGTGATAGGCAGCAATGGTTGCCGATCAAACCCCGGCCATCTTGAAAGGGTCTGTTTGTGAAACGATCGGCGGTGTAACTTGTGGATTGGCCACAGGGTTACTGTAGCCTTATGGAAGCTTCCAGCCGCCCTAGCCTTTGGTCCATTATGGAAACCGCGATCGAAAGGGTCCATACTGGGATCCCAGGCCTTGACCACGTTCTCGAAGGCGGCTTCCCCAAAGGCGCCCGAGTCCTCCTAGCTGGAGGAGCGGGCTGCGGGAAGACAATATGCTGCGGACAATACCTCTACAAAGGAGCCACAAAGTTCGGCGAACCGGGAGTCTACGTCAGCACCGAAGAACCACCCTCCGAGTTCAAAGCGAACATGCTGCGCTTCGGCTGGGACTTCAAGAAACTAGAACAAGAAAAGAAAATCGGCATGGTGGACGCGGTCTACCAGCGCGTCGAATCAGAAGTCACTGAACAGGAAAGCTTGCAATCAATCCTCTACAACCTACGGTCAAAACTCTCTGAGGTCAAGATACTCGTCGAGCAGCTCGGAGCAACAAGACTCGTCGTCGACTCGCTACCAGGATTCGGCTTCCGAGTAACCGACCTCAACACCCTACGAGAAATATTCCTTGAAGTCGGACTCCTCCTGAAAGATGTCGGATGCACGACACTGATGACCACGGAAATCGTCGAAGGCTCAGGATTAATCAGCCGATACGGTATCGAAGAATTCCTAGCAACCGGAGTCATGGTCTTGTCGCTCGTCCGCCAGAGCTCGCCGATACGAAAGCTGTTCGTCCGGAAGATGCGTGGAACAAGCCACAGCCTGAACGACTACGCCTTCGCCATCGGACCCGACGGCATCGTCATCAAAGGCCCAGTCGGTGTTCGAAGTGTAAGCCACGGCAGGCGCCTCCACAGCAGCAGCGGGAGAAAGCGCCGAAGCCGGCGGTAACACGGGCACCGAAGAAGTCGCGAGAGGTAACATCCCAGTATCCCAAGAGGCAGAGGTAGTGGAACAAGGGGTTCAAGTGGAACAAACAACCCCCGACGAAGCAGGATACCAGCAAGGGTACCAGGACCAGTACCCGAACAGACAGGACCGAAAGCAACAGGCGTAGAGAAAAAATGGCGAATATTAGAAGCGGAATCGGGGCGTTTGACGAGTCGATCGGCGGCCTGCCCTCAGGCAGCATAATCACGTTTCTCGGCGAGGCGGATACCGGAATGACTACTTGTGCCGAACAGATACTCTACCAGGGCCTCAAAGAAGGGAGGCCAGCGGTCTACTTCACAACTGGACGGTCGTGGGAGGATGTTGTGGGGGAGATGGCCGTGTTCGGCTGGAGCCTTGACAGCTATTTTGAGAAGAGAAAGATGTGGTTCATCGACAGCTTCAGCATGAAGAAGGAGAAGATCTCTGGCGAGGTATCGTGGGACATCGGCCCCGCCAACCTTCTTGCCAAAGAGTTTCCACGTGTCATCACACCTCTGGGAACAACCACAATAGTGATTGATAGCTTGAGCGATATTATCCGTTCGGCACCTTTTCCGGCTGTGGAGCAGACTTTGAAGATCTTACAAAATCACGTTCGCTCTACTGGAGGACTTGCACTGTTGCTGGCGTCCAAAGGAATTCACACTGAGCATATCGAGAATACTGTTCAGCACTTGAGTGATGGTGTTGTTGACTTGTCAACGGAACCGTTCGGGAGCGAGGATTACGCGAGGAAGATGCGAGTATTGAAAATGCCAGGAGCATTAGGGGACATGAAAGTCTACGCGTATCGCGTGGGCCCAGCGGGAATAGAGATGGCAGCACTACACAGGGTGCGATAAGAAAAATGATAATGACCTTACAATTCGAAGATATCATCGGCCTTCTGGCGAACCCGACCTTCCTCTGGTCAATCCTCGCCGCGACCTGGGGAGCGATCGGTTACAGAATCATCCGCCGAAGGAGACACGGGCCGAAGACCGGTCCATCGCAAGCCTCAGGAGCGGTCAGCTTCAGCCTCACAAAACCCCGCCTCTCAGAAGAAGAAATATTCCGGATCCTCACCACGACCGAAGTGAACATACAGATCGTCAGGATCTGCGAGACCCCTAAGAGCGCAAAAGAGGTCGCGAAAGCCCTAGGTGACGTCTACCCGGGACACAAGGAGAAAGGATTCCCCGCCGAGAAGCTTGGAGAGCATCTGGCCAATCTTGAGAGGCTGGGAGCGGTCAAGTTCAATGGCGAAAAATGGGCCGCGAGCGATGTCGGGGTCAAGATGGTCCGCAAATACTTCGGCTAGATCCAGACAGAAGCGCTCAAGGCCTAGGGCGGGCCTGGGTCAGCTCTGGATCTTGCGTCTCTAGGATGAGAGTGTCTATTTCTTCAATCCTACAGAATGGCCGAGGAGCAACTTGTCAGCCTTCGCGAGAACCTCTTCGAGCTCTTGTTTCTCTTCAGGCGTTAACTTGTCCCCGGCCAGCTTCAGCAGAACCCGTGCTGTCATTATTGAGAGAGGAATGGTTACCTCTCGCTCCTTTCCTGGAATGATCTTGTATACGTAGGGATTAGCCTCCATTGAAACCGTAGCGTCGGCAGCGAACGCTGCGGTCCGGCGCATATGGTATAGACCGATTATGACGCTAAGCGGAGAAGCGATCAGGACAGCAAGAATGGCAAATTCTGTCAAGTGTGGAAAGACCGACACCAACGACGTGTCGGCTATCGCCAGTTTGTAGATTACGATGATGTTGCTCACAAAGCCAATAAGGAAAGCTATGTAAATGCCATAGCCGACTCTCAGATAGAACCAGCTTCTGAAGATCATACGTTCAAAGTTCATGGGATCAACCGGCTGAATCTCCTCCTATAATTCTTTCAGATTACGGCCGATTGAGGGTACAGGAGCATCTAGAAATAGTCAAAACCAAGTGTGTGGTATGATAGAGCACAAATGGAACCTAGGCGACCGTTTGACCCGCTTCATCCTACGCCGATTGAACCGATTCCGTCACCCCTGAGACCTTCGAGCCAGTACATTTCTAGAAACGACGAAAGTATTAGAATTCTCAAGGAAATACTTGACCGTCTAACTGCGGTCGAGAACAGACTCAAGGCAGTCGAAGAGGTTCTAAAGGCCCGAAGATAAACAAAGGAAGATCGGACCCAAGAACATCCGATTCTGAAGTCTACGAGGAGCGCAAGGGCGATTTCAGAGGGACGTCTAGTGAACTCGACCGATTTCATCTGGTTCTTGGCACTTAGAATCTGCCTTACGAGGCGTAGTTACGATGAAACCTCCTAGTCAATTTGCGGAAGATTTTAATCTACGCAAGAGTAGCGAACGGTAGGCCGGCGGGAGCAACGAGAAAATTCGAGAGTATCTCGATACTAGTTGCACTCTTCTTGGTTACTCTAGTTTTACCATCTTTGATTCCTCATGCAAGTTCCTCTGGGACGACTGGACCAGTCACATTTGTCTCGGATACAGGCTGGCAGGCTTACAATGCCGACCCGGCTCTAGGGTCGGCGACGTCCCTTGGTTTTGCTCAGTTTGTCTGTCTGACCCCCTCTGTTCCTGCATCTTGCCCCGCGGGGGCTACGATCTATGGACATAGTACCGGTGGCTGGATCGCTGACCTGTCCTCGATTCCTGACGCCCATTGGATATGGGCCCCCAACATCAATGGATCGACGACTCCTGCCGAGTTCAACCAGTTCTTCTTCTCCAGGACCTTCCAACTAAATGGGACCAAGCCTATCGGTCTGATTTCAATTGCGGCTGATGATTTTGCAGAGGTTCATGTCAACGGGCACGTCATAGGAAGCATAGGAAGCGTCTCAGATTATTCAACCGCCATACAGGCTCAAGCCTCCTTGACCACTTTCAACCTTACACCTTTCCTGAAGGCCGGTTCGAATATCTTAACAATTCGGGCAGAGAATGGGCCCTTCGGGGGGTGTTGCCCAAGCAATTACGCTGGGAATCCGGCGGGAGTTGCATTCGGTGGATTCTTTGTAATTCCCTCAATCCAAATTAACCCAAGAACCGGGCCGATTGGAACAAAGGTGTCGGTGCAAGGGTTTGGGATTCCCTCGTTTCAGGTCGAAGTGACTTTCGACGATGTATTCCTCGGTATTGCAAGCCTCACAAATGGAACTTTCACATTCACCTTTAACGTTCCGGATGCTCAACCAGGACCACACCTAGTCAAGGCAACTGACCCGATCAACGGAATATCAGCCGTCGCAAATTTCACCGTTACACGGATCGATACGTTAGCGATCAACGTAGATGTTGGGACGCTCTACTTTCCAGGAGACACAGCCACAGTATACACGCTGGCGACCCTCAGCGGGACACCTCTCAACTCTACGACGCTTCGATTACAACTAACTCTAACGAGACCTGACGGATCTAACGTCACCCTTACCAGTACCTTCATCGGCGGTGGCGTGTTCAAGTCGGCGTACGCAATTCCCACAGCCGGACCCATAGGAACATACGCTGTCGTAGCAAAAGCTCACGTAGCAAATGTCCAAGATACATCGGCACTGACAACGTTTGAAGTGAAACCAACCTGGCTGAGCGCACAAGGACCTGCTTTGACAACGACCGCGGTCGCCCTAACTGGAGTAGTAGGGGTTGCGGCGGTGGTGTGGCGAAAGGGCGTCTTCAGAGGCAAGGTTGATCAAGAGCAGTCTGTAACCTAATCGAGCCATAATCGAGCGAGCCTAGACTCAATCAAAGCCAGATTCACGATGCTTGAGCTCGGCTTTCGCAGCCACGATGAAGTCATTTTCGCTCAAACCTTTTACAGAGTGAGTAGATAGGGTCAGCTTCACACGTCTCCATCTGATCAGAATGTCGGGATGATGATCTTGTTCTTCGGCAATCTTCCCTACGGAATAGGCAAAATCCAAGCCGTCTAGATAGGATTTGAAAAGAAACTCTTTCTCGATCGAACCGTCCATCAGACTCCATCCGGTGAGAACTCCCACGAGCTGTCCAGCCTCCCGCTTAGTCATCGGTGGTACGCCCTTGCGCTCAATGGATTTCTTTGATGCGAGCTCTTCTATGGTTGGCATGTTGACTACAGCCTCTGTCCCAAAGAAGATAATAATCTTCTAGCGAAGACCCTCATCCCTCGGACCCCTCAGTAGAGGAATGCGCTTCTCTCAATCCGAAGTTTCATTGACATGCGCTAGGTTCCAAAAAGTGGATTCCGAAATTCCTCGCTTCTATCCAGTAGTTTATAGACGACATTTGAAATGTAAGGTGTTCTATTGCGGGCTTCCTCTAACAAAGAGACAGGAGAACCCTTGGGCCTCATCGCTGTCCCGATAACAAAATGCAGGTTATGCCATTCGGAAAAATTCATACGTTTGGTTTCGTTAGGTAACCAACACGTCTCTGATTTCATGACCGCCAAAGGAGACAGCCCTCGATCGCCCCTCGAACTGGTCCGATGCGTCGACTGTAGCCTAGTTCAGTTAAAGCACACATTTCCACGAGATTCACTCTATCGTCATTACTGGTATCGTTCAGGAATTAGCTCCACAATGAGGAAAGCGCTGGAGGACATAGTCGAAAAAGCCTGCAGGATCGCGAACCCCGCAAAAGGTGACATAGTAGTAGATGTTGGATGTAACGACGGTACCCTTCTCCGCGCTTACAAGCCACCGGGTTTACGTAGAGTTGGATTTGAACCCGCGAAGAACCTCGTCGAAGATGCGAGCAAGGGAACAGACTACGTTTTCAATGACTACTTCAGATTCGCCTTATTCAGAGAGAAGTTCCCTGATTCAAAGGCGAAGATTGTAACCAGCATTGCCATGTTCTACGACCTCGACGATCCTACAAGTTTTGTGATCGATGCCTCAAGAATTCTTGACCCTCACGGGGTTTGGGTTATTCAACAAAACTATCTACCTACGATGCTGGAGCAAAACGGATTCGATAACATCGGACATGAGCACCTTACCTACTATTCTCTCGAGACGCTCGACCTACTATTGACGGGGCAAGATCTCGAGATCTTTGACGTAGAGACAAATGACGTAAACGGGGGTAGTTTCCGCGCGTACGTTTCCCATAAGGGCACGTTTCCGCTGAATGAAAGACTCCTGAGATTGAAAGCTTATGAAGAGAAGCTGTTTTCGAGGCGGCCTTCGATTTACACGCAATTTGCCAAGAATGTCCGAACAGTAAGTCTACAATTGAAGAGATTCATCGCAAAGGAAGTCGACGATGGCAAGAGGATCTATGTTTATGGTGCCTCGACACGAGGGAACACCATTCTGCAGTATTGCAAACTTGATCACTATCTGATCGAGAAGGCGACGGACGCGAACCCCGAGAAGTGGGGACGAAAGACACCAGGAACCGGAATCCCAATTGTCTCGAAAGAGGAGGCACGAAAGGATAAGCCTGACTATTTTCTCGTTCTCCCACATCACTTCCTAGATGAGATCAGAAGACAGGAGAGTGATTATCTGCGCTCTGGAGGCAAGTTCATCGTCCCGTTACCAAAATTCAGAATAGTGACTCAAAATACCAAGGACCCACAAGATAGCCGAAAGTAATTCGGAGTTTAAGTCCTAGAACGAAAACAATTCGATGCTACCCCATGGTCAAACCCCGGGACAGCTTTGCCTGAATCGGAATGGCGTTGAAATGACAATGAAATCTCTCTGAGCAACCAATGATATCACAGCTTTCGGTGAGACGGCACAGATGAAACGGAGCATCGTTGCAGTTTGTATCAGCGGAAAGCAAGAAGATTGGAGTATTCCAGAGATTCCGTTCTACTGCCTTACTGAAGGATTCAAGGACTTTCCACACTATCCTCCCGTGAAGACCAGAGAAAGAATACAATACTTGGCCGTGCGTCGGAATATGGCCCATAGACGAGCTCTGGAACTGAACCCAGACGCTGAACACTTCCTAAGCATCGACAGTTACTATCTAACCAGCATGAACGAGATACGGCACTTAGTCAAGGAGTACTCCGACTATGAGGCGGAGTGTATTCTCGGAGCGACAAACTGGTTCCCGGATTACTCGCGGGTCCCTTTGAAGGTAAGGTACTGGGACACATGGGCCACCCCGGAAATGAAAGACAGGAAATACGACTACTATCCGAGACATGAAGGACTGCCCGAAGGCTGGGAAAGTGTTCGCGGCTGCGGTGGGTTCACCCTTTACCCGAGGTGGGTTTGGGAACAACGAGGGTATGGCGTTCCAGAACCCTTTCCAGAAGCTGGAAACGAGGTCAACTACCTGTGTCAGTGTCCGGGTATTCAGAGCTATGTGACTCTCAACGTGAAGGCCTTGCGAGAGACCCCAAGCGAAATCGCAAACCGATCCTTGATCAAACGGCTTCGAACGACCATCAAAGTCAGAACAAGACTCGGCATGAAGCGGCCCCTCAGATCACTTTCGCAAGGGACCTAGCTTGATCCCTCTTCTTTACCTGGGCCGTGCGATGGAAATCTTGAGACTGTTCTTTCGAGCACTTCGCCAAAGGATTCATCGAATTTTTCTCTGCTGAAGGCTCTCGCGCGTTCAATAGAAAGTTTGGACATAGCTTCGTAGGAAGCATCGGCGAGTGAGAGAAGTTTCGGAATTTCGTCTACCTGTCGCCAAAGAAGGCCGAGACTACCCACTATCTCCTTTGGCCCACCACTATCGTGAACCACCGGAACACAGCCCGCAGACATTGACTCTACAATCGTTATCCCGAAGTGTTCACCATGCATGAGGTGAAGGTAAATCCTAGACTTGGCCAGAGTCTCTTGATACATCTGCTTGTTAGGATTGACAATCACGCGACCATTCATTGGGGCGGCACTCTCAAGGATTCGAGCATATTCCAAGAAGCGCGGATCCAGGGTCAAGAGGAGAACAAACTCATGATTTGGACATCGTCTAGCAATCTCCCAAAACAGCTCAAGGTTCTTCTCAGGTACGCCTCTTGCGGCCGTGACGACTACGTTATCCTTCGAGCGACCCGGCTGAATCATGTTGCACGCAGGATAAACCAACGAGGTTGGAACCTCCCACTCTCGATCAAAGTGCGCTTTGGAATACTCACTTATGGCAAGAACAAGGCCGATCCGCATGATTTTCCGCGAATAGTGCACTCGCAAAGGCCACCCGTAGAGTCCTCTCGGAAAAACATTCGGAAAGTATCCCCATTGGAAAACAGGTCTTGAAATGTCTGGAATGTAACCAGCATCCTGCGTGGAAAAGACAAGGTCAAAATCGGAGTCAGCAGAAACGAGCTTCCTCTGCGCCTTCACATGGTGAAGAAGATGCTTGTATGTGCCGAATCTGTCGCGGGGATCGGCTGGGTAGGTTTGGAGGGATATGCGCTTGAAGAGGCCCTCATATCCAAAGAACTTCTCAAGACGATCAACCACGAAGTCTCCAGAGAAGAGCGCTACCTCGTCCCCCCGGTTGATCAGCGCTCTCATGGTTTCGCAGCATAGCCTTTCCCCACCACCCATCGCTGACATGAGAGGATGTACGATCAAAACCCTCGACTGGAATCCCCCTCACGAGGCAACAATGATAGGCTATTCTCGGAGAGGTCCATAGTTCAGCTTATCTCCGAAAGATCTTTGCATATGACAACCCTCGCAATGGTAGTCCCACCTCTTGAAGGAAGTTGATGCAAGAATTGAGATCGAAGAGACTAAGCCTTCTCACGAGCGAGGCCCTACAGTCCCAACCTATCCAGGATAGTGATTCTTATCTTGTGAGCAATTCCGATTCTGAGATTGTGAACAGAAAACCATTTCTTTTCCAGCCTCCACAATCTTACGTCTGGACCTAATCGTCTAACCGATCTGAACCTCACTGGAAAATGGGTTTCGAAGACCATACCATCTTCGCTCCCTTCTACGTCTATCTTGATCGAGTCTACATGAAAGGGAAGAATTGTGACCCTTGAGTCGCCCCCGAAATTCTTTCTCAGATGGACCACAGCTTCGGGATCAGACTCGAGGCAGATCACATGATCAGCACCGTGATTCAAGTAGAAGAACGCCGTTTCCCCACACCCAGCTCCGACGTCCAAGACCGTCTTCCCCACCGGGAGGTAGGCTTCGTGCCACATCTTCAACTCGGTTTGAATGTAGGAACGATGCAAAGGCCCCATAGAGAGTGAATCAAAATCCGATAGCTTGCACATGAGAACTCATGAATCCCGTCAGCACCCGGAACTGCACTGTATTTGAAAATTGCCGATGACCACAATCCCTCGACTGCGTCGAGCCCTTAGTTCGCAAAAGCGAAAGACAACTCATTGATCGCAATGGACAAAGTTCTACCCTGTGACAATCGTGGTCGCAGTGACGAATATCGCTCCTTGTTGGCCGAAATTGCATTGGTTATCGATCGTGAATACCCGAGGACTGTGAACGATACTGGCGCCGTTGTGCGAAGGCCCAATTTCTATCCAGCTT
>Ga0134075_10000702_pt1 | contig 10571 bp, 7 predicted proteins | sample 15_taG_18_FD_119775 | JGI IMG/M metagenome (GOLD analysis project Ga0134075, IMG submission 119775) | Grasslands soil microbial communities from the Angelo Coastal Reserve, California, USA - 15_D_Rain_40cm_5_09212015 | ecosystem: Environmental > Terrestrial > Soil > Grasslands ... | reverse complement strand
TGTACTGTACTGGGTACGAGTCATTTCCGACTTTGATGGTGAATGTCTTCCATCCTATTCCTCCCGCACTAGCCGTGTATTGGAATGTCGCTTGGTTGGTTGTGGTGCCCTTGTAGCTAACAGTTACTGTATATGTACCGCTACCGTCAGAGTTCATCAGGCCGCCTGCACGGAACTTGTAGCTGTACGATCCGTCAGCCGCAGCATTGAACTGATCGAAATGGTCAATGTTATGCGGACCCTTCACTTGTATCGAGAGTTGTGTGGTTATTGTCGTCGCGTTCAGTTTGCCTGTGACTGTGATGTCGTCACCGCTGGCGTAGCTCGACTTGTCCGTCTTCACTGTGAGCGATGGTGTTGTCTGTGCATACGCAGCACCTACCAACGCGACAGATGCAACGGATGCCAGTAATATTGCCATTAATGCATATCCTTTATAGTCCATTATCCCTCATGCACACCTAACACGCTATAATTGCATTACTATTTATCCTTTTTGTGCAGAAACTCTAACAAGTTTGATCATTTTGGACAACCTGAATAAATACAGCTTCTCAATTTTCAAAAGAAATATCAAATTCCTGGCCAATAAATTGCGAATACTTATATATGCTCACCGGATATTCATTAAATTTGACTTGATGTTTTCTCAGCAGAAGCTATTTTCCTGTTTGGAGGCGCGCTACATTGTCTGAAAAAAAAGTCATTAAGATAACAAACCATGCTTACCAGCCAAAGCACGAAATCCTGCCCAAGAAGGATGCGGAGGAAATCCTGAAAAAATACAACACCAAGCCAAGCCAGCTGCCATACATCATGATAAGTGACAAGGCTTTGGAAGACTTGGATGTCCGGCCCGGCGACATCATCAAAATAACGAGAAAGAGTCCAACGGCGGGTGAAAGTGTATATTACCGATATGTCGTAGAGGGTTGAGTCTTCAATGATAGAGAATTCTATTGAGATGTGGCCAATCATCAATGACATTTTGCGAAGAGAAGGTGTTGCAAGGCAGCACTTGAACTCTTATAACGAATTCATGGAACGCGGATTACAGAGCATAATTGACGAAGTAGGCGAGATCGAAATTGAAACCGCGGAATACCCGTACAAGATCAAACTGGGCAAGATAAAGCTCCAGCAGCCAAGGATTATGGAGCTTGACGGTTCTATTACGCATGTCGCGCCGATGGAAGCCCGTCTCCGCAACCTTACCTACGCTTCACCGGTCATGCTAGAGTGCAGCGTCGTAGAGGACGGTAAGATCCTTGAATCGCGGTTTATCCACATCGGCGACATGCCAGTTATGGTCAAGTCCAACACCTGCATACTTCACAATCTGCCGGAGAGCAAGCTTGTCGAGTTCGGAGAGGACCCGCGTGACCCCGGCGGATACTTTATAATCAACGGCTCCGAGCGCGTCATCGTCGGACTTGAAGATCTTTCATACAACAAGATAATCGTGGATGCTGAGGAAACCACCGGAACCTTGCTTTACAAGGCAAAAGTATATTCTTCAATAGTCGGCTACAGGGCGAAACTTGAACTGGTAATGCGCCCGGATGGCTCTATAGTGACTAAGATCCCCGGCTCGCCAGTTGATATTCCATTGATCACGCTGATAAGAGCGCTCGGCCTCGAGTCTGATAAGGACATTGCAGATTCTGTCTCACTCAATGAAACAATCCAGGACGAGCTAGAGCCTTCGTTTGAAAAGGCTGGCGATGTCAACACGAGCAGGGATGCTATCGTCTATATCAGCAAGAGAATTGCGCCCGGCATGCTGGAAGAATTCCAGATAAAGAGGGCTGAAACATTGCTTGACTGGGGTCTTTTGCCACATATTGGCAAGAACCCCGACAACAGACACGAAAAGGCATTGTTCCTGGGCGAAGCAGCGAGCAAACTCATCGAGCTCAAGATGGGCTGGATAGACTCCGATGATAAAGATCATTATGGCAACAAGGTGATCAAGTTCGCCGGCCAGATGCTTGCAGACCTATTCAGGACTGCTTTTCGCAACTTGATACGCGACATGAAATACCAGCTCGAGCGCTCGGGCCAAAAGCGCGGTATCAACGCAGTCGCTGCAGCAGTCCGACCAGGCATTGTTTCTGACAAGCTGAACAACGCCATTGCAACAGGCAACTGGGGCAGGGGTAGGGTTGGAGTCACGCAATTGCTTGATAGGACAAACTACATGTCCACCATTTCGCACTTGCGCAGGATCCAGTCGCCGCTCAGCAGGAGCCAGCCAAACTTTGAGGCAAGGGACCTGCACGCAACGCACTTTGGTAGGATCTGCCCGGCGGAGACTCCTGAGGGCTCTAACTGCGGACTAGTCAAGAACCTCGCGCTGTCGGCAATAATTTCGGTCAATGTTCAGAGCGCCGAGGTCACTGAAAAGCTGTACGAGCTTGGAGTGCAAAACGTGGAAGAGGCCGATGAGGACCTGAGGGAATCTGGCACGAGGGTGTTTGTCGATGGCAGGCTGATAGGTTACGTCGAAAAGGGGGAGCACTTAGCCGACACGCTTAGGTCGATGAGGAGGTCTGGCAAGATCCATCCACACGTCGGAATCTATCTTTACAGCTCGCAGAACGAGAGTGCCACAAAGCGACTCTACATCAGCTGCAATGCCGGCAGGGTGCTGCGACCGCTCGTGGTAATAAGGGACAACAAGCCGCTCGTAACGTACGAGGTTATTGAAAAGGTATCGAAAAAGTTCCTTTCATGGAACGACCTCCTATACATGGGAGTGATTGAGCTTACAGACGCAAACGAGGAGGAGAACTGCTACGTGGCAATCGATCCTAAAAAGCTGGAGCCAAAACACACACATTTGGAGATATTCCCATCAGCAATTCTGGGCGTGGGCGCTTCCATAATCCCGTACCCAGAGCACAACCAGTCGCCTAGGAACACATACGAAAGTGCGATGGCAAAGCAGAGCCTTGGATTTTCAACGCCGCTGATGAACGCAAGCACGTACGTTAGACAGCATTTCATGCTGTACCCGCAGACGCCGGTAGTAAGCACAAAGGCCATAAACCTGCTTGGGCTCGAGGATCGTCCAACGGGCCAGAACGCTGTCGTTGCCGTGCTTCCGTTTGAAGGCTATAATATCGAAGATGCCGTAGTGTTCAACAAGTCGTCAGTCGACAGGGGACTTGGCAGGACGTTCTTCTACAGGATCTACGAAGCTGAAGCAAAGCAGTACCCTGGCGGAATGAAGGACAACTTTGAGCTTCCACAGGCAGACGCCAACATCCGCGGCTACAGGGGTGAAAAGGCATACCGCCTGCTAGAGCAGGACGGCGCGATAATGCACGAAGCTGTTGTCAATGGAGGCGACATTTTGATAGGCAGGACGTCGCCGCCAAGATTCATGGAAGAGTACAAGGAATTTGAGGTTAAAGGCCCGTACAGGCGCGACACTTCAGTCGGTGTCAGGCCGTCAGAAAACGGAGTAGTCGATACGGTCATTGTCACGCAGTCAGTCGAAGGCGGCAAGATGTACAAGATTCGCGTCCGTGACATGCGCATTCCGGAGATCGGCGACAAGTTTGCCTCAAGGCACGGACAGAAAGGGGTCATCGGCATGCTGGTTAATCAGGAAGATGTGCCGTACACCGAGGACGGTGTCGTGCCTGACATTATGATCAATCCACACGCGTTTCCATCAAGGATGACGGTGGGCCAGTTCATGGAGTCGCTTGGTGGTAAGGCTGCTTCGCTCCGGGGCAGGATTGTGGACGGTTCGGCATTTCTCGGCGAGAAAGGCGATGACATCAAGAGCGCGATGGAACTGTATGGCTTCAAGTACACTGGCAAGGAAGTGATGTACGACGGCAGGACGGGCCGAAAGTTCCCGGCAGACGTCTACGTCGGCGTCGTATACTACCAGAAGCTGCACCACATGGTTGCCGACAAGATTCACAGCCGTGCAAGAGGCCAGGTCCAGATGCTCACGAAGCAGCCGACCGAGGGCCGTGCCCGCGGCGGTGGTTTACGGTTTGGAGAAATGGAGCGCGACTGCCTTATCGCATACGGCGCATCGATGATGTTGAAGGACAGGCTCTTGGAGGAATCAGACAAGGCAGAGGTCAATGTCTGCGAGCGCTGTGGCCTGCTTGCATACTATGACGTCAAACAGCGCCGTTACGTCTGCCGCGTCTGTGGTGAAAAGGCCAAGATATCGTCAGTTATTATAGCCTATGCGTTTAAGCTGCTATTGCAGGAAATGATGAGCCTAAATGTTGCTCCTAGGATGCTTGTGAAGGAGAAGGTCTAAGGAGGCAAATTGGGATGATGGAAGAATCTGCAAAAATATTGGGCGGAATAAAGTTCAGTGTCTGGTCGCCAACCGAAGTGCGCAAGTTCTCTGTAGCCGAGATCACGGCGCCCGAGACGTACGACGAAGACGGTATGCCGGTGCAGGGCGGCTTGATGGATAACAGGCTCGGGACTCTCGAGCCGGGCCAAAAGTGTGCCACATGTGGAAATACTTCTGCAAAATGCCCCGGACACTTTGGTCACATCGAGCTTGCTGAACCGGTGCTTCACATCGCTTTCGTTGACGATATACACAAGCTTTTGTTGATATCATGCAGGTCGTGCAACAGGATAAAGCTCGAACCGGAAGAGCTCGCTCACTACAAGTCGATCCGCGACGCGAAGGCCGCTTATGCGGTCATTACCCTTGAAAACATCAAGGACGAAATAATCGAGCGGTCGAAGAAGGTAAAGCTCTGCCCGCACTGCGGCAAAGACCAGTATGACTTGATATTCACAAAGCCGACGATATTTGTAGAAAAGACGGACGCCGGAGAAAACCGGCTATTGCCAATCACGATACGCGAAAGGCTCAGCCACATCCCAGACGACGACCTAACTCTTCTGGGTTACGATTACAAGACGGCAAGGCCAGAATGGTTCGTGCTGCAGGTGCTGCCCGTGCCGCCGGTGACAGTCAGGCCGTCAATCATACTTGAAACAGGAATTAGGTCGGAGGACGACCTGACACACAAGCTGGTGGACATCATCAGGGTCAACCAACGCCTCAAGGAGAGCAAGGAGGCAGGAACCCCGCCGCTCATCGTGCAGGACCTAGTCGACCTGCTACAGTACCATGTCACGACGTACTTTGATAACGAAGTGTCAGGCATTCCCCAGGCCCATCACAGATCGGGCAGGCCGCTCAAGACCCTGACGCAGCGGCTCAAGGGTAAGGAGGGAAGGTTCAGAGGCTCACTTTCGGGCAAGCGCGTCGACTTTTCCAGCAGGACAGTGATTTCGCCGGACCCCAACCTTACGATTGCAGATGTTGGCGTACCAACCGACGTTGCCAAGAAACTTACAATCCCAGAAACCGTGTCGCAGTGGAACCTAGAGCGGCTCAAGGAGCTGGTGATGAACGGTCCGAACATGTACCCTGGCGCAAACTACATCATCAGGCCAGACGGCGTCAAGATAAGGCTTGACTACGTGACAGACAGGAAGGCAATAGCCGATTCGCTTGCTTCAGCCTATATCGTCGAACGCCACTTGGCAGACGGCGACATCGTAATTTTCAACAGGCAGCCGTCGCTCCATAGGATGTCAATCATGGCGCACAGCGTTAGGGTGCTTCCGTACAGGACGTTCCGCTTGCACCCGGCAGTATGCCCGCCCTACAACGCTGACTTTGACGGGGACGAGATGAATCTCCACGTGCCGCAGAGCGAAGAAGCAAGGGCAGAAGCTACCCTTCTTATGAGGGTGCAGGACCAGCTGATATCGCCAAGGTACGGGGGACCTATCATAGGCGGCATCAGGGACTTTATCACAGGTGCCTTCATGTTGACACGCGATGGAACCACGCTTACAAAGGATGAGTTTGCAAACCTTGCAATGACAGGCGGCTACGAAGGTCCGCTGCCAGAGCCGGCGGTAACGAAGGACGGCCAAAAGCTGTACGCAGGCAGGCAACTGTTCTCGCTCTTCCTTCCAAAAGATTTTAACTTTATTATCACGTCGAAATGGAACAAAGCCGCAAAAGGTGAGGGTAAGGACGTCGTTATAAAGAACGGCGAGCTAATGAGTGGAGTAATAGATAAAGCGTCGATTGGCGCTGAAGAGCCGGACAGTGTGCTCCACAGGATAGCCAAGGACTACGGCACGGACGAAGCAAGAAAGTTCCTCGACTCGATCCTCACCACGCTTAAGACATATATCACTCACAGGGGATTCACCTACGGCTACTCTGACCTTTGGCTCTCGCCGGAAACAAGACAGGAAATAAGCGACATCATCCAAAAGACCTACGAAAAAGTCTACGAGCTAATACAGCAGTACAATGACGGCACGCTTCCGCTGACAAGGGGTCTCGCTGCAGAAGAAGCACTTGAATTGTATGTAGTCAATGAATTGTCGCGTGCCCGTGACAGGGCCGGCAGGACAGCCGACAGGGCGTTCCCGGACGAGAACTCAGGGGTGATAATGGCATCGACGGGCGCAAGAGGTTCGACCCTCAACATCGGCCAAATGACTGCGGCTCTTGGTCAACAGTCGATAAGGGGAAAGAGGATCCAAAAGGGGTATCACAACAGGGCGCTATCGCACTTTAAGCCAAAAGACGCGAACCCGGACGCTAAAGGTTTTGTCAAGTCAAACTATCGAGACGGCCTCTCGCCGCTTGAATTCTTCTTCCACGCAATGGGCGGAAGGGAAGGCCTTGTTGACACTGCAGTCAGGACGCAGCAGTCTGGCTATATGCAGAGGAGGCTTATCAACGCGCTGGAGCACCTGAAGATCGAGTACGACCAGACGGTGCGCGACCCTCACGGAAACATCGTGCAGTATCTCTACGGCGAGGATGGCATTGATACTGCCAAGAGCGACCACGGAGAAGCAGTCAACATTTCGAGGCTCATTGAAGCTGAATCTGTAGTCGACGAGGGCAGGAAGGCAACAGAGGACGTTATCAAGGGCATCATTGGCAAGTACGCCGAGAACCTCAACCCAAGGATGAAGACCAACCTGGAAAAGACACTTCTTGAAAACAGGCTCAGCAAGGAAGGCGTTGAAAAAGTCATGAAGAAAGTGCTCGACCTGATTGATAGGGCACTGGCAGAGCCGGGAGAAGCAGTCGGCGTCGTCACCGCGCAATCGATTGGGGAGCCAGGAACTCAGATGACCCTCAGGACGTTCCACTTTGCAGGCGTAAAAGAGAGGAACGTGACGCTCGGCCTACCGAGGCTCATCGAGCTTGTGGACGCGCGCAAAAAGCCAGTGACGCCCACGATGGACATCTATCTCGACGAGGAACACAAGGTGTCGAGAGAAAAAGCGCTTGAAGTCGCAAGGGAGATACTCTTCACCCAGATAGGCGACATTGTGGACATGACTGACACTGATTACAGCGGCCTTCTGACGTTCAACCTGTCTGAAGCCAAGCTTGCTGAGCGGGGATGCAGTTTTGCCGATGTACAGGAAGTCCTTGAAGGCTCGAAGAAGAAATATACCATCAAGCCGAATGAAAACAAGCTCTCAATAAAGATAATAGTCCCGGACGAGCCGGACGCGCAGACACTCCTGACGCTCAAGAGCAAGCTGCTCAACACCAGAGTAAAGGGCGTGCCGGACATTGAGCGCGTGACTATCGTAAAACAGGACGAAGAGTGGGTAATCCAGACCGCAGGCTCTAATCTTTCAAAAGTAGTGGCAGTCGAAGGCGTCGACCTTACCAGAATCACTACAAACAACGTCTACGAGATATGGCAAACGCTTGGCATCGAAGCGGCAAGGACTGCATTGATAAAAGAGATAACGAATACGCTTGAAGAACAGGGCCTTGAAGTGGATACGCGTCACATCATGCTGGTTGCAGACCTGATGACGTCTAAAGGCTACCTTCAGCAAATAGGCAGGCACGGTATCGCCGGAACAAAGACATCGGTGCTTGCAAGGGCTGCGTTCGAAATTACAGTTCCGACAATTGCAAGGGCATCGCTAGAAGGACAGATTGAAACGCTGAAAGGAGTCACGGAAAACGTTATAGTAGGTGCCACTGTACCTATCGGCACGGGAATGGTAGACCTCTACATGAAGGTGAAGGATAATGAAAGCGCTGGAAAAAGTGATTAAGGACGCAGTAGCCGCCAACGGGTACAAAAGTGGCGTCAAGGAAGTCTTGCAGTCAGTCAAAGGAACGAAACTAATAATCGTCAGCAAGTCTATCGACTTGGACGACAGGACAAGGCTAGAAGAGCAGACAAAGACTGCAAATGTTCCAGTCTATGAATATCCCGGCACTTCAGTGCAGCTCGGCAAACTCTGCAACAAGCCTTTTCGGATCACCGCAATAGCGATCAGCAGCGGAAGCGCGGCTGAGATCGACGCCATAATGTCGGAAAAAGGGACGGCAGCAAAGTAAGGTACCAAGACTTAAATTGAGCGTGAGTTGGAAGCTTGATTTGTTGTCGTCGTCATTCGGACCGCACGTCACGGGGACGCTGTAATAATGGAGATCAAGCTAACCTCTGACGAGCTGCGGTTGATGTCACTTTTCCAGAGCGTGACCAGCGCCACTGCGAGGGACTGCATCGTCGACGAAAAGATGGACCGCGTTATATTTGTCGTTAACAAGGGCCAGATGGGTCTTGCGATAGGCAAGGGCGGCTCAACTATCAAGCAATTGCAGAACGTGGTTGCAAAAAAGATAGAACTTGTTGAATTTTCTGACGACCCTGCGGAATTTATCCGTAACATGCTGAACGCCGACATGGTAAATGACATCAGAATATCTGACAGGAACGACGGTACAAAACAGGCCATTATAATGGTCGATCAGAGGAAAAAGGGCGCTGTCGTTGGCCGGGAGGGCAGAAATGCCGAGAAGGCAAGGCTTCTTGCGAAGAGATACTTCCAAATAACCAATGTGCAGATAGTAAGCCCTGAGCAGGGTAATGGTAATAGAGTGAATATTGATGGGTAAATCTCCGCTAGGTTTGTTTGCAGGAAGGGTTCTTAAGTCAAAGAAGAGCCGCGCTAGGTGGGCAGACAAGTACTACAAGAGAAGGATGCTTATGCTTGACAAGAAGGCAAACCCGCTAGAGGGCGCGCCGCAGGCAAGGGGTATAGTGCTGGAAAAAGTAGGCATCGAGTCAAAGCAGCCCAACTCTGCAGTTCGCAAGTGCGTCAGGGTTCAGCTGATAAAGAACGGCAAGTCTGTTACTGCATTCTTGCCAAAGGACGGCGCTCTCAACTTTGTTGACGAGCACGACGAGGTCATTATAGGCGGCATTGGGGGCTCGATGGGCGGCGCAATGGGCGACATTCCCGGCGTCAGGTGGCAGGTCTTTAAAGTCAATGGTGTTTCATTGAACGAGCTAGTACACGGAAGGAAGGAGAAGCCGAGAAGATGAGTGGGAAAGAGCAGGTACACATCCAGCTATTCCACAAGTGGGACACGACTGAGATTGCGATAAACGACCCGGGCTTGAAGAACGTGATCAGCCTGAAACCCGCGGTAATCCCGGTAACGTTTGGAAGACACGAGCACAAGCGTCTTAAAAAGGCAGAGGTCAACATCGTCGAGCGCCTTGCAAACAAGATGATGCACTTTGGCAAGAAATACGCCAAGAACACTGGCAGGATGGGCGGCAAGAAGGCGAGGATGTTGAACATTGTGAAGACAGCGTTTGAAATCATACACCTTGAAACCGGCAAGAACCCGGTTGAACTATTGGTAAGGGCAATCGAGAATTCATCGCCAAACGAGGACACGACACGCATCGTGTACGGTGGCGTCGTTTATCACGTGTCAGTCGATGTCGCCCCGCTGCGCAGAGTGGACCTTGCGCTGCGCTTTATCGCAGAGGGCGTGAGGGAGTCGACATACAGCAGCCCGCAGGCGATTGAAGAAGCGCTTGCCAAGGAAATCATTCTCGCTTCCAACAACGACATGGCAAGCCACGCGGTAAAGAAAAAGAACGAGCAAGAAAGAATCGCGATGGCTTCAAGGTAAGACATCTCTTTCATTCTTGTCCTTTCTGGCCTCCCATTACGCTTATCAATGGCTGACTAGACAACAGATAGCAAAGAAATGAGCGGCAAGGATGAGTCGATCTTTTCAATGGAGGCCCTGAGGAGTACGCAGGCCGGCAAGGACATAATGAAACAGGGGCTGCTGAGGAGCAAGGGCTATCGGCAGTTCAACCAGTACAAGGAAAAGACAGAGCAGGAATTTTCCGGCTTTGCGCAGCGGTTCGTCATGTCGTTGCACAAGGCGATAACCGCCGACAGTAACCCTACCGGCACAATAAAAAAATTTGCAGACGACGTCGGCTTTCAAGAGCTCGCTCTCCCAGATGGTAGCGTGCAGGATGTCAAGACCAGATTGTCAAATTCTGATGTGCTTGAAGACAGGGTCAAGCGAATACTTGATTCCAATTTCGTCAAGATGACGTTCCCGGTTTTCAATGCGCTTTATGACGGCGCTTCAGAATATTTCGGCGATGGCACTTCCGAGGAAAAGAGGAACGCGGTAATTGATGGTCACATCATCGCAATCGACTTGTCGGAGCCGA